>VFQM010000150.1_pt1 | contig 87886 bp, 69 predicted proteins | sample 3512391 | NCBI WGS metagenome assembly VFQM01 (sample SAMN10412369, study PRJNA504923) | tailings metagenome | isolation source: Replicate 1 from Balatoc abandoned mine | place: Philippines | reverse complement strand
GAAGGGTGATGAACGTTTACGATGAAGATTGAGCTGGAGGGGATGAAGATTTTTTCTCGAGGCGGGAGGTTGGAGGCTCGAGGTTGGACTACTTATCAGTATGCAGCCTATTAATAATTTCAAATTCAAAATTTCAAATTCAAAATTTTGAATTTGAAATTTTGAATTTTGAATTCCATCAGCACATCAACGAATCAGCATATCAGCACATCAGAAAAGATTGCTTCGTCATGCGAACACGCATGCCTCCCAATTCCTCGCAATGACGCGTACATTTTATTTATTTCTTTAATCAACGAATAAGTGAATTACCGAATTGACTCATCAGCATATCAGCACATCAACGAATTAGCATATCAACTCATCAACGAATCAGCACATCAACCAGATTGCTTCGTCATTCCATCACGCATGCCTCGCAATGACGCGTATATTTTACTTAGTTCTTTTATCAACTACCAAATTAACTCATCAGCATATCAGCACATCAACGAATCAACGAATCAGCACATCAGCAAATCATCATATCAGCACATCAGAAAAGATTGCTTCGTCATGCCAACACGCATGCCTCCCAATTCCTCGCAATGACGCGTACATTTTATTTATTTCTTTAATCAACGAATAAGTGAATTACCGAATTAACTCATCAGCACATCAACACATCAACGAATCAGCACATCAGCACATCAACCAGATGGCGAAAGCCCTAAACCGCCCGATTGCGGACGGCTTCGTTCGGTTTTGTTCGGAACGGATACGCAAAAAATCATTTTTTGAGCCAAAAATAAGCTTCCGGCTATGGCATTGATGTTGACTAGGCAAGGGGATTAATGCTGTCACTATGTTCAAAAGTTTCCTACTTATTGGTATCCGTAATCTCCTTAAACAAAGGGGCTATTCATTTATAAAAATTGCCGGTCTGGCCTTTGGTCTGGCAACCAGCATGGTCATTTACTTATATATACAAGAAGACCTTTCTTACGATAAGTTTCATAAGAACTACGATCGCATTGGGCGCTTGCTTACCATCGATCAGGCTGAAGGTGTAAGCAGCAAGTTAGTGGCAGTGGTGTCGCCTCCCCTCGGACCGGCAGCAGAGAGTGAATTACCCGAGGTAATTAAAAGTGTGCGCCTACAAGGTGGTTCGCGACAAGACATCAGTTATGAAGACAAAGTACTTAAGTGCGATGCCTACTTCAGAACAGAATCATCTTTCTTTGAGGTCTTTGATTTTGAAATCCTTGAAGGTAAAAAAGAAGGTGTGCTGGATGAACCCAATACGATTGCCATCACGCAAAAATTAGCCAACAGAATATTTGGTAACGAGACCGCTATTGGTAAAACAATACGCTTTAACCAGACACTTGATTTAAATGTTGTCGCCATCGTAAAAGATCCACCGGCTAATTCTCACTTACAATTTGATATGCTGCGTTCGATGACACCCGCACAGGGAGAAGATGGATATCAGCAATTCCTACAATCCTGGCAAGGCATTAGCACCTTTACCTATGTACTGCTCGATCGTAAACTTGACGTTGATGATATGAGTAAAAAACTGCAGGCCATTGCATCTAAAAATAATGCTATCGATTTTTTAGTGCCCACCATTCAACCACTGGCTGATGTGCACTTGCGTTCTAAAGAAATTCTTTTTGAGACCAATGCTAATAAATCAGACATACTGAATGTTTACGTGTTGTCTACCATTGCTGCACTTATTTTATTGCTGGCCATTGTCAACTTTATGAATTTAGTGACCGCTAAGTCAGCTGGTCGTGCCAAAGAAGTGGGTATGCGCAAAGTGATTGGTGCTATCCGCTATCAGCTCATCACACAACACTTGGTGGAGTCTGTTATTATTACCAGCTTATCTGCGTTGTTGGCTTTTGCATTTGTGTTTGCACTTACACCCTGGCTTAACAATATTTACCAGCGCTTTGCCGATACAAGCGTACTGTTAAGCATGAACAGTATAGGTTTAATGTTCTTGCTGATTTTAGTAGTGGGTATCATTGCAGGTTTATATCCCGCCTTTGTTCTGTCTTCCTTCAAGCCTGCCATAGTGTTAAAGGGAGCTTTTAAAAACTCAACAGGAGGTATTCGTTTACGCAAAGCCTTGGTGGTTCTTCAATTTACAATTTCTATTGCGCTGATGGTTGGTACCGGCATAGTGTATCAGCAAATGAAGTTTATCTATACGGCTGATCTTGGATATAGCCGTGATCAGGTTGTTACCTTGCAGCAAACCGGTAATAGAGTCGCCAACGCCACTACCCTTAAAAATGAACTCTTGCGTAATCCGGCCATCACTTCAGTAGGCACGGCTTCCACACGCATAGGGCAGCAGTTAGGTAGAACCGGCATAATTCCAGAGGGTTATCCTGCCGATGTAAATATGATTACCAGCATCATGGTGGCAGACGAAAGCTACATACCTACCATGAATATGCGCATGGTGCAAGGAAGAAACTTCTCGCTCGATTATGATGACTCGCTGAGTATGATTATCAATGAAGAAATGCTTCGCTTGATTAAATGGGATGATGCCATTGGCAGAAAAATAAGTTTGCAAACTGGACCAAACCCTACAGACCTCACTGCCTATACTGTTGTAGGCGTTGTAAAGAATTTTCATTTTGCTACTATACGCCATCAGGTAGAACCCATGTTCATGCTCTATGGTGCTAACAATGCGGCTATGGCCATTAAAGTTAAGGCCGAAGAAATGAAAAGCGCTATTGCCTATATCGAAGAAACCTGGAATCGTATCAACAGCGGATCAACCTTTGAATATGATTTTCTGGATGCACAATTCGCAAATCTTTACAGAAATGAGCAGGCTTTTGCTTCAATGTTCACGCATTTTACTGTATTAGCCATCCTTATTGCCGGTCTGGGTTTATTTGCCTTATCAGCCTTTACAGCAGAACAGCGCAAGAAAGAAATTGGTGTGCGTAAGGTACTGGGTGCGAGCAACGTATCCATACTGGTAAAATTATCTTCAGAATTTGTTCAACTGATCGTAGTGGCTTTTGTATTGGCCAGCGTACTGGCTTATTTTGTTATGAAAGAATGGTTAAGCGATTTTCAATACAGCATAGACATGGGTGTTGGTATTTTCCTGATTGCCGGTGGTCTTGCCTTGCTTATTGCCTTAATCACGATCAGTTTTCAGGCCTTGAAAGCCGCAGTCATTAGTCCTATTGAATCGCTACGCAGTGAATAATAATCAGTAAATCAGTATCAATCATGCTAAGAAATTACTTCACGATTGCCCTTCGTAACCTGACCAAAAACTCAGTTTACAGTTTTATTAATATTACAGGTTTGGCAGTGGGCATTACCTGCAGTTTATTAATTTTTTTATGGGTAAGAGATGAAGTCAGCTATGATCAGTTTCATGAAAACCGCGATCGCCTGCACCAGGTTTTTATGAATCAGGAATTTTCTGATGGCATAGGTTCTCAACAGGCTTTACCTTATCCTTTAAAAGATATCCTCAAAGAAAAATCAAGTAATATCAAACGCGTAGCCATTACTAACTGGGGTGAAGGCAACCTGCTGACGGTTGGTGAAAACCGATTAGAAAAAGTGGGCTTAAGCGCAGGAGAAGATTTTCTGCGCATGTTTAGTTTCACCATCGTAAAGGGTGATGCAGAAAATCCTTTAAAAGATCCTTCGGGCATAGTACTGACAGAGTCAACAGCCAAGGCTTTATTTAACGATCAAGACCCCATCAATCAATTAGTAAAGGTTGATAATGATCGCGAACAAAAGGTTGTGGCCATCATAAAGGATGTGCCTCCACAATCTAGTTTTCAATTCGATTATTTATTGCCTTTTTCATTTTATGAAGAGACTCAGGCATGGGTAAGAAATTCCATGGATAATTGGGATAACAATTCATTCCGCATGTTTGTTGAGCTCAACGATGCGCAAGCACTTACCGAAACCAACCAGGATATTCGGTATGCTGTTAAAGAAAATAATGAAAGCGCTGTATCTGCCGCCTTGTTTCTTCATCCTATCAGCGACTGGCATCTTTATTCAAACTTTGAAAACGGAAAAGTTTCAGGGGGTATGATCGAATACGTGAAAATGTTTTCCGCCATAGCCATTTTCATTTTACTGATTGCCTGCATCAATTTCATGAACCTGGCCACAGCCCGCTCTGAAAAAAGAGCAAGAGAGGTGGGTATTCGTAAAAGTGTAGGCTCCGGAAGAAAAGAACTCATCTTTCAATTTATTGGCGAGTCTGTTTTTATCACTTTTGTTGCTTTTATTTTTGCGGTAGTTCTCACCGAGCTTTCTCTCCCGTTTTATAATTCAATTGTAAACAAGAAATTATTTATTGAGTATACTAATGGTAAACTCTGGCTTGTAGCAACGGCCCTTATACTGGTAACTGGTATTGTGGCCGGTAGCTACCCGGCTTTTTACCTTTCTGGCTTCAATCCGGTAAAAGTATTAAAAGGAAAAGTACAAGTAGGGAAGAGTGGAAGTACCCCACGTAAAGTATTGGTGGTTCTGCAATTCAGCTTTTCAATTCTGTTGATCATCTCAACCATTGTTATTTATAAACAGATACAATTTGTTAAGGCCAGAGACATAGGTTACAATAAGGAAAACCTGATGTTGGTGTGGACAACCCGTGAAATTGAAACCAGCTTTCAAACCATACGCGAAGAGTTAGTCCGTACCGGAGCCGTACAATCAGTTTGTAAATCCAACAGCCCTATCACAAATATTTTCTCCAGCAATAGTGTTGACTGGGTAGGACGTGGCGAAGGACCTCCTGTATCCTTCACTACCATAGCCACTGAATACGATTACACTAAAACCATGGGCATAAAGTTGCTCGAAGGACGAGACTTCTCACCTGAATTTAAGAGCGATACAGCAGCAGTTCTCATTAATAAAGAAGCAGCAAACAGGATTGGTAAAGAAAATCTAGTAGGTGAAACGCTCAACTTCTGGGGGAGTAGTTTTACCATTATAGGCGTGATGGAAAATGTGATTATGGGTTCTCCGTATCAACCCATTGATCCCTTAATTATGGTGCTTTCTCCTGATTGGTCGAGTACCATTACCCTTAGACTCGAAGCCACTAACGACTTACCCGGTGCCATTGCAAAAGTTGAATCTGTATTTAAAAAGTATAATCCAGCTTATCCTTTCTCCTACCGTTTTGCAGATACTGAGTTTGATAAAAAATTCTCCAATATCAATCTGATCAGCAAGCTGGGATCAAGTTTTTCTGCGTTGGCGATTCTTATTACTTGTCTGGGCCTTTTTGGTTTGGCGGCATTTACTGCAGAACAACGCACAAAAGAAATTGGTATACGGAAAGTGATGGGTGCCTCGGTGAAGAGTCTTGTGTTACTGATTAATAAAGATTTTAGTCGCCTGGTCATACTTTCTTTTATTATTGCTGCGCCCTTATCGTGGTACTTTACAAGCTGGTTCTTAGAACGCTACCCCTACCACACAGAAATACCGTGGTGGGTTTTGCCCCTGGCTGGCGGTCTGGCTTTGTTACTGGCGGTAACCATTGTTAGTTTTCAAGCCCTTAAAGCTGCCTTTAGTAATCCAACAAAATCCTTAAGAAGCGAGTAATCATGAGAGGCTTTAGGCGTAACCGCAGCTTAGCCTAAAGCCCTCCTTATTTTTTTTTAGAAAGCTTTCACTCCATGTAAATAATTTCCACAGGAATTATCAAAAATTAAAAAGCTTTTGAATAACTTGTTCGTCTTAGAAAAGCCCTCATGCGTATTTTATTATTCCTCGTTTTACTGATCAGTCAGGCAGCACTGGCGCAAAACAAAACTTATCAACTCACCAACAAGGATACACTTAGTACTTATAGTATTTCGCAACGCCATTCAGTTACTGGCCCCATGCATGAAAACCATGCCGCTGAACTGGAGCAGTTAATTGAAACTGTTTTCAAAGCACTTCCCTTTCCTGCTCAACCTTACACCGTCTTTCGCACTACCGATAGCGAGGCTATGCAGATTGGTAAACACAGTTACGATGAAATTGAATATCATACTTTTTTACTCTATAATCTTGATTCTGCGTCTTTGCTGAATTTAAAGGCGAGAACACGCTTTGGCACACTGGCATTAACTGCACATGTAGCGGGTCATCATGGCTTTAACCATTTAATGCCCTGGCTTGATAATAACACTTCATTAAAAATTCTGCGCTCTGATTATATGGCAGGTTGGTTGTTGGCTAAGTTCAATGCAGGTGAAAGTGAATTGACTAAAACATTGGAAGCCATGCTTGCCGCACAAGCACCACAAAAAGATTTTCCTATGCTGCAAGAAAGAATCAAGGCTTTAAAACTTGGTTATAACATGTTTAAGGAAAATCCAGCAAGCCCGCTGCAACGTATTGAGAATGCTGAAACACCGGATAAGGTGTGGGAAAAGAAATGGAGCAGAAGTGTTGATGCGCCCGCCACTACTATAGCGTTAGATGCATCAACTGTTGGCAAACTTAATCTTGATAGGAAGGGCCAGCTTCTACTCGAAAAAGATGGAAAGCATCTGGTTATTGCCCGGGCTATGCCATCAAAAGATAATCGCTATGCCTACATTTTGTACGATAATACTTTTCATTATTGGCTTGTAGCAAAAGATGGTGATGTTAGCACGGCTGACGGAAAACGCATATTGGGTAATTTTAATATTTCCGCGTTGCGCACTGACTACTAAACCCGCCTGGTTAGATTTTTTACAAAGTCAACGAGTTAATTTTAAATTCAAAATTCAAAATTCAAAATTTTGAATTTGAAATTTTGAATTCTCAAATCAATCAGCAAATCAACGAATCATCGAATCAGTACATCAATCAGATTGCTTCTTCACCCCAGCACACACGCAACGCCTCGTTCATCGCAATGACGGCATACTAATTTTAAATTTTGAATTTGAAATTTTGAATTCTCAAATCCATCAGCACATCAACGAATCAATTTATTTTTTCATCTCCTTCGCCCACATATCTTTAAGCGTAACCGCACGGTTGAAGATGAGTTTGGTGGTTGTAGAATCAGGATCGAGGCAGAAATAACCCATACGTAAAAACTGAAAATGCTCACCAACGGTAGCTGTTGCCAGCGAAGGTTCTGCAAGTACTGTTTTTACTTCCAGTGAGTTAGGGTTTAAGTGATTGGTAAAATCATCTTCAATCGCACCCATATCTTCCGTAGTAAACAACCGGTCGTATAACCTCACCTCTAGGGGTAAAGCAGTCTTGGCATTTACCCAATGGATAACACCTTTTACGTGAATACCGGAAACATCAGATCCGCTTTTGCTCTCGGGCACATAAGTACAGCGCAATTCAATTACCTTACCCGTATTATCTTTTACTACCTCCTCGCACTTAATGATGTAAGCACTCTTCAAACGCACCATCTGGCCAGGCGCCAGGCGGAAATACTTTTTGGGTGGCACCTCCATAAAATCTTCCTGCTCTATCCACAACTCCCTTCCGAATGGCATGTTGCGCATACCGCGCTCGGGTGCTTCAGGATTATTTTCGCTTGGCAACTCTTCTGTTTTACCTTCCGCATAATTAGTGATCACCACTTTTAAGGGATCGAAAACAACCATGCGCCTATCCGCTTTTTTGTTGAGGTGGTCGCGTACGCAAAATTCGAGCAAGCTGATGTCAATGAGATTGTCGCGCTTAGCCACACCAATACGTTCACAGAAATCGCGAATGGCTTCTGGTGTATACCCTCTTCTGCGCACGCCACTTAAGGTGGGCATACGTGGATCATCCCAGCCGCTTACATGCTTATCGTTAACCAGTTGAAGAAGCTTGCGCTTACTCATCATGGTGTAGGTCATGTTAAGTCGCGCAAATTCGTACTGACGCGAAGGATAAATCTCCAGTTTTTCAATAAACCAGTTATACAACTCGCGGTGGGGCACAAACTCAAGTGTACAGATGCTGTGTGTTATCTGTTCTATCGCATCACTTTGTCCGTGAGCAAAATCATACATAGGATAAATACACCAGGTATCACCGGTACGATGATGATGTGCATGTTTGATACGATACAAAACGGGATCACGCATTAGCATATTGATATGTGCCATATCAATTTTTGCCCGCAATACTTTTTCACCATCTTTATACTTACCCGCTTTCATGTCACTGAAAAGCTGTAAGTTTTCTGCTACACTTCTACTTCTGAATTTACTATTCGTACCTGGCTGCGTTGGTGTACCTTTCTGTGCAGCAATTTCCTCGCTGGTACTGTCATCAACATAAGCCAGATCTTTTTGAATAAGCTTTACAGCAAAATGATATAATTGTTCGAAGTAATCTGAAGCGTACAACTCTTCGGCCCAGTTAAAGCCAAGCCATTTCACATCACCCTTAATACTTTCAACATATTCGGTATCTTCAGTAACGGGGTTGGTGTCGTCAAAACGAAGGTTGGTTTTACCTCCATACTTTAGCGCCAGGCCAAAGTTGAGGGCTATACTTTTAGCATGACCAAGGTGCAGGTATCCATTAGGTTCAGGAGGAAAGCGAGTAGCAATGCTTGTGTGCTTACCCTCTTTTAAGTCCTTCTCTATAATTTCCTCAATAAAATTTAAGCTTTTCTCTTCTGACATAGCAGATTACCTTTAATAGAAGCAGCAAAGGTAAACAGCTTGTCTTACAGGAAAAAATCCGTGAACCTTCTATTTACTTTAATTTGAGTAACTCCACTTCGGCTGCGATAAAGCCAAAAGCGCTGAAATAAGGCCCTTCAAGTACATGTTTAAAAACATCTTTTGCACGCACAGTGTCGCCCTGAATCAGGTACCAGTTGCCAACTCCATAGCCTTGTGTAGCAAGGGCCAGGTCTGTACTTACCGGACCGGATTCCAAAGCCAATAATAATTCAGGTGGATTTAAACCCTTGTACATGTTGAGGCGCTTCAGGTAAGTATCGTTTTCGAGGATGGTTACTTTTTCCGGAATCTTATTCAGCACAGCCATGGCATCTTCTTTACGCTGAAGTTTTTGGTAGGTCATAAACAACCAGTCGCTGGTAGCCACAAGGAGGTCGTCATTATCGCAAAAGGTTAAGCAGGTTTCATAAGCCCTGGCAGCCTCTTCAAACTCACCTTTCAGGTAGTGTGCAAGCCCTAAATGATACCACACATTAAACTGAACGGTTGAAAGAGGAATATTCAGCTTATTAGGTATACCATCTTCTTCACTCAGTATTGGCGCTCCTTCCATTAGTTTGACAGCCCTTCTGAAGTCCTCTATGGCCAAATCAAATTTACGGAGCGTAATGTAACGATGTCCTCTGTGTCGGTACAAACTAAAAGATTCCGGATAGCGCTCAAGGCCTTCACTGAAAATTTCAATAGCCCGATCAAAGTGCATCAAATACGCTTCTCTTCTTCCGTACCAGATGTAATTATCTTCTGTAGGATTTTTATCGAAGTTCTCTTTTGCAAGTGAGAGTTCTTTTTCAAGCTTAAACTGTTGCTCAGGAGTTCGTTCTGGTTCAAAAAACTCACGACCATCTAAACCCACCACTACTGGTTTGGGAGATTCGCTACAGCCTGCCAGCAGTATGGCAAAACAAAAAATACTGGGGAGGTATTTTTTCATCTTATTCTATTCCAGGTTGTTTAATTACAAAACCAGTTTTTGCTTTTTCATCTGCAACTATCTTGCGAACATCAGCTAATAATTTTTTAGCATCGTACACTATACCATCTTTTACAGTATACTTCACACCGCCTACACGTTGCACCTGATTATCGTCCGAAAGTTTAACCGCCCCTGTTCCGTAAAGTACTTGTATGTTGGCGAGTGGATTTTGATCGATAATCACTAAGTCGGCCAACTTGCCTACTTCCACCGAACCTAACTCTTTGTCTACTCCCAATGCCTGGGCACCATACAGGGTTGCCGAACGAATAATTTCGAGGGGATGAAAACCACACTCACGTAATAATTCCAGCTCGCGTATGTAAGCAAAGCCATAGGTTTGAAAAATGAAACCAGAATCTGAACCGGTGGTCACACGGCCTCCTCTGTTTTTATATTCATTCACAAAAGTCATCCACAACTGATAATTCTTCTTCCATTCTACTTCTTGCTCAGTGCCCCAGTTAAACCAATATGAGCCATGTGCTTTTTTATTAGGTTGAAAGAAAGTCCATAGTTGAGGAATTGTATACTCTTCATGCCATTCTGCCCTCCTGGCCTTGTGTAAATCGCGGCTGGCTTCGTAGATGTTGAAAGTAGGATCGAGTGTGAAATCTAATTTAAGAAGTTGATCCATTACCTGATTCCATTTTTCAGAATAAGGTGCTGCCGCTTGTTGCCATAGTTTACCGGCATTTTCAAAACGGTGCTGTTCGTTCTGATAATTATAATCAAGCGGATAGTCCTGGATGGTTTGTTTAGTAAACATAGCCTCCGGTAAACCGTACCAATGTTCCATAGAAGTTAATCCCGCTTCTGCAGATTTCACCACATTCCATCGGGCTACATCCATTTGCGCATGATGGCAAGCAGAGCGCAATCCTAATCTTTTATTTTCACGCAAAGCAGCATCCATCACCACCGGAGATGCTCCAAAGAACTTTATGCCATCAGCACCTTTGGCTTTATTTTCATTCACCCAGGCACGTGCTTGCTCTGCTGTAGTAATTTTTTCTTTCGATCCCATACCAAAAGCAGTGTATGCGTGAATGCGAGGTGCTGTAATCAGATTTTTAGCACTTTTCTGTTTTTGATCAAGTACCCACTCTAAACCATTGCCAGCCGAAGGGTCACGTACCGTAGTGATACCATGTCCCATCCATAATTTAAAAACGTATTCAGCGATGGGTGCCTGGCTACCTCCGATATGCCCGTGCATGTCTACAAAACCAGGCATGGCATACATACCTTCACAATTCAATTCTTTACCTCCGGCTTCTAGTTTAGGTCTGCCTTCGGGATTGATGGCCACACCGGGATAACCCACCGTTTGGATTTTTGTAATTCTGTTTCCTCTTATTTCAATATCAATAGGGCCGATCGGGGGTGCCCCCGTGCCGTCTATTAGCGTAATACCACGAATGATCAGCTGTGTGTAGGGTCCATCACCCTCCTTTACTTCTGGCGCGCGTACTACGCGATCCTGTGCAAAGGTGCAGATGGCACTAAAGCCAAGTATAAGGATGGAAATAAACAACTTCTTCATATTTTTAGCCATAGGTTATCTACAACAATACTACAAAACAACGTGAAATTCACCATCACATCCACAGGCTGCATTTTATACATACTGATGGCCTTTTTTGGTTGTGAGCGAGTAAAGCATGTGCCCCCAAAACCTACTGACATTGATTCCTCCCTTCATGTGCCCCTCTCCTCTCTGATGATTCCCATCCGCTATCATGTAGACAGTCTGGAAGAAATCATTAACAACAAGATTACCGGAACTTTTGTAAAACAATGGATAGTGGTGAATGAAAGCGAGGATAGCCTTTATCTTGAACTAACTAAAAAGGGTAAGATTAAAATCCGGTGGATTAACAATTCCTTGCATTACAGCTTTCCACTTCAACTTGAAGGAAAATTTATTAAGCATGTTGGAAAAAACATTACACTCAAGAATGAAGTACCCGTAGCGTTGGAAGTTGTATTGAACATGGCCACACATCTTTCCTTTGCTAACGATTGGCGTTTAAACTCATCAACCAAAATAAAGGAGATTACCTGGAAAAAAGAACCGGTTTTAAAAATTGCCTTCATTAATATTAACCTGCGCAAGAGATTAGATAAATTTTTGGATGAAAATACAGGTTTAATAACCGGCATTGTTGACCGTGAGATTAGTAAAGTGATTGACACACGCGCTATCCTTCAGAAATTATGGCTTGATATTCAGAAGCCAATCATCATCAACAACATAAAACAAGTAGTATGGCTGAAGCACAGCGCAGAAGATTTGGCTGTTAACTTATTGCAGGATGGCAAATACTTGGGCTTAGATGTACGCCTGTTAACTAATGTAAGGGTTGGGGTAGACAGTAATGACATGCCACTAACCAATCGTATTCTGCCGGCATACCAGCACTTGAGTAAGACAAAAGACAGCATAGAAATTTTTCTATTAGCGAGTACTTCTTTTGAAACCATAAACAGAATTTTAAATGAAGAACTGAAAGGCAAAGTAATCAGCAGTAATAATTATTCAACCACCATTAAGGAGGTGAACAGTTATGCCACAGATGATGGCTTAGCAGTAAGATTAGATGTACTCGGAGATGCAGATGGTAGTATTTATATGCGCGGACGACCCAGTTATGATACTGCTACTGCAACGCTTAGCATAAAGGGGTTTGATTTCGATGTTGATTCTGAGAATGCCTTACTCCAATCAGCTGATTGGCTATTGCATGAAGATGCACTTCGTTTTGTAGAGGAAGAATTCAGCTTAGACATTTCACCTATGCTCACAGCCCTACCAGACGTAATACAAAAGGCAACTGAAAAAGGTAAATCGGCTGATAAACTTGAATTATTTCTGACTTCATTGGATGTACAACCGCAGCAATTATTACTAACTAAAACCAATGTTCAGTTACTTTTAAAGGCGAAAGGCAGGGCTATTATTGGTTTGCAAAGAGAGGTTTTTGCCAAAAAGAAATAAAAAAACCCGTTGACCTCACAGACATACTCCCCAAGCTGTATGCTGCTCGACCAACGGGGTATTTACGTGCAATTAGGCCATTGAGCACTAACTATACAATACCTGTTTCTTGGTAATTAACTAAAGTGCTGTTTTACTTTACCAAATCTACAACCCAAACTACGGATGAACAATACCATTATTTACGTATTTCCTATACCCGCTTACACGGATATCCTTAGTCTAAATAAGGCTATTAGCGTAGGCAAACTTGATAAGCCCCACCAATGAGTTAGTCCCTGTTTTCCTGAAAATATTTTTCCTGTGTGTTTCTACAGTTCTTTCACTAATAAATAAGGCTTCCGCAATTTGTTTATTACTGTACTCTTTGGCGATCAACTTTACAATTTCTCTTTCTCTTTCGGTGAGGAGTCTGCCTTCATCCGGATTATCCAGGTTCATGATTAGCAGCCTATTGATATCGCTACTCAGGTAAACACGGCCTGCTCTTACCTCCTGAATAGCCTTCAACAATTCCTGCTGTGTGTCTTTCTTAAGTACATAAGCATCCACACCACTTTTAAGAATTTCTTTAGCCAGGTGAACCTCATCATGCATACTGAGCACAATTATCTTAACTGCTGGCAGTACACGCTTCACTGTGCGAATCAATGTTAGGCCATCCATTTCAGGCATGCTGAAATCTGTAATGAGCAAATCAAAAGTGTGCTGTTTGATATATTCGAGAATACCGGAAGCCTGGTTGCTTGTATAAACCACTTCTAATTCACTTTCCTTTGAAAGTATGCTTTTTACTCCATCTATAATGATCCCATGATCATCTACCAATGCAATGCGCATGCGCCTATTTGATTTTTGTTGATTGTTTTGGAAAAGATAGGGAATCCTGTTGAAAAGCATGGCATTAAATTAAGGCTAATACCATGCGTAAAGAATCCGTGCTGATGGGTATTTACATGATTCGCTTATGGTATTTGTAAATTACCCGTGAATACTAAGCTTTATTTTCCAATTCAGCCATTACTGGCTGTTTTGGAATACTCAACAGCAGTGTCGTTCCATTTCTCCCATGCCTGGAATCAATATCTATATTTCCTTTAAGCAAATTCAGTCTTGATTGAATGTTTTTCCAGCCGTTCCCACTACCTTTTTCAAGTTCAGCAATATCAAAGCCTTCACCATTATCTTCCACCGTTATACTTATTTCATCTTCATTATTCACCAGGTTAATAACAACCTTAGTGGCTTTTGCATACTTGATAATGTTGGTTACCCATTCTTGTAAAATTCTATACAATGAAATCTCCTTCACTTCTGTCATACGTTCAGGAATCTGAAAACTGGTAATCTCCACTTTAATTTTACCGGACTCATTAAGGCGGATAGCCATTTCCTGTAAGGCGGCCACTAATCCATGTTGAATCAATGTTTGTGGCATCAGGTTAAAAGCAACAGCGCGCACTTCCTTGTGCATGTCTTTAAGTATGGTTTCAGCCTCCTCCACTATCGCGATGCGTTCTGCCTGAGATGTTTCCGGACTTAGCTTATTCATAAACATACCAAGCGCTGAAATCAGTTGTCCCATACCATCGTGAAGATCCTGAGCAACTCTTTTTCGTTCGTCTTCCTGCGACTGAATGGTGGCATTGATATAAGCTTCTCTTACCTCCAGTTGTCTTTTTTTATCGGCCAATTGCTGTTGCTTTTTATACCTGTTACTCACCAGGTATAAAATGATTACAATCAAAGCAATAATAATTATCAAGGCAGCAACTAAAAAATAGGTTTTACTAAGCTGTGCTTGTTGTTGATCTAGTTTTGATTGTTGCAGCACCAACTGTTGTTGTTTTTTTTCTGTTTCATACTTAGTGCTCATCTCTGCAATAGCTTCTGCTTGCGACTGTTGATATAAACTATCTTTTGTTATTGCCCATAGGTAATAATACCTGGAAGCATTCTTATAGTCTTTTAATCCTTCGAAATTTTTTGCCAAGGTCAGGTAGGTGCCGTCAAACTTAAGCAGCAAGTCATGTTTCTCCGCGAGCGCTAATGCTTCGCTTGCGGCCTTTATTCCTTGTTTGTAATCACCCAATTGGTAATATAAATCTGCTATTGTATAAAGATCTGAAACAACAAAAAAGGGATTACCTATTTTTTCCCGCAACGCTCTTGCTAACTGATACTGCTCAAGAGCTAATGTTAATTTACCTGATTCTGAATAAATTTTACCCAGAATAAAATAAGCGTTTGCTTTTAATCCATTGTCTCCACTCTTATCTGTTACACGCAGCGATTTATCAACAAAGTATCTGGCTGAATCAAGATTTCCGTTAGCCCCATAACATATTGCCAGATTATTATAGGTGTAGGCAGCTATCCACTCCCACTCTTCATTTTCCATCAAGGGCAAACTCTTCCTACCGAATGAAATTGCTTCTTTATACCTTTTTAATTCAAGGTTTGCCCAGGTAATATTAGTTCTTATTCTGAAATTGGTTGCATCATCCGGGTAACGTTCCAACCACCGCAGGCTTGTATAAAGATACTCCAGTGCATCTTTAGCCCTGCCAGCACTGATGAGTGTGCGCCCCAAATTGCCAACAATTTTTATTAGAACTACTGTATCCCGGGCTTCTTGTCCATATGCATATCCTTTCTCTAATGTGAGTATGGCACTATCTATTTTACCTGTTAAACTATAATAACCGCCCATGCTTATGGCTGTATATGCTTTTATTAAAGGTGTAGGATTTTCTTTTGCAAACTTCTCTGCTTCCCTGGCGTAAAAGCTTAGCTTATCAAAATTACTTCTCTGATAAAACGATGTGAGTTGATTATACAACTTGGCTCTTTCAACACCCCTGGTTTCTGGTATCAATAACTCAAGACTATCTTTTGGCTGCGCTGAAAGTAGCGAGCAGCAAAAAAAGCAAAACAATATAGAGAGAGCTCTCATAGACAGATTAGGTAGTTACAATATAAGGCTTTCTTAAAAAGCAGCATATTCATTTTGAGTCCAAATATCCTGATAGATTATACAGAGTTAATAAAAAGCATAGGCAATGGTCAATTTTGAGCCATTTAAATCGATTTAATTAATAATTTTTTGCGTTAAGGGTATTTTTTAATGCTATTTTTATAAAATTGATATAAAATAGCTAAAAATAGGGTTATGGGAAAACCAAAAACACGCTGGATCCTTATCTTTTTAATACTTGTTGTTCTGCAACTTTTATCAGCCTTTACTTCCTCATCAACCTTTTCAGTAGATGATGCTGCCGGAATTGACAAGGCCGATACAGCCTGGATGATTGTGGCTACTGCTTTTGTACTATTTATGACTCCAGGACTTTCGTTTTTTTATGGAGGAATGGTCAACTGGCGTAACGTCATCTCTACCATGCTCCAAAGTTTTATTGCGCTTGGTGTTATCAGTCTTCTATGGTACCTGGTTGGGTTTAGTCTTGCCTTTGGCGAAAGCTATCATGGTCTTATAGGCAACCCCTTAACTTTCTTCAGTTTTAAAAATGTAGGCCTTGCTCCTCATGCCGACTTCTCTCCTACTATACCCTTTTTAATTTTTGCCTTGTTCCAACTCAAGTTTGCCATTATTACGCCTGCGTTGATCACTGGTAGCTTTGCAGAGCGTGTCAAGTTTACTTCATACTTGCTCTTCATGGTGCTTTTCTCTCTTCTGATTTATTGTCCTTTAGCGCACTGGACCTGGCATCCTGAAGGCTTCCTCAGAAAATGGGGCGTGCTCGATTTTGCCGGTGGTACCGTAGTACATATGTCGGCTGGCTTTGCTGCTTTGGCGGGTGCTTACGTATTGGGTAAAAGAGAAAATAAAGTGCATCAACCTGCTAATATTCCTTTTATCATTTTAGGTACAGGCATGCTATGGTTCGGATGGTTTGGTTTTAATGCAGGCTCAGCACTCGCTGCCAACGGCCTCGCAGTGCAGGCTTTTGCCACTACTAACATGGCCTCTGCTTCTGCCATGATTACCTGGGTGTTGTTTGATGGATTAGTAGGGCGAAGAATTTCTGCGATGGGTGCCTGTATAGGGGCCGTTGTAGGTTTGGTTGCCATAACACCGGCAGCAGGTTTTGTGAGCATTGGGCAAAGTGTTTTTATCGGATTTGCTGCAGCCATGATTAGTAATCTGGCTGTCTATTATAAAAACAAAACTTCATTGGATGACACCCTCGATGTTTTCCCTTGCCACGGAGTGGGCGGTATTGTGGGTATGATTCTCACCGCTGTATTTGCTAAAGATGTTGGTGCGCTGAGTGGTAATTACGAAACACTTCAATATCACTTACTCACTTTAGTAATTGTTGGTGTATTCACCTTCGGTGGATCGTTGATCATTTTTAAAATTGTAGGCAGTATTACACGCCTGCGGGTTTCTAAAGAAGAAGAGTCTATTGGACTTGATTTAAGCCAACATGCGGAAACGATGGAGACAAGGGTTGGTTAGTTTTTTAGTTGCGAGCCTCTAGCTACGAGCCGCCAGACATTAGGTGAATAGTTACACATTAGGGCATATTAATAAAGGCCATGCTTTCATCTCATCAATAATTTAATAAGGATGAGTTAAAGTATAAATAACTCATCGTCCCTTCGGAGACGATGAGTGGACAAGTGTTGTTTTAGTTGCTAGCTTATAACCATAGCCGTAAGGTTAAACTTGAAAACCCGTGTCCGCTCCTTGTCTCCCGAAGGGGACGAGGAGCTTAACACATTGAACCATGCTTTCTCTTCATCTGTATTCTTGACGAAAAGAATTTAGTAAAATCAGCGTCCCTTCGGAGACGATGAGTGGACAAGTGTTGTTTTAGTTGCTAGCTTATAACCATAGCCGTAAGGTTAAACTTGAAAACCCGTGTCCGCTCCTTGTCTCCCGAAGGGGACGAGGAGCTTAACACATTGAACCATGCTTTCTCTTCATCTGTATTCTTGACGAAAAGAATTTAGTAAAATCAGCGTCCCTTCGGAAACGATGATTGGGGAAGGGTTGGTTAGTTTTTTAGTTGCTAGCCTCTAGCTACGAGCCGCCAGACATTAGGTGAATACTTACACATTAGGGCATATTAATAAAGGCTATGCTTTCAGCTCATCAATAATTTAATGAGGATGAGGTAAAGTATAAATAACTCATCGTCCCTTCGGAGACGATGAGTGGACAAGTGTTGTTTTAGTTGCTAGCTATGAGCTGCCAGACATTTTGGAAATACTTGCATCAAAGTACTTTAACTAGGGCACTGTTTTCGTCTCATCAATAATTTAGTTAAGTCGAAAACACTTTTAGCTTGCCTGATGATTGGCTAATTTTTGTAAATCGAGTAAAATTCTGTTCTTATCCAACCAATAATTTCTGCTGAACAAACGAATAAAACGCCAACCCTTTTTCTCTAACAATAATGGTTGATAAACATGGGCCGCTTTAGCGGATAGAGAGTTCCTATAGAATTCATCATCGGTGAGTACCAGTGCTTTTCTTTGATCTAGGTGTGTTACCAACATATCAGAAAAAGGAAAAGGTGTGGTGCGCACAAATTCCGAATGCAGTTTACTACTCAAATACCATTCCCGCGCATGTTGGCTTTGAATATCTTCAAGGGCAATGCGCTGTTGTCGGGAAGCAACCATAGCCGCATACTCAAGGTATTTGCGCAATAAACGCGGTCCTTCATTTTTAACTTCATCTACCTGCAACATCTCAGGTTCAATACTGCTAACAATAATTATTTTTTCACGTGCCCGTGTTATGGCCACATTTAACCTGTTTTCGCCACCTGCCTGACTTAAACTACCAAATTGCAAATGCATGATACCCTTTTTATCAGGAGCGTAGGCAATGGAGAAGATGATGATGTCACGCTCATCACCTTGTACATTCTCAATATTTTTAACCAGTAAATGCTGAGGCCATGCTATTTTTTCTTCAGCGAATGCCTTCTCCAGCTTGTCGTAAATTAATTGCTGTTGTGTAGCATTAAATGTAATCACAGCCACACTCTTTTCTGGTTTTGTTTTATGCAATACTAAGACACGTTCAACAACAATTTCCGCCTCAGCTAAATTGGTCTGTTGCTCCCAAACTCCTTTTACCGATACTACTTCAATGGCCGGCTCTTCATTAGCCAGATCATTAAAGTCAGGCAGCATTTTTAAACGATTTTTATAGAAGTGCTTATTAGAGAATTCAATCAAATCGTTTGACTTACTCCTGTAATGTCCTTGTAAATGAATCGAAGGCAAGTACCTTCCGGCCAGGTCCAGCAGTGAGGCTACTTCTGTATCAGGCAATTCGCTTTCCCAATCCCAGCGTGTTTGGTATAAATCACTTGGTTGCAGTTGTTGCGCATCACCTGCAATCATTACTTGTTTGCCTCGTGCAAGTGCTGGTATGCCACGTTCTGCAAAACACTGTGAAGCCTCATCGAAAATAACCAGGTCAAATATTTCTTCTAAAGGAAAAATAGCGGAAACCGATTCCGGTGAGGCCATCCAGCAGGGTACGAGATCAAATAACTCATGATGGAAGGTAGAGATCACTTTTCTGAGCGGCCATATTTTCTTTTTCTTCGTTACCTGATGCTCCAGGTCGCGATACGTGATTGGATTATTTAATCTGTTAAATTCAATATGTTCATAAACACGTTCTCTTGCCCTTACCAGCAAGAGTTGCCTGGATAATTTCTGTTTTTCAGTAACCGCTTCCATTAATTCCTGTTCCATGTCAGCAAACTGTTGGGTGGATGTTAATCTTAGAACAGGATATTTCGTTTCAAGGTGATTAAGCCATTCAAGACGCAAACTATTCTGGAACAAACTTTCAAATTTTACATAATCCCATTCGCCTACAGCTTGCCACAGTTTTTCAATAACTGCTTTTTCATTAATGGATAAGGAATTTTTCAATGCATCAAAAGCCACCAGGTCTTCAAAATCATGTTGTAAGGAATCTTTCAACAAAGCAGCTTGCGTTTCATCATTCAGCAAATTTCTGATTTGTGAAACTGACAGATGCTGCTCCCACTGAAGTCGTCTGGTAGGAATTTTTTGGATGATCTCTTTAAACTCGTCAATCCATTGAAAAAATTCATACCGTGAAATTTTTGATGGATTCGCATAATTCTTCAGTTCCCGTATCGCGTTAAAAAGCAATTTGGCACGGATAGCATTCTTCTGACTTTCGAACCAATGCAATAAAGCATTCGAATCTGCAACAGCAGGTGTATTTTTTAACCAACTTGCTGCACGCAAGGCGGTTAAATGATGTTCAAGATTTAATCGATTGTCCAGCCGGGCTTCCAGACGTTCAAAACCCTTTCGGTTGTATTCCAGGCCATTGGCAATCATAACACGCTTCAACCAAAACTTATCTTCCGAAAACCACTCCCAGCGCAATAGTTGGATGAAACTTCGTTTCCGAGCTTCCATTCGCTTGTACAGCACTGCTTGAAATTTAGATAATTGATCTGCAGGAAGTGAACGCTCAACCCCATCTCCGGTGAAGCAATTCATACACAATAATCTCAAATTATCTAACCACAGCAAACTCGTCTCATCATCGCGTTCGGCAAGCATATGATTAAAGAAATCATAAACCTCATCAGCACTCAGTTGCCTGCGGATTTCATCCAGCATGCCAACAGATTCCAAAATAGTCTCAGCTGTGTCCACTGTCATAGGCGTGCCCAGGACTGTATGTGTTTGCATTTCAAAATAATGCTTGAACTCAATAAGTTCATCAATACAAGTACTAATGGCCTTCAGATCAGGGAAGCTTAAATGTGCAAATGAGTTCCTGTTCTTCCATACATAAGCATCATCTCCAAAGCGATTTGCGTAGCGCACATAGCGTTTTAGTGTGGATATAAATCCAGGTAATACTTTGAAATCAAAAAAAGCATATTCCTGCTTTACATTTATGCTTTCCTTTTTTGGGCTACTGGTTAAGTACAGCTCTTTAGCACTTAAACCACATTCATCATCGTGAAAAAGTGCCGTTCTATATTCTTCTAAAGCATCTGAGAGTGTTTCAATGGTACGACTTAACTGATTGAAGGATCGCTCTACTTGTATAGCATCAATACTCCTGTTTTGGTTTTTAAAATCCTGTATCGCATCTATCTGCGCAGCAATGGTCGTATAAATGTCTTTGCGATCGTTGCGAAAATCATGAACCAGGCCAATAAAATTTTTCAAGCCTAATTGACTCAGGCGCTCGTGTACCACATCAAGCGCTACTCTTTTCTGACAAACCAGAAGTACCTTTTTACCTGTGGCTATTGCATCGCAAATTACATTGCTGATTAATTGTGATTTGCCAGTACCGGGCGGGCCTTGTATGACTATTGAATTACCCAGTTTAAGTTTTTGCACAGCATGTTCCTGCCATTCGTCTATGGCTAAGGGTGTAAAAGTGTTTTCCTCTCTAACCTGTCGCTGATTATCCTCAAGGTTTAATTTACTGGTGAACAAGTTTTCAAGGTTAGCATAGCTGCCTTCTTTAATCAATGTTGTATAATCCGGAAGCAACTGAGAACCAGCTTGTGGAAAAATTCCCAACACTGCCTCTGAATACAATTTTAAAGTGCCTTGTTGATGCGTTTCATCGAATTCACTTTTCTTATATTCTTTGAAAGCAATCAGCTCATCTATGAATAGTTCAGTATTAAAATTAAGTTCCAATTTGTCTTTTATCAACTGATACAACTGCGTTCTGAAAACAGTGCTGTCCTTGTCCCAATCTTCAAAAGAATGATCGAGCAGGTCTTCGTCTAAAGTCAGTTGATTGAAGTAAGCATAGGCCAGCAGAAACGATTTATTAAAAGTAATGCCCGCATCCTCTCGCAGGCGCAACATCCAATCGTTATTCACTTGTGCAATACTTACAGGAAAAAATAATAAAGGACATCTAACCAAGGTGCCATCTTTAAATTTTCCCTGAACAAAGGGCCACCCTACATGGAGATCCGTTGAACCTCTCTCTTCAAATAAAAAATTATCTACACGCTGCAAACGTTTTATTCGTTCGCTCATGATGTTATTACTTTCCATGCGGCTATCCAGTACCTGGCCCAGGGCAATAGATTTACCGGCTATCATGGCCTCAATAATCGAGAAAGATTTATAACCTTTTAAAAAACTGAATGCCTGCAGATCCAACAGCTGCTCGGCATGCAATCTTGGTAAAAAGAGCGAGCGGTTGCTACCACTCAGGTTGGTAAGCCTGCGTAAAAAATGTTGTAGAGTGCTCGTTAATTGCATGTTCAAATCAATCCGAAAGCTACTTGAATTATAAATATTTCTATTGTGTCTATTTTACAGTTTATAGGCCATTCTGTCTAATAAATGATAAAAATCATCGTCTTCAACTGCCAAATTTTCCTGAAAAAGTGACCTATTTAAGCTGGATTGTTGTTTGATGAACGTAGCCAGGAGAGAAAATTACTATGAACTTCGAGAAATTCACCATAAAAGCGCAGGAGGTTCTGCAAAAGTCTGCAGAGATCGCCCAAGCGAACCAGCAGCAAGCCATAGAACCAGGGCATGTGCTGAAGGCTTTATTAGAAACGGATGAAAACGTGGCTTCGTTTCTATTTAAAAAGCTTGATGTAAATCAAAACCTTTTAAAGCCGAAATTAGAGGAACTTGTTACCTCTTATCCAAAGGTTGTTGGCTCACAGGCGTATTTGTCTTCAGCATCAAATAATTTATTGCAGCAATCTGAAAAAGAGTTGAAGGAATTCAACGATGAGTTTATTGCTGTCGAGCATTTACTACTTTCATTTCTGTCTACAAAAGATAAAGCATCTCAGCTTTTAAAAGATGCAGGACTTGAAAAACAAAATCTGATTAAAGCCATTAAAGAGCTGAGGGGCAATGCGCGTGTAACGGATCAAAATGCTGAGGCCAAATACAAATCGTTGGAGCGTTATTCCAAAAACTTAAATGAATTAGCCAAGCTTGGCAAGATAGATCCTGTTATTGGTCGAGATGAAGAAATTCGCAGGGTACTTCAAATACTTTCACGCAGAACAAAAAATAATCCTATCCTTTTGGGTGAGCCCGGGGTTGGTAAGACCGCCATTGTTGAAGGCTTGGCACAACGCATTGTAAATGGTGATGTGCCTGAAAACCTGAAAGAAAAAATATTGGTGTCGCTGGATATGGGTTTACTCGTAGCCGGTGCCAAATACAAAGGCGAGTTTGAAGAAAGGCTAAAAGCTGTTATTAAAGAAGTAACAGATGCTAACGGACAGATTATCTTATTCATTGATGAAATACATACTCTAATTGGTGCAGGTGGTGGAGAAGGCGCCATGGATGCTGCTAACTTATTAAAACCCGCATTGGCACGTGGAGAGCTCCATGCCATCGGTGCTACTACATTAAAAGAGTATCAAAAGTATATTGAAAAAGATAAGGCCCTGGAAAGACGCTTTCAGGCGGTAATGGTAGATGAACCTTCCCTTGAAGATTCTATTTCAATTTTACGTGGTATAAAAGATAAGTATGAGTTGCACCATGGTGTACGCATAAAAGACGATGCCGTGATTGCTGCCGTTGAACTTTCAAGCCGCTATATCAGCGATCGCTTTTTACCAGATAAGGCTATCGATCTAATGGATGAGGCCGCTTCTAAATTGCGCATTGAAATGGATTCACTTCCCGAAGAATTGGATGAAATGAATCGCAAAATCATGCAGCTTGAAATTGAACGCGAAGCCATCCGCAGAGAAAAAGATGCTGAAAAAGAAAAAATACTTAGCAAAGAAATTGCCGATTTAAGTGAACAAAGAAATACACTAAAAGCGCAGTGGGATAGTGAGAAAAATATTGTTCATGGTATTCAAAAAGAAAAAGAGAATATCGATAAACTTAAGTTTGAGGCTGAGCAGGCAGAGAAAGCTGGCGATTATGGAAAAGTAGCGGAGATACGTTACGGCAAAATTACTGAGGCAGAAAAACGACTGAACGAGTTTCAACTCAACGTAAAATCGCTTAACGGACAATCGCTGGTAAAAGAAGAAGTAGATAGCGAAGATATCGCTGAGGTTGTAGCTAAATGGACAGGCATTCCACTTTCAAAGATGATGCAAAGTGAAAGAGAAAAATTACTTTCACTGGAAGAGGAATTAAGTAAGCGCGTAGCTGGCCAGCAGGAAGCCATCAAGGCCTTATCAGATGCAGTACGGAGAAGTCGTGCAGGCTTGCAAGATCCGAAACGACCTATTGGTTCTTTCATTTTTATGGGCACAACCGGTGTAGGTAAAACTGAGCTCTCTAAAGCCTTGGCCGATTATCTTTTCAATGATGAAAATGCCATGGTTCGCATCGACATGAGCGAATATCAGGAAAGGCACAGCGTAAGCCGATTGATCGGTGCACCTCCTGGCTATGTGGGTTACGATGAAGGTGGTCAGTTAACAGAAGCAGTACGCAGGAAACCTTATGCAGTTATATTACTGGATGAAATTGAAAAGGCTCATCCGGATGTGTTTAATATTTTACTGCAGGTGTTAGATGATGGCCGACTGACAGATAATAAAGGAAGGGTTGCCAACTTCAAGAATACGATCATCATCATGACGACCAATATTGGTTCTCAGATCATTCAGGAAAATTTTGAGAAACTTACAGAGACTAATTACTTCGATGTGCTAGAACAAACCAAAGATGAAGTAATTGCCTTGTTGAGAAAATCTGTTCGTCCTGAGTTTGTAAACCGTATTGACGAGATCATCATGTTCCAGCCATTGTCTAAAAAAGACATACGCAAAGTAGTTGACATCCAATCTGATCTGATCATCAAAAGACTTGAAGAGAATGGTGTGAAGCTGGAAATATCTTCGGATGCCAGAGAAAGACTGGCTGTATTGGGTTTTGATCCTCAATTTGGTGCAAGACCATTGAAACGTGTATTTCAACGTGAAATACTAAATGAATTGTCAAAGCAATTATTGGCAGGGAAGGTCAAAAAAGATGAGGTGATTTTTGTTGACTTGAAAAATCATACGGATTTCGTGTTTGAAAATATTCAGGCAGCTGTATTGGTGTAATGATTAATCGCCACAGATTTCTCAGATTTACTCAGAATTAAGTTTTTCTATCTGTGAATATTTATGAAATCTGTGGCGTAATTATTTCAATATAAATGCATTGAATTCCTTAAATATTACTTCTTCTGCTTATCAAAAAGCCAGCTTAAGAAATCAGGTTCTTGAAAGGCGTAATCCCAACTATTATGGTTTACCCCTTTGTACTCTGTGTATCGAAAGGCTTTGTTAAATTTTCTGATACGATCTGCCATTGCCCTGGAGTGTTGAACTTTTACAACTGCATCAGCATCGCCATGAAATAACCACAGAGGCATTCTCGCAGCGCGTTTACTAAACTGTAAGGCATTGCCACCTCCACAAATAGGCATGGCTGCTGCAAATAATTCAGGGTAATGATGGATGAGCTCAAAAGTACCCATGCCTCCCATACTTAAACCAACAACATAAATCCGCTTAGGGTCAATCGGTTTTTCATCCATTAACTTATTAATAAGCGATACCACAAGTTGAAGCGATTTTGTTAAAGGTCTCTCGTAATTAAAATCCAATTCTAGGGGCATCTGCGATCTGTTCACTTTTACAGAAGCCCAGTAATCGCTTTCAGGACATTGAGGAAAAACAACATAGGCAGGAAACTGTTTTCGATTTTCTTCATTTAAAAAAATGGAGGCCCCATGCGTTAACTGTTTTGAATTATCAGCCCCTCTTTCACCAGCACCATGTAAAAAAATAAGCAAAGGCATTTTTTTTGCCCGCATGTCATCTTGCGGACTTAACATCCGATACAATAAAGTGTCGGATTTTTCGTTTACGTAAGTGTAGGATTTAAAATCTCCCATAGCTTGTGAAAAAATTTCAGTGTATACCAATATCGTAAAGAGTATAAACGGTATTTTTTTCATCTTAATGGAATTTAAAACGGAACAACATTGTTAACTAAAATTAACAACTAAAGATAAAAAATTAGCCGATTAGCAGAACCACATAGGCTTCATCGTTGTTATATAAATGGTTTAAGGATTGGTGATTCTCTCATAACAGAGAGATGTGTTGGTAAGGAGGGTTTGGTTGGATGCCCCGGGGTGGTTCCCCGGGGTTTTTTTATGTGCAAGCAGTGAGAATTACTGAAAGTCGAATATTCCTAATGTAAACTTTCTCTGTCTAGCGTTCTTCCTTCATGCAGAATATCAGTAATCCTGTGAACCACCTTATCCAATTCTTTAGTGGATTGGTCAAGAAGCTCAATATAAGTCATTAACTCATCCATATCCTTTGTCATGCGTATTAGCTCTACCAAGCCTAAAATCCTGCTGAGTGGGCCACGTAGCAAATGAGCATTTACAAATGCGTACTCCGTTAGTTTAACATTCTGTTCATTCAAGGCCGCAGTTCTTTCCTGCACTCTTATCTCCAGCGATTCATTGATTCCTTTTATTTCATTCGCATAGCGGGTGAGTTGCTCGTTTTGCTTAATAATCTGTTCCCGTTGCTCGATGATTTCCTGTTCAGCAGCTTTGCGCTGCGCAGAGTTAATGGCCATACAAATCAAATCAGCCACCGACTTAACAAATACAGTATCTTCCTGATCCCACACCCTCATCTCGCCTTGTTGCTCACAACAAATTACACCCTGAAATCGCCCATTCTCAATGTAGGGTACATCCAATAGGGAATAAATATCTAAGGGCTTTAAATAAGAAGCTGTAAATACTGAAGTAGCCGGATGCATACGGGCATCGTCTGCAACAATCACCTTCTCCTCTAATATCGCCTCAAAGTAAGGCGCGTAATCCTTCTGGTAAAGCTTAAGGCCCTGTTGCAATTCAACTATGCCGTTGTTGAATTGCGCAACACATTCTATGCAGTTTTGCTCCGCATGATAGTGCCATATGCTTACACGAGAAGTCATCAAAGCTCTTGCGGTAGCTGATAAAATATCCTGATAGGCCATTATCCTATCTCCCTCTACTATACCGCGACACATGGCCAGGTTAATCAATACATTAAGGTAGTGCTCGTTTTTCTTTCTCTGCCTGTCAATTATTGCATTTTGTTCGCTCAGTGCATCCTGTGTTGCCGATAATTCTTCCATGCTTTGGCGTAGTTCTTCTTCCGCAGCACGCAACTCTTCATTTTGCAATTCAGACTTCTCTAATGATTGATATTGTTGTGTCTTAAAAGCATTTGAAATCAAATAAACCAATAGAATAAAACCAATAACCAAACTCGCCTGATAAAAAGAAGAGGAGCCGGCTGAATATGTCCAGTGATTAATGGGGGCGGGCCAATAAAAAAACACAGCAACACATACAACACAAATAATTGTCCAGACACGCTGCCAATGTCGATCCAGCATAAGCAAAGACAAGAGCGGTGTTAACCCAAGCCAGGGCAACATGGCAAAAAAGGCTGGTCCTGAAAAATAGATAAGAATGGCTGTGATTAGAAAGGCTACCACGATAAAACCGTGGGCTATCCATCGCCAATTACGATCATCAAGTATCCACAAAAAGTAACCAAGAATAATAAACGAGGCTGCCATGGCATACCGGGCAGCCAAAAAACCGGTAATGAAGGTAATCCCGATATAAGCTGCGGAAAATAAGACCGATAACAATAATGCTATAGCAAGTAAACTTGCCCTTCGGTAACTTTCAGGCAAAAGCTTGCCAATACGTTTCGATAAAAATGAAGCAAATACCTCGTTAGGTAACATCAGCCTGAATAAAACAGTGAATAAAATTAGTCTAAAAACAATCAGAACAAATGAACCCCCACAATAATCTTCTACTCATTTTTTATAAAAACCCGGAATCAGGTAAGGTCAAAACCCGATTAGCGGCCACTATTGGAAACGAAAAGGCACTGTCTATCTATTTAAAACTGGCCGAACACACCAAAAATATAACGGAGGGGCTAGAGGTAGATAAACTTGTTTTCTATTCGCACACTGTAGAACTGAAGGATCAATGGCCGGATGAAACATACCAAAAGCGGGCACAATCAGGCAACGATCTGGGTGAACGTATGCGCAATGCTTTTGAATACGGTTTCAATAATGGTTATACCAATATCTGTATTATAGGTACAGATTGTCTGGAACTTAATCAATCCACTATCGAAAAGGCCTTTCATGCCTTAGAACAATATGACGCAGTGCTGGGGCCTGCTAAAGATGGCGGTTATTACTTGCTAGGAATGAAAAAGATGCATGCTGATTTTTTCCGCAATAAAGACTGGAGCACACAAACCGTTACGCACGATACACTCCTGAATACTTTGCAACTCCAAATAAGCTTACACTTACTGCCTTTATTAAGTGATGTAGATGTGGAAGAAGATCTAAAAGGACAATGGCTTTAAGCTCGCTTGCGCGAAACACTTACAACAGCGCGTTTACATTTACCGCCAATGGGCGGATTTTGTTTGGCTATCTTTATTTCAACCTGATCAACAGAGGGTAATTGAGCGAACACTTCCTGCATGATTTTGTCAGCCACATACTCCAGCAACTTGGAGGGTTTCTCCATCTCATTTTTAACAATCTGAAAGAGTGTTTCATAATTAACAGTACCCTCCAGATCATCTAAGGATGCTCCTCTTGAGAAATCTGCTTCAACGGCAATATCTACTGTAAAATAGTTGCCCGACTCACGCTCGTGCGGGTAAACGCCATGGAAGGCATGAAACTCCAGGCCTTCCAGTGCTATTTTTCCTTTCATCCGATTTCGTCAAAAAATGATTTGAACACTGGCTTGGCATTTGTCATGGCCACTGTACTGTGTTCAACAACTACTTCTTTATGAATAAGTGTCTCTTTAACCTCTTGCGAAATAATTTCAGGCTTCGGTTCCTGTATAGGTGCATTTTGCTTCTTCACCTGATTGCGAACAATTTTAAGGTGCTGGTCTGCATCAAAGGACTTTGTCTGCGCTCTGGCTCTTTCAACGCGTTCGATAGCATCGTTAGCAATGCGTTTCATATCCGCCATCAGATCTTCGCGTGAAGTCTCCAATCGCTTATAGTTTTCTACCATCAGTTTAAGGCGATCTTCCATGTCGGCTATTATTTCTTTCGCCTTCATATCTGCCTCTTCAATGGTATCTTTTGCTTTGCTTTTGGCTTCACTCAACATAGCTTCTGCACGCATGTTCGCTTCACGCAAGTGCAGGTCTGCTGCTTGTCTGGCCTGCTCTATTACATTAGCGCCTGTGTCTTCAGCTGTTTTAAGTGTTTTGTAAAGAGAGCTTTCAACTTCTCTTAATTTGGCCACTTCTTTTTCTGCACCTTCAAGCTTAAGTTTCATCTCCTTTGCTTCATCAAGCGTGCGTTGCCATTCCTGCGAAAGGGTGAGCAAAAAGGCATTAACTTCATCTTTGTCGTAGCCGCGAAAATTCTTTTCGAACGACTTCTGGCGGATATCCAGTGGTGTGACTCTCATGTTTTTTTCGATTAAGTGGTAAAAAAATAGAACGGGATTTCACCGCCCTCCAACTTAGTATACAACTCCCCTTTAAGGCGCTTGTTGTAATTTCATCCAAATATAATACTCCAAATCGATATTGTCCTATCATCGCTGGCGCTAATTACCTGATTTTCATGGCTTGACCACAATAATTTATTCACCGAAGTGCCATGCCCGGCATGCCGCGATTTGTCAATAACCTTCAGAAGTTGCTGGCTTTCTGCATCCCAAACCTTGATGGATTTATCCATACTAGCCGAAACAAAATACCTGCCATCCGGACTTATGGCCAGGTCGTTTATAGCAAATAAATGTGCCACCACCTCGTTTACCAGTTTATAACCACCACGCGCATCCCACACTTTCAGGCGTGCATCGCGCGAACCGCTCATCAGATAAAGACTATCCTTTGTGTAGCGAAGTGCAAATACCGAATTAGTATGTGCCTCAAAAGCATATTTTAATGTCAGGGTACGTAAGTCAAAAATCCTGATAAAATTATCACTGTACCCAACTGCCACCTCATTCAAAACACGGTTAACAACAATACTGCGTACGCTTTTCTCGCTCATGCGTATCTGATCGATAATCTTGGCTGTTTTTAAGTTTACACTTACCAGAGAACCATCCCCTGTACCCACCAGTAACATATTATCAATAGAGGTAATGTCAAATATGGCTGCGTCCGTTAACTTTAATGAGGCAACCTCACGTTTCTCCTGCCAGTTAATGATGTGTATGCCACTGTAATTATGCCCCGCTATTAACAAGTTGCTGTCTTCATGTCGATGCAAGGCATATACGGACTTGGGGAGTGTGGCAATAAGCTGCCCTTCATCAGGTTTAGTCAGGTCCCACAGCACGATCATCCCATCACCGGCTGCCGAGAAAAAAAGATTTGACTGATCGCCATGAGCAAGTGTGTAAACACAATCGTTATGACCTCGAAAACTCGACAATTTTTGAACTGCAATGGGCATGGCTATCAGATAATCCGTCTGTAAAATTGAGTAAACTTTAGTTCAAATGATAAACTTGCATAGTGTTTAAAAGCGCAAAACTTTAGCTTTGTTACCAATGCCATTACTTAGCCTTATCAAAGATAGCCAATCTGCTGTTGCCATCTGGAAAATTGAAGAGCCGGAAGATCAGCTGTCAAGTTTACTCACCGTCCATGATTCAATTCCAGAGACCATCACCCACCCCAATAAAAGAGTTGAGGCAATGGCGGGTAAGCTTACAACAGCACTTTTACTAAAAAAGTTTGGGCAAGTATATGAAGGTGTGATTAAAAATGAACATGGCAAACCTTTCCTCAAAAACTCAACTTTTCACCTGAGCCAAAGTCACTCTTTTCCGTATGTGGCGGTTATTGTCTCCGCTAATCAAAATGTTGGTATAGATATTGAACAACCTAAAAAAAACCTTTCCATTGTAGCACCCAGGGTATTTAGTCAGGCCGAACTTAAACGAACTGGTGCTGACCTTACAAGATTATGTATTTACTGGTGCGCGAAAGAGACACTTATAAAATTGTATGGCAAAAAAGATCTCAGATTGATTGAAGAAATTAGTATTGAAGACTTTACTTTCCAGACAAAAGGTAGTTTCACTGGTAGAATATGTAAAAAAGGACATGAAAAATCCTATGCTTTATACTACCTTGTACAAGAAGAATTTGTTTTAGTGCATAACTAAGCATGCGTTTATGAAAAAGATGATAACCTTATTCCTATTTATCTCAGTTTTATCAGCTGCAAAAGCACAATCCCTGAGCGATTTCTCCTTAAAGAATGTCGTGGATGCGAAGGTAGTTTCATTAAAAGATTTTTCGTCTTCACCTGGTCTTGTTATAATTTTTACAAGTGTTGCCTGTCCTTTCGATGGCTATTATGGAAATAGAATAAAGCAATTACAAAATGATTATAGTGGAAAACTTCCTATACTTTTAGTCAATTCTTACACAGAAGCACCAGAAGCGGAAGAATGGATGCTGAAGACAGCACAGGCTAATGGACTTACCCTGCCTTACCTAAGCGATAAGGATCAGGTGCTAATGAATCAACTTAATGCGCAGAGGAGTCCGGAAGCTTTTGTGTTAAAGAATACAAATAGTCAGTTTACCGTTGCCTATCATGGCGCCATTGATGACAATGCTCAGGCTGAAAATGGTGTGAAGCAAAGCTATCTCAAAGATGCCATGGAGAGTTTACTCAATGGTAAAAATATTGTTCAGGTTAGTACCAGACCGGTGGGTTGTTATATACGAAAGAAGTGATTTTTGCCCCTTGTGGCAAATGAAAAAAACTATTCAATTTTTAAGTCAGGTGAGATGCGCTATCCGCGCTGCATCAGAGCAACAAACTAACCTTCAGAATCCTATAAAACAAAAAAAGACCTTCTCATTACTGTGAGAAGGTCTTTGATTTTGTCGAGGTGAGATGATTCGAACATCCGACCCTCCCGACTCTGTCGGGATGTGCTAGTTGAACTACCCCAAGATTCTGTTAGAGGGATTAGTGAAGAATAAAGTAATCTTTAAATTTTTCCTTGATGAATTCTTTGTTGCGTGTAATTTTAAGCTGTTTCTCAAAACGCAATGCTTCTGTTTTATCAAGAAATTCACGTTTAAAAATCAATTTCCAGGGGCCTTTGAATCTGGTATACTTAGAACGATTAGACTGGTGATCTTTAATTCGTTGATCTAGGTCTTCAGTAAAGCCATAGTACCATTTGCCACTAGGCTCCGATTCAAGAATATAAACGTAGGAAATCATCGTTTAAAAAAAAGAGGTTGTCATTAACAACCTCTTATGGTCGAGGTGAGATGATTCGAACATCCGACCCCCACGTCCCTAACGTGGTGCGCTAACCGGGCTGCGCTACACCTCGAAATTTCCCCAGTTAATTTTTTACTTCTCAGTTGAATCAAGTGTAAAATCTACATCTGACCCTCCCGACTCTGTCGGGATGCGCTAACCGGGCTGCGCTACACCTCGAAATTTCCCCAGTTAATTTTTTACTTCTCAGTTGAATCAAGTGTAAAATCTACATCTGACCCTCCCGACTCTGTCGGGATGCGCTAACCGGGCTGCGCTACACCTCGAAATTTATTTGATGCCTTTTTGGTAAACAGCTTACAGGGCTGCCTGTGTGCCGAAGCGCAGCGTAGGCATACGCTACACCTCGAAAAAAGTGGAGAATATCGGATTCGAACCGATGACCTCTTCCATGCCATGGAAGCGCTCTAGCCAGCTGAGCTAATCCCCCTTTTTTTAACCGAATAAGCCTTTCTGCTTATTCGGGCTGCAATTATACAAACTTAGTCTCGAATCCCAAAAAGTTCCCATCAAGCCAAATTGTCTTTCTTAAAGCCATAATAGCATGGAATACCGCTTGGCGCTGTCTTTGTTAAATAGCTTTAAAAAAAGACATGGATGCATTTTCTACAATGATTATAGAGGCCGTTGCCAGAACAAAGAATGCGGTAGTTAAAATAGACGTTTATAAAAAGGACAATAGTGGTAAGCTAAAACCGGCCGGGTCAGGTTCTGGGTTTATCTTCTCAACTGATGGGCTGCTCTTCACTAATAGCCATGTAATAACAGGCGCTGATAAAATAATGGTAAGCTTACTCAATGAAAATGAGATTGAGGCTGTTCTACTGGGTCATGATCCTGATACCGACCTGGCAATTTTGAAAATAAATGCAGAGGGATACTCAGTTGCTAAACTGGGCGACAGCAGTGCTTTGCAAATTGGGCAATTTGTAATTGCTATAGGTAATCCTTATGGCTATCAACATACCGTTACAACAGGGGTTGTAAGCGCTTTAGGCAGAACATTACAAACACAAAGTGGCCGGCTGGTAGACAATGTTATTCAATCAGATGCCGCTTTAAATCCAGGCAATTCTGGTGGACCAATGATTAATACTGAAGGTGAGGTAATTGGTGTGAATACAGCCATTTTACAAGGTGCTCAGGGCTTAAGTTTTTCGGTAGACATCAATACAGCAAAAGAGATTGCCAATCAGTTAATACGAGATGGAAAAGTATTTAAAGCATACTTGGGCATACAAATTCAGGAAGTTGATATTAACGCTAAAATAAAGGCGCATTACAACCTGCCTAATAAAAAAGGTCTATTCATTACCAAAATTGAAACGAATTCACCTGCATCTCTATCACAACTACAAGAGGGAGATATCCTGGTAAATTTTAATGGAAGGCAACTCAATACTAGTCAGGATTTATTTAAAGAATTAACTAAAAAAGATATCCTGCGACTACTCGATATTACCGTAATCAGGCATAGCGAACTGTTAAATTTCAGTATTGCACCTGCCGAAAAAAGATCGTCTTAATATTTGCCGCGCAAATCGGTCATACGCTTACCTGCTTCCTTATTACCCAAATCTGCAGCCTTGCGATAGTAGCCAACAGCTTCACGTAAGGTTGCCTTTTTCTTGGCGGGAGCAAACTTAATCCGGTTAGCACTTTCTTCTAGAGCCTTCCCTTTCAAAAACAAGGTCTCAGATTCAGTAAGATTTAATTTATTAACTAGCTGCTCTACTTTTAATTCTTGTTCAGCTAATGCCTGTTGCTTCTTTTCAAGCTCAATAAAACTATCATGCAAATCACTTTCTTGTACCTTAACCTTTTCTTCAAGCTCCTTATTTACTTTTTCAAGCGAATAAATCTCCTGAAGGCGCAGTTCCAATTCATCTTTTAAAGAAGCAATCATATCGAAATAAAAGCTCTCGTTAGTCTTCATGGTTTTTAACGATTGCTCCAACGAACTTATCTTCTTTTCTGAACGCACCACGTGTTCATGAATGGCCTGTAATCGTAAGGCATAATCATCTTCAGAGGTTCCCTCTACCACACTAATCTTTAACTGCTTGCGACTGGCATCAATTGAGTCTATCATAGACCCAACTTCCTGCAAAGTCAACATAACCTCCTTATTTAAGGCGAGTTCATTTTTTAACGAATCGTTGGCTGATCGCAGCGCTTCCAATTCTTCTTTAGGTGTACAGCTAACAAGGCAAACTGCAAGTAATACAGGGAGACTAATTTGGAATTTCATGAGGGATTTTTTGTCAAAATTAACAGCCGAATTTGGTAATTACTTACCAGTACCGCAATAAGGGTTAAACGTTTAAATTCTAGAGATAAATAAACGGTTTTGCCGATGAATGGCATTTTATTTTTCGATCACCCGCCTTGCTTCCCTAAAACTCTTTTGATAATAATCGGCAAACAAATTGGCTTCTACTACCCCCAAAGTACTGGAGGCATGAATAAATTTTACATTGTCTTTTGCACGTTTCTCTGTGACCAGACCAACATGCGTAATTTTTCGCTTTCGCTTACCTGTTGCAAAAAAAACGAGGTCGCCTGGTTGTACTTCTTTAAGCTTCACCTCTTTGCCTACCTTACTTTGGGCCTCGCTGGTTCTCGGTAGTGGATAATCAATAGCACGAAAGGCATTTAACAATAAACCGGAGCAATCCATACCTGAGCGTGTAGTGCCACCATATTTATAGGGAACACCTGTGTACAGGCGGGCCGTTTGTATAACCTTGTCCACTTTTTCTTCGCGAACCCTGGCCTTTTTTTGCGATGCACACGATAGCAGAAAAATGCCTGATAGCAGCAATGCCTGAAGAAGAAGCTTTTGACTAAATTTAAGTCTGAAAAGTAGCTTCATATACGTTTAAAAAGTAAAGTAAATATACGCTTTCCATGGCATTTGCAGCAGTAGTTCCCGCCCTCATTCAACAATTTGAACAAATAGTAGGCCAGCAGAACATCATTATTGATGAGGAAAAACGTTATAACTATTCTCATGATGAAACCGAAGACTACTCATTTCTGCCTGATGTAGTCTTAAAACCAGGTAGCACTGAAGAAATCAGTGCCATTATGAAGCTATGCAATGCGCACACCATACCGGTTACCCCGCGCGGTGGTGGCACAGGCCTGAGTGGTGGCGCGCTGCCGATAAACAAGGGTGTGGTTATTTCAATGGAGCGTTTTAATAAAATCATCAACATTGATGAACTCAACCTGCAAGCCACTGTGGAACCGGGTGTAATCACCGAAGTATTTCAAAACGCTGTTAAAGAAAAGGGGTTGTTCTATCCACCGGATCCTGCCAGTCGTGGTACCTGTTTTATTGGTGGTAACATCGCAGAAAATAGTGGTGGCCCAAAAGCTGTTAAGTATGGCGTTACCCGCGACTATGTGCTGAACATGGAAGTAGTGTTGCCAACCGGTGATGTAATATGGACAGGTGCCAATGTATTGAAGAACTCTACCGGATATAACCTGACCCAACTTATGTGTGGTAGCGAAGGCACCTTAGGTATTATCACAAAAATTGTTTTTAAACTACGAGGCTTCCCTCAAAAATCAGTTTTATTACTAATGCCCTTTATCACTAATGAAGAGGCTTGTAAGGCCATTGCGGAAATTTTCAGGGCTGGTGTTAGTCCGTCAGGCATGGAGTTTTTTGAGCGTGAAGCAGCTATGAAAACCATTGACTATTGTGAGAAAATTTATGCAGCAAAAGTAACGACAACTTTTCCTGAAAATATGGATGCCTACTTACTTTGTGAGCTGGATGGAAATGACGAGGAAGTGTTAATGCGAGATGCCGAACGTGTAATGAACGTAGTTGAACAATTTCAATGTGGTGAAATCTTATTTGCAGAAACAGCAGCGCAAAAAGAAGAGCTCTGGAAAATCCGAAAAAATATTTCACCGGCTGTAAATGCATACTCGCTTTGTAAGTCTGATGATGTAGTGGTGCCCAGGGCCAACTTACCTAAGCTGATTACTGGCATTAAGGAAATTGGCAAACGATACGGATTCAACTCGGTTTGTTACGGCCATTTAGGAGATGGCAATCTTCATGTAAATATCATGAAGGAACAAATGACTGAAGAAAACTGGACAACACAAGTACCAGAAGGTATAGGAGAAATCTTTAAGCTTACCGTAAGTCTGGGGGGAACCTTATCGGGAGAACACGGTATTGGTATAGCCAAGAAACCTTATATGAACATTGCCATGCGCGAGGCAAATCTGGTAGTTATGCGTGGTATTAAAAAAGCTTTTGACCCTAATGGCATTTTAAATCCAGGGAAAATATTCTAAATTAGCATACCTTCTTAACCTATCCTGAGCCGGGTAGAAGTCAAAAAGAAATTTATGAAAATTTTACTTTTTGCCTGTCTGTTGATCATGACGATCGACCTAATGGCTCAGGAGAATGCCTCCGATACTACCACTATATATCGCATTGAAACCAATGATGGTAATGAATACATTGGCACAATTTCTTCGCGCGATGCAGAAAGAATTGTTTTAAAAACGATAAGACTTGGCGAAATTACTTTACGTGTAGTTGATATTATCAGAATAGAAACTGTACTGAAAGACAGAATTAAAAATAACCTAGCCTGGTTTGAAAATGTACAGGCAACACGCTACTTCTTTCAACCTAATGGGTATGGCTTAAAAAAAGGAGAAGCCTATTATCAAAATATCTGGGTATTATTTAATCAGGTTAGTTATGGTTTTACTGATCGCTTTTCCATGGGTATTGGTACAATTCCCACTTTTCTTTTTAGCGGCAGTGCAGAGGGGCTCCCCTTTTGGCTAACACCTAAGTTATCCATTCCACTGGTTGATGATCGCGTTAACGTTGGTGTTGGTGTATTCTATGCAAACATTTTAGGTGGTGGCACTGAAGGAACTGGCATTGCCTACGCATTGTCAACCTTCGGCAATAGAGATAAAAATCTTACAATTGGTATCGGTTATGGTTTTTCCGGAGGAGAATTAAGTCAACTTCCTGCCATTACATTTAGCACCATGATAAGAACCGGGCAAAGAGGTTACTTTATCAGTGAAAATTATTTTATTACCTCTGCCAACGAAACTGTGGCCCTTGTTTCATTAGGAGGCCGGAGAATAATTAAGCGGGCAGGTTTAGATTTCGGATTGTTTGTTCCCTACAGTTCCGACCAAACTATATTTTTTGCCATACCCTGGCTGGGTCTCACTTTCCGTCTTGACAAAAAGAAAATCTAAATAGCTAAACTACCTTCAAACTCCTGAACGTTGAAACGCGTTACCTCATGCAGATCGTTACTTCTGGCATAAATTTGTTGTTGCCTTGACGAACTATTTCCTGCTTCCAGTATTTTAGTAAGCACACCCACGTACTTTTCGTATTGATAACGCTGAGCATAAGGAGTAAGCTTGGCAAGCCAATATTGAATGTCCTCTTTAATAGGCACAGGCTTTTTATTGCTTTTAAAAATAATCTCGCCACTCAAACCATAACGTATGGCTCTCCATTTATTTTCACGCAAAACCCAACGCAAAATACTTTTATGCTTCAAATTCCATTCTTCAGTATGTTCTGCAAACCATAGCGCCAGCATATGCACAAAAGCAGCAATGGCCAAAGCCTCCTCTAAAGTTGCCGGTTCGTCACAAATTCTTAATTCAATAGTTCCAATAGCAGGACTAGGACGAATATCCCACCACAAATCTTTCATACTGCCGATAGAATTTGTGCGTATTAGTGCATTATAGAGTTTTTGAAACTGGCTCCAGTCCTTTACCACGTTGGGCATTCCACTAGTTGGCATGGATTCGTACATCGTGGGGCGTGCTGCTGCTAAACCAGTATCCATTCTTTGCCAAAAAGGTGAACTTGCAGACAAGGCCAACACATGAGGAACAAAATGGAGCAGAAAATTATTAAACTGAATAGCAAAATCACCCGAAGGCATACCTACATGAATATGCATGCCATACACAGCCATTCTCCTTATCAACCACTGATTTCGATCCGTCAATTCATGATAGCGGAGCGAAGACGTTATCATACGCTCCCGATAATCTGCCTCAGGATGCGTACCTGTTGAAGAAATTTTCAATCCGAGTTCGCTTGCTTTAGTGTGTACCTGTTTCAACGAATGCTGAAGATCCTCTTTGGCAATATGTACATCATCGCAAACACCTGTAATCACCTCAAGTGTACTTTTAAAAAACTCTTTTTTCAGACTTTCTAAACTCAATCCATCAATAATTTCATGCGCACGTGGTGTTAATAATAAACTTTGGGCATCCAGCACCTGCAATTCTAACTCAATACCCAGGGTAAACGCCTTGGCAGACGGATTAAATACTAAAGGTTCTTTCTTCATCATGGCGAAATAAAGTATTTTTGTTGGCTTATCCCAGAATAAATTATGTGTGGTATTACGGGCATCTTTGCTTTTAACCTGATTGGCAAAATCAATAAGATTCACATAACCAATGCCACAATGGCCTTGGAAAAACGCGGCCCTGATTTTCAAGATATTTATATCGATGAATGGGTAGGCCTAGGTCACAGAAGATTATCCATCATTGATACAAGCAGTGTAGCTAACCAACCCATGTGGGATAAAACCCAAAGATACTGTATTGTATTCAATGGAGAGATTTTCAATTTTCAAGAGCTGAGACAAACACTGCAGGCAAAAGGCATTTCTTTTCAATCTCAATCTGATACAGAGGTACTCCTGCAATTATATATTCATGAAAAAGAAAATTGTTTAAATAAGTTAAATGGATTTTTTGCCTTTTGTATTTACGATAAACAAGAGCAAAGTTTTTTTATTGCCCGTGACCGTTTCGGCATTAAACCACTTTTATACCTGCATGACGAAGATAAATTTATTTTCGGATCAGAAATGAAAGCTATTTTACAATATGGCATTGATAAAGAGCTTGACTATGAATCGCTCGCTACTTATCTACAACTTAACTACATACCAGCACCTGATAGCATTTTCAAATCCGTAAAAAAACTTTTACCCGGACACTTCCTAACTTTAAAAAAACGCGAACTAACAATTAATGTCTATTATAATATACCGGATACTGAAGATAAAACCATTTCCTTTGATCAGGCTAAAAATAAACTGAAAGATTTGATGGAAAAATCAGTGGAGCGAAGATTGATAGCAGATGTACCATTGGGTTGCTTTTTAAGTGGAGGTATTGATTCTTCTGTAATTACAGGTATTGCAAGCCGACATAAAAAAAACTTACACACCTTTTCTATTGGGTTTAAAGATGAAAAATTTTTTGACGAAACAGAATATGCGCGTTTGGTTGCCAAACATTTTAATACAGAGCATACTGTTTTCTCTTTAACTAATAACGACCTATATAAACATGTAAATAACATTCTTGATTATATCGATGAACCCTTTGCTGACTCTTCAGCTATTAATGTTTACATACTCAGTCAGGAGACAAAAAAGCATGCAACGGTAGCCTTATCAGGCGATGGAGCTGATGAATTATTAGCAGGTTACAATAAACATGCTGCTTTCTACCGAATGATTCATAGCGGATGGAAAGAGAATGCCTTGAATACGCTTTCTCCATTGTGGAAGATTCTACCCCAATCAAGAAATAATGCGGTAACCAACAAGATCAGACAGTTTCAGCGTTTTACAGATGGCATGAAATTATCACCACAGGAGCGCTATTGGCGCTGGGCTGGTTTCTCGTCAGAGTCTGAAGCCACCTCTTTGTTATCTGATTCTTCCAAAGCTTACTTGTCGCATGAAAAATATCAAAGTAGAAAGCAAAAACTGTTAGCAAAACTATCCGACAAGGGTAGCATGCATGAAATTCTACTTACAGATACTTCTTTAGTACTACCTAATGATATGCTTACTAAAGTAGACTTAATGAGCATGGCCAATGGACTTGAAGTCAGGGTTCCCTTTCTGGATTACGAAGTCGTAAATTTTATCTTTAGTCTTCCGGATGATTTTAAGATAAACCAATCTATTCGCAAACGCATTTTACAAGATGCCTATCGTGATATCTTGCCGGCTGAACTATACAAGCGTCCTAAAAAAGGCTTTGAAGTTCCACTGTTGAAATGGTTCCGGCATGAGATGCGCTCCTTAATCGAAAATGATTTACTTTCAAAGAATAACATTGAGGCTCAGGGCATCTTCAATTATAATTCTATAGAGAAACTCAAAAAACAATTATTCTCCAATAATCCTGGTGATGTTCACGCACGTATCTGGGGACTAATCGTTTTTCAATGGTGGTATAAAAAAACAATATCCAACTAAACAAAGCGCCAATCCACTCAAGAAATATGAAAAATCTATTAAGAGTTGAAGAATTATTGCAGCTAATTTTATGCGCCTATCTTAGTCAACAACTACCATTTGCAGGCTGGTTATATTGGGCCTTATTCTTAACACCTGATATTGGCATGCTTGGCTATTTAATCAATACAAAAGTTGGCGCTATGCTTTATAATCTTTTTCATCATAAAGGTATAGCCATTTCTTTTTACCTGGCGGGGTTGATACTCACAAATCCTGAACTTCAATTTATTGGTTTATTACTTTTTGGTCATAGCGCATTCGACCGAATTTTTGGCTATGGCCTAAAATATGATGATAGTTTTAAACATACACACCTTGGTTGGTTAAATGGCAAAAATGACAAAGAATAAATTTACTCAATGGAATCGTAAGGCTCATCGTTACCTGGGCCTTATTATCGGTGTACAGTTTTTATGCTGGACAATCGGTGGCATGTATTTCGCATTCAGCGACATGGACGAGATTCATGGCGATCATCAACGAAAGCACGTAATGCTGAAAAATTATGATTCGATAGTCTCACCTTCAGTGGTACTCAAGAAAATAAAAGATATCTATAGTCTGGATTCGCTGGAAAGTCTAAAACTAATTTCAATTCTGGGTAAACCTGTATACCAGATTATTTATCATCACGACCATATGGGCAATATGCAAATGGTGCAGCTGGCAGATGCGAATAATGGTGAGCTTTTACCTCCTCTCACCAAAGAACAGGGAATAGCATTAGCACAAGAACATTTTAATACCCATGCTGCTATAAAATCTATAACATACCTAGATAAAGTAAACGCACACCATGAGTATCGAGAAAAACCCTTACCAGCATGGGCTATAACTTTTGATCATCCAAGTAACACAACGGTATATGTATCCGCAAACCTAGGAACGGTTGAGAGTTTCAGGAATTCTAAATGGAGGATATTCGATTTTCTTTGGATGCTTCATACTATGGATTATACCAGTAGAGATAACTTTGGCAACCTATTACTACGTGCCTTCTCCTTATTTGGTTTGGCAACAATTACTTCTGGCTTTATTCTTTTTTTCTCAACGCGGTCTAGAAAAAAGCGAGAGAAATAACTAAAATCAGAAAATGCCTGAAAATTCAGGTATTCGGTTAGTGTTGGAGGGTTTGGTAGCGAATACAATGAATTATTAATCGTCAATGGCAAGATAAGTGAAGGTTTGATTAAGTAAGTAATACGCGATTTCTCCAAAAGTAGTAACTCCAGAAAAGCCGATATCACTCTTATTTAACTCTCCATTTAAATAATTTACTATACTAATACAGTTGTAAATAATCAATTTCTCTCTGTCCAGGATACCAGCAATTTGCTCTTGAAAAGCTTGTTTATAATCTTCCGGACCCTTAGAAATATAATACTTCCTATTCTTTAAAAGAGGCGCATAAAAAACAACCTCCTTTGTATTATCCCTTAAAAACTGAAAACTCACATTTACCGATAAACCTCCACTATCGCATACAAGTGGGTAACTTATATCAATTTTATTTTCTTTTATAAATTGATATAAGTTAACTAAGTCCCCATTTACTAGGCAATCCTTTACGCTAAATGTGTTATCAAATACTTCTATACAAAATTCGTCCGATCGTTCATATAGATTGAGAACACCAACTTTGGCAAGCTTTGATGGTAATAAAGAACAGTGAAGCAGCACACCATCGCTAGATGATGATTGCTTTGTGTCACCATTAAAAGTCTTTGATAATTGTCCATTTCTAACCTCCTTAAGATCTGCACCTGCAATAATACCAATTAATGGATTCTTCTTAATGTCAGGAAAATTCTGTGCGTTAAGGGCAAACAGGTAATGGATTCTTTGAAGAGACGGCAGAATAAGAAAACTAAAACCATTATCAAAACTTGTTGAGGTAATGGAGCTGAGCGTGGTTTCGTCAATTGTAAGAATTTTGAAATCATTTATAGATTCTGTAAAGTCACTTACAAAAACTTTTGACTTTTCCATTCGACCACGCTCATTTTTTAAATAAAAATATGGAATAGTACCACCTATCCAATTTCCTTTAGGCAACTTTTCTAAAAGCTCCTCTTCTCCTGATATGACTAATACCCTGCCGCCACGAATTAATTCAGATGTTGTTCTTAAGTCTAATAATTTGTTCTCTTGTACTTTTGCACTCATTCTGTTTACTTTTTTAAAAAAAAATGATATTTAAATGACTTTAAAATCTATTTATCTGATTGAAAAATTAATGATATCCACTAATCCCATACTGTTGATTAAATTTCTTAAGTGTCTTAACCGATATTATTATTATAGAAGAATTCAGCCAGTTAAAAAGCTTAACTATAGAAATTATCTGTAACTCATATTTATCTTAAGTTCAAAATTTATTTTAATCTGCATGTGTAAACTGCATTAGCAAAAATGAACATTACCCAGTAACCTTCATTGATGAACTCATTGAAGTTAGGTTTTCCGCTTCAGGGACTGCTTTTAATGAAAAGTTAAACTCGCTACCTGAACCTGGTTTACTAACTACCCAAATCCGACCAGCATTCATCTCCACAAATTCTTTACAAAGCATTAAACCTAATCCGGTACCGGCTTCATTTGAGGTACCGCTCTTGCTAATAGCTTGTTTTTTAGTGAAAAGCTGATTCACTTCTTCTTCAGTCATTCCAACTCCTTTATCACTAATCGAAACCACAATTTCATCGTGTTCTAATTTAGAGTCAACAGTAATTATGCCTTCTTCAAAAGAAAACTTTATAGCATTCATTAAAAGATTTCTAATAACGAGCCTTGTCATATCTATATCAGATGTAACAAAATGTTCGGGATTTGAGTTATTAATTATTCTTATTCGTTTCTTATCTGACACAGACTCTAATAAAAGCAAGCAGTCGTCAACAATCACTTTAATATTTATGTTCGTTGCTTTTACACTAAATCCAGACATCTGGCTTCTTGTCCAATATAGAAGATTTTCCATAAGGTTATAAGTAACATCTACCTTTACCTTAATCCCTCTGGTTAAAAATCTAAATTCATCAGGGCTGATACTTGCTGATTTATTAATCAATTCTAAAACTCCTTTTAATGACTGAAGCGGAGCACGAAGATCATGCGATATGATAATGAATAATCTGTCTTTAAGTGCATTAAGTCTGATTAAATCGCTATTCTTTTTGGATATCTCACCAGATTGTTTTTCAATTTGATGGTTTTTAGTCCATAACTCACTATTCAATTTATTGAGTTGCTGTTGAACCTTAAAATCACTAAGAATGACCTTACCCCTATAGTATATATAGAACTGTGACATCAATCCTATCGTAAACAAAAGGAAGGAACCGTTTGCTAATACCTCTGCCCATGATAGCGGAGAGACAAACGTTATAAGTAATGCAAAAAAAGAAAGATTAAGTACAAGTAGTATAACAGAGTTAATGGGCTTCCAAAAAAGAAATAATGCACTTGCAGCATAACCAGTGCATGAATTTATTGCGTAAATCGAAAAATTCAGTGTACTATCCAACTGGCTTAACATCCACATTAAAGAGTTTATTACCAACTGAGTAGAAAAATGGGCAAGCGTTACTGGTCTAAGCTTAACATAACTATCATAAAGAAGTAGTAAAATTAAAATAAGCACCCCTCCAAATCTTACCAACAAAAATTGTTTCCAATTTTCTAGTAACATATAATCCAATAAGCCAAATGCCGGATAAATGAATATAGCGCACCAGATCATAATTCTATGCGATCGTCTTGCCTTATCTGACAAGTGTTTATTTAATAGCTCATCGCTGATTTGGATCATGAATTAATTTTATTGGGGATAAAAGCATGAGACTAAAATTAGTCTCATGCAAATAATGTTTAAGCTCTTACAGCAGGAGCTTTTGTCATGATATCAGCTAAGGCCATATAAAGGGTTGTCCACGCTTCTTTAACCTCTTCAGTCCATTTATTTCCAAGGCCTTGCTCCAGCGTCCATAACAAAGCACTTGCTACATTTGTGTAATACTCATCTTTTACGCCATAATGTTTGTGCCTTGTTCCTAATGCACGCACATCATCAATAATTTCATCAATATTTCTAAGTTTACTTACTGCAAAAGTTATTAATGAAATTAATTTTCTTTCCTGATCCTTCATATCACCTTTAAAAAGCGGGCGAAGTTCCGGACTTTCTTTAAAAAGTCTATCATAAAAAAGCTGACCTGCCTCCTCAGTGTTTGTGATTACAAAATCCCATGTTTCTTCAATGATGTCAATTTGTTTTGGTGTCATAGTTAATTTAGTTAGTTGTTAGTTGTTAATTGTTACTCGTTTAAGTTTTTCTTTGAGTCTGTTTATAATAAGCTCGTATGATTTCTTTTGTGCTTCCAGTTTTGATTCTAATAGCATTTTCTCCTCAACTCTTATCCTTTGTATTTCACTTCCCTTCTCTTTTAATAAGTCTTCCTGCAGTTCAGAAAGCCTTCTCTTCAACTCTGTCTCATTTCTTGCTAATTGCTCTTGCATCGCAGTCATCTCTTCTAAATTCTGCCTCATTTCTTCCTCTTGTGCTCTTAAATTTTCTGTTTGCTGTTGACTTATTGTTAATACCTCCTCCAGCTTTTTCTTTTCATTACCTGATCGAATCAAAGAGGCAAGATTTTCAGCTATCTTTTTTATAAAGTCTAAGTGTTTTGACTTAAATTCATAAAAAGAGGCAAGTTCAATAACCCCCACAACAATTTCATTTATCATTAGTGGGGTTATAAAAACATTTCTGGGAGTTGCTTCTCCCAGACCTGATGTTATATGAACATAATCAGTTGGTATACTCTTTAAATAAATTGAATCTTTCTCGATAATAGATTGACCTGCAAGTCCTTCGCCTAAAAATTGCTTTTTGTTTAAAAACTTCTTTCTATCATATGCATAACATGCAATCATTTCTATATAAGCATCTTGTACATCATCTTTTAAAATAAATACAGCTCCTTGATTTGCCCCAATATATTTTATTAACTCTGCCAGACATTTATCCATCAAAACCTCAAAAGATTGATCATCTTTATTTCTTATCAACTCTAAGAAAAAAGACAGCCCCTTATTAAACCATGCGCGACTTTCTTCTTCCTCTCTGATTTGTAACAAATACTTAATCATTAATTGCAAAGAGGTGCCCAGTTTGGTTTCAGTAAGTTTATCAGACAATGAGATACTTAAATTACCCTTCTCAATCTGATATATGACTTGAGTCACTTCATCAATTAATATTCTTTGATCATTAATATCCTTAATCGATTTTAACCAATCCTTTTTATTCACCAACTTCCAATACATTTTACGGGGCTTTATAAACTGTTATATAAAATTACAACCCGTCTTGCTGCTGGTATGTGTACAGAAGTCCATATACCATAATTAAAAGGTCAAGACCTTTTTTATGACCGAATTTATCGGGGAAAATTAAGTTGTAAACGGAAGTATAATTATCTGGTAAGGACCAGTTTGTATAACATTAAGCCTTAATTCATTTTATCGAAAAGCAGATTAGAAATTCTGTCCCTTGATTAAGTTTACTTGAGCAAATCAACTTACCGCCTGCTTTATTTAAATACTCCTTACATAAAGAGAGACCTATTCCATGTCCTTTTTCACCTTTTGTACCTGGTTGACTCGTTACATTTTTTGAATGTGTCAGGGTTTCTAAAAAAAGATCATCCATACCTACACCATAATCTCGAATACCAATAGTAATATTGCCATGATCATTCTTGGTGTAAATATTTATTTCGCCTCCGTGGTGAGAATATTTAATGGCATTGGCCAAAAGATTACGAAGTACCATATTAAGAATATGCTTATCCCAGCAAATTGTTATTAGATCAATTGAATAAGAAAATCTAATGTCTTTCTGAATTGAAGCCGATTTAAATAATTGAATGTTATTTTCTATTAGTTCACCTAGATTGAAATAATCTTTGTTGACTGGTGATCCATTGAGTTGCATTTTTGACCATTGCAGAATACTGTCGATAAGTGAAGATGTTTTACTTAACTCTTGTTCTATATTCTCAGTTAATCCTTTAAACTCTTTTTCATTTAATAGACCTTTATTTAAAAGTATCAATACACCTTTAAGTGAGTTTACAGGTGCTTTTAAGTCGTGTGAGATTATAGACAAAAGTTTGTCTTTAATAAGACTGGTTTCAATAAGCTCTTTTGATCTTTCATTAACTTTTTTTTCAAGATCAATATTAGCAGAGTTTAAAACCTGAAACGATTTAGCATAATGTTGGGCAAGCAAATACACTTGAAATCCTAAAAAAATAAGTAACCCAATCTCTACTGGATAAAATGTTGTAAGGTTTATATCAAAATTTATTCTTTTTATAGTATTATTTAATAAAATCTCTAAAAGAAAAAATGGAGTTGCTGCAAATAGTCCGTAGAAAATTATAATGGCTTCACCATCGCCTGCTCTTGTTGCCTCAATTACTGTATGGAATGAATATACTATACCACATAAGATAACAAGGTGTGCTACATCCAGGAGTTTACCATAAATATACTGAGGCGTAACAATCACGAGGAAGAGTAAGGCTACAGAGCAGATTCCAATAATCACTACCGGAAGCCTTCTGGCAACTTTATTGTATAGATGATATATGTAAAGTGCTATTAAAGCGCCTAAAATATAAACACCTCCAAATTCAATCTTTTTCCAAAACTCTATGGGAATATTTGAAAAAAGATCTGGTAGTAAAAAAGATCCACCATGGACTATCATACTGCGCAATGAAATTATTAAACAGACTAATGATAACCACAGGTAAGGTTTAGCCTTTGGGTAAAGGGCAAACAATATGAATTGATAAATGAATATTGCGAAAAGACTACCGGCAAAAAAATTAAGTACACCCTTACTTCGATTTTGCTCCGCTAATAAACTTTTTGTTAAGCCTATGGAAGGTACTTTTATAATACCCCCACTAAAATATGAGAAATTCGCTACCTGCAATAGTAGATCAATACTTGTTGTGTCTGGTAAAGGTACGAGGCTATTTTCAAGCCTTGATTCGAATTGATCAGACTGTGTAGCTACCCTGCCAACTTGATGCACCAACTTACCATTAATCCAAACATTATAAGCAGAATTAATTAACGGAAACTTAATTGATAAGGGTTGTGTACTTCTATTTAGCTTAATTCTTAAGCGATATGTTGCATAACCTAGTGCCGGATACTTTTTGTATTTTGACCAAGAACCAGGAACTAACAGCAAACTATCAGATGACTGAGTCTTCGATAGTGGAGTTTTAAATTCCTGCCAATAGAAATTCCAGCTACCTCTTAATTCGACAACATTATCTTCTAAAGCAATATTCCTTAAATCAATATTACCATTGATAACTTGACCAGTAATTGCTAATGGAGAAAATAACAAGATGAAAAATAATATGATGAAGAACGTTATTAGTTTTTGACTAATAAGATCTTCATCGTTATTTGTTTGCAATTCCTTAACTTGCAATACTATACTGATCAATCGCCTGTCTTTTCTGTAAAAAGCTTTCTTTCAAAGCCTTAGGCGTTATACCAAACTTCATTTTAAAGGATTGGATAAAATGTGAAATATTTTCAAAACCCACCTCGTAACCAATTTCAGATATCGATCTATCACTAAATTCTAGTAAAGTCTTGGCCTCATTTAGTCGTTTTTCTTGTATCCATCTTTTTGGAGAACACTTATAAGCCTCATCAAATTTTCGTTTAAAAGTTGAAACACTAAAACCTGCAAGACTGGCTAGTTGCTCAACAGAAAGATTTTCTTTGTAGTACTTATTAATTACAGCATCCAAGAAAGAACGCTTAGGTATTAAATAAGGTGAAACGAAGCGATCAAAATTCGTTTTTGCTTTTAAATTTAATAGCCACAATAATTCCAGAAGCTTGGATTCAAATAAAATTTCACTAGACTCGAGTGTGGGTAGTTTAGAATAGAGATTTAAACTTGATAAGAGAATATTCGATTCTCTACAGGACGGCATGTTAAAAGAGTTTAAAGGTTCATAAAATTGCCTATTACCTAACGGAGAATACTTGATGGTGGAAAGCATTTTTTGAAGGCATTGAACGTTAATTTTTATTAAAAGACAACTTTGGCTATTACTCGAACTAGTTATTCGGGGAATACTCATATGCCCAAAAACAAAACTTGATTCAGGAATGAGGCTGGACATTTGATCTTCATCTCCTGGCTTTTGCTTAGCTCCGAAAACAGCCAATATGCCAATTTCAGTGGCCGCCAGGTTAACATTAAAGTGTCTAGAAAATGAAAAACGTTCAAAAGTAAAACAGTTAGACAGGCTCTTTTGGCCACCTCTCGTCAATTTAAGTTTAGCATCCATAGGGTTTATTTTTTTATCCAAAGGATGCTCTATAAAGCTCAGAAGCAAAAAAAAGAGAGACTACAAAGCGACTACTTGCTTTCTCCGCTGGTATGCAAAAGGTTTACAATGGAAATTTTGTCATAATTTTCATAGCCAAATTAATATTTTGTCAAAATGGCATACTATAGTAAACAATTTGGAATTGAAATATTAACCTCTGTACCATGCGGATCAGAATCAATAGATATTTGACCAGCCAGCCTATCAACCATGCTTTTTGCAACAAAAAGGCCCAAACCAGAACCCGTTCCATCGGCATTAATTTTAAAGAAAACATCAAAAACCTTATTCAGGTAATTTGCATCTATACCTGTTCCGTTGTCTTTTATCGTAATAACAGCATTTACTTCATCAACTTTATAGCTAATCTCAAGTAGGGGATCTGTTGAATTTGTGCTGTGGTATTTAAATGCATTGGAAAGAACATTGGAAAGAATAACCTTCAGCCTGGCCATATCGCTATAAAGTATATTATTATCGGATTGATAATGAATAACTTTAATTCGAGGATACTCCTCTTTATAAGGCTCAATAATGCGGTCTATCAAACTCTTAAGATGGATTTGCTGTACTTTAATGGCATATACATTGTTATAAGATACATCACTTAAATCTTTTAAAACCTGATCCAGATGTGAAACTCTATTCTCAATAAGTTTGGCATACTCTAGTAATTCATGAATGGAGCCGGACTTATCTGATTTAATAAGGCTTGTTAACCCTAAAATTGTAGCTAAGGGTGCTCTTATATCATGTGAGGCTCTATATAAGAAATTATCAAGTTCAGCTTTCAGTTTCTGGAGCTCAATTACCTGACGCCAATTTTCAGAAACATCCTTAATTACGCCCTCAACATAATCATCTTCGGTAAAGAGTGCACACGTAATTGATGCGAAGACATTTAAATAGTCATGCCTGACCTGAAACGTAAAATTCTCAACTTGCCGGTTCTTTTTTAATCTTTTAATAAAAGTATCATATACAGTCAGGTCTTTAAAGATGTCTCTCAAATAACCTTTCACTTCAGTAAGTCCTAAAATTTCTAATGCCTTTTCATTTAACTTGATAAAAGTAAGATCATGCCAAGTGGTTTTAAATACACCTACGTATGGATTTTTAAATAAGTTAGAGTATTCATCATGAATAATTCGATTACGAAGTTTAGAAATGGCATTATATGTGGCATCAGAAAGAGATATCCTAAAGCCATTTAAGTCACCATCACTATCATATATTGCATTAAAAGTAGTCTTTGCCAAAAATCTATCTCCGTGTTTTTTCACCTTAAAGTCAGTACTTACATACTCTTTATCCTTGGCAGCAGCTAATAAGTCTTCCTCTAATTTAAATCGATCTATTTCATCTTTAGGGTAGATTATCTCAATAGATTTACCTATAACCTCCCACTCTTCATAGCCTGTTATGGTTACAGCCTCTAAATTACTGCTTACAATTTTACCCCATGGATCTACAATAAATTCCTCATGCCCGTTAAGAATATTAATCAAGGATTTAAGCTTCTCTTTGTCAGCAATCTCAGGATTAAAATTATCGCTTCCTAAATCATCAAAAATAGGTGCTAGCATAGCTATACTCGAATAACAGTTTATTTAAAATCAGTTTTAAGACCATAATATCAAGAGTGACATTACTCCGAAAATTATCATCTTATAAAGTAACCTCTAAAAAATGTTAAAAAATGAAGATTGAGCTTAATCATGTATAGATAGGACGTTATTGAATATTTAAAATTACTTACTTCGGATTTCCGTCACGGAAATTATGAATTGAATTAAACTCGTATCCCTAAATCTGATGCCCATGCCCAAACTATTTGCATTAGTTGTGACTTACTTAACAATTCAAGTGGTTTATTCACAACAAATTCATACAATAAAAAAAATAGATGAATTAATAGCCCTCGGCCATTCAATAAAAACTAAAAATATTGACAGTGTTCTATTACTTGCCAATAATACATATGCTCATAGTAGAGCATTAAAGTATGAATTAGGTATAGTGAAGGCTATGACGTTAGCCTCCTTTTACTATTATGATACCTATAGATTTGACACAGCTAAGTTCCTCCTACATGAGTCACTGCAATACTTCGATCGATTTCCTAAACATCAAAATTCAATAGATCATGGACAAGTATTTTTACATCTAGGGTTCATTGCCGTAAAAGTATCTGATTTTGAACTTGCCGGGCGCTATGCCAATAATGCACTTACTATCTTTAAACTTAATAACGATCACAAAAACATTGCTGGGACATTGATATTATTAGGAGGTATTGAATCAAGCCAGGGATATTATGCACGAGGTTTGGCTTACTATACTAATGCTTTAAGAATAAAGATTGATAATAATTATCAAGAAGAAAAATACATCTCGGATTTCAGCAATATTGCTGGAATATATGTGAAGATTGGTCAATATGAAAAAGCTATTCAATATTCTAAAAAAGCACTTAGCCTTGCCCGAAAGTATAAACATCCGACCAAAGAACTTATAAGTCTGAATACCATGGGCATTATATACTCGTCTTCAAAACAGTACGATAGTGCAATATATTTCTATGAAGCATGTTTAGCATTATCAAAAACTCTTAATAAAACTGAAAATAAAGAAATTGCGCATTATAACATTGCTAACCTTTACCACAAAAAAGGTCAATACCCGCGTTCTAATAAGCTAGTAAATGAATTGATCGCGATGAAACCCAGATTAAATGTTTTATACAATGCCAAAATTCTTCAAGCAAAAAATTATCTCAAGCTTAGCAGGATAGACAGTGCAGGCTTAGTCGCTTCTTCGCTCTATCATAACTTTAATAAAAGCATCAAGAATATAGAATCTAAGATAGAATTAACTTACATTCTTTCCGAAACCTACAGGCTCAATAAAAAATATGATTCTGCATTGCATTACCTGGAACTAAACCATAATTTAAACGACTCAATACATAACATTCAAAATCAGCACAAACTTAGTCAGCTATACTCAGAACTAGAGAGTATTGAGAAAGAAAAGGAAATTGAAATTCTTAAACAAGAAAGCCTTATTCGAAAAAAGAAAAACAATGGAATATACCTGATTTTAGCGGCTTCGGTGTTCATCATTTTTATAACATCTTGTAGCGCATTACTATTCTTAAGAAATAAAGAAAGAAACACAAAATTACTTAATATAGAATTAAGCAAACAATTAGAAATTAAAAAAAGAGATTTACATCAACAAGCACTAAAAATTATTTATATGAATAATGGTTTAGTTGAGATTGAAAACAATCTCAAAAAACTTCACAATCAAATTGAAAAAAAACAAAGTAAAGATATTGACTCAATGTTAGACACTATTCAAAATAGTAAAACACTTGATACTGAATGGGAGAATTTTACCAAGTACTTTGATCAGGTGTATCATGAGTTTACTCATAAAGTGTCAGCAAGATTCCCGAATCTGTCCACTGCCGAGAAAAGACTGGTGCTACTCATTAAAATGGAATTAAAAAACAGAGAGATTGCCTCTTTACTCAATATCGACTCAGCCAGTGTGAAAATGGCTAAGTACAGATTAAAGAAAAAGTTACATTTACCAGAGGAAATTGATGTTCAGATTTATTTAAACAATTTCAACTAAGAATTATATGATTTAAAAAAAAATAATTCGATCAAAGTAAAGTGCAATTTATTACATTTGTTAAAGACCCGACTACTATGACCATAGCAAAAAAAAGCCCTGTTTGGCTATTGTCTATATTTTTAATTTGCGCATTACCTAGCCAAGCACAAGAATTAACAGAATCAGATTTAGAGAAGTGGTATCAAACTGCCATTCAACTTACTAACAAAAATATTGATAGTTCATTTATACTTGCCGGTAAAATTCATGATGCTTCGATGAAAATGAATTTTGAAGAAGGCATAGTTAAAGCTAAAATACTTTCTGGTTATTATTATTGGGAAAAATTTAAACTAGATACTGCTAAGCAGCTGCTCAATGAAAGTATTAACTATCTTGAACAGCATTCTCAAAACAAAAATAAACTTGATCATGGAAGAGCCTGGTTTTACTTAGGATTAGTTTTTATGAGGTCACAGGATGTTCAAAACGCTAAAAAATGTGGTACTACCGCGCTTAATCTTTTTAAAGAGATAGATAATACCAAATATATTGCCAATGCTTTAAATTTCTTGGGAAGTGTTCAGATGAGCTTAACCAACTATCCACCATCACTGGACTATTTCACAAAAGCATATAAAGTAAGACTTGAGGCAGGTGAGCCTGTAGAAAGCTGTTTGTCAGAAATTTCAAATATAGCCACTGTCTACTCATTAATGGGTTTATATGATGATGCGATTAAATACGCTAAAAGGAGCCATGAAATTGCAAAAGAAATAAAGGATATAAATATTACTATAAACTCACTCAACAAAATAGGAACATTTTACAACAATAAAGGAAACGCAGATAGTGCATTATTCTTTCTTTCAGAAGCCAAAAGAGAAGCACTTGCACGCGGAAATGCAAGTATGGAATATATTGTGAATTATAACATCGCTAATACATACTCGGATAATGGTAGGTATGATGAAGCGAACAAAATTATTAAAAAATTATTGGCTAGCCCAAATCAGCAAAGGGGAGGAATGTATGATGGAACAAGAGCGCTGCAAAGTAAGAATTACTTAAAATCAGGGAAATATGATAGTTCAATAATCATTGCAAGACCACTTTATCAGGAGATCGTAGAAAAAGCTAATAAGCAGATGACTATAAATGTTACTGAAACGCTTTGGAAAGCCTTTCAGCAAAAAGGTGAATATGACTCTGCTTTTAAATACCTAGACATACATTTTATATTGAAGGACTCTGTTTATAACGTCACAAATCAACGAAAGCTTAGCTCACTTTATGCAGAAATGGAAAGTATAGAAAAAGAAAATGAAATAAAAATTTTAGAAACGGAAAAAGAAATACAAGCCATCGAAAATCGGAATTTAATTATTATCATAATTGCTGGCTCAGCTATTACAATACTTTTTACCATTAGTTTAGTGCTTGCTTTTAAAAATCGAGAAAAGAAGCAGAAACTTAAAAATATAGAATTACAAGATGAAATAGATAAAAAGAAAAACGACCTACATCAGCAAGCGCTACGCATCATTTACATTAATAACGGTTTAATAGAAATTGAAAACAGTTTAAAAAAATTAAAATTGAACTCTCAGGATAATAAAGCTCAGGATATTCAACAATTATTAAACACCATTCACGTGAATAAAACTTTAGAAAAAGAATGGGAAAATTTTAATGAATATTTTGGAAGTGTACATGGGGCATTCTATGAAAAAATCAATACAAAATTTCCAGAGCTCTCCACCTCAGAGAAACGACTTGCCTCATTAATTAAGATGAATCTAACCAACAGAGAAATTGCTTCCATATTGAATATAGAAAGTGCCAGTGTTAAGATAGCTAAATACAGACTTAAGAAAAAACTAAATCTTGAGGAACAAGTTGACATTCAATCTTTTCTGCAAAGCTTGAATTAATAACTTCCACTAACTCTTTGAATTTAACCAAGTGGCGGCTTCTTGCACAGATGAAAATAAATGAATTTCAATCCCATTTATTTCTTCTATAGCCGTTTGTACTGATAGAATGGCAAAAATATTAAAAGGCAGAACTAAGGCTTCGTAAAGCAACCCTGCCTTTTTAGCATGAGGAATGATGAACTCAACAATGTGACTTTTCATAAAGCTAAAGTCACCCTCAATTTTTGTTAAATCAGCAAGCCACTTTCTTGAATTATTCTTTTGGATGCTACTTAATACTAAATCTAACGCAGATATAAAATTTTCTTTACTTTCGAACTCACCTACCCATTCATCTACTGTGGCGTTAAGATCTTTATTATAATATACCGTTACATAAACCTCACCTTTGGAATTTATAAGTGAAACAATATCTGTTTTCATTTATATTTTACTTAGCCGTTGACCAAATCAATGCGTTTCTTATTACCTGAGCATAAGGAGTGCCTACTTCTACACTCGACCTACTTTCTCCTGCTTGAAAACACGCCACCCTCCCCACTTTATCATCTCCATTTTTATTAAACAGCTTCACAAAACCTTCAGTATGGGATTGCGCTCCTGAAAGATTATTGGAGAACAATGGGGTAATTTGATTTACTTTATTACCAAATTCAGCGGATGATACAAAACCTTTATTAGTATACACTTCGTCAAAAACAGAAAAAACCGGGTAAAGGGAAAGACTCTTGTTATTACCTTTCATTAACGGATTAGAAGACCAAGTGAATGGTGCTTCCTGCATACTGATGGTTGGGATATAATAAGTCGATATAAAGTGTCCAAAATTGGTGGAGAAAAGTTGATAGTTTTCGCGAATAGCCGACCAGCCAATTTCCTCGGAAGTGGCACCAAAAAGCTGAGTTGTCAGTATATTTTTATTTAAAGTTGGATTAGTGTCATCAACATCGTTGTATAAGGCATGATGTAATGCCAAAATACCTCCACCATTGTCTGCATAAGTAACTAATGCATTTTGTAAAGCGCTGGTTACACCAGTAGACCAATGCTTAAAAAACACAATTGCATCAAAATTTTTCAGGTAATTTTCTATCGATGCCTGTTCTGTCGCTGTATATGGCAGGGTAGCACTTGTAATGTCAAGATCATTCACTAAAAAATCATATTCGTCATCATACTCAGCTTGCAACAAAAGTTTAAGAGTGGTGAAATCAGCAGGAAGATTAACACCAACACCATAGTTACAAGGAATATCATTAGATCGGTTTGCAGGACTACAATTAGATTCATTTACTGACCCTCCATGCAAAATCAATACTTTTTTTTGAGTCAGTCTATGTTCGGTATCTGGAAACGTTTCAAGAATATTTGCAAATACTTTAGTAGCATGCGCCACAGTTTGCGGATACCAGTCTCTTGATGTGATCAGCTTAAAACTACCCTTACGATTATCACCCAAGGCAACATTTGGACTTGACACAACAACTTTATCATCTGCTCGTAACGTAACACCCAAAGATTGGTAAGTTGCTGTTGTTATAGGCTCAGGATAGCCAGCCGCTGCTTCTCCAAATAATAAGGGAACAGATGAGCCTTCGATCAGCCAAAACACAGGCAAACTTGCTCCGTGACATTGCGCCAGAATAGGTTTTCCAGATTTTAAAGCTTCAATTGCAAGTGAATTAAGTTTTTGTGCCGACAACTGAATATCATTACTTGAAATACCAGCCTGCACCTCATAAGTACCATCGGTTCTAAAATTTAGAATTCCAGTACCGCCTGCGATGAGTATACCGAGGTAGTCACTCAAGTCAGTAACTGAGTGAATGGATTTTACGCCAGGTATTTTGGCAGGCACCGTGTTCAAGCTCTCATTCCAGCTTTTGCCAAATAGGTCAAGAAATTGCAGTTTAAATTCATTATAGCCATTATTGCCCGGTAGTGTATTGGCTGTCTCTTCAATGGTAGTGCCCACGGGAAGCATATATGGAGTTATCTCCATCTCAGAAGCAGAAACTAAGTCAACTGTATATCCTAAAGCACGAAGGCCTTCCATGGCCACAATGTATTCAGAGTAGTATACATTATCAGGGGCAAGAAACATAAGTATTTTATTATTGCTTACTTCTACCGGTTGTGGGTCCGTGGTTTTCGAACATGAAAACAAAAAAAGGTTTATTACCAGCAATAAGAAAAGTAATCGTTTACCTATCATATACTTAAAATTTAATGCTTGAAACTAGTACATAAAACAATTACTAGATCGCTCACAAAGTTCAAATAGTATAAATAAAAGATCACGCTAAAGATTAAAATTTATATCAATTGAGCTTTCAAAAACACAATTGGATTTTTAAAAAAGCTTACTTTATACTATCATTTATAAAGAAAGTATTATGGAAACATTAACATTAACCGGTTCTTATGCAGAGCCTTTCAATCTACAAGACAATAGTCTTTGCGAGCTAAGAAAAATGTTCACATCATTATTTAAACAAAATAATGAAGCAAATGAAGATTATATACTTCTATTTGAAAAGTATGATCATCTTCCATCAAAATGCTTAGATATATTTTCCCATGTCATTAATGTACATGAGCTTTGGTTAAATAGAATCACCAATGTGCATGATGGCGATGTAAAGCCCTGGAGATCGTTGAGTAAAATGGACTTTACTTTGCGGAATGAAGATAATTACTATATAACCCTGGGATTGCTTGCCTCGGAAAGTTATGGTCAAAATTACAACTGGAGTTTTACTTATGTTAATCATGAAGGCAATCAAATAAAAACCAATCTGACTGATGCTTACTTCCATATACTATCGCACTCAGCTTATCACCGTGGGCAAATTGCCTATATACTAAGACAACACGGCATTACATTGCCTGAAACTCAATTTTCAATCTTAAAGAATACGCGTAGTCCATTTTAGAATATTATTATTTGTTTCCATTCCCATATGGTCAGCGATGCGCGCCATTCACTAAATATAAAGATTGTGAAATCGAATACTGGATTTTGTATCGGTAAAGGCTGTTTTATATTTTCGGTAGCACTGAGTGTATTATTATTTATAAATTCTTGTAAAAACAACGAAAACGATTCTTTAGTTAATGTAACGAATTCTCCAGATACTTTAGTAAGAAGTGAGCTACTAATCACAGAAATAGCAGGATTCAGCTCACCTCTAAAATCAGAAAAATTTTACCTTATTATTAAAAATGACACCTCTGATTTTACTTGTTTACTGAATACATCAAAAGAAAATAGAACTTATTCACTAAACATCAGCTTCTATGATAGTAATACAAGTTATGAGGATAGATTAAGAGCGATAAGAACAATACTACCGTACATTAATAAGAAGTATCGCTTAGACTCTTTAAAAAGTATTTACCTGGGCAGGTTAATCTATTATGGAGATCTTGCTATATCAGTAACAGAGGCCTATAACAGAGAGTATTCCTCTCACAAAAAAATTGAGGATTATCAGGCCATTTCAACATTTCTCTTAGAAACTCAACTTGCTTATGATTTTAATGAATTGCTTAAACCTTATGCTGTATCTATTCAAAAAATATCACCCGAAAAGATTTTCTTTGCAGATAAAAGAGAGTTACTGTCACTGAGTAAGGTGAAGCATAACCAGGATTCCATTCCTGATAAAATCCTGGACTGCATGCTTTGGCTCAAGGTTGGGCAATAGGTATATTAATTATATTCCGTCTGACGCCTTTTTTATAGCATAAAAGCTATTCAAAAAATACGAGAGGTCTTCATCAGCAGTGTTAATCCTAACTGCGTATTCAATATTTTCCAACGCTTCTTTATGCTGCCCATCCTTTGAAAGTATCCTAGCTAAAAGTGCATAAGTCTCAGCATTATCATAAAATATATAGGCATTCATCCTGCAAACAAAAATAGCTTCCTTCACTTTTCCTTGTACCGCAAGCACTTGTGCACAAGAGTTCAATTCACCAGGTGAGATTAATAGAGGTTTAAGCTTTTTAGCCAAGCCACGCAAAGAAGTGTTGGGACTGGTAAGTAAGCCACTTTGAAGCCATTGTTCAATGAAAGAATAAGATTTAAAATTAGGTTGATAGTCAAGGCCTGCAATAATCTTATACAGATCTTCTTCAAGAGAAGTAACCGGGTGCTCAATTAGCCTTCCCACTTCGATATTATTTTTAAGTATTATAAAAGTTGCTACACGGTATATGCTTCTCCCCTTTGTTTCATCATTTGGTCCTTGTTTATAAGCATCTCCACTATCTACACCAATCAACTTTATTTTTTGCTCAGGAACACCAATAAGATCAGCAATTTTATAAAACCGCGGTACTTCACGCTTAGAATCGCCACACCAGGTACCAAAGAAAATCTCGAAGGAATACTCCTTAGTTAATGACTTTTTTAGTTTAGTTATAAGCTCATTGTCTGCATTGTAAGCAGCATAGTTTGGTTCAAACCATTCCTTCCAGGGTGATTGAAGTAATGAGTCTCGGTTACAAGCACCTAATAGTTTTTTATTGGTCTGAGCAACTATACTTTCATAGATACAAATAATGGCGATTACTAAAATAAACTTCTTCACAATTTTATAAGATATACCTACAAAACTATATCCTCAGGATATTACCAAAAAAAGATTAACATTTCTTTAACAACCTAAAGGACTAAAAATTGAAAGTTGATTTTAGAAGAGACTAGTCATTCTATGGAAGTAACTTAAAAATCACTTCAAAAAATACACAAAATGACTTTTGTACTTAAAAGGGAGGTGCGGTCGCATGGATATTGAGAAAATAAGTAAAAAATTATTTTGTAGCCTATTCAATTTATTCTAAATTTTAATCACTTCATCAGGTCTTTTGAAGTTTAAGCTAAAGAAGGATTACGCTTCTTGATAGAAATCACAGAAACTACTTAACAAAGGTAGTCTTTAAACTGGCTACACTAACTATATAAAATCCACTGTTAAGATCAGTAACATCTAATTTAACAGATAAGTCACCTGCATAATTTGTAGTGATATTCTTTGAAACATAACTATCTCTATGCATGGATACAATAGTTAAGGTAAATAGTGTATTTGGCTCTAAATTAGACGCTCTTATTTGAAGTGTTTGATCTATACATGGATTTGGAAAAACCAATAATTCATTTTCGAATAAATTATACTCAACTTTTATAATTCCTGAATATTTAAACAAGCCATTAAAATCAACTTGTTTCAATTGATAATAATTATTACCTACTAAAGGTGCTGAATCGATAAAAGCATACTCGCTCATTGAATTTACAGAACCTTTACCTGGCACCTCTTTTAATACTATACTCTTGTCTGTAGCATTAAATCTTTCGACAATAAAAAAGTGGTTATTCAGTTCGCTCGCTGTAAGCCATTTCAATTCAACCACACTACCTTGTTGCTGAGCTGTGAAAGACACCAGTTCTACAGGAAGCACTGAGCTACATGGACTGCCTCCACCAGAACAATGGCAAAAAGTATAATCTTCAGCAGCATAGTTTGCACATTCTGCATCCGAAAAATTGCCAACTACTGTTATTTCGCCATCGACAGTACCTAAGAGGTCGCTATTGGGTGTTGTGTCATATATGGTTAAATCACCACTAACTTCTAATTGCCCGGCTATATTTATTGAACCATTTCCAAAAATTGTAGGAAAAGTTGGGGTGTCGTCTGCATTGGCAACATCGTCTGCCACAGTTACAACAGCTCCATTTTCTATAAGTAAACTACCATCACCATATACTAACAAATCATCACCAACAGCTATGGTTCCATTTTGAGAAACAATGGCCGAGCCTCCAATAATCTCCAGATCGCCCGATGTAGTGAAGTCACCATCAACATTCAAACTACCTCCTCCTGATACCAAGTTGTCGCCAGTTCCATTCATCATTAAGCTACCGGTCGAAAAAACGTTAATGCTTGCCGTTGCCCCGAAGATTAGAAAGGTACTTCGCAAGCTTTCAACAGTGCCATAAACATTCAAAGTTCCATTGACTGTTATTCCCTCAGCACATATCAAAGATGCTCCTGATGCCACATTCACTGTTCCACCATCCAGAATATTTATTGGGCCATCGCTGTTTCCATTGGCATCACCATCATCGATACTGACAATATTCCCACCCTGGACATCTAAGGTAGAACCGTTGCTTACCACAATTCGTCCACTACCTCCCGTTATCGTTAGCGTGCCGCTTACCCAGGTGACTAGTGCGGAAGCATCTAAGGTAACGTTTGCACCTACCCCCAAAACACAATCTCCGGAAAATGCTCCTCCATTTTGAAAATCGGCTTCGTTAGCAGGACATTGAGCAAAGTTTGTGATACTTATTACTGTAAAAAGTACCACTAATAGCACAAGATGTACTTTCATAAAAATTCCTTCGGAAGAAAGTGATTTATGGAAGAAAGATAATCTTCTCTTGTCTGAGTCGCGAATATTGAACCTCTAACAACAATAATTGAATTAAATAAGATGCTTAGCGCACTCATTATAGCATTCAACGATTAGCAGGTTTTAGTACATATGCTAAAAATTTAATGTTATAGTGGAACCTTCTCCAAGTTTACTTTCAATATGAATACCCAGTTTTAGCTTATCAGCCAATAGCTTTACAATGTAAAGACCAAGACCAGTAGATGATTCCCCTGCGGTAGGCCTGGCTGACAGTTTTTTAAATTTACCAAACACATTCTTGATATCCTCTTCCGAAAATCCTGGTCCTTGGTCCTTGATACAAACCATTTTATCAGAGGCTGTAAAAGAAATTACAGAATACATCGGGGAAAACTTAATAGCATTAGAAAGTAAATTTTCAAGAATTCGAATAAAGTAAGGCTGATAAGTAAATATTGTTGCCGTTAAAGAAATTTTAACATCTAGCTGAATATTTTTTTGGCTTGCAACAAGCTCAAAGTTCTTGAGTAGTGGGAGGCATAATTCTGATAAAGGCAAATTCCTCATAGGCAATTCCTCCTCATGATTTTCGAGTTTGGATATTGTAGAAAGTTCATCAATAAGTTTGATACCATGATTTGAAGCCTCCTCAATTCGCGTCAAAAGCTCAATAGTTTCATTTTTATCTTTGGCGTGATGTAATAATAAACTACCAAGTGCTTTTGTTTGATTAAGCGGGCTTTTTAAATCATGTACTACAATGCTAAGTAGGTTATCCTTTTCACGCATAGCTGTAATTAAATCTCTGTTTTTAAATTCAAGCTCTTTTGTTCTGAGATCAACTTTAGTTTGAAGTGCAGCATTCTGCTTTTTCAAGAGTACATGATATTTTCTAATCAATGAATTCTGATAGGTAAAGATTGCCATAGTAAAACAAACAGCCTCACCTATTCCCCCAAGCATTATCATAAAATCCCGTATAAATCCGAGCTCTATCCATTGATTTTGCGCAGCCAGGTAAATGGCAATACTGCTCACCATTAAAAATTGGCCAATGATGATTAATCGATAATATGGTTTAAACACCTTGCTTTTAACAAAACAAATAAAGGTCATTATCAACACAAGAAATGAAATAAGCATTGATGATATTTGAACCACTAATAATGCCAGGCTGTAATGATCTGCGTATAGAAAATAGGCTACCGGAAATATTGGCATGACGGTTAAAGCCCAGAAATTAAAATAATATAAGGAAGAAGCGAGTTGGTTTGCTTTAAATGCATACCTAAGAAAGGCAAGTATAGAAAACGAAACGCCAAATGTATAGAGAGGGAAAATATAGTTAAAGATTGGTGCCCCAGGCCAAATGTTCTGAAAATAAATTCCTGACTCCAACAAGGTGATTGTACTCCCAAAAAATATGAAGCCGACATAAAACAAAAAATGGTATTGCCTTCCCTGTACAACAACAGCTACTACGATTAAAACTATTACCAAGAGTATGCCCCCGTAGAGACCATATATTAAATGACGTCTATTTGCGTCTGATGATATTTCAGAGAGAGAGGTAATACGTAAGTCAGTATTGAGAAAGTGCCCACTTTCTAACCTCAGATAATACCAATTAGAATCGAGAGCAACAGGAAAGGTATAATGATCTGATAAAATACCTCTTGAATAAAAGTCTCTTAGAAATCCAGTAGATAGTCGTTGATAAGCAGCCGAACCGTTTGGCGAATAGAAATCCACATAATGAATAGTAGGCGATGATAATTCTAAAAAATGTGATTCTGTGATTGAATTTATCTCGCTAATCTTGAATTTTATCCAAATAGCAGAATTCGTAATGTTGTATACGATACTATTATTATTCAATTTCTTGAATTTAGTATTACTATTCTGAATATCACTGAAGCTCTTATTCTTCAAAGTATCTTCAAAAACCCAAAACTCAGCATCCCTAAGCTTTTGAGCCTTGCACTCAATAGGAAATAAAGTACCTGATAACCAAAAAAAAGTAACTAAAAGTAGTTTGGTAAACAAGGTTTGAGGTATAAAAAATGAGCTAAGTAGATTTTGATTAAATTACAATCTGTTCTTCGCTACGTACAGCTCTTATAGGCAAGCCTACAATAAGGCTCATAATTGAAGCGCCACCCAAAACAAGTTTTGAGTCTGTAACAACCCAAATTTTATCTATCTGCTTGCTCATTTCCTTCATGCATTTCTGGAAAGCTATTCTAGCCTGCGGTTCATAGTTTTCCATCTTTGAGGCATTAAAAACTATGACAAAATTCTTCTCTGGCTCTTGAAGAGAATACTTTTTCCATTCTGTACAGAGTTCGATTGCTTTTTTCTGCGTGAGTACTCCATCAAAATTAAAGCGTAAAAAGTCCTTACCTGCCCGTCTGACTGGTTCAACCCAGTTCTTTTCTTCTATAACTTGTTGCATATTCTTATCTATTATTTTTTACATATCTACTTAACTCAGTAATTCGGTTTTCATCGATGAAAGCCTTATTAATTCTAAAATACTTATCCTTATCGGAGGTTCTGGAAAATGCAAACTTTGCAAAATCAAGTTTGCGATCCTCATCAATAAATAGGTCTACAACTTTATAAACTTGGTTTGTTGACAGACATTCTTTATCAAAAACTGATTTTGCTACCTCTAGTTTATTATCCTCATCTATAGGCTCGTCTACTGCTTCAAGTGCCTCATTAAAATCATTATCTTCCATCGGCATGCATGAATAGCTAAAATCATTAGTAGAGGAAGAATTCTGATTAGGCTCTACATTTGAATTTTTAACTTCCTTAACGGGTTCGTAACTTCTCAATGATTGAGTTGAATTTACCGTAGTTTGGTTAGTGGATATAAAATTTAGCAGTTTCTCTTTATTAAAATTAGCCATTAGTGCATCCACTACTAAACCATAGTTAGTCTGATCGTAAGTTCTCAAATAACCTAGTTGTGCTACTTCATACTGATAATCATTCATCTGTATTAGCTTAACAAGATCAGCAACCTGCGCAGACAACATACACTGCTTATTCATAAACTCTTTTATGTCTTTGGCTTTATACATCTCCATATTGACACTAGAAAGTTTGTATTTAAATTTCAGTAATGTTTGTGCATCCACTGTTGGACTTGAACACATCAGGCCATTGCTAACTACAGGCACTCGATTGTTATTACTTTTATCAGTTTTGCCAGTACTTTTACCCGCCTCCTCTTCAGGGATGTTCATATTCATGCTGACAGTATTTTGATTGACAGTAACCTTAACTTCTGGCGTTTGAGTGGTGCCCGATACGGTTGCTTTGGTAGACACTTTGTTGCTATTAGAGGAAGATCCCTTTGTGGTAGCCTTGCTTCCTTCTGAAATATCCGCCAATTGCGTATCATCTGTATCTTGACCCATAATGCTCATGCTATTATCACCAACGAATTGAAGCAGATATTTTCCCTTAGCATCTTTAATGACTTTATATGCTAACTGATGAATTTTACCATCGTTGGCAAGCTCTATTTGTGCGTTAAGTTCAGGAACACCTTTTCTTGAAAAAGCTAAGCGCACATGATTTCGGCCTATTTTTATTCCATCGACCACAGCCACGGTGTTGGGCATCGGGCTAACATTTGTACTATTCAGAAACAGCACAAACGGTTCATTCTCTGCAACAATTGATAAGGTTGAGCCTTGTGAATAACTGTAACCATAGATAAACAGTATGCAAACAAAAAATATCACTCTCTTTTTCATATTGTATAATAGATTGACTTAAGAATTCATTTTAAAGTTTTGGTTTATAGGTTATACCCATACTCACATCAAGACCTCTTGCCGGAAAATGATTAACGAAATCAATTGATGATGATGGATAATAGTAGCTTGTGTTCAATAAATTTCTAAACATCAAGGTAAACTGAAACGGAATTGTAGCAGGAGTTGCTACTACATTTAAGCGAGTTATAAAATAATCTTTTATTCCATCTCTTGGGTCACTTGCCGGCTGTTCGAAACCTCCTCTATAATTACCGCCAACATTGAAACTTATCCATTTTACTGGAACTGTATAATCAATATTTATCATAGTAAAAGGCATATACATGATTGCTTCACCAAAACCATTATTACTATTAAAATACTGCGTCATGTTAACCTGCAGCATTGTTTTAGAAAACCGTGCTACAACCTTGGCATCGAACCCGTTGTTTGACTGAATAATACCGTTACCAACATTTACAAATTGACCTATGAAACCATTAGATTTTAATTCGTCAGATATGTTAGCATTGGTTTCCAATCTATTAGCGATGCTTGAATGGAAATAACCAGCTTCAGTTCGTAAATTTGCTTTCCAGTTCTTAATCCATTGCAACTGATACGTTTGAATTCGCTCAGGGGTATTGTTTGGATTTCCTAATATTGAAACCGATGATAGTGTTTCGAAACCATTTGGTATGCGTGTGGCTGTTCCTGCTAATGCCTTTAGTGTTCCCAGGTTTTCGTTATCAAAAACCAAGGCCATTTTAGGATTGAACTCTGAATACTTTTGACTGGTTAATACACCCGTTCCTGAGAAGTTATCGAATCGGGCCCCAACATTCAAATACAGTTGCTTTGTTATATGGTAATCAGCTTGGGCATAAAAAGCAAGTGTTTGTCTTGATGCAGTTAAATCGAATAACCAATTATTTTCAGGATCTCTGATTTCCCGAAACGGATAAAACTGGAGTGGTGCCAGGTTAAGCTCACTTGGTCTTACTGCATCAATCACTTTATCGTCTGCTAAATAAATACCCAAAACAATATTATTAGTATTGGTATAGTTATAAGTCCATTGCGCTTCTGCGTCTAATGATCGGGTATCTGCACCTTGCCCATCTATAAAGAATGATGTTTGAATATTCTCACCATTTCTATACAGGTTAACTACATCTAATTGAGGCGGGGCTCCTGGTGTGATTTGTGGAGCAAAAATCGGAATGAGTGCTACTTCGGTCCAGTTATCGTTATGCCAGCCGCCTGAAAGTTTAAAGGTAGATTTCTGAATTTGTTTGGAATAGTCAATACCAAGTGAATAAGCATGCATGTACAATTCTAGCTCATCCATATTGCTTGGATTAACCGCATTAAATCCTGTGAAGGTGTTTCTGCTTTGTTTTGTAAATTTACCCTGCACATTAAGATTGTCCCATGACATAATGGCTTCACCATCATAAGTATAATTAATTCCATCCTTCAATTTCTGATTACCAAACAGCGCGTTGTTAACCTGCAATTCCTGACCTTCTTCTTTTGAATAACGAAAGGCTGCATTTAAACTACCTTTTTTAGCGATAGGGGTAAGTAAGGAGCCTGAATAGGACAATCCACCTGCAGTTGGCGTTGCTGAAACTCCAGCTCTGGCTATTGCCTCATTAGAATTAGTTAAGCTTATTTTTTTAGAAATAATATTTATAACTGCTGTAAAAGCACCCGTTCCATAGAGTGCTGAACCTGGCCCTCTTATTATTTCAATGCTTTCAATATTATCAAGTAGATACTCCTCGCCTCCGAAACGATTTCCTGGCAAGAACGCATTTAACCGTTGACCATTAAATAGTAATAGTATATTTTGACCTGAGTCAAAACGAAAACCAAAACCTACGTTTTGATGTATTGGTTCACCTATTCCCCAATTACTTCTGTCTTGATGATTATTGGCTATATCATTTAAGAGTTGACCAAGATTTTGATAACCTCTTTGCAGAATCTGATCAGCTGTTATTACTTCCGTGATAGCGGGTGCCACATCAGATTTTCCAGCAGTTTTGGTAGCTGTAGTTATCTCGAGGTTGAGCAAATCTTCCAAAGAAAGCTCAAAAAGATCATCTACTTCTTCCACGGTTGTTGCTTGTGCCAAAGTGGAATTATAGCATAGTATCAGTAGAATACTTATGCAGCATTGTTTAACTATTTTCATAAGGCATCGTTTTTAACAGGTTCTATTGTTATATTATTTTCTCAGCCATAGCTGAAAAAGAACTCGAGACTTTAATTTTTTTCTCTTGCAGTGCGGAAGCATTCAACTGGTAAGTAAGTTTATCACCTCTTTTAATAAAATTAAGATCACTTCCCTTTTCTAACAGGCCCTCAGTATTAGTAACTAATAGAATAGGCTTTTCATTGATAGTATTGATGAACGACTCTGTCTGTGTATTACCGGTAAAAATTACAATATGGCATAATGGTACATCGGAGAGACTTTTTACTTGCTTGACTACGATTGACCGGTTTCCTACTTTTCGTGACTTAGCAATTTTCAGTAGTTCCTGATAGATTTCGCCTTCACCAACAACCAGTATTTCAAAGTTGGTTAATTCATCGGATGGCCACTCTAAATACTTAATTGATTGATATAGAAAAACAGCTTGTAAGGTGGCTGAACTAACCTGACTGTAAGCATACTTTATACTCAGCAGTGCAATGATGATAAGGGCAATTATCGTTCTCATAGGCATTTGGTTTATTGAACCTAGAACGATATAAAAGTATATATTGAAAAAATCACTTAAGGTTTTGGAAGGCTCAATCTGTGTAGTAAATAGTTCAAGCGCTACGAAAGCACTTGAGTCAACCAATCCTTAGTACTGATTTCGTAATTTTTAGTAATTACTTTAATGCTTATAAGAGGGAATAATCAGCTGTATTTCTTTTACTCGATAAAATACCAACAGGAATGAATCTTCTTCTTTTTTTTCGTTTTGTTATTTTACCTTCAGAAATAACTTACAAAGGTTTTTGAATTGGATATTTAGTATAGTTAAATGACCTCACCTTAATTAAACTACTGTCGATTGTTTATAATAGGAATTAATAAAGGCATTATGTAATACTAATTTTTTATAATTAGGATACTCATGACACGTCATGAACAGAAATGTAGCAAGGTCTTGATTTTTCCTTAGCAATAAAATCATCGGATAATTGATAATGACGCACAATAATATTTCCATAGACTTCAGGTGAAAGCTTTGCAAGCCAGCCTAAATCGATTTTACTAACGATATTGTTAAGTGATGAAGCACTATCTACTACCATAATAGCGGTGTGTACCTTGAATTGAAAGAGCAATTTTTCCAATAACTTCTCAAAAACTTGCTCATATCCTGTCAGACAATAAATACCTTCAACGGCTAAAAAGTTGAATTGCTGAGATAAAAGTCTGGACAAAAGAGGTGTGTTATTAAAAATAGCAAGAAACATTTTTCCATATTTACCTGGTAGTGTTAACACCTGCCATGCATCTATATTTATCTGAACACCGGCTATAATTTCCCCAGCATCATTTTCCACATAGTAATAAGTTCTGTTAAGATTTTCGACATTAAAATGATTATAATCACGATAAAAATTACTGAGAAGCCTTCTAATTTTTTCAGAAGATGCAGCAGTCTCTTTAATCTTAAGATTGGGATACTGCCTGGGAAAAATACGACTGAATATTCTTGTTGTATATTTTCTTATCGGCACAAAACCAAATTCTTCACAAATATTGGCTGATCGGGGGTTGCGCGGATCAACGTAGGCATAATGAAAGAAGCCAGTCTGTATATTATTGAGCAGACCTGTACCATCTAACAAGGCTTTAACTTCATTTCGTATAAGAGATACCTTTTGCTTATTTTTAACAATTGGGATAAATTTTATCCTGAAATTGCTCTTAAAAGCGAAGTAACGAATATAGAATCCTGTGATGCCGTGAAATTCACGTTCACAAAAACAACAGGTACCCATGACATCGTCATTCCGCTGTACTGTAATAAAATGGGGTTTAGCAATGTCTTGCAGTTTCTGCTCAACACCCCTGTGTTGATACAACATGCTTAAACCAGGTGTACCGATAACATTACTTTTTAGCAAGTTTTTGATTTGAGGGGACGGTTTCTGTTGTATGTTTAAGTATTTGAATTGCACCAGGAAAATGGAATTATGAATGCCTAAGCTAAGTGAATAAAGGTATAGTTCATAAATATAAACATTGGAATGAAAAAATTTATAATGGTGACTTAATATCATTAATCTAAGCTTTCTTTCTATTTGGTCTTCCCTTTACTGAAACGACTCCGTTAAGGCAAGCTTACGATTCTCTCTCCTTTTAAAGAGATCAACTTAGCTTAAGCAAAAGTCATCGAATAGAGATCGTTCTATAAAACTAAACTGGAAGGGTTTTGACCAGACATGTTTCTTCATTAAAGTGTAGCGTATTTAGTTGTCAGTTATTTTTCAAATTACTATCATCAGCGTACTTTGCAACATGTATAATCGTGAAGCGGCATCGATGATTCGGCAAGAGTTCTGGACGACATTTGGCAAATATATGAGTCCGATTCCATCGGCCGAGGGTTTGAAAGTAAACTGGATCAATTATCATACTGGTTTACGCGATGTATTTTTTCGCATGGATGCTGGTGCCAAATCTGCCATCATTGCTATATCGCTTGAGCACCGAGATATTCAGCTTCAGGAATTGTATTACGAGCAGTTTATAGAACTTAAAAGTTTACTCCATAGCACACTGGACGAGGAGTGGGTGTGGCGACTACATATGACAATAAATGAAAGTAAAATCGTAAGCCGGATTTATTCTGAACTGCCTGATGTCTCTGTTTTTAATAAAACACAATGGCCTGAACTTATTTCTTTTTTCAAACCAAGGATTATAGCGTTGGACAGCTTTTGGGAAAATGCACGTTATAGTTTTGATGGATTGATATAAGGCCGTAAAACGTAGACAAGAAATAGTTGGTTTATTAAAGGACATTATTCGGATTGAGGTTTAATAGGGCGTACAAGCTTAACTAACAGTACAATTTCTTAGCATTTATTGTAGACCATCGTTACGGACTTTTCCGCATTGTGTAAAATCCGTCTTGTGCCCATTTAGCCGGGTTATTCTTTATGTAATTTGAGATTCGATAGTAGGCATCAGCAGAACGTATGATGTGATCATGAAATAGCGGTTGCCAATCGAATTCAATGTTATTTTTTCGGGCGAAGGTGGTAACGGCAGATTTGTATCCGCGCAGGATGGATGCCAGGTTTTTGGATTGGGGTCCGAATTTGTTTTTGTATTCGGTGGATGCGCGATGCACCGCGTTGGTGGTTGTAGAGACGCAATGCATTGCGTCTCTACAACCACCAATAATGATTATACCATGTATATGGTTGGGCATGACCACAAATTCACCCAATTCCAAATTCATATCGGGTCGTATTTCGGGGGTTTTGTACCATTCATTTTGGGCAACCAAACCGATTTCAGACGTCATGCATGACGTCTCTACAATTTCACCAAAATAATTTTTTCGGTTCTTGGTGCATATGGTAACGAAATACATGCCATCATTGCCATAATTCCATGATTGCAACCGTGTGGTTTCTATCCTGTATTTATTTCTGAATAATGCCGCCATGATAAATGTTGTATTTGGTTTTGTTTATGGAACATCATTGTTGGTTCAATCCAAAACAGTAAAATAAAAATGCCCACCTCACCTGTTGAAAGATGAGTATGGGCATATATGAAAGGTAGTATTAAAGGTTGATATTATAAAATACCTTGCATGAGTGATGGTAAGGGGGAGCCGCAGGCGAAGTGCGCAGCACCAAAGCGAAGCGTAGCCCTGAACAGCCCGACCCTGATGGCCTGTGTGTGGGCTGTGCGTATCAGGGGCATGCCCAATACTATAATATTGAGGCTAGCATTGATGGTACTTTAACCAAATAAATCCAACTGGCGCTTGCTTACTGCCTGCTGCTTTTGTTTATGTTTCTCTTCGGTGGTAACGATGGTTTTGCCATTCTCTGAATAAGAGCTTACGTGTATGATGTTGTAACCTGTAATTCTTTCGGCACCGGTGCTGCTGATTTTCTTTTCTATCTCCAGGGTACAGACTATGGTTGATCCACTTTTGAATTCTACTTTTCCGGATTGTACCATTTCCATAAAGTCATCGGATTTCATAACAAAGGAAATCGGGGCCCCGTTGTAATTACCTTTCCACTTATGCTTGCCTTTTACCAATACAGGTGAAATAATTTCTATTTGTGCCTGCTCTATTACTTCCGGTGCAACTGCGGCTGAACTGAGTAGAAAATTTTTGAAATGATCGCGCAGCAGTACCTGCTCTTCAGTTACGGTTTTTCTGGCATCATCAGCAAGGGCAATGGATATGCTCTGCACTTTCTGATATTTACGGAGCAGGTCATAGTAATTAGATCTGCGTTTTTTTATAACAGGATGCTGGTCGAGTTTGGTGATGTAATTAGTTGCTTCGGTTTTTACATGGTCGAATGCCTGTTTGCGTTGTTCGCGTTCGGTCTTACTTAGTTCTTTATCGTTTATGAGGCTATTAATTAATTGATGCAGTACCTCGCCAATAGAGACCTGGTTGACGGTGGCCATGCAGGAGGCCATGAGCATATTGACGACTGCTATTTTTGAAGCGGGTGTTTTCTTGGGTGTTTTGGCAGTGAGGGTGAGCCAGGTTTTTAATCCGCCTTTGTTATTGTGTTCAATCTCCATGTTAACTGAAACCGCACACACTTTAGTAAGTGCTCTGGTGAGTTCAAGTAGCTCGCGTTCGCATTTATTATGCACGAGTGCATCCATAACATGCTTTCTATCGCTAAACCAATAGTGGAGTTGCAATTTGCTGATGGTGTGGTATAGATCGGAGTTTTCCGTCATGGTTTAGCAAAAACTGTTAAAGGGGGACTAAAATAAGAAATTATGTGAGGAAAAGAAAACTGTGAACTTTAATGATACCAGGAAAATCTAAGGATTTAAAAAAATCTTTAATTAAAAAGGTAACGAGTTAGTAGTAAAAGTGGTTGGTTCTTTATTCTCAAATTTTTATGTTTACGATGTTTAGCCCCCAAAAAACAATGAGAACATTGATTGTAAGTTTCCTATTAATATTAAGCTCTTGCATAATTAGTTTTTCACAAACCGTTGACGTTAATGCCTCTAATTTTCAGGCGTACGCAAGTGGTAATATTCTAGATGCCGCGTTACAGACTGACGGTAAGATTATACTGGTTGGTGATTTCGAATTTTTTAATGGAACTGCCGCAAAAAACATTGTGCGATTGAATAGTAATGGTTCAATTGACAATACATTTAATACAGGCACGGGGCCAAATAATCTACCATTTGTAAATAACATTTCTTCGATACGACTAATGGAGAATGGAAAAATACTACTTCGGGGATTATTTCAAAGTTTCAATGGAGTATCCAGAAATCGTCTAGTAAGGTTAAATTCTGATGGAAGTGTAGATACTGGTTTTGTTCCGCCTGCATCTCCTATTGATAATTCGGGAGCATTTCGTTTAGCACTTGCCGCCAATAATGATGTTGTTGTTTATTCTTATTTCAACAATTCTAGAAATTTTATCAACAAACTTAATAGTGTTGGATCGATTGATCCTGCTTTTAACATTGGCACTGGATTCAATGGAGGTATTAGTGATATCGAAATTCAGCCAGATGGTAAGATCTTAGTAGCAGGAAACTTTACTGAATTTAACGGTCAGTCAGTTGGTTATGTTGTTCGATTAAACAGTGATGGGTCATTAGAATCTTCATTTGGAACAGGTGCCAATAATGCTGTAACCAAAGTGAGGTATTCGAGTTTTAACAAAATTATTCTTACAGGCATTTTCAACACATTTAATGGACAGAATGCTCCCTCAATTATTGTCTTAAATTTAGATGGATCAATCGACAATGGTATACTGTTTTCAGGTTTACCAATTGCGAATGATGCCGTACTTACGTCAACTACCGAAATTATTGTTGGTGGCGGATTTGCAAGAACAAGTCGATACTCATCTTTGCCAAACAATACACTGCAGTACACGCCTGCCAATTCAACCGAACAAGATGTTATTAATAAAGTGCTCATTCAACCAGATGGTAAAATTGTTTTAATCGGCTCTCCATCTAGTCTGTCAAATGTAATATATCGCCTGAATGCAGACCTCACCTTGGATGCAACCTTCAATACCGGCATAGGCGCAGGAATTGCAGCTCGAATTCATCAGACCGCAACCCAGCTTGATGGAAAAATTATCGTTACCGGCAACTTTGCTTTTTTAAAAGGTGAGGAAAAAAAAGGTATTGCCAGACTAAATAATGACTTTACTCTAGATGGAAGTTTCAACTCAGGTACAGGCTTTTTCCCGAATAAAAATAATTTCTTCTATTCTTTAGCAGCACAAGCTGATGGCAAAATTATTGTTCATGGGCAATTTGATGGCTATAATGGTACTCAGACGGGTGAAACCATTAGGCTTAATGCTGATGGAACTATTGATAACACTTTTGTAAACAGTGGTGTGGGATTCTTTTGTTCATTCTGTGGCGTGTTTTCTAAAGTAATTACAATTGTACAAGGCGATGGTAGCTATCTGATAGGGGGATCCTTTCTTTCTTTTGGTGGTCAGTCTCGAAGCTATCTTTTACGAATTTTATCTAATGGGGATTTTGATGCATCATTTAATCCAACTCTCAATGGCCCTATTACAGCCATGGCTCTTCAACCTGACGGGAAAATTTTAATTACAGGTAATTTTAATACGTTAAATGGTACTGCCATAAATAACAAACTTATTCGATTGAATAGTAATGGCACTTTAGATGCGACTTTTACCTCTGCTCTTCTTACATCAGGTACATCAATAAATCAAATTTATGTTACCGAATCTGATAAGATTATTCTTGGTGGCAGTTTAACCATTAGCGCAAACAATACTTATCCATGTGTACGACTAGAGCCTAATGGTAATTTAGACGCGTCTTTCAATTTAGGTACTGCAGGTTCAGGAAGTGTGTATGTTTTGAATGATAAAACTTTATTAATTAGCTCTTCAGGGACCTTAAGACGGGTGGATTCACAAGGAATTCCAGATCCTGATTTCAACCCTGTTCCCATAACAGGAATAGGACAGGTGAGTGTGGAGACTGTATTAGCGATTGAACCCAATAAATTACTCATTACGGGATTCTTTAATAATATAAATAACAGAGATGTGTGGAATGCTGCTGTACTTTTATACGATCTATTTCCTCCTCTACCAGATGCACCAACTAATTTACAAGCCTTACCTGTGGAAAATGATTATCCAACATTAACCTGGAACGATAATTCAACAGTTGAAACCTCTTATGAAATTTATCGATCTCAAACAAATAATAGCAATTTTGTTATACTCACAACTTTACCTGCTAATGCACAAAGCTATCAAGATAAGACGGCTATAAATCGTAGTATATACTATTACAAGGTCGGTGCCAAAAATAAATCAGGGTTCTCAGGTTTCTCAAATGAGGTGATGGTAAATATTCTTATTACTGATTTGGAAAAAAGTAGTTCTGATAAAGTAGCTGTTTATCCTAATCCAACTAATAATCTGCTTAATATCAAATTTGATATGAGCCCACCTACGAATAAAATTATAATTTATGATCTATCCGGAAAGGAGTGTTTGAGGCAGACTGTTTCTGAGGGTGAAGTTACGATTTCTATTGAGGCACTACCCCAGGGAATATACCTGCTTAACATTGACGGGTATGGAAATTCATTTATTAAAGTTATCAAAAACTAAATTTTGAATTCTGAATAAACTGTGATGGTGCAAAACAAGACATTGAACAATTACTAGAACTAACATAAAGGATTTGTTCCACATCGAGATAGACCTCTAGATCAGGCAAGACTATTCGGTAGAAGCTTGGATTACTACTCGCTACGCTCAAAGAGATAAATTTGAAAGCCTAAAGAAAACAAAAGCCTGCTTTCGGGAGTATAAAATGTTGTCTTATCTCCCCCTACTACAGTAAAATATTCGCCCATCAATTCTATAGAAATATTTTTGTTAATGAAGTAGGCCAGGCCAAGTCCTCTCTGAAGTATGGTATTGGTTATCTCTTCCTCAAATGTAACTGTTGACCCGCTAAATGGGTCAAATGAAGTGTACTCATTCCAATGCTTGGTCCATGAAAAATCTAAGCCAGCAATGGCATAGAAATTTTTTACAATAGGCTGGTAATACTTAACAAAGACACCTCGGCCAATAGATTTGTTGGTTATATCCCTACCACCTATCAACGACCCCGAAGTATTATTCCATACATATGAAAAGGTGCCACCAACAGAGAAACGCTTCGAAATAAAAAAACCCAGCTTAGGCTCAATGAGAAGAAATTTAGTTGTGTAGTCTCCTGGGACAGCAGCATTAGTAGATTCAAAATCATTTCTACTGTAGGAAAAGTTTGAGGAAACTGCAAAGGTATAGGGTTGAATTTGGGCTGAACCGGAAAGGGAGATGACGTACAAAACGAGTGTGCTGAAGAGGGTTTTCATGTCGTAGATTTGGTTGTAAAAAAAAATGTCAACCCTTTCGGGTTGACATGTTGAGGTTCCGAGCGAACCCAAATAAATCCTCATTCTTACTATTTAAACTAAATACTTAATTTTTGGCCTAAATTAGAATCAATTAAAACCTTCATAACCTTGACCACTACCTTGACCACTTGTATCTTTGTAAAAAGGTCAGCTGATGAAAATTAGATTTCTATTGAAAAAGAGAGGTGGTAAGGGCGCAATGCACCCTATTTATCTTGCTCTATATTCCGAAGATCAAACCGAATTAATTTATTCAGGATACCGGATAAGGCTAAAAGAATGGAGTAAAGAGGAGCGATTCCCAATAGATCATACCTCAGAAACAAGTACTAACCTTTCAGACCTTAAAACAGAAGTAGAAAAGGTCATGAGAAAAATGAAAGCTGATGAAAAAGCAATAACACCCTTTCAACTCAAAAAAGAATACGAAAGAATTCAATACTCTAAAAATAAAAAGCAAAAAGATACAGACCAAAAGGAAAAAGTAAACCTTACCACAGTTTCAAGCCTAATTGACAAATGGATTAAAACTGGCATGACTGAATACTTACCGTCTACGAAAAGAACCGTCACAATAAGCATAAACCAATTTAAGGAATACTTAAAAGTAAGTGGTCAACTTAAATTAGAAAAAAAGGACTTAGATTCTGAATTGATTCAAGACTATGCGATTGAATACCTTCAAAAGAAACGAAAGCTTGCTGACTCCACGCATTCAAAAAGAATGAAGCACCTTCGTCTTTTCCTAAAATGGGCAAAGATTGATACCTCCACAATTAGCGAAATGAAAATTCGCACCGTCAAACCGAGCGAACGAAACATAATTGCTTTATCCGCTCAGGAGTTAGAGAAATTGGAAAAGGTTGACGTTTCGCACAATAAAGACTATCAGCGAAGTAAAGACATGTTTCTTTTAGGTTGCTATACTGGCCTGAGGGTTAGCGATATTAAAAGAATAAACAGGCATAGAATCGAAAACAACGAAATCAACATTACCCTACAAAAAAATAGAACTGAGGTATCAATCCCGATTTTACCACATATCGAGGCAATTCTAAAACGATACGATTATTCAGCCCCGAAAATATCCGAGCAACAAGTCAATAAGAACATTAAAGACGTATGCGAAATAGCGGGCATTACTAAATCAATATTTAAGAAAGAGAAAAAAAATGGTGTTTTAATTGAAAGCCTACACGCTAAGCACAGGCTCATAACTACGCACGTAGCCGGAAAAACCTTTATAAGCCTCGCACCTGACAAGTGGGGATTTACTCCGGCTGATGTTGCTGCATTTGTTGGTAAGGATATTAAAACCGTTTTGGGGTACTATTTAAAACCCGATCAGGATTCTGCAAAACAAAAGATGCTAGCAGCTGATAAACGTTCTAAAATGAAAATAGCATGAAATCAAGCGAAGATTTAGTGCGTGAACTAATAGAAAAATATAATGCAGCGCACCCCTTAAATAAAAAAATACCATCAACTGAAAGGGTAAATTATCTTATTGGTAAGATGCTTTGGGAAAAAGATTGCAAACAGGGAAATGAATTAATGAATAGAGACCGTGAACTTATAGATAAAGTCAACCAAACACCTAATCTTTACAATTTTCTAAAGGGCAATAAAATTGAAAGAATTCGTTTCGAAGGAAAAAAAGGAAAAAGTATGACCATTGATTATGATCAATTCATTAATGATGCTATAGAATCAATGAATATTCTCTTTGAAACAAAGTACATGAACCATTCACCTTACAAACCAAAGACAGGTGAAATTCCTAAAAATTCGTATCTCAAACATATCGTTAACGAAATAGAATTACTCAAAAAAGAAAATGTTTCAGTCCATGCAATTTCATGGCTTTTGGGCTTTAATGATGTTGACACTTTTCAAAGAAACTACAGGCGGACAAGACAGAAAAAAAAATAAGGGACGTCTTGTCCTCTCTTATGCAGACACCATTTTCTCAATTTTGATCCGTGAAACCCAATAAAAGCTCATGGATAAGAAAATAGTCACAATCAAAAAAGCACATTCAGAAACAGGTGCATCAATTAGCTACTTCAAACAATTAATCCGCGAAGGCAAGCTAACACGTTACAAAATCAATACTGCTACTTACATCAATCTTCTGGAGTTTCAGGCACTTGCAAAACCTGATGCGTAAAAAAGCCCCGCGCAAACGAGGCTTAATTTTTTAAAATGGATAGAAGATGAAGACAAAGATACGCACACAAATGCAATTAACCGTGGAGGGTTTAAAAAAAGAACCGCTCACTATGTTAATGCTATCTAATCGAATAGGTGTTGAGAGAGCCTCGATATGCAGATATTTATCACGTTTGCAGCGGTTGGATAAAGTAGCCCTAGTAAAGAAGCAATACTGTAAAATCACAAACCACATTGCCGGCTACTATACTACAAACCCAGATCTGTTTCCGAAAAAGAAACAATTAAAACTATTCTGATGCAAGGCGAATTAAGAATACCCGTTCGCTTACTTTCTACTGCCTTAGCAGAAAAGAAAACTAAAGCATTACGAATATTGGCAACTGCCAAATTGGAAGGCCACAGAAGCGAAATAAAGCCTTTGTGCGATGATTTAAAAGTCCATCCTAAAACTATGCACCGTCAAATTAAAACGTTGATAGCGGATGGCATGGCCGGAACTGATGGCACTTATCTATTTCCCCGGTCGTGGTCTAAAATGAGATTCAATAAGCGTGGAGGTCTATATCTCACACACGCCCCAAAGAACCTAAAGAAATTTGAAGCCCTATGTTTTGCAAAAGGCTTAAAGAAAATACTAAGTGGCAAAGCAAGTCCGAAACGACCGGATAGAGGAAGGACTAAGCAACAATCGGACTTGCCAGCTACTTATTTAACCAAAGCTCTTGGACTAAAAGAGCGAAGGTTTAAAGCACTAAAATCAGCAGCGCAAAAATACAGATACATTTCTGTAATACCACAGTACAAGATTATTGGAAAGGTTAGCGAATACGAAGCCCTTAAAAAGAACCTCCACGGCATACCCGTTTTTAAACGTGGTAAGCACACGGTAGTACCGGACGTGAGTAAAATTAGGGTATTGATTTAATGGACAAAATTTGCCCGCTATATCCGAAGGATATAAGAGCAAACTAAACAGAAGCTAAAGTAAACAGATAAGCAATGGAAGGAATTCAGGAGTTAAGTAAAAGAAGTTTTGAATCAAAAAAAGAGAGGTATAAAAATGTGCCTGATTATGCTTTGCCTAAAACAAAGGTTAAAAAAAGTGCGAACGGCTTAACGCAAGCCATTATAAACTGGCTGACTCTAAATAATCACTTTGCCACGCGGGTAAGTTCGGCAGGTCGGTTTCTAACAAATAGAAAAATCTACATCCCGTCAACTACCCGAAAAGGCACGGCAGATATTCACGCGATCATAAAAGGTAAGCACGTAAGCATTGAAGTGAAGATCGGAAAAGATAGAATGAGTGAAGCCCAAATCCACATGAAGCAGGAAATCGAGAAAGCAGGTGGTGTCTATTACGTGGCAAAAGATTTCGATTCATTTCACAAATGGTATAAACAAATCATAAACAGCGATTAATGGAAGATCAATTAAAGACCGATAGTAACGGCCTATCAACGGCCTCGAAAGATCGAGATAGGTTAGGAAGGTTCACGCCTGGTAATAGTGGACGTCCGGTAGGGAGTAAGAATAAGTTAAGGCAGAAAGTGAAGGGTTTTGTCGAAACAAACATTGAAAACCTTCAAGAGTACTTTGACAAGCTAGAGCCACGGGAAAAGATTAAAGTACTTGCTGACTTAATGCCATTCTGTATTGCTCGATTACAAGGCATAAGCCAGACAGACGCGGATGGGGAAAACATTAATGCAGCTGGTTTTGATTTTAGCACCGTGAAAAACCATAACGCCCTCACTCGCTTTTTAGATGAAATCGACCTTGAAAATGAAAACTAGACTTGTCCAACAAATCCCACACACAAAAAACTATCTGATTGAAGGTAGAGTTTTCACCGAAAAACAAGCCAACAATCTAATGCGATTAGCACCGGAAGTATGTTGGATAGTCCTGAAATATTATGCAAAACAAACACAAAATTAAGCACGTGCGCCAAATTCAAGGTCGGGATGAGTTTCTCTTAGATGGTAAACTATTTACCCGCTCCCAAATCGACAAGTTACAACTTCTTAATCCTGACCTACTGTGGGTTGTGCTAATGAGCAATGGTGATGAGTACTTTAATGGGAGACTCACAATTTCATTCCGCACACCAGAATAAACTTTAACTATAAACCAATACAAAAATGAAAAAACGATTATTATTCAAAGATGAGACAGCCGAACTGATTCAAAAAAATGCAGTTGATAAAACGACAAATTTAATGAATGAGCTTGTACTACATTACAATACCATTGCCAAGCAGCATGGCCTTAGTCCACTACACAGTGAAGATTTAAATTCGCTTATTAACGATCCAAAAGAACTAGTGTCTACTAAGTTTAAACAGACCATTGAAATCCCTAAGGGCATGAATCCAGAGAAGTACTTGAATCTTTTAGAAGCTCCGCAGATTGATTTCACTACCTTAATTGAAATAGGCAACTCTTTGCCAATTCGTCACGCAGCGCTTTTTCAGATTGAAAATGATAAGCTAGTACTTAACAAAGCAGTTTATGAAGATTTGATTAACTCGCATCATTACTTTGTGAATGATGACTCAAACAAAGCAAAGGCTTATGAGGCTCTAAAAACCTTAGCGGAAGCGGTGAATAATCTTGCAAGCGTTTCATCCGGTGCTATGATTTTCAATCATAGTCAAGGTTTGAACTTAGACAATTTATTGACTCGAAGCATAGAGGGAGAGCGCGTTGTTTATGGAGTCAATCGCGATAAAGCCATTCGGTTACTAACTCAGGTACTAGAAAGTTAGAACCACAAAATCACTATTTCGTTTCCCCGGCTTGTCGTGTACTTGCTGGGTTTTTTTGTGCCTTTTTAAATGAATGACTTATTAAGAAAAGGTTATCCCAAAAAGGCTAATCTTGACCTATACCTTGACCACTAAAGCAAAAAAGCCCAAAATCATAGCGAAAATGGGCTTTTATTGAGGTTCCGAGCGGATTCGAACCGCTGTAGGAGCTTTTGCAGAGCTCAGCCTAGCCACTCGGCCACGGAACCTTATTCAATTCATAATTTGAAATTCAAAATTTCAAATTATGGTTCAAAAATAGCAATTATCGCTGTTGCAACAAATGCCCTTTGAAAAAGAAAGGTGGAACCTTTGCAGGAACCACCCTCTTATCATTTATATACAACAATTACTTGTTGTCGCCAGTCATCTTGTTCTTCAAAGCACTTAATGCTTCGATATCGCCAAGGGTTGACTTTTCGTTTGACTGATTAATTGATTTAACAGAAGGTTGTGCGTCTTTAGCAGGTGCTTTCGCGCCTTTCTTAGCTGTTGCCGCAGCAGCAGGTGCTGCTTTTTCTTCCTCAGTTGACCATAGTGCTTTCAATGAAAGTACAATTCTGCGGTCATCTTTAGAGAACTCTGTTACTTTGAAGTCGATTGCCTCGCCTACTTCTGCCTTAGAACCATCTTCTTTAGCATTGTTTTTAGCTGAGCAGAAACCTTCGATACCATAAGGCAACTCAAGCACTAAGCCTTTGTCGTTCTTGCTGGTAACTGTACACTTGTGTACCGAACCTACTGTGAAAATGGTTTCGAAAGTATCCCAAGGATTTTCTTCCAAATGCTTGTGGCTTAATGCTAGTCTGCGGTTGGTTGCATCCAATTCTAATACTTGTACCTCCATAGTCTCGCCTACCTTCACAAATTCTGAAGGGTGCTTGATCTTCTTAGTCCAGCTAAGGTCAGATACGTGTACTAAACCATCGATACCTTCTTCTAACTCGATGAATAGACCGAAGTTAGTAAGGTTACGCACGATGCCTTTGTGCTTAGTGCCCACTGCATACTTGCTTAGTACATCCTGACGAGTCCAAGGATCTTCAGTTAATTGCTTAATGCCTAATGACATCTTGCGCTCTTCGCGATCTAAAGTCAATACAACTGCTTCAACCTCGTCACCCACTTTCATGAAGTCCTGAGGATTGCGCAGGTGTTGTGACCAGCTCATTTCACTAACGTGGATCAAGCCTTCAACACCAGGTTGTAATTCTAAGAATGCTCCGTAGTCGGCTACGTTTACAATCTTACCTTTTACTTTAGAACCTACTTCAAGCGTAGTAGTTAATGAATCCCAAGGATGAGCAGTAAGTTGCTTCATACCAAGGCTGATGCGCTTCTTGTCGCCATCGAAATCCAACACTACTACTTTCACTACCTGATCTAACTTCAACATCTCTTCCGGATGGTTGATGCGACCCCATGAAATATCTGTGATGTGGAGTAAACCATCTACACCACCTAAGTCGATGAATACACCGAAGTTGGTCATGTTCTTGATAGTACCTTCCAACACCTGACCTTTCTCCAGGTTGCTTAGGATGGCTACCTTTTGTTGCTCCAGATCTTTTTCGATCAATACTTTATGTGATACAACCACGTTGTCGTTAGTGTAGTTGATTTTCACAACTTTCACTTCCATGGTCTTATTCACATAGATATCGAAATCGCGGATAGGCTTCACATCAATTTGTGAACCTGGCAAGAAGGCTTCGATGCCGAATACATCGACAATCAAACCACCTTTTGTTCTGCGTTTTACGAAACCTTCGATGATGGTGTCGGCATCCAATGCTTTTTGAACATTGTCCCAGCCCTTCATCAACTTAGCTTTTCTGCGGCTCAATACTAACTGGCCCATTTTGTCTTCACGCTCTTCAATGAAGAGGTCAACAACATCACCAATTTTTAAGCTTGCGCTATCTTTAAATTCAGCCAATGGCACAAGACCATCAGACTTGAAACCGATATTCAAAATAACATCGCGGTCATTGATGCCCACTACAATACCTTCTACCAACTCACCGCTGTTAACGGTAGTTACAGTGTTACCGTAGAGATTAGTCATCTCTGTACGCTTTTCTTTAGAATAACCTTCACCGAAACCTTTAGTCTCATAGGCATCCCAATCGAACTCACCAGCTACTTGCTTAGCGTAAAGTTCTTTTCTCAATTGTGAAGCAGGGATTGCTTCAGAAGTGATTTCTTCTTCCTGGCGCTTAAATTCTTTTGCAGCCTGGATCAGGTCCTGACCAGCGATATCATCAGCTGATTTGGGTCCTTTTACTTTTTTTACAGGAGCTTCTTGCTCATCTGCGGTTTTTCTTGGTCTTGAAGGACCACCTTGTGCTTTTGCCATAATGGACTTTGCCCTGGATTACATGCAGTAAACGGGCGTTTTTACTGCAAATTGGTTTACAATACCTGCTGAAACCTATCAGCAAGCCCCATCCGCTTAGTACGGGATTAGGGGGTGCAAAGGTAGGAATTTTTGTGAAATTTGGAAGTTTTGTTCCAGAAAATCAGCCACTTGGCTAAGCGAAAGCGGTTAAACTTCAGAAATAAGGCATGGGATAGCTCATTTTTTCAGAAAGATTAATCTTAAGTGAAGCAATAACGGTTTTGATTTGAGCCGTATTACCTTTTCTTCATGTAAAATCAATTTTGACAAATCCGGAATCTGATTCCGGATTTGTCAAGTTGCATACCTTAAAACTGTGCCTCTTCGGTAGATCCTTTCAAGGCCACAGTAGAGCTTTCTCCTGCGGTGATTGTTTCTTGTACAGCATCGAAATAGCCCGTGCCTACAAAGGCCTGATGCTTTACCGCTTTGAAACCACGTGACTGCAAAGCAAATTCGCGTTCCTGTAATTGAGAGTAGCCAGCCATGCCTTGATCACGATACAATTCTGCCAACTCGAACATGGAAGTATTCAGTGCGTGGAAACCAGCCAATGTGATGAATTGAAATTTGTATCCCATCTCTGCCAGTTTATCGCGGAAGCTGAGCATATCCTGCTTACTCAATTTAGAGGCCCAGTTGAAAGATGGTGAGCAATTATATGCCAGCAGTTTGCCTGGATATAGTTTGTGGATGGCATCTGCAAATTCTTTGGCTTCACCTAAATCCGGATGTGAAGTTTCGCACCAGATTAAATCGGCAAAGGGTGCATAAGCAATACCACGACTGATGGCTTGCTCTATTCCGTTTTTTACCTGGTAAAATCCTTCTACTGTTCTTGATCCGTATACAAAAGGTTTATCCCTATCATCAATGTCGCTGGTGATGAGGTTAGCCGCATCAGCATCTGTACGTGCCACTACTAAAGTCGGTACTCCCATCACATCGGCTGCCAAACGTGCTGCTACTAATTTATCAATGGCTTCGCGCGTGGGTACTAATACTTTTCCACCAAGGTGTCCGCATTTTTTTGCTGATGACAATTGATCTTCAAAATGCACACCTGCTGCACCAGCTTCAATCATCATCTTCATCAATTCAAAAGCATTTAAGTTACCACCAAAGCCTGCCTCTGCATCTGCCACAATCGGGGCAAGCCAGTGTACATTGCTCTCGCCCTGCACCGTTTGGATCTGATCTGCTCTTAGTAAGGCATTGTTGATGCGCTTAACTACAGCAGGCACGCTATCAGCAGGATATAGACTTTGATCAGGATACATATTGCCCGATAAGTTTGCATCGGCAGCTACCTGCCAGCCACTGAGGTAGATGGCTTTTAGGCCTGCCTGCACTTGCTGGACGGCCTGATTGCCAGTAAGCGCCCCCAGCGCACCAACGTATTGTTCTGTATGCAGTAAATTCCACAATCGTTCAGCACCTAAACGTGCCAGGCTGTAATCAATTTTTACAGAGCCTGAAAGTTTAAGCACTTGCTCGGCAGTGTAAGGTCTTTCGATGTTTCTCCAACGTGGGTTAGTGGTCCAGTCAGTAATTAATTGGTTTATTTTTTCTGAAGTATTCATTTTTAAAATTGATTTAGATTTTTAAAACATGCAGAATTCAAAATTTAAAATTCAAGGTTCAACATTTGAAATATTAAATTTTGAATTTGAAATTATAAGTATCGATAAGCGAGTGTTGTCAAGAAATTTTCAAATTCATCGTTGAGTACGAGTTTGTCGAATAGCTCTTCAGCACGATTGAGGTAGGTGAGGTCTCTTCCTTCTTTGCGGAACTGAGCAAGCAGTGCGTTCAACTCTTCATCGTAAAGTTTCAGGTAGAGATCGAGGTTGAAGAAGCGACCATCATCGAGTTTTACATTTTCATGATTAAGCCATTGCCATAATTGTGCTCTTGAAATTTCTGCAGTGGCTGCATCTTCCATCAGGTTTTGAATGGCTGCTGCACCCACACCGCGTAACCATGATTCGAGGTAGAGTAAGGCTACATTAATGTTGGTGCGTACACCCTGCTCTGTGATTACATGTCCTGCGCTACTTATGTGCAGTAGATCGGAAGCATTAACATTTACATCATAGCGCATGATGCTTTTTTGGTTAGGTGCGGTTTCTAACACTTTGTCAAATTCGGTTTTAGCAATTTCAACCAGGCGCGGGTGCGCCACCCAGGTGCCATCAAAACCGTGGAGTACTTCACGCACCTTATCCTGCCGTACTTTTTCGAAAGCAATTTTATTGATGGCTTCATCTTTACTGGGTATGAATGCCGACATTCCTCCCATAGCATGTACGTTGCGTTTATGGCAGGTCTTTACCAACAGCTGCGCATAGGCTTCCATAAAAGGAACACCCATGGTAATATTCGTTCTGTCCGGGGTAATAAAGCTTCGGTGGTTTTTAAATTTTTTGATAATGCTAAAAATGTAATCCCATCTTCCTGCATTTAAACCTGCTATGTGCTCCCGCAATTCGTAAATGATTTCTTCCATTTCAAAAACTGCCAGAATGGTTTCAATCAGTACGGTAGCTTTTATCGTACCTCTGTTGAGCCCTATGCTTCTTTCAGCAAAAAGAAATACATCATCCCACAAACGTGCTTCTAAATGACTTTCCAATTTTGGTAAATAGAAGAAAGGGCCTCTGCCCTGCTTGGCCAGTAGCATACCGTTGTGGTAAATAAACAAACCGAAGTCTACCAAAGATGCTGAAACAGGCTCACCATTAACAAGTATATTTTTTTCTTCTAAATGCCAGCCCCGTGGTCGTACATTAATCACTGCAGGTGTTTCACTTACTGAATAAGTTTTGCCTTCAGGCGACTCATAGACAAGTGTATTCCGTACGGCATCCATCAAATTGTATTGGCCTTCAATAATGTTGCGCCAAGTGGGTGATGTGGCATCTTCAAAATCGGCCATGAAAACTTTCGCACCAGAGTTAAGCGCATTGATAATCATTTTACGATCTACCGGCCCGGTTATCTCCACTCTGCGATCTTGTAGGGATGTGGGAATAGGCCCCACCTGCCAATCACCTCCACGGATGTAGGCTGTTTCTGGAAGAAAGTCAGGCAGTTTTCCCTGATCAAGTTGTTTCTGACGTTTTCGTCTTGCTTCCAGCAATAAGAATCTGCGTTGGGCAAATTCGTTATGCAGTTTCAAAATAAAATCGAGTGCCCCTTGTGTTAAAACGCGCTCTTCCTGAGGCAGAACAGTGCCAGTGATTTGCAGACCTGTTTGTGTTTTTGTTGCTTCCGTGGTGACCATAGCTGTTGATTTGATTAGGTCAAACTTAGGTCAACGAAAAACATATTTCAAGCGAATTTTCGCTAACAGAATTTATTCGCTAATTTTACTACTTTAGCGAATACGATTTCAAGCAACTAAGGCCATTTTATAGATTTCAACCGTTTGAAAAATATTTTCTTTCGCTGTAAAGCGAAGGGTCCTTTAAACAATGAAATCTCTTTAATAACTGTTTAACAACCCAAAGCAGCAGGTTTATGAAGCAAAAACATGTACTGGATGAGACCAATCTCAAGCTCCTTTTTGGACTGAAATTGAAGCAACTCCGGCTTGAGAAAAACCTTTCTTTACAAGCTTTAGCCACAGCTTCTGGTGTCTCTATTTCGTATTTGAATGAAATTGAAAAGGGGAAGAAATATCCCAAAGCAGAGAAGATCGCCAGCATCGCCAATGCCCTGGATGTTAGCTATGACTGGATGGTGTCTTTACAGATGAGCAAGAAGCTCGGGCCTGTCAGCGAGTTGTTACAAAGTAAACTTTTAAAAGAATTACCCTTAGATGTTTTCGGCATTGATCGCTCGCAACTCTTTGAATTACTTTCAAGCGCTCCGGTAAAACTTAATGCCTTCATCAATACTATTATTGAAATCAGCAGAAACTATGGTATGCGTGTAGAGGATTTGTATTTCTCTGCCTTACGCTCTTATCAGGAAATGCATGACAACTACTTTGAGGATATAGAACAAATGGTTGATGCCTTTATCAGTAAACACAAACTGGATCCCTCTAAACCAATTGCCGCTGAAGCTTTGGCGAGTATACTAGAGCAAGAATACAATTATGTGATTGTCGAAGATGGCTTGTCGCAACAACCTGAGTTAAAAGAATTGCGGTCTGTGCTCATACCTGGTAAACAGCCCCGTTTATTACTCAACAAGGATTTAAGCAAAACCCAAAAGGCTTTTATTTTCGGACGTGAAGCTGGTTTTATGTTTATGAACATCAGTAGTCGTTCGCATACTACTTCGTGGGTGGCCTTTGATTCGTTTAATGAAGTGATCAATAATTTTAAAGGTTCCTATTTTTCATGTGCCTTATTTCTGAATAGAAGTAATGTGATTGGCTGGCTCAAAGAAATGCTGGCAGAACGATCCCTCAATGTTCAGCACTTCCAGGATTTAATGAACCGTTACATTGTTTCTCCGGAAATTTTACTGCATCGACTTACTACTTTATTACCGCGTTACTTTGGTATAAATGAATTGTTCTTTTTGCGTTTTAGCACACACCATGAAACAGAAGAGTATGAGCTTACAAAAGAAATACACTTGTCAGGCTTGCAAAGTCCGCATCCCAACATGCTTAATGAGCATTATTGCAGACGTTGGGTAAGCATCAGCATTTTGCAAGAACTTGCTAAAGAAGTAAAGATGGGCAAGTACACACAATCGCTCTGCCGCGTGCAACGCTCTAAATATTTTGGCTCTAACAAAGAGTATCTGATTATTAGTTTTGCCAAGCCCATGGTATTTGGTTCGCGAAAGCACAATAGTGTTTCCATTGGCTTGCTGATAAACGATCAGCTAAAGAAAAAAGTGAAATTCTGGAATGATCCACAAATACCCATCCGTATGGTGGGTGAAACGTGCGAGCGCTGTATTGCCAGTGATTGCCATGAGCGGGTAGAGAAACCTTTATTTATTACACAACAGCAAAAGATAGAAAATCTGAAATTGGCGCTGGCCGCGTTGCGGGAGTAGACTCGGTATTCGAGGTTCGAAGTTCGAGGCTGGAGGTTGGAGGCTTGATGTTTGAAACATGTCCTTGCCTAGCAGACGTTGACCGTTTTTCCTACTCAAAACAATTCAATTGTT
>VFQM010000149.1_pt1 | contig 87977 bp, 76 predicted proteins | sample 3512391 | NCBI WGS metagenome assembly VFQM01 (sample SAMN10412369, study PRJNA504923) | tailings metagenome | isolation source: Replicate 1 from Balatoc abandoned mine | place: Philippines | reverse complement strand
CATTGTCCGTCTCCATGATCGACGGACTCTACCCAAATCTGGAGGAAGGTCAGGGTCTCAGGTCAGCCCTTATCCAAGACAATTCGGATTCCCGTCATCGTGGGGTAGAGAGCGTCTCGATGTGGTGGGTATAGTTCTCCCTGGTATTCTGATCGACGACAGCAATCGGAGCAGTGACGACCAGGCCCGCCGCGGTGCCCACGGTTTGCGCAGCCCCGGCGGTTGCCATGACGATATGATCGCCAAGCCCCAGGCGGCTGTCGGTCAGCGGTTGACCGGTCGACAAGGGCGCGCCGATCAGCTGCACGATCTCCGGCGAGTCGGCAAACTTGCTGTGGTGCAATTTGTCACCGGCTTTTAGCTTGGTCAGGTCGATGACCGTTATGTTGTTCGCCGCCAGTTCCTCCCTGTACGGGGACTGCTCCGGATCGATCGCTCCCAACCGGGGAACGTCGCCCCAGATGCGCCGCGAAAAGGCCAGCGCGCGATCGTCCCGCGAAACAAAGAGGGTAAACCGGGGACGTTGCTTGCCCATGTCTGCAATCTGCGTCCGGAATACATCCACATCGACGTCCGGAGCGGCCAGCATGACATTCTTGAATTTCGGGGGCAGGCCGCCATTGCGGATGGCCATTTGACGGAGCGCTTCCAGGGCAAGCATGTTCCCCATGGAATGAGCGAGCACCGACACTTCCTTGACCTCGGAATCGCGCCCCAGATATTGAAACAAGTCCTCAAGTGCGTTGCGGGTATAGTTCGTGCTTTCGCGGTCATAGGCGTAGGCCAGCAGATGACCCCGAGACGGCCATGTTGCGAGGACCGGGACGCTTTGCGCGCCGGAATCGTGCATGATCTGGGCCAATCTGAAGACGGCGTCCTCAAACTGGTTGTTGAACCCGTGGATGAAGACGAGGACACTGCGGTCCGGGCTCTTGCGCACGGACGCGTTAAGCCACTTTTCGGCCGCCGGCTGATCGACTTGCTCGACCTTCGTAGTTGCGAAATCCGTTGCCGGGTTTGGCGGGAGCCGCCGTGGCCATGCGACTTCCCCCACCTTGCGGACATTGTCGGGCGGGATCGACACCGTGATCTCCGCGAAGGCCGGCGTGAGGCCGCGCTCGCCGCTGAACACTTCCCCAGGATTTTCGGAGCGCTTCCGCATCGTAGCAACCATCATCTCGACCTGGCTGGTCGACTGCGACGCCGACACCGGTTGCAGCACGCCTCTCGGACGGCTCGCGCATGCCGTTATCAGGGATACGCTCAGGGCTGCCACGACCAATGCCGTGAAGCATGAAGGGTGCTGACGGCCGATCTGCGTTTCGATCCGGTGGGGCATGCAAGCTGGCACCTTCTGACCTGTGAGCTTGAGGCGTTCGCGTAGACGTACAAGATTGCTCACGCACAGATTGTAGCACGGGCCGGTGAGCGGTGCTTGGCTGGAGGGACCGTCCGGCGCACCGCTTCCCCGTCACCTCATTTCGGCGAGGCCGGTTGACGGGAAAGGCCGGATCGATCGTCGCTATCTGCTCTCAGGCGCGTAGTGGAGGATGACGACACCTGACCTGAGCGTTTTTGTCTCCAGATGCTTCAGGGGTATCCGGTTCGGGCCGCCCTTGAACAGCGGCGTGCCTCTCCCGAGAATGACGGGATTGATCCCGAGGCGATACTCGTCGACCAGGCCGTGCTCCATCAGGGTCGCGGTGAGGTCGGCGCTGCCGAACACGAAGATGTCTCCGCCGTCCCTGGTCTTCAGCTTGGTGACTTCCTCTGCGACATTGCCGTCGAAGAGCTTCGTGTTGTTTCAGTCGGCGCTCGTCAGCGTGCGCGAGAAGACAACCTTTTCGATCCTGTTCATGAAGTCCGCGATCCAGCCTTGCTCGGACGGCCAATAGGCTGCCATGAGTTCGTAGGTCGCGCGGCCGAAGATCAGCGTGTCGGCCTTTTCCTGGGTCTCACGAATGTAGCTCTCGATTTCTTCTTCGAAGACGAACCAGCTGATGTCCCTGTCCGGACCTTCGAAGAAGCCGTCGACGGTCACCATGTCCCAGATGATCAGTCTTCTCATGGAACGCTCCTCTCCGTGTATCTGTGGTAATTCTGGGCGCTATCGCGCGAAGCAGAGCTCATAGCTCGTCCACGCGCCCTGGTTCGATCCGGTGGGAAGCCGCCGCATTCAGCGGGATGTGACGAAGCGTTCGAGCTTGCCCAGGGTTTGCAGTCCCAGTTCCACGGCGCCGAAGGCCTTCGCCTCCTGGAACTCGGCAGCCGTGTTCAACACCATGCCCAGCGTGACCTTCGTCGCCCCGTCCTGATCCTCGAACGAGACCCAGGCGTCGGCGTGTTTCGGTCCGTGCTCGCCCCACAGCAGCGTATAGCCGACCCTTTCCTCGGGCCGCACCTCGACATAGAGGTGGTGGTTCGGGAAGACCGTGCCATCAGGCGCGATCATGTCGAAGACCCATTCGCCGCCAGTCCGCAGGTCGATCCTTTGCGTGCGACAGGAGAAGCCGTCCGGCCCCCACCATTGCGGCAGCGTCTCGGGGTTCATCCACGCGCCCCACACGACCGATCGCGGCGCCTGGATGACCCGCTGCAGCACCATGGTTCGTTCGGCCGCGCCCGCGAGGTTGTCCAGGCCGGCACCGAAGCCTGCCCGGTAGCCTGCCTCCATATCCTCGGCCAGCGAGGAAAGTTGCACCGTCACGGCCAGCCGGCTGCGCTCGTGCGTGCCTGAAAAATCTGCCGTCACCAGCGCCGCCGATTGCGTCACGCCTTCGCACGAGATCACCTCATAGGTCACGCTGCGCACCGCTGGCTGCAGCACCAGCCAGCCATTCTCGCAGCGGATGTCGGGCTGGCCTTCAACCTTGCAGAGCGAGATCTCGCGGCCACCCACCCTTGTGTCGGCCTCCACGAAATCCACGGTGACGGAGCGAGACGGCGCGGCCCAGACCGCGCGCGCGGCAGGGGCCGTCCAGGCCTCCCACAGCACCTCGATCGGTGCTGCCATGTCCCGTTCGAAGGTGAGCGTTGCAAAGCGCCGCCCTGCATCGGCAGGTGCAGCGATCGTGCTGTCGGTGGCCAGGTTCCGGGTCATTCCTTCTTTCCCTTCATCACATTCATCACAAATGCGTCCAACCGATCGAGCCGGGCCTCCCAGATGGCCCGCTGTTCATCGAGCCATGTCCGCACCGGATCGAGGGCCTCGGGTACGACAGCGCAGGTGCGTATCCGACCGTCCTTGGACGTAGCGATCAACCCTGCCTCCTCCAGCACGGAAAGGTGCCGCATCACCGTGGGCAGACGCAGCCCCGTGGGGCCCGCCAAATCGGTCACCCGCGCGGGCCCTTCGGCGAGCCGGGTCAGGATCGACCGGCGGGTCGGATCGGCCAGAGCGTGGAAGAGCAGGGAGAGATCGGGATCATGCTTAGCCATATCGCTAACTATTGCGCGATCTGTCGGTTGCGCAAGCGAAAACTTCGTCAGTTTGCTAAGTTTCTCATCGGGCGCGCCAAGGTATGGCGCGGATGCCAATGAGGAACTCCGGCCGCAGGCATAGGGTTCGCTTCCAGGCAATGGACCATGGCGGCCAGGTCCGACAATATGGCCGCTCCACTATGAAACGATCTTCGCCCGGGTAAGAAGCCTCATGCTCAACCGCCTTTCAGAATTGTTCGAGATCAACCGCCATCCGCTCGACCTTGTGTCCAGGGACATCGAGGCAAAGGATGACGTGCCGCTCGAGAGGTTGGCCTTCCGCACGGCGGACGGCGAGGCAGTTGACGGCTATTTCATGCGGCCGCCCGGTGACGGTCCATTTCCGGCGGTTCTCTACATCCATGCCCATGGCGGGCGCTACGATATCGGCGCGCGGGAAATCTTGGATGGTCGGGCGTCGCTGGTCAGTCCGCTGGGGACCGAATTTGCACGCCATGGCCTTGCCTCGTTGATGATCGAAATGCCGTCGTTCGGGGCTCGCAGCAAGCCGGATGAATCTGCCCGGACAAAAGCAGCGCTCTGGCGGGGGAGGTCGCTCGCCGGACAGATGCTCGGGGAACAGGCTGCGGCGTTTGCCTGGCTTTCCGCCCGCGCCGACATCGACGCGATGCGTATAGGGGTCTTCGGCCTTTCGATGGGGGCTACGCTCGGATATTGGCTGGTGGCGGTGGAACCGCGCGTCGCCTGCGTGACACATCTTTGCTGCTACGCCGATTTCAGCACCTTGATCGAAACCGGCGCGCACGATCTCCACGGCATCTACCTGACCATCCCCGGCTTGCTGAACGTGGCCTCGAACGGCGAGATTGCCGGCCTTGTCGCGCCGCGGCCGCAGTTCATCGGCATCGGTGACCAGGATCCGCTTACGCCGCCACTGGCAGTCGACCGCGCCCTTTCGCAAACGCGGGCGGCATATCGGGCGATGGGCGCGGAAGACAAACTCGTGGTGCATCGGGAGCCGCAATCGGGGCATGTGGAGACGCCGGCCATGCGGAAGGAAATGCTGGCCTTCCTCGACCGTCACTTGCTGCTGTCGTGAGTCACACGCTGGCCGGAGCGGTCGAAGACGTGCGCCACGGCGGGGTCGAAGTGAAGCTTGATGGTTCCCCCCGCACCATCCAGTTGCTGGCCCTTCAGGACCGCGACGAGCTTCTGGCCGTCCGCAGTCAGCGTGTGCGCCACCGTTTCCGGACCCAAGGCCTCGACGAGCGTCACCTGGGCCTCGAGCGCACCGTCCGAGCCCATGCCGATCGTCATGTCGTGCGGGCGGATGCCGACTGTGACATCTTCGCCTGGCTTCAGGTTCGCATCGCTGGCCACGATGGACATGGAGAGGCCGCCGGGGCCCTCGATCCTGACAGACCCGGGGGCCGTCGCCTTGACCTTGCAGGGAAGCAGGTTCATGCGCGGGGCGCCGATGAAGCCCGCAACGAAGAGGTTTGCGGGTTCATTGTAGAGGTCGAGCGGCCGCCCGATTTGTTCGATGCGGCCTGCGCGCATGACCACGATGCGGTCTGCCAGCGTCATCGCCTCGACCTGGTCGTGGGTGACGTAAACCATGGTGGTCGCAAGCCGTTTGTGCAGCGCCGAGATCTCGGCGCGCGTGCTGATGCGCAGTTCCGCGTCGAGATTGGACAGCGGCTCGTCCAGGAGGAAGGCCGTCGGATTGCGCACCACCGCACGGCCGATCGCCACGCGCTGGCGCTGGCCGCCCGACAATTGCCCGGGGCGACGGTCGAGATACTGGCCGATCTCCAGCATGCGCGTCGCCTCATTGATACGCGTATCGATTTCCGCTTTGGGCATGCGCTGGTTTTCCAGCCCGAAGGCGAGGTTCTGGCGCACTGTCATGTGGGGATAGAGCGCATAGGACTGGAACACCATTGCCAGCCCACGATCCGCAGCGGACACGCGCGTGACGTCACGTCCGTCGATCTCGAGTTTGCCTGAGGTCGGCTGGTCGAGTCCGGCCAACAGGCGCAACAGCGTGGACTTTCCGCAGCCGGATGGGCCGACGAGCACCAGCATTTCGCCGTCCTGGATGTCCAGGTTGATGTCGTGCAGGACCTTCACCTTGCCATAGGCGCGATCGATGTTCGTGAGCGTGATGCGTCCCATGCCAGTCCCTTACTTCAAGCCGGTCCCGGCGATGCCGGCGGTGATGTAGCGCTGCAGGAAGATGAAGACCAGCACGACCGGAATCATGGTCACCACCGTCATGGCCAGAATGAAGTGCCACTGCACGTTCAACTCGCCCGCATAGGTGTTGAGCCCGACCTGCAACGTGTAGAGCTCCTTGCGTGACAGGACGACCAGTGGCCACAGGAAATCGTTCCAGCGCCAGACCACCGAGAAGATGGCGAGCACGGCCAGGGCCGGTGCGGCGAGAGGCAGGACAATCCGCCAGTAGATCTGCCATTCGGACGCATTGTCCATGCGTGCCGCGTCGATCAGTTCGTCCGGGATGGTCAGCATGTACTGGCGCAGCAGGAACACGCCGGTCGGCGTCGCGACGGTGGGCAATATGACGCCCCACAGCGAGTCGAACAGTCCGACCGCGCTGATGACGGAATAGAGCGGGACCAGGAGGACGGACAACGGCACCATCAATGTGCCGACGATGAGAAGCAGCACCAGATTGCGTCCGCGAAACTGGTATTTCGACAGCGCGAACGCGGCCATGGAATTGGTGAGCAACGTGATCAGCGTCGCCACCACGGTCACGAAAACCGAGTTCTTCAGATATTGCAGAAAGTCGAAATGCTCGAAGGGCTGCGTGTAGTTCTCGGTCGCGAACCGGATCTCGCGCACGGGCTGCCGGTCGGCGATGTTGATCTTGACGATCTCGCCCGGGGCCTTCGGATCGACAAGCTGCGAGACGGTGCCGACGCGGCGGACCTCGGCCATGACCCTGGTCGTGCCATCCGGGAGCTTGGCGGTGAAGAGGTTGAGCGGCTTGTCATATCCCTCAACCGTCGCCTGTTGCGTGGCGTAGGGCAACAGGGTCGGCGGGAATTCCGCCAACTGCGCCGGCGTCTTGAATGACGACAATACCAGCCAGAGCGCGGGGCCGAACATCAGCACCAGCGCGCCGATCAGCCAGGCCCACATGAAGACGTCGGTCCAGTGCCAGCCACGGCCGCCACGCCGGCGCGTCAGGAAGGCGACGACATTGCTCATTCGCGCGCGCCCTTCTTTTCGTTGCGTCGGCCGACCTGCAACTGGACCAGCGTGAGCACCACCAGCACGGCTCCCATCAGGATCGAGGCGGCGGCGGCGAGGCCCGGATTGCGCAGCAGCGAAGCGAAGCCGACCTCGTAGATGTACTGGGTCAGGAACAGCGTCGACGTGCCGGGGCCGCCGCCCGTCAGCACATAGACCTCGTCGAAAATCTGCACGGCGCGGATGAGCGCCAGGATGATGACCACCAGAAGGTTTGGCATCAGGAGCGGTAGGGTGATGCGCCGGAACACACGTCCCGGCCTGGTGCCGTCCATCTCTGCGGCTTCATAGAGATCGCGCGGGATGGCCTGCAGCCCGGCGAGGAGGATCAGCGTGAAGAAGCCCATATGCGCCCAGACCGAGACCGTGATGCCGGCAGCGAAGGCCCAGAAGCGGTCGGTCAGCCATTCGGTCGGCTGGTAGCCGAACTGGTAGAGCATCGAATTGAGCAAGCCCTGCCGCTGCAGGATCCAGCGCCAGATCAGGCCGACGACCACGGGCGACAGCAGGACAGGAAAAAAGAACACCGCGCGCCAGAAGCTGCGGCCGACAATCTCGCGATTGAGGATGAGCGCCGTGATCATCGAAACCACGATCAGCAGCGTCACCTGCAACACCACGAACAGCCCGGTATTGTGGACCGCTTTCCAGAACAGGTCCTCGCGGCAAGTGGAGGGGTCGAGGTAGCTGCCGCATTCGAGCAGCCTCTGGTACTGGTCGGCCCCGACAAAGCTGCGGTCCGGCAGGAAGAAGGCATTGCCGGAGGTGGTGGAGTAGAGGAAGTTGATGACGAAGGGCGCCAGCACGAAGACGCCGAAGATCAGCATGTTCGGCGCCAGGAAAAACGCCGCCATGCCGGTCGTGCCGGTTGCGCGTTGCCACAACTTCAGCGGCGCGTCGATGACCGCAGCAAGCCAGCCGATCGGCGCGACGATTGCCGCGCCGATCTTTTGTCCGATGACGGACAGGACCGTCATTTTGCCTGGGCGACCTTGTCGGCGATGTCCTGGTCCATCTTGGCCCAGGCCTCGTCCAGCTTCATCTCACCAGCCATCACCTGCGAAAGCCTCGTAACCAGCGCAGCATAATAGGCGTTGGCCCACTTCCATGAGGGGAGGGCATCGGCTGCCGGCAACGTCTGGCCAGCGGACTTCACGAACATGTCCAGCGCGGGCGCAACGTTCTTGTCGGTGCTGACCCATTTCAGGCCGCCCTTGTCGACCACGCCCTTGTGGGCCGGGAGAAACAGCGTGCGTTCGCTGAACTCCTTCACGATGTCCTCTCGGCCGAGATATTCCATCACCTTGACGACGTCGTTCGGGTTCTTGGTGTATTTGATCCCGACAAGTGCTGCGCCACCCTTGAGGCCGGAGCAGCCTGCGGTGCCGCAAGGGGAGCCGGTCGCCACCCAGTCGAAGCCGTCGCCGATCTTGGACGATAGGTTGGCCACCTGCCAGCTGCCGGAATAATAGAACGGAATCTGAGCGTTGATGAAGTCGTCTGCAGCGGCGCGATAGGTCGAGCCGGCGGCGGCAACCCAGGTTTCCTTCAGCATCTTGCCGTCGGCAACCCATTGCACGAGCTTGGAGCCAAAGGCCTTGACCCCGTCGTCGATCTTGGCCGGGCTTCCGTCCTCGGCAATGTAGTTGGCGCCATAGGACACATTCGGCCCGGAGATGCGATGGCCCGAGCGATCGATGGCGAAGGCGGCAGGAAGGCTCTGGTTCTTGGAGACCTGCGCGGCTGCGTCGACCCACTCGTCCCAGGTCGCCTTTTCGCCGGGGATCGCCACTCCGGCCTGATCGAAAAGGGTCTTGTTGGCGAAGCCGCCGGTCAGCGTCAGCTGGGTCATGAATCCCGGGATGGCATCGGAGCCGTCGGGCCGCATCCAGTCCAGCGTCGAGCCGAAATTGTCGTCCCAGTATTTGGCGTCCTTCAGCATCGGACGCATGTCCAGCCAGTGGCTGGCGAGTTCCTTGATGTTGGTAACGCGGGCGATGTCAGGCCCCTGGCCGGCCTCGAGCTGGATCGGCAACTGCTCCTGGACAACCTTGTATGCCACGTTGTCGAGGGTGATCTTGATGTCGGGATTTTCCTTCTGGAAGCGATCGAGCAGGTCCTTGATGACCTCGCCTTCCACGCCGTCGGAGTACCACATCACGCGCACTTCGCCGGCAAACGCAGCACTGCTTGCCAGCAGCGTGGCTGCCAGCAAGCCCAGAACCTTGGCCTTATGTTTCATGTCCATTCTCCTCCCTGGATGCGGGCGGCGCCCGCTTTTTTGGTCGTAGAGTGCTCCTCAGCCTCCCTCGGCATCCAGCCGCGAGGCCTTTCCTCCAATGGCCCAATCGGCCGGATCGACGGTTCTCCCTTCCGCCTTCACCATACCGTCACCGCCAAAACGAACCTCGCCATAGTCGGGATCGTCGACGATCAGTCCACCATCCTCGCCAGCGAGCACGGCGAGACCGCCGAACCGGGCGGCGAACGCATCGAGCGATCCAGACGTCACCCGGTTCCCAAGCCGAATGGTCCAGGTCGACCGTCGGCCCGCGACGCGCAGTTCATTGCCTGCCGTCGGGCCGGAGGCCACCTCGGCCATCGGCGCGCTGGTGCTTAGCAAGGCAAAGGCGTCGCCAGCTTCGGCGAGCGCGAGAGGGCCGTCCAGACGCGAGATCGAGAACATCTCGCGGGGAAACCAGGCATGGGTGAAGTCGGGCTGCTCATCGGAGCAGTCGAACACGACCACCGCCAGTCCGCGATACTGGTGCACGCGAGGGAGGGTACCCGAGCCGCCCCAGTAGGACGGACGGCCATAGCCGGACTGCAGCACCTCGCCCGGATGGTTGATCCATATCTGTGCGTCGGGGTTGGAGCCGAGCCGGATCTGGATGACCGTTTCCTGATATCCCCACTGGTTCCAGCGATAGGCGGCGACCGTGCCCATGGCGTAGTCGCGGGTCTTGTAATGATAGAGACGGGCGAAACGGTCCTGGCCCTGGGCGAACGTCCATTCCCAGTGTTCGGGGCCTGACACCGAAGCAATCCCCGCGAGTTTGGCCGGTATCTCCAGCCTGTGGTCGCGCAGGCAAAGCGCCAGTTGCGGCAAGGCATGGAAACGCATGCCGTAGTAGCCCGTGCCCCAGACCATGCGGCAGATGCCTGAGAGTTCGAGCGAGCGCGAGGCGCGCAGCGTGTGCTCGTAAGAGCGCCCCTGCGCGCCGGTCATCTGGCCGTGGTGGGCGGAGCGGGCGATGATTTCGAGCAGGCGGACAATCGCCTTGCCGGCGCGGTCGCGAATATCGGCGTCCGGTGCCAGCGCGTAGAGCGCGCACAGACCTTTCAGATCGATGGGGAAGTAGGGAGCCGAATTGAACTCGGCCATTTCCCATTGTTCGAAATGATCGAGCCAGGCACGCACGCGCTCTGCGCCGACGGCCGATTGCTGCGCGCCTGACCGGCCTGAACGGACGAACCGTGCATCGGGCAGGATGTGACCGGCAAGATAGGCCGCCGTGTGGAACAACAGGGCGTGGTTCTCGGAGAAGTACCACTGCACGTCGTTGCCGGGCTCATCCATCCAGTAGCGGTATCCGAGGATGGCGGCGTCGATGCGCTCGACCAGTGCGGGGGCGATGTCGCCGGCATAGACGGCGCGCGACCAGAGCAGGGGCACGAGGATGAAGTCGGCGCAGTCGTGGCAGTCCTCGATCGCCGGCAGCGAAGCGGCGATCATTGCGTCGGTCTTGTCGCCACCACGCCCGGTGGACAGGCGCGCAAGCGCGCAGACCGTGTCCGTCTCGGCATGCTCGGCGACCTGGTTCAGGGCCTCGTCGACCCTCGCGGACAGAGCGACGGGGGCGCTGCCCTGGCGCGTCGCGTGGCAGATTTCGACACCGAAGACGCGCGACACGGCATAGCCGTCGATTTCGAGCGTCACCTTGAAATGACGGAAATCTGCGGGGAGATCGTTGGCGTTCGCGATCGCCACGCGTGTTTCACCGGCCTTGAGGGTCAATTCGTGGCGAACCGGCTTGTCGATGGACATGAAGTCGCCCTCGATCACCACCGTGACCAGGGCATCCGCAGGCAGGGCGATGTCGGAGACGAGCGCGACCTCGCTATCGTCGTAGGTCGCCCGGTCGAAGCGCATGGAATCGAGAAGCGCTTCCATTCGATCGGCGACCGATGCTGCCACCGTAAGCGGCATCGCCTGGGTTGCCGCCGGGCCGGAAAGATAGTCGAGCTGGAAATAGTAGCGGGCGTCGCGTTCGGCGAGGTCGTCGAACCACACGCGGATGTCGTTGCGGCCCGGGTTGAGCGCCGTCTCGAACTCCTCGGCGGTTTCGAGATTGCGGCCGTAGGGGGCCATCCAGCCGATTTCGCGGCCGTTGACGAACAGGATCGCGCCGCCGCAGGTGCGCAGTCGCAAGGTCGCATTGCCAGATGTGGCACAGTCGATGCTGGTCTCGGCCCAGGTTCCGATCACCGTCGGCCGGAACCAGAAGCCGGACAGGTCCACGCGCGGCGAAGCAAAGGGCAGCCACACCCGCTCCATGACCGCATCCGAGGCCGGCAACGGGCGTTTGCCGCGACGCTCGGCTGCGAACTGGGTGCGGCAGGGATACTCGTGCGGAATGAAGTTCTTGTGCTTGGTCAGGAAGAAGAAGGGGTCCATTTCCCCCTTCATCGGCTGGTCGGGCACGTCGTAGCGGGCCTCCGAGGTCGCGCCCAGCCGCCAATAGGTTATCGGCTGGCCCGCCGCCAAGGGCCGATCCAGGACATGACCTTCGGAGGTGGATCTGGCTGGAGCCGTCATTTCAGCTCCTTGATGGCGACGGGGTCGACGTCATTGTACGCCTGGTTTTCGCCGGTCATGCCCCAGACGAAGGCATAAGGTCCGGTGCCTGCTCCCATGTGGATCGACCAGGCTGGAGAGAGGACCGCATTGCCGTTGGCGACGATCAGGCTGCGAGTCTGATCGGGGCGGCCCATCAAGTGGATCACGCGGTCTTCGTCGGACAGGTCGAAATAGCAATAGGCCTCCATGCGCCGCTCGTGCAGGTGCGGCGGCATGGTGTTCCACACACTGCCGGGGGCCAGATCGGTGATGCCCATCAGAAGCAGGCACGATGGCGCTACCTCCGGATGGATGTACATCACCAGACGGCGCTTGTTGGACCGCGACGCATCGCCCAGATCGAGCGGCTTGCCCTCCGAGCGGACGATAAGGCGATGGGGAATGTCGGCCCCGGCTGGTACGGAGTTCATGTAGAACCGCGCCGGCGTCGATGCTTCGTCGCTGGCCAGCGTGACCGAGCGCGCGCCGCGACCGACATAGACGATATCGCGGTTGGCGACGGCGAAACGCCGGCCGTCGATCTCGACGCTACCCGGTCCGCCGAGGTTGGCGATCCCCATTTCGCGCGCGCTGAAGAAGAATTCGGTCCCGACCTCCGCACCTGCGCCAAAACTCAGCGGGGTCGCCAGAGGCACGGCCCCTCCGAGGATCATGCGATCGACATGAGTGTAGACGAAATTGATCTCGCCCGCGGCAAACAGATCCTCGATGAGGAACTCCGATCTCAGGCGGTCGGTGTCCATGGCCGCGATGTCGCTGGGCGATGTGCCGTAGATCACCCGCATCATGCGGCCTCCCTTGCCGTACCAAGCGTTTCCAGTCCCTCCGTCAGACACAGGATGGCCAGCGCCTGGCCGTAGCCGGTCGGCTGGATGGGAATGTCGCGGTAGAACTGCAGGTCATGTCCCATGCGCGTACCGTAGGAGACATTCGAGACGACGCCTTCGGCGCTGATGTTCGCCATTACCGCGCCCAGCGCGCGCAATCCGGCCTGCCGGTGCTCGGGCCCGGCAAGGCCAAGCCTCGCGGCCTTCATCAGGCCGTAGCCGAAGCCGGCAGTGGCGGAAATCTCTTCGTAGGACGACGGATCATCGAGCAGCGTATGCCATGCGCCGGAAGGCGTCTGCATTTTCAGCAACGCGTCCATTTGCGCGCCAAGCACGCCGAGCAGGAAGTCGCGCACCGAGAGCGAGGTGTCGGCCAGTTCGATCAGCTCCAGGATGCCGACCGTGATCCAGCTGTTGCCTCGGCCCCAAAGCGCTCGGGCGAAATTGTGCCGGCCGTCGAAGGTCCAGCCGTGAAACCAGAGGCCGGTGGTCGGATCAGCCAGGTAGCGTGCATGGACCAGGAATTGCCGTTCGGCTTCATCAACGAGCCGACGCTGGCCGGATGCCTGGCCGAAGGACGCCAGGAACAAGGCAACCATGAACAGCGTGTCGTCCCACAGTTCATCGTCGTTGATCTTGTCCGAGACATTATGCTGGAAGCCGCCTTCGGGCGTTCGCGGCATCGTTTCGACTATGCGCGTGGCCCAGTCCTGCAGGATCGCCTCGAAACGCGGCTGGCGCTTGTTCGCCCAGATCCGGCTCAGGGCCAGCAAAGGGGCGGTGGTGTTGACGTTCATCCCGGGCAGGCCGGCCGCGATGCGGCGGTCGTACCACTGCTCGATGGTGGCGAGCAGCTTCTCATCGCCGCTGCGCTCGCAAATGCGCGAAAGACCGTAAAGTCCCACGCCCTGTGGCCATTCCCAGCTGTCGAAGCTGACATAGTCTCCCGGCGTGCCGTCGAGGTTCGGCTCGTGGAAGCGCCCGTCGGCCCGAAGGCCGGTCATGCCCTTCACGAGGCTGGCGAGTGCCGCCTCGACCTGCTGTACGGAAAGCGACATGGCTCCTCCCAAGGGCTTCCTTGGACGAAGGTTCCACAAGCAAATTTGTTGCGCAATCTGAAAACTTTTTGCAGGATGTGCAGCGCATTCAATGAGGCGATCATGGAAGGCAAGCGCGGAAGGCCGAACCGCAGGGTGCGGCTTGAAGAAGTGGCCAAGCGCTGTGGCGTGTCGGTCAGCACTGCCTCGCGGGCGCTGACCGGGGCCGCGGGTGTCCGCGAGCCCATGCGTGCGGCAATCATCGAGGCCGCGCGATCCCTCAGCTACGCCATGCCGACCTCGGTCGTTGGGCGCAAGGTGATCGTCGCGGCAAGCAGCGCTGCGATGATCGACAATTCGCGCTCCCAGTTCACCTTCCATGTGCTCGACGGCCTCAACGAGCGCTCGCGCGTGCTGGGGGTGGAACTTGCCACGCGGCCGGTTGCCGGCCCCGAGGATGAACTGGCGCTGTTGCGCGATGCGGAAGCTGACCCCTCGGTTGCCGGCTGCCTGTTTCTCACGCTCGAGGACGACATGCTGCCGCTCACGCACGGGTTCTCCAAACCCATCGTGCTCATCAATGGCGACGATCCGACCATGCGCCATTCGAGCGTCACCCCCTGCAACAGGGCGGCGGCGCAGTTCGCTGCCACGCATCTGCTGCAGCTTGGCCATCGGCGCATTCTCTTCCTGATGCGGCGCGGGCGGCGCACCATCGAACGCCGCTTCGAGGGCTGGCGCGATGCCCTGACGGCGAAGGGTGTAGGCGCCATCGAAGACCTGGTGGTGGAGGTGGACGACTGGTTGCCCGAGCTTGCAGCGGCGGCGATCGCGCGGCGCATCGAGGCTCGAGGAGTGGATTTCACCGCCGTCCTCACCGCCGGGGACAGCTTGGCCTATGGCGCCATCCTGGGGCTGGAGCAGAAAGGTGTCGCAGTGCCCGAGGAGGTGTCGGTGATTGGCATGGACGACCTGCCGCAATCGGCCTTCTGCAGCCCGCCGTTGACGGCCATGCACATTCCCATGCGCGAGTTGGGGTCCGTGGCGCTCAGCCTGCTCCTGGATCATCTGGGTGGCGGACCAATGCTGGCACGCCGCGTCGAACTGGCTTGCAGGCTGGTCGAAAGACACTCGACGGCGCCGGTCCGCAAGCATCGCCTCGACCTTCAGGCGTCAGGCGCGAAGAGCCGGTAGCGTCCGGCCGAAAACACCATCGGCTCGCCCTCGCGCGATGTCATGCGCAACACCCGGCCAAGCAGCATCTCGTGATCGCCGCCGGTGAACCGGTCAGTGGTCTTGCATTCGAACCGGGCCAGCGCACCCGGTAGCAGCGGCGCACCCTCGTCGTTGTAGGCAAGATCGACGCCGGAGAAGTCCTGGCCCGAGCGGGCGAAGCGCCAGCACAGGTCGTGCTGCTCGAGCGCAAGCACATGAATCGCAAAATGCTCACATTCTGCGAAGGCTGCAAACCGGCTGGAGTGGCGTCCGATGCCCCACATGACCAGAGGCGGGTCGAGCGAGACGGAGGAGAAACTGTTGGCGGTGATGCCCAGCGGGCCGTTCGGTGTCTGGGTGGTCACGATCGTGACACCCGTCGCGAACCGGCCGAACGCGTTCCTGAGCGGCCGCGGATCGGCCGCCTGGGGGACAAGCACCGGCGGTACCTGATGGGCGCTGGCGATCATTTCGGTCTGCATGGCGTCTCCCCATTCATTGGCGTGTTCCGGTCCCGAGCGGCGTTGCCGGCATGGCTGCCGGAACCCGGCCATAGGCATGCGGCAGGGAACAGGTCTTGAGGTGCGGCAGGACCTTCGTGCCGAAGTGACGGCACTCGTCGAGATGCGGGTAGCCGGAAAAGATGAAGGCCCGAATGCCCATCTTCTGGTAGGCCTCGATCTCGCCCATCACCTGATCGACCGAGCCGACGATCGCTGCACCGCAGCCCGAGCGCGCGCGACCGACGCCGGTCCACAGATGAGGCTCGATGTAGCCTTCGTCATCGGCCAGGTCGCGGTTGCGCGCCTGTTGGGCAACACCCAGGGACCTGGCGTCGAGGGCACGGGCGCGGATCGCAGCACCCTGGTCGGCATCCAGTTTCGAGACCAGCTCGCGGGCATATTCGCGTGCCTCGGCTTCGGTGTCGCGCACGACCATGTGGATGCGCAGGCCGTAGTCCAGTGTTCGGCCGTGGCGCGCGGCGCGCTCGTGCACGGCCCTCATATGCTGCGCCAACTCGTCCTTCTTGGCTGGCCACATCAGATAGACGTCGCATTGCTCGGCGCAGAGCTCGAGCGCGTCGGGTGAATAGCCGCCGAAATAGAGCAGGGGGCCGCCGTTCTGCTGATAGGGCTTGGCCGGAGCGGTGGTCAGGCCCTTGAAGCGATAGATCTCGCCTTCGTAGTCGAAGTCGTCACGAGCCCAGGCCTGCCGCAATATCTGTACGACCTCGCGCGAGCGCTGGTACCGGTAGCTGCTGTCTGCGGTTTCGCCGGGAAAATCGGACGAGATGACGTTTACCGTCAGCCGGCCCTCGAGCATGTGGTCGAGTGTGGCGATGGTGCGCGCCAGCATGATCGGATGCATTTCGCCGCATCTGACCGCTGCCAGCATGTTGATCCTCGATGTGATGGGGGCGCAGCCTGCGACGAAGCTGAGCGTGTCCTGCCCAACCTGATAGGAGGACGGGCACAGGATGTTTCGGAAGCCGAGCTCTTCCGACAGCTTCACGATGTTCGAGCAGTGTTCCCAGCTGGAGCGCAGGCCTCCATCCGGCACGCCGAGATATCTGTAATCGTCCGAACAGAGCGCCGAAAACCACGACACCTCGGCGGCGTCGAGATCGGCGGAGGTGATTGGCACGACGGTCATGATGGCCTCGGTGGAAAGTGCCGGCTTGCGACGCCAATTTCCTATTGCTTATCACTCCGAATGATGTAGATCAATCCTGTATCAATTTGATGACGCAATGAGCGAAACAGCCAAGACGAGAAGCTTCTCCGGCCAGGCGCGCGTACAGTCGGGCTCGCCTGCGATCCTTCGCGGCGCGCTGCCGGCGCATATGCAGATCAGCGAGATGTTGATCCGGGAGATCATGGCCGGCCGCCTCGCGGATGGTGCGCGGCTGCCGCCGGAACGCGAAATGGCGGCGAGCCTCAAGGTTGCTGTCGGCACACTACGACGCGCGCTCCAGGATCTCCAGGAGAAGGGCTTGCTGGAGCGCATTCAGGGCTCCGGCAATTATGTGCGCGCCCGCGAGGAACTGCTCGGCGTCTACGCGTTCTTCCGGCTCGAACTGGTCGAAGGAGGGGGGCTTCCCAGCGCTACGATCCTGTCGGTCGACACGATGTCCAAGCCGGCCAATTTGCCGACGTTCGGGCCGTCCGCTCACGGCCATCGCATCCGCCGCCTCCGGCGGCTGGGCGGAAGGCCGGCGGCACTGGAGGAGATCTGGGTCGATGGCGCACGCGCGCAAAGCCTGCAGGCCGAGGACCTCTCTGAATCGCTCTACCTGCATTATCGGCTGGTCCTGGGGTTCACGATCGCGCAAGCCGAGGACCGCGTCGGCATCGGCCTCACCCCAGAATGGTCGCCCCCGGAATTCGCGCCCAAGCCGGGTGCGGCGGTGGGCTACATAGAGCGGTTCGCCACCGCCGATGACGGCCAGGGCGTGGAATATTCGCAAACATGGTTTGACCCCGATGTGGCGCGCTACGTCACGCGGTTTCGCTGAGGAGCGCTGAATGAAAGCAAGGCTCGGCTATGGGATCATCGGCTGCGGCATGATGGGCCAGGAGCATATCCGCAACATCAATCTGCTCGACGATGCCTATGTGGCGGCAATCTACGAACCGGACGCCGGCATGATGTCGCGCGCGCTGGCGTTGGCTCCAACTGCGAAACCTGTCGGCTCGATCGCCGAACTGCTTGCGAGGCCCGACATCGATTGCCTGCTGATTGCCAGCCCGAACTTCCTGCATGTCGACCATCTGGAACAGATCGCTGCCACGCGCCCCCTGCCGGTTCTCGTCGAAAAGCCATTGTTCACCGACCCTGCCGACTCGGCAAGGCTCGCAGCGATCGCCAAGCGACTTCCGCTCGTCTGGGTGGCGATGGAGTATCGCTACATGCCGCCGGTAGCGGCCTTCATCGCCGACGCGACAACGGCCACCGGCGGAATCCGCATGCTCACGATACGGGAACACCGTTTTCCGTTCCTGTCGAAGGTCGGCGATTGGAACCGTTTCAACCGCAACACCGGCGGCACCCTGGTCGAGAAATGCTGCCATTTCTTCGACCTGATGCGGCTTATCCTGAAATCCGACCCGGTTCGCATCATGGCGAGCGCGGGACAGGCGGTGAACCATCTGGACGAACGCTATGACGGGGAAACCCCGGACATCTGGGACCACGGATATGTGCTGGTCGATTTCGCCAGCGGCGCCCGCGCCATGCTGGAGCTCTGCATGTTTGCCGAAGGCAGCCGCTATCAGGAGGAGATTTCGGCCGTCGGAGCGGAAGGCAAGATCGAGTGTCTCGTGCCGGGGCCGACACGATTCTGGCCGACGCATCTGGGCGCGCCACCGGCACCCCAGGTGATCATCAGCCCCCGCAACCCGCCAGGGCCACGCGCGCTCGAAATCCCGGTCGATCAGGCGCTGCTCGACGCAGGCGACCACAATGGATCCACCTTCTTCCAGCACCGGAAATTCGTGGACGCGATCCGCTTGGATGGTCCGGCGGAGGTCTCGTTGACGGATGGCCGGTGGGCTGTGGCCATGGGCATGGCAGCTCAGGTTTCGGCGCAGCAGGGACGCGTCGTCAGCATGGATGGCGGTTGGCGTCCGGGATAGTCGACGCGGCAATCTTGCACCGGAACGAGAGCCGGCGCGCAGACGGCCGCTCACAATGCGACGCGCGATCCGCTCTCCGACGATCGCAGGATGGCATCGATCAGCCGGTGCACCTTCAACGCCTCGCGGCCGGATACCTTGGGATCGCGGCCTTCGCGAAGGGCAGTGACAAAGTCGGCCAGGACGGCGCGATGGTTGTCGTTCGAGAATGCCATCGGGTCGGCCCCGGCACCGCTGCCGCGGGTGTCGTCGGACACGGTCTGCTCGGTTCCATCCAGCAGGCTGAGCAGGGCCCCGGATGGGTCGAGCCGCGCAGAGCCTTTCGTTCCCAATATGTCGATCCCGTCGGGAAAACCGGGATAGGCGGCCGTGGTGGCGCTGAGGGCGCCGATCGCGTCGTTTGCGAAGCGCATCGCCGCATGTGCCACATCCTCCGTCTCCATGCGATGCGCCTTGCTGGTCGTTGCATATCCGGTCGCTTCGCTCGGGAGGCCGACGAGCGCGATCATCTGGTCGAGTGTGTGGATCGCCTGGGTGAGCAGGACCCCGCCGCCGTCGCGAGCCCGTGTGCCGCGTCCGGCCTGGTCGTAATAGCTTTGCGGTCGCCAGTTGTTGAGCCTGACCGAAACGCTGACGACTTCACCAAGCTTGCCCTCGTCCAGCGCCCGCCTGACCGCAGCGATCGACTTGCGGAAGCGCAGTTGCAGGACGACGCCGAGGCGGATGCCGGCGCGCTCTGCCGTGTCGACGAGTTCGAGCGACCGCTCAGGCGTGATCTCCAGCGGCTTTTCCAGGAGCACATGCTTGCCGGCCTCAGCGGCCTGGCGGACCAGGTCGAGGTGACTGGAAGGGGGCGTCAGCACGAGCACGGCTGCGATCGACCTGTCGCGGAAGATCGCATCGATGCTGTCGGCGACGGGAAATCCGTATCTTGCGCCGAAGGTCGTGCGCCGGTCCGGTGACGGGCTGAACACTGCGGCCACCTCGATCTCGTCGTTGAGATCGACGAGGCTCTGGGCATGCGGGGCTGCGGCCATGCCCAGGCCGATGACGCCGACACGCAGGCGGCCGGTCATCGGGCGTCCTCCGGAATGCCAAAGGTCTCGAGCGTTCGCATGATGCCGCGGAGCTCGGCCAGCCCCTTGAGCCGGCCAATGCAGCTGTAGCCCGGGTTCACCTTCTTGCCGATGTCGTCGACGATCGCATGGCCGTGGTCGGGCCGCATCGGGATCTGCCAGTCGGCGCGACCGCCGTCGCGCCTGTTTTTTTCTTCCCGCATCAGCGCCGCGACGACGCGCACCATGTCGGTGTCTCCGCCGAGGTGCTCCGCTTCGTGGAAGGAGCCGTCCTTCTCCCTGGTCACGTTGCGCAAGTGGGCGAAGTGGATGCGGGGGCCAAACTCGGTCGCCATGCGGACAAGATCGTTGGCCCCGTTGGAGCCGTAGGAGCCCGTGCACAGCGTCAGCCCGTTCGCCGGAGCCGGCACCCGCTCCACGATCGCGCGGGCGTCTTCCGCCAGCGATACCACGCGGGGCAGGCCAAAGATCGGAAACGCAGGGTCATCGGGGTGGATCGCGAGCCTGACCCCGCACTCCTCCGCTACCGGAACGATCTCCGCGAGGAATTCGAGCAGGTTCGTGCGCAGGCCTTCCTTGCTCAGGTCCTTGTAACCATCGAGCGCCTTGCGGAAGCTTGCGCGGTCGAAGATGAACTCGCGCGCCGGCACCCAGCCGATCAGGTTCTGCTCCAGCCGGGCGAGTTCGCTCTCGCTCATCGCGGCCAGGCGCATGGTTGCCGCCTCGACGCGTTCGCGCGGGTGGTCGGCTTCTGCGTCCTGGCGCTTGAGCACGAGCACGTCATAGGCGCAGAAATCGACGATGTCGAAGCGCAACGCCGTTCCTCCGTGCGGCATCGGCGTATCGAGGTCGGTGCGGGTCCAGTCGGTGATCGCCATGAAATTGTAGCAGACGGTGCGGATGCCGGCGTCGGCGATGGTGCGGATCGACTGCTTGTAGTTGTCGGTGAGCTCGCGATAACGGCCGCTCCGGGTCTTGATGTCCTCATGCACGACGATGCTCTCGACGACATCCCATGTCAGGCCGGCAGCTTCGATCTCTGCCCTGCGCCTGGCGACCTCATCCGCCGGCCAGGCGCGACCGTCGTTGAGGTGGTGGAGTGCCGTGACCACTCCGCTCGCTCCCGCCTGGCGGACATGCGAGAGCTGCACCGGATCGTCCGGGCCGAACCACCGCCAGGTTTCCTTCACGACGACAACTCCTTGAGGGCGGCCACGGGCCCGCTGCGCCGCAAGGTTTCGAGATGACGGGCGGCCGTTCGCTTCAGTGCTTCCAGGTGCTCGGAGCCGGCAGCGAAGCCAGCGGCCGCGAAGACCTCGCTGACGGTTTCGGCGGCGCTGCCGGACTTCGCGAAGATCGTGTCCAGTTGGGCGTCGAGCGGATCGGTGAAATGGCCGGCCGGCAGGGAACGGCCACGGGCCTCGCAGGCGGCAATCCATGCCGCCGGCGCAAGCATCAGATGGTCGGCGGCGTGACCTGCCCGTAGCCGGTCGAGCGCCGTCGCGATGATGCGCTGCGGCAGTTTCTGGCTGCCGTCATTGGCGATCTGCGCGGTGCGGTGCTTCAGCGCCGGATTGTCGAAGCGCTTGGCCAGTTCCTGGGTATAGGCCTCGGGCCGCAATCCGGCATCCGTGGGCAAGGTCGGGATCGCCTCGCGCCAGAGCGTCGTCACGAAAGACCGGATCGCAGGATCGCCAAAGGCGGCAGCGACGGTTTCATGGCCGCTCAAAAGTCCGAGATAGGCGATGGCCGAATGCGAACCGTTGAGCAGTCGCAACTTCATGTCCTCGAACGGGGCCACGTCCTTGACCATCTCGACGCCGAAGCGTTCCCAGGCTGGACGGCCGCTCGGGAAATGGTCCTCGATCACCCATTGCCGGAAGGGTTCGGTCGTCACTGGCCAGGCGTCGGAAACGCCAAGGCTCGCTGTAATGCGCTCCCGGTCGGCGTCGGTGGTCGCCGGCACGATGCGGTCGACCATGCTCGATGGGAAGGCGATCACCTCCGCAACGAAGCTCCCGAGCTCGCTGTCCCGCATGCCGGCGAAGGCGGTCAGCAATCGCCTCAGGGTCGCGCCGTTGGCGGGGAGGTTGTCGCAGGAGAGGATCGTGAAGGGAGCCGTGCCGGCGGACCGGCGGCGCGCGATCGCTTCGGTCAGGAAGCCATACAGGCTCTTCGGGCGGTCCGGGTTGGCGAGATCCCAGACGATATCCGGGTGGTGCTCGTCGAGCATGCCCGCGGCATTGCGTAGATAAGCCTTCTCGGTGACCGTCAACGTCACGATACGGATGCGCGGGTCGCACAGGGCGTCGAGCAATGCCTCCGGGTTTTCGGGTGCGACGAGTGTGGTCAGGATAGAGCCGATGACGCGCAACCGCTCGCCGTAACCGTCGACCTCAGACAGGGTGTAGAGCCCGTCCTGGGGGCCGAGGGCGTTGCGCGTGTCGGCGCTGCGCAGCGATGCTCCGACGATGCCCCATCCGACGTCGCCTGCATTCAGGCAGTCGTCGACGAACGCGGCCTGGTGTGCGCGGTGGAAGGCGCCGAGCCCCAGGTGGACGATGCCGGGCGCAACTTCTGAGCGATTGTAGCCCGGGGCCTCCACCTCTGCAGGGAGGTGCGCGAGGAGGGCATCGCTCAAGCGCCGTTCCGAAGCCGCAGCACCCATGGAAACGCGACCCGTCATGTCTCCTCCACCACGCGGTCTTCAGCCAATTTCCTGCCTGACCAAGGGTGCCATGGTCAAGCGATATTCATCATACAACTGATGTTTTTTCATATGTTGACATTATCACTTATCAAGCCTAGCGATAGAGTAGACCGTAGGAGGAGCGGTCCAGCGCATGTCCAAGCTGGTTGCGGACGATCTGCTGTTCCCCGTCGATGCGTCGGCGCGCCAGGTAGCGCGCGATCTGTTTGCTACAATCAAAGATCTTCCCATCGTAAGCCCGCATGGGCATACGGAGCCGCGCTGGTATGCAGAAAACGACCATTTCCCGGACCCGGCCCAGCTTCTGGTTGTTCCGGACCACTACATTTTCCGGATGCTCTTCAGCCAGGGCGTGCGCCTCGAGGACCTCGGCGTGCCGACGCCCGATGGCTCGGCGGTCGAGGCCGATGGGCGCAAGATCTGGAGGCTCTTTGCCGACCACTACTATCTATTTCGCGGCACGCCCACCCGGCTCTGGCTCGACTACACCTTCCTGAACCTGTTCGGCCTGTCCGAGCCGCTCGCACCCGACACCGCCGACCTCTACTACGACACGATCGCCGATTTGCTGCGGCGGGACGATTTTCGACCGCGGGCCCTGTACGAACGCTTCAACATCGAGGCGATTTCGACCACCGACGGCGCACTCGACGACCTCAAGTGGCACGCCATGATCCGCGACAGCGGCTGGAAGGGCAGGGTGGTGCCGGCCTATCGGCCGGATTCGGTCGTCGATCCCGATTTTGACGGCTTCGCCGGCAATCTGGACAGGTTGGGCGAGCTAAGCGGTTGCGATACGGGTAGCTGGCAGGGCTACCTCGATGCCCATCGCGCGCGGCGTGCCTACTTCAAGTCGTTCGGCGCGACCTCGACGGACCACGGCCACGCGACGGCCGACACCGCCAATCTTTCTGTCTCCGAGGCCGCCGCCCTCTATGACCGGGTACGAAAGGGAACGGCTGAACCTGCCCAGCGCAGGCTGTTCAGGGCCCAGATGCTCACCGAATTTGCCAGGATGAGCGTCGACGACGGTCTGGTCATGCAGATCCATCCAGGTTCGTGGCGCAACCATTCAGAGCCCGTCCACAAGAGGTTCGGCCGCGACAAGGGTTTCGACATACCGACGAGGACCGACTATGTCGGCGCGCTGAAGCCGCTGCTCGATGCTGTGGGAACCGCTCCGGGGCTCAGCGTCATCGTCTTCACCCTGGACGAGACCAGCTATGCGCGCGAACTGGCGCCGCTGGCTGGCGTCTACCCCGCGCTGAAATTGGGCCCAGCCTGGTGGTTCCACGACAGTCCCGAAGGCATGCGGCGCTTCCGTGAGATGACCACCGAAACGGCCGGCTTCTACAACACGGTCGGCTTCAACGACGATACCCGCGCGTTCCCGTCCATTCCGGCCCGCCACGACGTGGCGCGCCGCGTCGATTGCGCCTTCCTGGCCCGCCTGGTCTGCGAGCACCGCCTCCGGGAAGAGGAGGCGCATGAACTGGCACACGACCTGGCCTACGGGCTGGCCAAGAGGGCTTACCGACTTTGACTTGTGAGGGTGCATAAGCGGGCTCAAGGCCCATCAACTGGGGAGGAACTGATGTTGCATGCCACGAAATTCCTGACCGGCATTGTGCTGGCGTCGTCACTGATGGTCGGCGCCGCGGCCGCGCAGACCGTTCTCAAATCGTCGGACACCCATCCTGACGGGTATCCGACCGTCGAGGGCGTCAAGTATTTCGGTGAACTGGTCAAGGAGCGGACCCAGGGCCGCTATGCCGTCGAGGTCTATCACTCGGCGCAGCTCGGCGAGGAGAAGGACACGATCGAGCAGGTGCGCTCGGGCGTGATCGAACTCAATCGTGTCTCGATGGCTCCCTTCAACGGCACGGTGAAGGAATCGATCGTGCCTGCATTGCCCTATCTGTTCCGCTCGGAAGAGCACATGCACAAGGTGATGGACGGCCCCATAGGCGACCAGATCAAGAAGGCTTTCGAGCCGGCCGGCCTGGTGGCGCTCGCCTTCTATGATGCCGGCGCGCGCTCCTTCTACAACAAGACCAAGCCGATCAATTCGGTGGCCGACATGAAGGGCCTGAAGTTCCGCGTCATCCAGTCCGACATCTTCGTCGACATGGTGGCGGCACTCGGCGCCAATGCGACGCCGATGCCCTATGGCGAGGTCTACTCGTCCATCGAGACCGGCGTCATCGACGGCGCCGAAAACAATTTCCCGAGCTACGACACCGCCAAGCACTTCGAGGTGGCAAAGAACTATGCCCTCGACGAACACACGATCCTTCCGGAGGTGTTCGTGATGAACAAGGCTGCCTTCGACAAGCTCACGCCGGAAGACCAGGAGATCTTCAAGCAGGCCGCCAAGGACAGCGTCGCCAAGCAGCGCGAGCTGTGGGCCGCCAAGGTAGCGGAGTCGCGCAAGATCGTAGAAGCCGCGGGGGCGCAGATCACCACCCCGGACAAGCAGGGTTTCATCGACGCGATGAAGCCGGTCTACGAAAAGCACGTCACCGACGAGGTCTTGAAGAAGATGGTCGCCGACGTGCAGGCGGTGCAGTGACCTGCCGCTGAACTGCGCCCCGCCGGCATCGCCTGTCCCGGAGGAGGGGCAGGCGATCAGGCGGGTCCACCTCGCCAATCGTGGAGGAAATCGTGTCCAGCCCCCCAGACATCGGCGTCCCGTTCCTGTCTCGCGTGAACATCGCAGCGCTCTACCTGGCAGGCGCGGGCCTGGTGCTGATGACGGTCTTCGTCGCCTGGCAGGTCTTCTGCCGGTATGTGCTGAACAACTCGCCGTCATGGACGGAACCGGGCGCGGTCATGCTGATGAGCTGGTTCATCTTCCTCGGCGCGGCCGTCGGCGTCCGCGAGAACAACCACATGGGCTTCGACGTGCTGCTCTACGTCCTGCCGCCCTCGGCGAAGAAGTGGCTCAGGATGATCTCGGATGTCGTCATCCTCGGCTTCGGCGCCGGAATGGTGTGGTACGGCAGCGGGCTCGTCAGCCTGACCTGGAACACCGTTCTGCCCGCCCTGAACATCTCCGGCGGCTGGGACTATATCCCGGTTGTCGTCGGCGGCTTTCTCGTGATGCTGTTCGCGCTCGAGCGCATTGCACTGCGCCTGCTGCGCGTGCCGATCGACGAGGCGCTGGACCAGCTGGCGCCACCCGAGACGGCGGTCGAACTCGCAAATGTCGAAGCGGTCCGCAAGGACGCGGCGGAACTGGGGATGAAGGGATGACGCCTATGTCCTTTCAGGCCGGTGTCTCGGGCAGCACAAAGGGGAGCATCTGATGGAACTCTGGGTTCTCTTCGGCTCCTTCACCCTGCTGATGCTGATCGGCACTCCGATCGCGTTCTGCCTCGGTGTGGCGAGCCTGGCCACCGTCCTCTACATGGGCCTGCCGCCGCTGGTCGTGTTCCAGCGGCTCAACTCCGGCATGAGCGTGTTCTCGCTGCTTGCCATCCCGTTCTTCATCTATTCCGGCGACCTGATGGTGCGGGGCGGCATCGCGCAACGCATCGTCGCCTTCGCGGCGTCGCTGGTTGGCCACATCCGCGGCGGCCTGGGCCAGGTCAACATCGTGACTGCAACCCTGTTCGGTGGCATCTCCGGCTCGGCCGTGGCCGAGGCGGCAGCGGTTGGCGGCCTCATGATCCCGCAGATGAAGGCGCGAGGCTATGGAGCCGATTACGCGGTCAACGTCACCTCGATGGCTGCCCTGATCGCGTTGCTGCTGCCGCCGTCGCACAACATGATCATCTATTCCATCTCGGCGGGCGGGAAGATTTCGATCGCCGACCTGTTTACCGCGGGCGTCATCCCGGGCCTTCTGCTGGCCGCTTCGCTGATGGTCACCGCCTATCTCGTGGCGCGCAAACGCGGCTACCCGACCGAACCCTTCCCCGGGTTCATGGCGGTCGCACATCTTCTTGCCGTCGCGGTGCCGGGCCTGCTGCTGATCGCCATCATCTTCGGCGGCGTGCGCTCCGGCATCTTCACTGCCACCGAAAGCTCGTGCATTGCGGTGATCTACGCGCTGATGGTGACGCTGTTCGTCTATCGCCAGCTGAGCTGGAGCGATTTCGTCCACGCCACGATGGGCGCGGTGCGCACCACAGCGATGGTGCTTCTCATCATCGGCACGGCGGCCGCCTTCTCCTGGCTCATGGCGTTCCTGCGCGTGCCGGCAAGCCTGGTGGCATGGATGCAGACGATCTCGGACAACCCGATCATCATCCTGCTGCTGCTCAACCTGATCATGCTTCTGCTCGGCACCTTCATGGACATGGGGCCGACCATCATCATCACAACGCCCATCTTCCTGCCTATCGCCCAGGCCTATGGCATCGACCCCGTGCATTTCGGCGTCATCATGATCCTGAACTACGGCATCGGCCTGAACACGCCGCCTGTCGGAGGGGTTCAGTTCGTCGCCTGCGCGGTGGGCAAGATCAGCGTCTGGGAAGCGATGAGGTCGATCTGGCCGTTCTATGGCGCCGGCCTCGTGGTGCTGCTACTCGTGACTTATATCCCGGCCATATCGCTCTGGCTTCCCAACGCATTCAGGTAGGCACCCCATGGCAACCGATACCTCCGCGAACTTCAGGATCGAACGCCGGCCGAAACTGGCCGACCGGATCGTCGCGGCCGTGCGGGACCAGATCATCGGCGGCGAGGTCGCGCCGGGCCAGAAGCTGCCGACGGAGAGCCAGCTCACGGAGACGTTCGGGGTTTCCCGCACCGTCATCCGCGAGGCGATGGCGACCCTTGCCGCCGACGGGCTGGTCGAGCCGCGGCAGGGCGCGGGCGTTTTCGTGATGGAGCGCCCGACCCAGGCTTTTGCGACGATCAGCGCCGAGAGCGGCACCAGCATTTCCAACGCGCTCAATGTGCTCGAGGTGCGCATGGGGATCGAGATCGAGAGTGCCGGGTTGGCTGCGATCAGGCGCAACAGCGCCCAGGAAGCCAAGATCCAGGAGGCATTCTTCGAGTTCGAGCGCCTGCTGGGCGTTGGCCAGCCCACGGGCAAGACCGACTTCGCCTTCCACCGTGCCATCGCGGCTGCGACCAACAACCCGTTCTACGTCGAGGTGCTGGACGCATTGGGCAGCCGCACCATCCCGTGCGACGTCACCTCGCCATGGGGGACGGACAGCGTGCTGACACGCGAGTACCAGGAAGGACTGCAGCGGGAGCATCTCGTCATCCTGCAGGCGATCTCCCGCGGGGATGCCGACGCGGCGCGCGACGGCATGCGTGCGCACCTTTCCGCGAGCCAGCAACGCTACCGCGAGCGGCTCGATGGCCGCTACGAGGAGTATCTCGCGGTCATGAGCAAGAACCAGGGTTCATAGATTTTCGCCAAGGGTTTCAGATGACGGATCACCAGAATTTCACATCCCGCTTTGCCATCGACCCGCATTCCGCCGCCACCATGGGGACGGAACAGCTCCGGCAGAATTTTCACCTCGGCAATCTGTTCGAGCCCGGACGGATCAACCTCACATACACCCACTACGATCGCATGGTCGTCGGTGGCGCTGTTCCGCTGGGGAGCGCGCTGAAGCTCGAGACGATCAAGCCGGCCGGCACGAAGTCCTTCCTCGAGCGCCGCGAACTCGTGGCGGTCAACATCGGCGGACGGGGCATGGTTACAGTGGGTGAAAGTGTCCATGAACTCGGCACTCGGGACATGATCTATGTCGGCATGGGCGAGGAGGTTTCTTTCTCGTCGGCGAGCCAGGCGGAGCCCGCGAAGTTCTATCTGCTCTCGGCGCCCGCGCATCGCCGGCTTCCGACGAGGCTGCTCACCATTGCCGATGCCAAGCGGCTCGACCTCGGCAGCCAGGAGACGTCCAACGAGCGCTCCATCTTCCAGTTCACCACCACGATCGAGACGTGCCAGGTCGTTGTCGGCATGACCCAATTGGCCAAGGGCTCGGTGTGGAACACCATGCCGGCGCATGTGCATGACAGGCGCATGGAAGCCTATCTCTATTTCGACCTTCCCGAGACGGCTCGCGTCTTCCACTTCATGGGCGAGCCCGCCGAGACACGGCACATCGTCATGGCCAACGAGGAGGCCGTGCTGTCTCCGGCGTGGTCGATCCACTCCGGCTGCGGCACTTCCAACTATGCCTTCATCTGGGCGATGGCCGGCGATAATGTCGACTATACTGACGTCGATCCGGTAGCGATCGGAGATATGCGTTGATGGATTTGTCCGCCTTCAGCCTCAAGGGCAAGCGCATAGCGGTGACCGGCGCCAACACCGGTATCGGCCAGGGCATCGCGGTCGCTGCGGCGCGTGCCGGAGCCGATGTCGTTGCGATCGGGCGCTCGTCCATGGACGAGACGGCAAATCTGGTCGCGCCCTACGCCGTCGAGTTCACGCCGGTCCTCTGCGATCTGGGCGACGTGAAGGCATCGGCGGCGATGATCAACGATCTTCTGGCCGAGGGGCGGCCGCTCGACGGGCTGGTCAACAATGCTGGCATCATCCGCAGGGCGGCTGCCATCGACTTCACCGAGGAGGACTGGGACGACGTCATGGACGTCAACCTCAAATCACTGTTCTTCCTGTGCCAGGCCTATGCGCGCAACACGCTTTCGGCCGGCAGGACGGGCCGCATCGTCAATGTCGCGTCCCTGCTTGCCCTGCAGGGCGGCATCCGCGTGGCATCCTACACGGCCTCGAAACACGGGGTTCTGGGCATCACCCGGCTCCTTGCTAACGAGTGGGCAGGCAAGGGCATCAACGTGAACGCCATTGCCCCCGGCTACATCGTCACCAACAACACGGAGGCCTTGCGCAACGACCCCGAACGCGCCGAGGCCATTCTTGCACGAATCCCTGCCGGCCGGTGGGGAACGCCGGACGATATTGGCGACGCGGCGGTCTTCCTGCTCGCGCCGGCGTCTAACTACATGCATGGCGCCGTCGTCCCGGTCGATGGCGGCTGGCTCGCGAGGTGACATGGCAAGCGATATCTTTGTCCGCGCAGGCGAGGGGGTATGGGAGCCCACCCCCGACGGCAACAAGCGCCGCGTAGTCGCCTATACCGAGGAACTGATGATGGTCGAGTTCGCCTTCGAGGAGGGCGGCGAGGGCTGGGTCCATTCGCACCCGCACGTGCAGTCGAGCTATGTCGCCGAAGGCAGCTTCGCGGTCACCATAGACGGCCGCACCGAAACGCTGAACCAGGGCGACAGCTACATCGTGCCGTCGGGCCTGAAGCATGGGGTCAAGGCTCTCAGCAAGGGGCGGCTGGTCGACTGCTTCACGCCGCACCGCGCCGATTTCCTGAAACCCGCCAGCGACTGACACTGGCAACGGAGGAGGCCGCGAGACAATGCCCCGGTCGATAAAGCTGCAGCCTGCCGACAATGTCGTGCTCGCGATCGACGCATTCGCAACCGGCGATAGTGTTCTCGGCGTCCGGGCCGCAGAGCGCGTTCCGCGTGGTCACAAGATGGCGCTGGAGGACATTGCCGAAGGCGACAAGGTCGTGAAGTACGGCCAGATCATCGGGTTCGCGTCGCAGCCGATCGCCGCCGGAGACTGGGTTCACGAACACAACGTTCTGATGCACGACTTCGAGCGCGACTACCAGTTTTGCGCCGGCCGCACCGACGGCGAATTCGTGCCTCCCGCCCAGCGCCGGACCTTCCAAGGGTTCCGCCGCGCCAACGGCAAGGTCGGCACCCGCAACTATGTGGCAGTGCTCACTTCGGTGAACTGCTCAGCGACGGCCGCCCGCCACATCGCCGGCGAGGTCGAGAAAAGCGGTGCTCTCGATGACTATCCCGAGGTCGACGGCGTGATCTCGCTGGTGCACGGCACCGGCTGTGCGATCGACTCCAGGGGCGAGGCCTATGACGTGCTGGCGCGCACGCAATTGGGATACGCGACCAACCCGAATGTCGGTGGCGTGCTGATGCTGGGGCTCGGTTGCGAGGCCTTCCAGATTCCGCGCTGGAAGGAGACTTACGGTCTGGTCGAGAATGACGCCTTCCGCACGTTGACCATCCAGGAGGTCGGTGGCACGCGCAAGACCGTTGAAGCCGGCGTCAGGGCGGTGCTTGAAATGTTGCCCACGGTCAATCGCGCTCGGCGGGAAACCATTCTTGCCTCCGAGTTGATACTTGCACTTCAGTGCGGCGGTTCCGATGGCTACTCTGGGATCACCGCCAATCCGGCCCTCGGCGTTGCCGTCGACCTTCTCGTTTCCCAGGGCGGGACGGCGGTCCTTTCGGAGACGCCCGAGATCTATGGCGCGGAACATCTCCTGACGCGCCGGGCACTGACCCGGGAGGTCGGGGAAAAGCTCGTCGCGCGAATCCGCTGGTGGGAGGACTACACCGCGCGCAACCACATGCAGATGAACAACAACCCGTCGCCGGGAAACAAGGCCGGCGGACTGACGACGATCCTCGAAAAGGCGCTCGGCGCCGCCGCCAAGGGCGGCTCGACCACGCTCATGGATGTGTTCAACTACGCCGAGCCGATCACCGCGCGTGGCCTGGTCTTCATGGACACACCCGGCTACGACCCCGTCTCGGCCACGGGCCAGGTGGCGGGCGGCGCCAACATCCTGTGCTTCACCACCGGACGCGGCTCGGCCTTCGGCTGCAAGCCCGTCCCGTCGATAAAGCTCGCGTCCAACAGCTTCCTCTACGACAGCATGCGCGAGGACATGGACATCAATTGCGGCGACGTCCTCGACGGCGTGTCGCTCGCAGCGAAGGGCGAAGAGATCCTGGACGAGATCCTGAGGGTAGCCTCCGGCTCCCGAACCAAATCCGAGCAGCTTGGCTATGGCGACAATGAGTTCGTTCCTTGGCAGATCGGCGCGACGATGTAGGGCCGGGGCTTTTCGTTCCGGTGAACCCAGCCGTCTACCAGAGGCTGGTTCCAGGTGTTGAGGTGCACCGCCTAGCAAACGAGACCATGCCGCGCTCTCATTGCTTCTGAGGTTCCGTGCCTCGAACAGGAGAACGCCTAAGACCCGGGCGAAAACGACCCGCATTTGCTCTTGCGCAAACAGGCTCCTCGGCAACCGGGGTACGCTTGACCGAAACGTGCAAGTGGCCTGAGGAACAGCAATTGAGTGCGGGCGCCAGAATGTCGTGGACGTCGGGCAAGCGGACGGGGAAGGCATCGACCGATGCCCTGCGCTGGCCCTTGCTCTGCATGGCGGTCCTGCTTGTCGCGTCGGCCCTGCTTTATGGCGGGGGACACGCGCATGCGTTTCCGTCCGAGCAGACGCACCACGCGTTGCAGGAATCCAGGTCGCCCGCTGCCCCTTCTCTAGGGCATGACGATGCGTGTGACGAACAAGGTTCGGCTGGCAGCGACATCTGCCTGTCGGGTGTCGGCTGCGCCATATGTGCTCCGATGCCTGCAATCGGATTTGCGGGTGTCCAGAAGCGCGAAGCCATCGGCTTCACCCACTTGCCATCGAGGATGCCGGCAGAGGCTCAGGGGCAGCTACGCCCCCCGAGGTCCTTCCTGAACGCCTGAGCGCACGGACTTCGGTTCGTACGCTCCCGATGCTTCCGCCAAGCGAGATGACCTCGATGCGGAGGCCTCCGGGATCTGGGCGCTGTACGTCCAGCGCAAACCCATCAAGTTCAGGAATTGACCATCATGACAAAGAAATCGAATTTCTCCGCAGTTTCACGCGAACCGATGACCATCTCGAGGCGCCTTGCGATGCTGGCGCTTGCCACCGCATCGATCATGGCCCTTGCGGTTTCGTTTGCGCCAACCGCCCTGGCGGAGCCTGCCGCCGCGGGGTTCGTCTACACGGCTGACGAATTTGGAAACACCGTAAGCCGTATCGAACTGGCGACCGGAAAGGTCGACACCATCCCGGTCAAGATCACGCCGCACAACGTCCAGTTCGTCGCGAAAGGCAACCTGCTTCTTGCCGTCGGAGTGCCGGTCTCTGACGGCGAGGGAGGGGCGCATGGCGGGGGCGACACCCACGGCAATGACAATGCCGGCCATGGCGGGGACGGTCATGGCGAGTCGAGCCCGGCGGGCAACCTGATCCTGCTCGACGCGACCAAGTTCTCTTCAGGACCCAACGCCCCGATCGCTACCGGCGGACATCCCGCCCATGTGATCGCCGATGCGGAAGGCAAGTTTGCCTACGTCTCGAACTCCGAGGACGACACGGTGTCGATCATCGACATCGCGAAGGGAGAGGCAGTCGCCGCCGTGCCCACCGGCAAGTATCCGCACGGCCTGCGGATGAGCCCGGACGGCAAGGCCGTCTACGTCGCCAACGTCGAGGACGGCAGCGTCTCCGTGATCGACACCGCCTCGCGTTCCGAAAAGGGCAGGATCAAGGTCGGATCGGCTCCCGTACAGGTCGGCTTCACTCCCGACGGCAGTCGCGTCTACGTCTCGCTGCGTGACGAGAACAAAGTGGCGGTGATCGATACGGCCAGCCAGGAGGTCACTGCGCGCATCGACGTCGGCCGCGCCCCGATCCAGGTTCACGCAACCCCCGACGGTCGCTTCGTCTACGTCGCGAACCAGGGCAGCGAGGCAAATCCCGACAATACCGTCTCGGTGATCGACGTTGCCGGCGGAAGTGTCGTGAAGACGATCGAGACGGGCGCCGGGGCACATGGCGTCACCGTCAGCAACGACGGCGCCTCTGTCTTTGTCAGCAACATCGTTGACGGCACGGTTTCGGAGATTTCGGTCGAAAGCCAATCGGTCGTTCGAGACTATCGGGTGGGCAAGGGGCCCAACGGCATCACCTTCCAGGCTCGATAAGCAAAGACTGAACGGCCAACACCAACCTCAGGACAGAGGATGAAGACAATGACAATCATCGCAAATGGACTTCTCGCAGCGGCCCTGCTGCTTTCCGCACCCGCATTCGCCGAGGAAGCCCATCACCAGCCTTCCGGAACCGCGGGAGCACCCGCCAGCGAAACTGTACCCGCAGACGGTATGGACGCCATGCCTGGCGGCAAGGCGCCGGGGATGATGGGCGGGGACATGATGAAGCAAATGAAGGGACGACATGCCGAGATGATGGGCGGCGCCAAGGCCATGCAGGACATGATGTCGCCCGAGCGGATCGAAGGCCGGATCGCCTTTCTGCGCGCCGAACTGAAGATCACCGACGTCCAGGAGACGTTGTGGGTGCCGGTGGCCGAAGCACTGCGGTCCAACGCCTCGAAGGGAGCGATGGGCGCAACGATGCGGCCTGAGGGCGCCGGGAAGCGCCTGCCGCAAAGGCTGGCGGACATAGAACGCATGGCCTCGTCACATCTGGACGCGCTGCGGCGCCTGAATGCTGCGATCGCACCATTGTATGAGGTCCTCGAGGAGAAGCAGAAGGATACCGCCGACGATCTGCTGCTGCCGATGGGAATGATGTAAGTCGCATTGCCCCTCCCGGCGGTGCGCAAACCTCGCCGGGAGGGGCTGTCCGGACCTCCGACATGCGGAGGCTCTTGAAACAAGTTTTCCGCCATTTCTCCGGCTACCTTGAGAGGCGCCGAACGGTCGGCAATCTCACCGTGAAGAATGCGGCGACCAATCGGTCTTGACGGCCGGTCAGCGATGAAATTCCATCGGTTGAACGGCCCTGTTGCAAGCAGGTCGACGCGTTGATCGGGTCGCGAGCATGCAGGCGACATGAAAGGTGCATCCCACTGCCGAAGTGCCTGAACGCAGGCAGTGGCTTGCCTTCTCTCGACCTGAAATGGACTGCTTGCTTTGCCGGGCCGCCGAACTGTCCACGACAACGCCAGCGAGGGAGGAGAACATGACAGCTGATTTCACGCCGAAGTTCAGCCTGGAAGGCAAGACGGTTCTGGTGACGGGCGCTTCGCGCGGCATTGGCCGGGCCTGTGCGCTGGCCTGCGCTGGCAGCGGGGCCGATGTCATCGTCGGCATGCGCGATCCAGGCGGCTCCACGGACCTCACCGACGCGATCGCCGGGCTTGGCAGGCGCGTCCTGGCCGTGCGCATGGACCTGTCCGACCTTTCCTCGGTGCGTGCCGCCGTCGCGACCGCCGAAAGCGAGTTCGGGCCCATCGACGTTCTGGTCAACAATGTCGGCGTCGGACCCGAGAACCTGGCCGAGAACGTCACCGAGGCGGATTTCGACTATACGGTAGGCATCAACCTGAAGGGCACCTTCTTCACCTCCCAGGCGGTGGCGCGGCAGATGATGGCGCGCAAGTCGGGACGCATCATCAACATCAGTTCCCAGGCCGGCACCGTGGTGCTCAAGGGCGAGGCCATCTACTGCATGACCAAGGCGGCGATAAACCACCTGACGCGCTGCCTGGCGCACGAATGGGCGCCTTATGGTATAGCCGTGAACAGTGTCGCGCCGACCTTCATCTGGACCGACGGCACACGCCCCAGCCTTGCCGATCCCGAATTCCACGCGCATGTGCTCGGCCACATCCCGCTCGGACGTATCGGCGATCCGGTCGATGTGGCGGGGGCGGTGGTCTACCTCGCATCCCCGGCTGCAGCGCTGGTCACGGGCGCGAGCCTGCTCGTCGACGGCGGCTGGTCAGTCGCCGGGTAGGGCAGGCGATCGGTACCGCGCGCTGCGGATCAGCCGCAGGATGCCCGGATGATCTTGCCCGTCGCCGGATCGGTTTCGATCGTGACGCGCTCTTGCCGGAAGTCCATCGTCGCGGGCGCGCCCGGCTTGAGCTGCCGGACCATGGTCGCACCGGTCAACTGCATGGCCTGCTCGTCGGTGACCCGGTCCTTGCCGGCCAGGGCTTCGGCCGCTTCCCGATTGCACACGCCGGCCTGGGGCGCTGTGGCTGCCGGTTCGTTCTGGCAGCCGGCCAAAAGGAGGGCGGTTGTGGCCAGGCCTGCGAGACGCACGATCATTGGGATGGTCCTTTCAGATTCGCTGATAGGGCGAACAATCAAGCCAATGCGGCGGCAGCAAGACCGACATAGCCATAAAAAGGCCCGCGCCGAATGGGGATACGGCGCGGGCGAGCTGGCTAGACTGCACCGGGTGCAATCGGCGAAGCGGTTGCAACCAGTCAGCCCATCTTAGCCAGGTCCGGCGACGGTCCTTTGCGCTGGATCAAATAGCGAGCATCAGGCTCATCATGCCCGACTGCCGCCGAGTGGGAGGCTTTGGTAGCTCTGCGACAGCCGATCACCGGAGCGCTTCGGCCCTGAGCTCGTAGGCGCGCTCGAATTCGGCATGTGCCTTCAGGATGTCCTCGGGCCAGGTCGACTTGATGTAGGACAGGACTGCGACGATGTCGTCGTCGGGCAGGACCCCGACGAAGGCCGGCATGCTCGACCTGTAGTCCTTGATGTTGGCGCCTTCCGCCATGCCGAGCTTGGTGATGTCGAAAAGGAGCTTGTCCGCGTGATGCCAGGTGTGGCCGTCCCGGTCGTGCGGCGGGGCGGGCATGTATCCGTCCTTGTCCGGCGTCTGCCAGTCGGGCTGGCCTTGCAGATTGGCGCCGTGGCATGCTGCGCAATAGCCGAGGTAGATCGCCTTGCCGCGAGCAACCACCTGCGCGTTCTCCGGTTCGAGAAGACCTCCGCGGTCGCCTGAAAGCAACACGAATGCCACTGCCGCAGCTGCCGCCAGACCGACGGCGCCAAGAACTACCAACCGCCATCCACCAATGCGCATTTTTCTATCTCATCCATCCGTTCGCGCGAAACTCGTCTGTGACACCTTGGCGGGGTCAGGTCAAAGGCAAGTATTGCCCGGAGGGGCGGAAATGCGGGTTCCAGGAGTGGGAGGAAAGGGCAGGCAAGAAGTTCGGGGGAAAGCAAAATTTAACCATATTTGTCCATCCTTTCTCGGGTCACTCGTTCAAGTTGGGGACAATCCGGACGTCACACAGCCGCGGTCGCTTGCCGACCCGGAGACCTATGTTGGCTAGCCGGCTTGATACGTATCAGTGAGTAAGATCGTTCCTGCGAATTCATTGCGGCGCCTGCTGCGTCCGCTGCTGATCGCCTCCGTCGGCACCGTCATGGCAGGCGTGAGCGTGTGGTCGGTGGCCGGCCTGGTGGCAACTGCCAATTCAAGCGCCTTCGGCGCGGGCCATTTGTTGCCCGGCCCCCGAACCTCTGCGCCGCAGCAAGGCGAGGCGCGCGTGCCTGTCGCCTATGTCAGCACCGACAAGGGCCCGAGGCATATCATCGCCGGGGCGCGGCCCGTCGTGGCCGCAAGCCTGACCGGCGCCCACGGCAAGTCCGCACGCCATCTGGAGGTTGCGGCGCAGTCCGGCGCAAGCGTCAACGCCGCGCGTTTCGATGCCGTCGCCAAGCGGGCAGGGCTGACGTCCGGGAAACTCGCCGGCCTGTTCGGAACACACGGCAACGAAGATCCACGTGAGCCGGCCGCTACGGTCGCCGAAGCACGTTTCGCGTCGCCTGCCGACGTCGCCGACCGGTCCCAGATCATGCTCGCCTATGCCGATCCTTCCCCGGGCGGTCCGGTCGACACAGCGCTGTCGGGCTTGCTCGCCTCCCAGGGCGAGGCGGGCCTCGCGGCACAACAAGATACTGTCGATGACAACGTCGATGCGGCCGCTGAGGGGCCGGTCTTCGAGATAACGCCGTCCGACGGTCCGCTGCCGGATATTCGCCCGCGCGACGAGCAGGCCCGCGAACAGGGCGAGGCGGCAACCGAGCCCCAGGTTACCGAACCCAGGACGAACGGGCAGCCCGTGGCCGGCGAGCCCGCGAAGCCGAAACCGCAAGCCGTGGCCTATGCGCGGCCCAACGATCCGGCGGACGACAGCGCCGGCAAGAGCAACGGCGGCAGCCTAAGCCAGGCACTCCGGAACATGTTCGGGGGCGGGCAGAGGGCCGGCAACGGCGTTGCCGTCTACGACATCAGCGCCGCCAAGGTCTACATGCCCGACGGCAGCGTGCTCGAGGCCCATTCCGGCGTCGGCAAGATGGCCGACGATCCGCGCTACGTGAACGTCAAGATGACCGGCCCGACCCCGCCGCATACCTATAACCTGCAGATGCGCGAAAAGCGCTTCCACGGCGTCGAGGCGATCCGCATGCTGCCGGTCGACGGCAAGAACAAATATGGCCGCGACGGCTTCCTCACCCACAGCTACCTGCTGCGCGGGGGCCGGGCGGAATCGCACGGCTGCGTCGCCTTCAAGGACTACGAGCGTTTCCTCACCGCCTTCAAGAAGGGCAAAGTCAGGCAGCTCGTCGTAGTTCCGAGCGGTGGACGCTCGGGAACTCGGCTGGCCTCGAACGGGTAGCGCCCGACAGACGACGCGTCGCCTGAGGGACGGGCATCCTGTCTGTGCCAGACAATTCTGTTTGGATGCAAAAATGCTTCAGATGGCCTCTCCGGCGGGCCAATCGGTGATGCCGTTCTTGATCGTCCAGCCGAGATTGTCGATGGCCGTCCGCATCGGGTCCAGTTGGGCGTCGTCGCGGGTGTTCGCCAGTATCGCCCAGCAGAAACCGTCCGCGGTGCGGACGATTTCGCTGATGGTCCCGGTGAAGTCGCCGATGTGCCACCAACTGCCGGCGCCGTTCACCGCCCAGCCCTTGGCGTAGTTGGCGGCCGTGCCGTCGGAACGGGGTGCTGTCGTCGCGGTGACCATCGTCGAAATCGTGCCAGGCTGGAGCAGGTCCGGCCTCGACGCGAAGCCGTCAAAACGTAGCAGGATGCGCAGCAAGTCGGTAGGGTTGGCAATCCAGCCGCCGTGGGCGTCCATGCGGGCGACGGGTATGGCATAGGGACTGACTGCCCCCTGCTGGGTGTAGGTCACCTCGTTCGGGCGCCGCTGCGCCAGCGTGTCGCCGGCAATGTGCATGTCGGACACGCCGCATGGCGCAAGCACGTGCTGGCGCACGAAGTCGGGATAGGTCAGGCCCGATACCTGCTCCAGTATTCTGCCAAGGACGCAATAGCCGAAGTTCGAGTATTCGAAGATCGCGCCGGGATTGTTGGCGAGGTTGAGGGCGAGCATCTGGCCGATCAGGTCGGCATGGGTGGCGGTGGGTTGGCCGAACATCGGGTCCTGGGCGCCGCTCCAGCCGCTGGTGTGCTCCAGCAAATGCTGCACCGTGATCTGGGCGATGCGGGCGTCGGGATAGGGCGGCGTGCCGAATTGCGTCCCCAGGATGCTGCCTTGGCCGAAGACAAGGTCGTTGAGCGCAAACATGCCTGCCTCGATCGCGCGGAAGACCGCCATCGACGTGATGGGCTTGGATACGCTGGCGATGCGGAAGAGGTGGCTGGGTGTGACCGCGGTTCCCGCCGTATCCGCATTGCCGAAGCCTCGGGCGAACATCAGGGCGCCGTTGCGGGTCATGGCGATCGAGACGCCGGGCACGTTGTGGGCGGTCATGAAGTTCTGCACTGCCTGGCGGATCGTCGTCTCGTCGCGATCGGACAGGAAGGGCTTGTGCCAGATGGAGGCATAGTGAACCGTGCCGTCCTCTGGGTAGCCGTTCACCTTGACCATCCGGTAGCCGCGATCCACCAGGGCGTTGAATTCCGTCTGGTGTTGCGCCGCGTCCAGCCTGTGCCTCCCTTGCCAGGTGAGCGCCGGTCCGCGGCTCCAGATGGCGGCATAGCGCGTCTGTCCGCCGTCGAGGTATCCGCTTACCCGCCGCAGGACGAAACCGTGGTTCGCCTGATGATCGAATTGCTGCTGGTACTCGCCGGCCGTCATGCCGTGACGTGCAACCCATTCCGCGGCCGGCCCTCCCTCCCAGATCGAGGCGAAGCGCACCTGGCCGGATTCGGTGTAGCCGCACAGGTCCACCGGGTGGAACCCCTCATTGGGCAGCGTGTCCACCTGCTGCTGCCATTCCGCCGGGGTGAGCCCGTGGCGGGCCCTCACTTCCGGGCTCGGTATGGCTTGCCATATCGAGCTGAAGCGGATGCCGCCCGCCGTGTCGTGGCCGCTGACGGCGATGGGCCGGAAGCCCTGGGCGGGGAGGGTCGAGAACAGTTGCTGATGAGCTGCCCCGGTTATGCCGTGGCGTACTTCGGTGGCGGGTCCCGGCGACTGCTCCCAAATGCCCGAAAAGCGTTCGAAGCCGTTGGAGCTGCCGCCATTGACGTCGATGGGGCGGAATCCCTGGGATTTGAGAAGATCGAATGCGTTCTGAAATTCCACGCCGGAGAGATTGTGACGGGCTTGCCATGCGGTGACCATGTACGCCTCCTGCTTGCTGGTGAGGTACTACGGTTCCAAGACGCGCATTGCCGCCTGCGCGCGGGCTGGCTGCTTCAGCTTGGCATAGTCGAACAGATGTCGGAGATGCGTGGGGCAAAACGCCCATTTCCGCGCAAATGATGCGCGCGCGGCTATGTTCCGTCAAGCAAAGGGCGACTGGTGACTGCGCGGCGGCCGCGCTTGGTACAAGGGGAGTCCTGGCCGAAATGGGCGTCTTTCGAGCCGCTCAGTCCGTTGGAGTCGGGGTTGGTTCCTTCCGTCCGGAGGTGAGCGCCTTGACCCGCTCGCGCAGCGTCTGGAACACCACGTAGAGCGCGGGAATGATGAAGATGCCGACAAACGCGGCGGCAAGCATGCCGCCGGCGACGCCGGTGCCCACCGCGCGACGGCTGAGTTCGGCGGCACCCTCAGCCGTCACCAGCGGGATGAGGCCGGCGATGAAGGCGAAACTCGTCATCATCACCGCCCTGAACCGCGAGCGCGCTCCCTCGATTGCAGCCTCGGTGATCGGCATGCCCTTTTCGCGCCGGTCCTTTGCAAACTCGACGATCAAAATCGCGTTCTTGGCCGCGAGCGCGATCAGAACGACGAGGCCGATCTGCGCGTAGATGTCGAACGGCAAGCCCGCTAGCAACAGCGCGAGCAGGGCGCCGGCGACGCCGACCGCCACCGAAAGCAGCACGGGGATGGGTATCGTCCAGCTTTCGTAGAGGCCGACCAGGAACAGGTAGGCGAAGACGATGGCGAGCGCGAGGATCGTCACGGTCTGCCCCGCGGCTTCCTTTTCCTGAAGTGCGGTCCCGGTCCAGGCATAGCCATAGCCCGGCGGCAGGGTCCTGTCCGAGATCTCTTCCATCGCGGTCAACGCCGCGCCGGACGCAACACCGGGTGCCGGCGAGCCGTTGACGGTGACCGAACGGTAGTTGTTGTAGCGAATGATCAACTGCGGCCCGACGATATACTCGGCCTTCGCCACGGCACTCACGGGCAGCATGTCGCCCGCGGCATTGCGAACGTGAAGGCGTGAGATGTCGGCCACGGAATCGCGGTCGGACTCGGCTGCCTGCACGTTGACTCGCCAGGTGCGGCCGAACAGGTTGAAATCGTTGACGTAGTAGGTGCCCAGCGTGCCCTGCAGCGTCGCAAACAGGTCGCTGACCGAGACGCCCAGCGTCTGCAGGCGCTCGCGGTCGATGTCGAGGTAGAGCTGCGGCGTGCTTGCCGAGAACGTCGTGAAGGTGGGACCAAGCCGCGGATCCTGGTTGGCCGCGACCATGAGCCCGCCTGCAGTGGCGGCGAGGTCGGCCGGGTCGCGTCCCTGCAGGTCGAGCAGTTGGTATTCGAAGCCCGAGCTCGTTCCGAGGCCGCTGATTGGCGGCACGTTGAAGGAGAAGACCTGGGCGGAGCGTATTGCGGCAGCCTGGGTCAACGCGGTGTCGATGGCTGTGAACACCGAACGGGACGGATCCTTGCGCTCATCGAAGGGCGCGAGGGTGGCGATGGCGAAGCCGCTGTTCGACTTGTTGATGCCGTCGAGAATGCTGAACCCGCTGACCGAGATGACGTTCTGCACGCCGTCGATGCCCAAGAGAAGCTTCTCGACCTCCGCGACTGCAGCACTCGTCCGGTTGACGGACGCGCCCTCCGGCAGGCGTATCTCGGTGAAGAACGCGCCCTGATCTTCGCTCGGCAGGAAGCCGGTCGGCACCACCCGGAACAGCCAGCCGGTCGCGCCTATCGCTACGGCGAGCAGGAGCAGGCCGATCACTGTCCGGCGCGCGATGCCGGCCGCGACATGGGTATAGCCATCGCGCGCATTGTCGATCCTGCGCGAGAGCCAGCCCAAGATGCCCCGCTTGGGACCATGGTGCGGCTTGAGCAGGATCGCGCAGAGCGCCGGGCTGAGCGTGAGCGCATTGATCGCCGAGATCACCATCGAGACCGAGACCGCGACCGCGAACTGCTGGAACAGTTGCCCGCTGATGCCGGGAATGAAGGCGACCGGGACGAAGACGGAGAGAAGCACCATCGTGATGGCGAGGATCGCGCCGGTGATCTCGCCCATAGCCTTGTGCGCGGCCTCGGCGGCGCTCATGCCGGGGTTCTCTTCCATCACCCGCTCGACATTTTCGACGACCACGATCGCGTCATCGACCACGATGCCGATCGCCAGCACCATCGCCAGCAGCGAGACGGTGTTGAGCGAGAAGCCCATTGCCATCATGACGGCGAAGGTGCCGACCAGCGCCACCGGAACTGCCACCAGCGGGATCAGCGTGGCGCGAAGGTTGCCGAGGAACAGGAACACCACGATGACGACGAGTATGAACGCCTCGATCAGAGTGCGCTGGACCTCGGAGACACTGGCCTTGACGAAGTCGTTGGTGTCGTAGGTGATCGCGTAGGCGAGTCCCTCCGGGAAGGCCTTTGCGAGATCTTCCATCGTCGATATGACGCCAGCGCCGGCGCTCAGCGCATTGGCGCCGGGGGCCTGGTAGACGCCGATCATGGCGGTCGGCTTGCCGTTGAAGCGGGCGACGCTGTCGGCGCTCTCCGCCCCCAGTTCCACCCTGGCGACGTCGCGCACGCGCACGAACGAGCCGTCCGGCTCGGCGCGCAGGACGATGTTCTCGAATTCCGAGGGCTCGGTCAGCCGACCCTTGGTAGTCAGGTTGAGCTGGAACTGCGGATCCGATGTCATCGGCTGGGCGCCGACCCTGCCGATGGCGGCCTGGACGTTCTGGGCGCGCAATGCCGCGATGACGTCGGACGGGGTCATCTTCAGGCTGGTCAGCCGGTTGACGTCCAGAATGATGCGCATCGCATAGTTGCTGGCCGCAAACAGGAACGCATCGCCGACGCCCGGCACCCGCTTGATGGAATCGAGCAGGTTGATGACCGCATAGTTCGACAGGAACAGTGAATCGTACTTGCCGTCGGGCGCGTAGACCGCGATGACCTGCATCATCGCCGACGACTTCTTCTTGACGCTGACGCCGGTCTGCTTGACCTCGGAGGGGAGCCCGGCCTCCGCGAGCGCGACCCGGTTCTGGACGTTGATGGTGGCGATGTCCGGGTCGGTTCCGACCGCGAAGGTGACGGACAGGTTGTAGCTGCCGTCGGCGCCGCTGGTCGACTTCATGTAGAGCATGTCGTCGACGCCGATGACCTGTTCTTCGATCGGCTGCGCGACTGTCGTTTCGACCACGTCTGCGCCGGCGCCCGCATATGAAGCGCTGACGCTGATTTGCGGGGGCACGATATCGGGGAACTGCGCGACCGGCATCCGCGTCAGGGCGATGAGGCCGGCGAGGGTGATGACGATGGAGATGACGCCGGAAAGCCGCGGCCGGTTGATGAAGATGTCGGAGATCATGGATCAGCCGCCCACCACAGCCGCGTCGACGACCACGCCTGGCCGGACCTTGTTGATCCCTTCCGTGATAACCTGCTCACCTTCATTGAGACCGCTGCTGATGACGGCATATCCCTGCGTGGTGCGGGATACGTCGACACGCCGCATCTCGACCTTCGAGTCGCCGCCCACGACCATGACGAAAGCCCCGGCCTGGTCTCGCTGCACCGATTGTTGGGGCACGGCGATCACCATCTGGGGCGTGCCCTGTTCGAGCGAAACGCTAACCAGGGCGTTGTCCAGTAGCAGGCCGTCGGGGTTCGGGAACGTGGCTCGTATGGTCACGGTGTCCGTGCCCGAGGAGACCGTGGCGTCGAAATAGTCGATGTCGCCTTTCTGCGGATAGACCGATCCGTCGGGCAGGGTGAGGCTCACCGTCTGCTCGTTGCTAGCCTCGCCACGTTTGACGCGGTCGCGCTGCTCGAGCAGCAGGGTGGTCGGGACCGGGAATTCGGCATGAACGGTGTCCAGCCGCGTGAGCGTGGTAAGAGGCCCTGAGTCCGGCCCGACCAGCGCACCGACATCGACCGCGCTCAGACCGACGATGCCGTCGAAAGGTGATGTGATCTGGGTATAGGAAAGCTCTAGCTTGGCCCGGTCGAGAGAGCCTTTCAGGCGATCGATCTCGCCGTCCGCCTTGCCGACCTGGGCGTTGGCGATGTCGAGTTCGGAGCGCGCCACGGTGTTGCGCGCCACCAGCTGCGCCTTTCGATCGCGCTCGATTTCGGCAAGGCTGCGCTGGGCCTCTGCGGCCTTGATCCACCCTTCGATCTCATCGATGGCGGCCTGATAGGCACCGGGTTCGATCTTGTAGAGCACCGCGCCAGCCTTCACACGCGAACCCTCTTTGAAGCCGATCGACTCGAGAAATCCGGAAACGCGTGCGCGGATGTCGACCTTCTGGATTGCCTTGAGCCGGCCGGGAAAGTCGATGGATGGCCGCAGGTCCATCTTCGCGGCCGGCGCCACCACCACGGCTGGGAGCGGCGCCTGTTGCTGCGAGGAGGCGATAGAGGCACTGAACATGCCCAAGGCCAATGTCGTGGCAGCAAGCGTCCGACGTGCCAAAGTCCACACAGACATCCGAACCCTCCCGCCAGGATGCAACGCGGGGATAGTTGCCTAACCCAGCGTCACTATCAATAGCTTCAGAGCTTTAACCAACAAACTCCATGTGATGCCGCGCGCCGGCATCGAAGTCCGGCGCGCGGAACATCATGAAATGAGGTGCAGCTCTCGGTTGTTCCAAACCCGGGAGACTTGCGCTGTCCATACGAAATGCTCGCCTGGCATAAGTCCTCGCGCGACGACGAAGGTCGCGCGAGGTGGGCAATGCGAGAACTCAGCTGCTGAACAGCAGCACGCCGAACACGCCGAACAGCATCAGATGCATCAGCGCCTGCACGGGGGAGGTGCGGTGGCCGAGGAATGTCAGGGTACTGAGCGCGATCGTGAGGAGCAGCAGCACTGTCTCCGTGGGCGAGATCCCCATGATGACGGTCTTGCCGGTCAGCAGGCCGATGATGAGCACGCAAGGGACGGTCAGCCCGACAGTCGATACGAAGGCGCCGAGGCAGAGGTTGACCGCGCGCTGCATCTCGTTGCGGCGGGCAGCGCCGATGGCCGTGATCGATTCCGGGGTGAAGACGATGATGGCGATCAACACCCCGCCCAGCGCCACAGGCGCACCGGCGATCTCGATGCCATGGTCGATCAGGATGGCGAGGTCGTGCGCCAGCAACACGATCGGAAGCATCGAGGCGATGAGGATCAGCGAGCGGACGACCATGGCACGACGGTCGAGTGCGACTGCATGCTCTTCATCTGACGACTGTTCGGTGCGGCTGCCGTGCGGGATATGGAGGCAGCCGGGCGATGGCTGGACGAACAGGCGCTTGTAGCCGCGCATCTGCATCGCCAGGAAGGCGGCGTAGATCAGTATGGTGAAGACCGAGAACGCGATCGCCTGGCCGGGCAGGAACGCACCGTCGCCGGTTGCGAGCGTGTTCGGCAGGACGAGGGCTGTGCCGGTCAGCAGCACCGTCATCGACAGGTAGGCGATCGCTCCCTGTGCGTTGTACTCCTGTTCGCCGTGGCGCAGTCCGCCGAGAAGCAGGCAGAGCCCGATCACCAGATTGAGGATGATCATCATGACGGCGAAGATCGAGTCTCGGCCGATGGTGGGGAATTCTCCCGGCCCGAGCATCACCGCCGCGATCAGGATGACCTCGATCGAGACGATCGACAGCGTCAGGATGAGCGTGCCGTAGGGCTCGCCGAGTTGGTGGGCGAGATGGTCGGCCTCGCGCACAACGCTGAAGGCCGCCATGATGATGGTGGCGAACAGAACGACAAAGCTGACGATCCCGATGACGGGGGAGATCGGCGCCGACAGCCATGCCTTGCCGCCGATCTGGAAGGCGATGACCACTGCCCAGGCGATCGCGAGGCGGATGATGGTGATGCGCGGAAACATGTCCCGCAGGCTGGCGGGGGCAGGCGAAAGGTTTTTCGCAACAGGTGACGGAGACATCTTGACCCTCTACGGGGTCGTCCCCTCAACAACCTGCCGCAACGGGTCGTCCCGCTGCGGAGGGCGGCCGTCTGCCAGACCGGCCCTTGATGCGGGCCGATCTAGCACCGGTAGGCGCTTGCGTCCACTAGGCGGTTCTTTCTACCAGCCTTGCGTTTTCGTAATACCTGTAGAGCAGGACCATGCCGAACAGGGCGGCCGAGACTACGGCTGCCGCATAGGGCAGTTGCGGCACGGATTCCGCCGGGAACACGTAAGGCAGCAAGGGGAACGCGTAGGCGGCGGGAATCCTCGCTGCGAAGACCCTGAGCAAGACGTAGACGATCGCCATGTCGAGAGCGGCGACGAGGACCCAGTTGTCGATGTTGAGGTAGAGCAGTGTCCCGATCGTGGCGGACAGGGTCAGCACGGCGGTCTGCTTCAGCGCCATCTTGGCCATGTACATCGGCATCTGCAGGGATTCGTAGACGACGACCGTGATCGGCGGGATCACCGCCATGTGCGGATATCCTGCCGCAACCGCGACCCCGATCCAGATCAGGTGAATGACCAGGAACACCGCCATGTACTTGTACTTGACGGGCGCATCGCGCGGGACGCCCTTGTTCAACTTGAAGAGGATCACCCCCAGCATCAGCAAGAACGTGGTGACGAATATGGCGGCGAGGAAGGAGAAGTGCGTCGCGTTGGTCACGATCGGCAGCACGCCGGTGGCGAGCGACGGGGCGAAGTTCGACCGGATGATGCGAAGGAAGACCGCCATCAGCACGAGCGCCAGGATGAGCTTCGCGATGTAGGTGATGTCGAGGAAATTGATCGCAAAGCCGATGATGGCTGTCGCGGACGGCGCGATGAAGATCTTCTCCGGCTGCCGGACCCATCCCTTTTCACGATAGGCCCACAAGGCGATCGCCATCGCGGCGATCTCGGGCAGGATGATTTCGGCGTCGTTCAGGACATCGGCCGCAAGAACCATCGCCAGTATGAAGCCGATGGCCAGCAGATACGAGATGACTATGCCGCTTTGTTCGTTCTTTGCATGAAACATGACTGCCTGCCGCGCCCGTTGGCCGCGCCAAGGGTCTGTTGCGATTTCAAATGTTCTTCCGGGGGTGAGGACGGGAAGATTGCGAATTTTCGTAAGTATGTGAGTGGCCGGAGCGAGGCTGGCAACGGGACATTATGACGCCATCACCGGTGCGTGATCTCCGCCCGAGTAGGTAGAAGGTGCAACCTACGCCGCGCGGAGTACGCCGATTGGGTCGCTTGCAGGAGGCGCCCTCATCCGGAGGATGATCGGTTTCGAACAACGGCAAGGGCATGGAATGTCCGAACTCAAGACCAGTCCGCTGCGTACGTGCCGCAGCATCCCAGCACTGACCCGCGACGGTCGGCATTCGGGGGATTAGCTGTGCAGCCTTCCATCGTGGGACTCATCGTCTGCATGGTCTTGCTCGTGGTCGGATACTACTCGCGTGGCGTGCTGATCATTTCCTTCATCGCGTCGCTGGCCTTTGGGGCAACTGCCGTAGCAACGCTGACTTCCCTGGGGGGCTCTTCGCCTCTCATCTACACTTTCTTTGCGGCTTTGCTGCTGACTGCCGTGGCAGCCCGTCCGCGAATCTGGAGGGATCTGGGAACGGCGTTCGGCAGCATGCGGCCGCTTTGGGTACTCTGTTGCCTTCTGCTGTACGCCATTGCCGGTGCGTGGCTGTTTCCACGTTTGTTCGCCGGACAGACGACCGTTTTCGTTCAGGCGAAGCTGCGAGGGGGCGTGGTCGAAGCCGCGTTGGAGCCTGTCTCGGCCAATATCTCGCAGGCCGGCTACTTCGTTCTGGGTGGGCTTACCACGATCGGATTGAGCATTCTGTTGCTGAAGGCGCAGCGGATCAATGAGGTCCGCCGCGGATTCTTTCTCTGGGTCATATTGCACACGGCAATGGGACTGATTGACTTGCTGGGCAAACTCGCAGGCATGGGAGATGTGCTGGAGCCGATCCGGACGGCGAGCTATGCGATGCTCACAAATGCGAGCGAGTCAGGCTTCTTTCGGATCGCAGGAGCGTTTTCCGAGGCATCGGGGTTTGGCGCGTCGTCGCTCACCTGCCTTGCCTTCACTTATACCTACTGGCGCAAGACCGGAGCTGCGCTGGCACTGTGGCTGTCGGTTCTACTGTTCCTGCTGCTCCTGCTGTCCACTTCGTCGACTGCGTATGGCGGCCTGGTTCTCCTCAGCATTCCGGTCGCCATCTCACTATTGCTCTCTATTGCCAAGGGGCGACTGAATTCGGACGAGTTGCTTATTCTGGGCTGCCTCGTGGCGATCGCGTTCGCGGTTCTGGCTATCGAACTGTATGACAGCCGCACCTTCGATCCAGTTGTGGATCTCATCGAGTCCACCGTAATCAACAAGGGGTCTTCCTCCTCCGGCCAGGAGCGGGGATACTGGAATATTAAGAGCCTCCAGTCCTTTGCGGATACGAGCGGCCTCGGCGTCGGTCTTGGCAGCTCGCGCGCGTCAAGTTGGCCGATTGCGGTGCTTTCCCAATTGGGGGTGATCGGCATGCTGTCTCTTGTGACGCTGGTCGTCGTTCTGGCTCGCGGCATGGGCAAGCTGGGCGTGTGGGTAGATCCAGAGACGAACGCAATCGTGTCGAGCGTGCGCGCCAGTGCCCTCGCAAGCCTGGTTTCGGGATCCCTGGTGAGTGGAAGCGCCGACCCCGGAATGATCTTCTTCATTAGCCTGGCGGTCGTCATCGCCTGTCGTACCCGGGCCCGCCACAACAGAGCAACTGCAGCGCGGGCGGGAATATCCTCGCTGCCGGCCTGGCGGTGGGCGCCCAGGCGATCAGCCAAAGGGATGCATGGCCGACCCGTGTTTTCCGGCTGACAATGCAGGGCTTACACCAGGTGGTCCGCCATGAGACTGTTCAACTTGAAGAACCGCTATACCCCTAGCACGCCCGCGAGCAGACGCCTCGAGGATCTGGCTCAGATGCTTGAGCAGGTGGCAGTCGAAATCGCTCTCGAGCGGGCCTGCCTCAAGGATGCATACGACCACGCGATAGCGCAGGCGGCTTTTGCGTATGAAGCCCTCGAGCAGGGTGAAGATGTGGGCGCAATGCCGGCCAGGGTCGATGCGTTGAGCGCGGCCCTTGATCGACACTCGCGGCGCTTTCATTCGCTCAAACAGCAGGCAGATTTCATAGATGAGACGCGGAGAAGACTGGAACTGCTCGCGTCGGACGAGGGCCCGGGCCCTGGTGCACCCCACGCCAGTGTGTCCCACATGGTGAACTGATCGCCGCCGGGGAGGCTTCTCTGGTCGGCTACGGAGGTAGCGACATACTCCGATTGGCGGCGTTTACCTTCCGACGCCGGGGGCTAATCTTCCAAGGGGTCAATTTTCGGGCGCGATTTTCATGCCGCAGTTCCGCACTCCCGCCATGGGCGGGGTTGTCTTGACATGGAGTCGGGTGGCACTGCCTGCCCGGGGCACGGTTTTCGGCGGTTCGCAAGCCGTCAACCCTGGGGGGGGCTGATGGACAATCGCTTGCGCCTGGCGCCCGCGTGGCAGTCAGTTTCCGATCAGCATGAGGCCGCCGAACGGGAATTCATCAGCATTGCCGACATATGGGCCTTCCTGAAGCAACACTATCGGCTGATCCTCGGCACGCTTGCCGCTGCGGTTTTTTTCGCATGGTTCTACGTCGTCACCACAGAGCCTGTGTACACAGCCCAGACACAGATTCTCATCGAGCCTAAGTTCCCCCAAGTCTTGCAGCAGCCGCAGGCAGAGGTGAACTTGACGCTGGATACGGCACAGGTGGAGAGCCAGATCGCCGTGATGCGATCGGAAAAGATCGCAATGATCGTGATCGATCAGCTGGGCCTGAAGGACGACCCTGCATTCCTGCCCAAGGCTTCGACGTTCTCCGACCGCCTGGCAAAATTCGGAAGGGTGCTGGCCCGTATCGCTGGCCTGGACGACCAGTGGCTGTTTGGGGACGGCAAGGAGACGGCTAAGCCGTCTAGCCCGCTCAGCGAGTTCGAGCGAGACCGGCAGATCATCCGGACGTTCACAGGCGGATTGGACGTTCGCCGAGTGGGGGTTTCGTATGCGATCGACATCAGCTTCAAATCGCCGGATCCGGAAATCGCGGCCAAGATCGCGAACACCACGGCCGAAGCCTTCGTCCGCGAACAACTCGACACCAAGGCCTCTGCTGCGCGCGAAGGCGGTCAATGGCTGGAGCAGCGCCTGAACGAACTCAGGGTGCAGATGAACGAGGCCACGCAGATCGCCCAGGAGTTCCGCGCCCGGCACGACTACGAAGTTGCCAGGCCAGAGGGTGGCGACGTGGCCGCCGGTGGGGGGACGCCCACCCTTGAAGAACTGGAGGTCACGGCCGACACCTATCGCAAAATGTATGAGAGCTTCCTGCAGGCCTATACCAACTCGGTCAGCCAGCAATCCTACTCGGTTGCGGATGCTCGGGTGATAACCCCGGCGACGCCACCTCTCGGACCCAGCGAGCCGAGGAGAAAGCTTGCGCTGGCTTTCGGGGGGCTCTTCGGCCTCATTCTCGGCGTCGCCCTGGCATTCCTCCGGCACATGCTCGACCGCAGCATTCGGACGCCGAGGCAGTTGCGTGAGGAATTCGGGCTCGAATGCATCGGAGAGCTGCCGGCGCTACCACGGAAGGGTGCGCTCGACGCCATCGCACTGGCACCATCCTCGACATACGCCAATGGCTTGCGGGCGATCAAGACCGCGATCGGTCTCGCCGACTCCGCGAGGTCGCTGCATTGCATCGGCATCGCGTCGGCGCTGCGTTCCGACGGGAAGAGCACCTTCGCCAGCAACCTCGCCATGCTCTATTCGATGTTCGGCCTTCGCACGCTGGTGATCGATGCGGACATCTTCCATTCCGTCTTGAGCCGCAGCCTGCTACCCGCCCCGGGGGCGGAATCTAGTCTGGCACCGACAGCCGGGAAGATCGAGCAGCACATCATGCTGACCAGCAATGCGACGTTCGACATGGTGCCGAGCTATGTGGCCGACGTCAGGAACCTCCTGGTCCCGAAGAACATGCGAGACCTGCTGCCGGAGTTGCAATCCTACGATTTCGTCATCGTGGACCTGCCGCCGCTTACCAGCGGCGCCGACAGGCTCTCCGTGGCCTCGTTGTTCGACGGCGTGGTCGTAGTGGCGGAGTGGGGCGGGACTCCGGTCGACATGTTCAGTGAACTGGTCAGGTCGCTGCACGCCAGCAAGGCCTCAATCATCGGTGCCGTACTGACCAATGTCCGTACCGCCACGACGATCCGCTACGGCGGGCGCGGCACCAAGCAGGCCAACTGATCTGCGCCACGATCTGTAGCCTCAACCGTCGTCGCTAGAGCGGGTTCCGCTTTTTCTTCGAATCGCGGAAGCGCTCTGGCTCTTTGTTTTGCGCAATTCCGGCCGGAAAATCGCAACGCACTTTTCCTGGAATTGCCCTGACGCGTAGCGGCGAGGAGCGAGTCGCTTCTCTCCCGTCGAGCCCATATGAGACAAGGTTGCCTAATGCCTTAGGCTTAGGGAGTAGCCGGCCTTCATTGGCGATACGACCTTTGCCTTTCTTGCTAGCCTATGCCCGGTGCTGGGAAGCTAGGAGCCTGAAAAAGCCACGGATCGGCACATCCATGACTGTCAACGCAATAGACAAACCTACCCCACGCCGCTACTTCCGGCGCACCCGGAAGGCTTGGCTGCGCGCGACCGATCCGGGCTGGGTTTCGTCCGCGACATCGCCATCCTTCGATCCGTCATCAGGTATAGGCAAGGGATCTGGCGACCGGGGCGCCGCGGTGGAGGTGAGTGGTCAGCCGCCAGCGCCTCTCGGCGGACGCCCCAAGCGGCTGGCCGATGTGGTGATCGCCGCCTCCGCGCTGATCCTGGCGGCACCCATCATGCTGATAGTGGCGCTGTTGATACGTCTGACCACGGGGGGACCCGCACTCTTCTCACATTCGCGTGTAGGTTTCCGCGGCAAGCCCTTCGACTGCTACAAGTTCCGGACGATGGTCCGCAACTCCGACGAGGTGCTGCGGGCTCACCTTGCAAGTGATCCCGAAGCGGCGCGCCAGTGGGCGGAAAAACGCAAGCTGCGGAACGACCCGCGCATCACCTTCTTCGGTATGCTGCTCAGGAAGTCCAGCATCGATGAATTGCCGCAACTGTTCAACATCCTGAAGGGCGAGATGAGCTGCGTGGGCCCCCGCCCGGTGGTTTCGGACGAGTTGATCCGCTATGGAGATCAGGTGGACAACTACCTGGCGGCAAGACCGGGCCTCACCGGACTGTGGCAGGTCACGGGGCGCAGCAGCACCGACTACGCCAACCGCGTCGCGCTCGACAGCCAATACGTGCGTGACTGGTCATTGCGGAGTGATGCGATCATCCTCGCGCGGACGGTTTTCGCGGTACTGAGGTTCAACGAAGTCTCGTAGCCGGATCAGCGATCGCCAGCCCGCCGCCAGAGCGTCGCCAGCGCGAGACCGACAAGATAGGCGCACTGCAGCGCGATCACCGGCAGCAGTATCCTCAAGACCAGCGGCGCGTCGAGCAGAAGCCCGGTCGTCAGGGCGGTCAGGGCCGTTGCGACAAGCAACGCGGGCGCGCGAAAGCTGGTTCCCAGCAATACGCCCAAAACGCTGACCGAGACGATGCTCCAGAGCACGTTCGCTTGCTCCCTGGCGAATCATTGCGTGGTGCCCGCCTCGCACTTCACATCCTGCGGCCCAAGCTGAACAGAGTTTTCTCCCTTTTTCCAGATGTTATCGACCCGGCAAGGGAGATAGCCGGCCGACGGGTTGGAGCGCCGGCAGGAGCAAAGGGTACCCAGCATTGCGTGATCAAGATGACAGGCAGGCGGCTGGAGCGGGCCTATTGGGTGCCGGACAGTGTCGCTGCCCGAGCCGAGCCGATAGCGGCGCTATCATCCTCGGCCATGCCCAGCACAGACGAGGTCGAACTGTCGCCCGCGGCGCCCGGGAGCGGTAGCCCGCTTGCATCGAGCGAGGGCAGGGGGATCTTCACTTTGACGGTATCGCCGGGTTCGATGAGTGTCGCCTCTGTCGCAGGGATCTCGACCGACTTGCCGTCGGATCCCGGCCGCACGATCGAATAGATCGGCTCCGCCTCTTCCGCGCGCGTGCGCAGGGCCAGAAGGCGTGGCGCAGTCACTTCAGAGTCGCGAAGCATCTGAACCGCTGTGTCCGCCTTGCGGGCTACCTCGTTGATCTGGGCCTGGGTCTCCCGCAGGGATTGCGACACTTCCGTGGCGTGCTGATTGTTCAGGGCGTTGATGGAGATATCGGCTCGGCTGATTTCCTGGCGCGCACGAAAGACGGCGGTCTCGGCAGAAAGCCGGTCGCCCCTGACCTGGGCGAGGCTTCTTTCCAGCGCTATCTCGCGTGGAGCTGCGGTGAGGCCCTTGTCGACCAGCGTCGACACGCCTGTAAGCTCCTTCTGGACCAGGGCGATCTGTTCGTCAAAGAGGGTAAGCTGGCCTTCCAAGGACGAAAGCTCCTTCGCCAAGAAGTCCTTCAGGCTATTGAGGGCCTGTATCTGCGTCGTCAGTCCGTCCTTGCGGGCGCGGAAGACGAGCCGTTCCTGCTCAATGGCCAGCGCCACCGAGCTGTCGTCCTGACGTTTCGTCAGCGCCTCAGGAAACGAGATGTCGTCGGTACCCTTCAGCTCCGCCTCCAAGCGGGCTTTCCGGGCCAGGAGGTTGACGTTGGTCAGCGCCAGCAGGCTGATGTCGCCCCTGCCGGATATGACCTCGCGCTCCAGCCGTGTGCTGGTGTCCTCGCGCGTGCGCAGACCGCCGGCGATGCTGAGAGCCTGAAGCACGGTCAGTCCAGGCCGGTATGGAAACTCGCCGGGGGTCGTCACCTGACCGACGATGTAGAACGGTCGGAACTGGACGACTTCCACCGAAACGTCCGGCGGCCGGCCCAGCCCCATTCGCGACATGAGCACGTCGCCGATAGCGGTTCCGAGAGCTCCCGGCACCTGTCCGGCGGCGTCGATCTCACCGACGAAGGGCAGCGAGAGCTTGCCGTCGGCACCGACCGTGAACTGGTCGTTGAGCGCCGTCCATTCGAAGATCGTATCCTTAGATGCGCGCCATTCGTAGATCTTCAGCCGAACCTTGTCCTGCGGGCCCAACAGGTAATCGCCCGCCGAGGCGTGGCTGGCGAACAGGAGGCCACCGGATACCGTCAGGGCGGCGGCAAGGGCGATCCTGCCGCAAAGGCTTCGGGCCGTGGAAGTTGCCCGGATGGCTGCTGGTCGGTGCATCGAACCTGCCTCACGCTCAGATTTTCAGGATGTATTCGGGCTCGACGCGGCCGGTCAGCAGGTGAGCCATGGCAAGCAGGTTGCCGCGCAACCTGCCACGCCGGTCGACGTAAGGCTCGGGGCGCATGCTGCGAACGACGTTGGCCGCAAGGTTCCGCAGCATCAGTGGCAGCGCGAAACTCGCGGGAACCGTGCCCTTCCTGATGAGGTAGACCGGATTGACGATCTGCGAGTATCCGAATCGCACCCCGCTGACCCGGCCGGCCTTTAGGCCGAGGTGGACGCCTATGATCGTGGAAATGCCTACGACGCGGCCGCGCATGCGGAGCTGGCTGGTGAAGTCGATGTCCTCCTGCCAGCCATAGAGAACGAGACGTTCGTCGAAGCGCAGACCGGCGATGCAACGGGCGCGGATCGACATGTTGCAGCCATAGGCCCCGACATGGTCCACGATTGACGGATCGGGCGCCGCCGCTCGTTTTGCCTCGGCTATCGCGGACAGCGCTTCCGGCCAATCTATGCCGGCGTTGCGCGCACCGTCCTTGATCACATGCCCCATGACGACGGCATAGTCGGGATGTTCCACGAACTCGGCCTCGATGCGCTCAAGATAGTCGTCCGCGGGCACGAAATCGTCGTCCAGGAAGGTGATGATGTCGAAACGGTCCCCCGCATGCTCGATCGCTGTGTTGCGCTGGGCCGAACTTCCCTGTCGGCCGAACACGAAGGATACCGGGAAACTAGAGGTTTCGATGGGTTCGACATGTGTCGAATCTGGAGCGGAAACGACCACTTCGTCGGGACGCCTCGCCTGACGCTCCAGGTGGGCAAGCAAGCGCCCGACTTGAACCTTGCGCCCCACGGTTGGTATCGCAACGAGAATTCTCATTCGTCATCCACATCGAATTCAAGCCCGGACCTTCGGGCAGATTCATCCGATTGCAGCCTAGTTGCCGAGGCGCAGGCAGGCACCCTGCGAAAAAGGAGTGTTCCAGTGCCTGTATGCCTCGTTGGAGGTATGAGGCCGGCCCGACGGACGTAGGCCGCATACCCCTGCGCATAGGCGTGCCGCCAACCCGATTGGCCAACTTGTGGGCGAATGGAGGCAATCCGACACTGGGGCGATCCGAGGCATCGAAAGAAGTCGACATGCGTCATGCAAATCCGGTCGAACTCGTCACGGCCAGGGAATTCGAAGCGGCCGTGCAGCCGAGGCTGGCGCCGCCGCTGGCGCAGCCCGTGGTCGATGGCAGGGTGGCAGTGGTCCACGACTGGTGCCCGGACTTCAGGGGCGGCGAGCGGGTGCTTGCCCAGATCTGCCGGCATTTCCCGAACGCCGAGATATTCACCTTGTTCGACTTCCTGCCCGCCGAGGTGAAGGAACAGTATTTCCGCGACGTCGAGTTCCACGCCTCGGTGGCCAACAGCCTGCCGAAGATCCGGAAATACTATCGTTCGCTGTTCTTCCTCTGCCCGTTTCTGATCGAACAGTTCGACGTCACCGGCTACGACCTGGTCATATCGTCGTCAGCCGCATTTTCGAGGGGCGTGATCACCCGGCCGGACCAGCCGCACCTTTGCTACGTGCACAGTCCCGTCCGCTATGCCTGGGACGAGCAGTTCTCCTATCTCCAGCAGGGAAAGCTCGGCTTCGGCCCCAAGGGCATGCTGTTCCGCTACATGTTGCATCGCCTCAGGGAATGGGACACGCGCACGGCGCATGGCCCGGATCTGATGCTGGCGAATTCCAACTACGTGCGCTCGCGGATCAGGCATATCTACGGCCGCGACGCGCGCGTGGTGTTCCCGCCGGTCGCGCTCGACGAGCTCGAATTCGTCGAGGAAAAGGACGACTACTATGTCTCGGCCTCGTTCCTCGCGCCCTACAAGCGCACGGATTTGGTCATTCAGGCCTTCAACGAGATGCCGACGCGGCGTCTGGTGATCGTGGGTGAAGGGCAGCAATCCTCGACCCTGCGCGCGATGGCGGGTCCGAACGTGACCTTCGCCGGATATCTGCCGCGCCGCGACTACGTCAGGACGGTCGCGAACGCTCGCGCCATGGTTTTTGCCGGGTGCGAGGATTTCGGCATTGCGCTCGCGGAGGCACAGGCATGCGGCACGCCGCTGATCGCCTTCGGCCGCGGCGGAGCGGCTGACATCGTCCGGCGGCTGGGGTCCGCCGAGCGGCCGACCGGCGTGCTGTTCGAGAAGCAGACGGTTGCTGCGCTCAAGGAGGCCGTCTCCTACTTCGAGGACAACCGGCGCGAAGTTGCAGCCGAAGCCTGCCGCGACAATGCCGAGCGCTTTTCCGAGGCGCGTTTCGACAGGGAATTGCTCGAGGCGGTCGGGCAGGTCCAGGCGTTCCAGGCGCTCAGTTGAAGACTTCGCCGAGAACGGCCTGCGGCTCGAGCAGGCCATCGGATTCGAGCATCGCCATGAGATAGAGTTCCGCCGACGTGTCCCAGCGGTAGCGCAGGGTCCGATCCTTGCCCCGCGCGACCAGATCGTCGCGCAGGCGGGGCGATTTGCGCAGCTTCACGAAGCGGCTGAGCCAGGCATCGGCGTCGTCCGGAGCGGCGTAGAGAGCCGCATCGCCGCAGATTTCCGGCAGGCTGGCCCGGTCCGACACGACCACAGGGCAGCCCAGGGCCATCGCCTCTAGCGGCGGCAGTCCGAACCCCTCGGCGAAGGACGGGAAGGCGAGGCACATCGAATCCTGCAGCAGGGCAGCCAGTTCGGAGTCCGTCAGGCGCCCCAGCCACGACAAATTGGGCGCCTCCTCGACGACGGGCAGGTTGAAGACGCGTGCATCTGACATGCCAGCGACTGCGACCCGCAGTCCTGCTGCCTGCAACCGCTGCGCCATGCCCAGGATCAATTTGGCGTTCTTGTGCGGGGCGGCACTGCCGACGAGAACGATCGTGTCCGGCCCGGACGCCATCTGCGTCTTCAGCGAATGCCGGGGCCGCCATTCCCTTGCGTGCTCATGCCCGTTGGGTGCGACGAAAATCTTCTCGGGCCGGCAAATGCCGTGGCGAGCAAGTTCGCCGGCGGAATAGTGCGAAACGGTCGAGACGGATTCCGCGCTTCTGCCAAGTGCCGGAAGCAGGAACCGGTACAGCGCGCGGAAGGACGGCGAGTAGCTGCCAGGATAGTTGCGCGTGTTGGTGTCGTGCATGCAGACGATGTGCTTGCGCGACAGGACCGGACCGGTGTTGCACAGGCTGAGCAGGCCGCCCTTCACATGCAGCGGCAGTTCCGCCTGCTCCCAGGCATGTCCCGAGAGCCTTCCGACCACCCGCAGCCGGATGGCGGACAGGGCGAAGTCCACCACCGCATTTGGCGGCATGAGGACCTCGACGTCCAGATGGCTTCTAATGGCCGGGTTGTTCGCCAACCTTCTGTCGATGGCGCAGACGATCTCGCGTGCATAGCGTTGCACACCCGTCACCGATTGGGCGAGGAAGCGGCCGTTGATGGCCCAATGGCGTGTCATGAGGTTCCCACCAAAACGAACTCTTCCCAGTGTGCCCTCGGCAATGCACGGCGTCATTTCGGCCATTGGGACGGCAGGCCGCCAACGGCCTAGTCGCAACTCCCCCCAATGGTGCGCCAGGGGGTAGGCGGATACCTCCAAGGTGTGAAATTGCGCGCGGGCCGGGCGTGCTAGGCTCGTTCCGGGAAGGCGGCGTCGGGGCGCTGCCAGTCGGGAGAGATGCCAGCCGATGGGCGCAGCCAGACTTCCGGGCACGGGTACCGGGCGATTGCAGGTAGAAGGAAGCAACGTCACCGCATTCCCCCGCCGCGCCGCGGCAGATGTTGGCGGCGGCCTTGCCGAGCAGCAGGAGACCGGCCGGCGCAACCGCCGGTGGACCATCAACGGCGACTTCGTCGCCCTGAGTCCGAACGGGGTCGCGCGCTATGCCCGCGAAGTGACGCTGGCGCTCGACGCGCTCGTTGCCGAGGGCCACCCGCTGACGCGCGGGCTCACGCTCGACCTCGTCGCACCGAGGGACGCACAATTGCCGCTGCGCGCCATCAAGGTGCGGGTGGTGCCCGAATACAGCCGGCCGCGTCTGCCGCAGCTCTGGGTGCAGGCGCAACTGCCGCGTCAGGTGCCTGGCGGGCTGCTGAGCTTCTGCAACCTGGCTCCGGTTACGCTGCGGCGGCACATCGTGTGCATCCACGACCTCCACACCAGGCTGATGCCCGAGAGCTATGGCCGGCTGTTCCGCTGGGCGCACCGGCTGGTCCTGCCGATCCTCGGTCGCCGTGCCACGCATATCACCACGGTCTCGCAACTGTCGCGGCAGCATCTCGCAACCTACGGCATCGCTGACGCCCGGAAGGTGACCGTCACCTACAATGGCTGCGACCATGCCGCGCGCTGGGATGCCTCACGGTCGACGCTCGCGCCGCTCAACGGCCGCCCCTATGTTCTGTGCATGGGGCGTAGCCAGCCCTACAAGAATGTCGAACTGCTGGTCCGGCTGGCGCCGATGCTCGATGCGATGGGGCTCGACTTGTGGATGGCCGGCGACGCCGGCGAAGACGTGGTTTCGCAATATACGACGCCCGTTCCCGGCAACCTCAGAATTCTCGGGCGTATCAGCGATGACGATTTCAAGAAGGCGCTACAGGGAGCACTCTGCTTCCTGTTTCCCTCCCGTATCGAAGGCTTCGGTCTGCCCGCGGTGGAGGCCATGGCGAGCGGCTGCCCCGTCGTGGCATCCACCTCGCCATGCCTTCCCGAGGTGTGCGGCGAGGCGGCACTTTACGCCGATCCCGACGATTTGGACGGATGGGTGAACGCCGTGGGCAGCCTGCGCCACAAGCCTGTGTTGCGGGACGCTCTCGTCGAGGCCGGCCTCGCCAGGGCGGGTGAATACACGTGGCGGGGTATCGCCGAGACCTACCTGAGGCTGATGGCACAGGTCGACGGTGCGGCCTTTGCTGGGCATTGAGTTGCAACTCTCGTCCAGACTTCACGACAAGCGGCAACTTCGCCGCCACGTGCGATGCGAGCCTCAGGTATGAGGCTGCCGAACACGCCCTATCGCGCTGTTGAGGGCCACAGGCGAGAGATGTCGGCTCGACGGCATCCCTGGTCGGTCAAATAGCACCAGGCGAACCCGGGGAGGTGTCGCAGATGTGGATACGCTGGGCGCGCCGTCGCATAGGCCACGATCAACCCTAGCCAATAGGCGTGGGCAGTACCTCCCATCTGCTCAAGCGCCATTTTGTCATTGGCGCACTATGCTTGGTCGCTGCCACCCGGTTGTGACGCCTTGAGCGCGACCGCGCCGAGGGCAGGGAAACGAAGCCCAGGTTGCGGGGAGACAGGATTGCCAAGCGTTGACGTGATGATCCCCTGTTACAACTACGGCCGCTACCTCCGGCAATGTGTCGAGAGTGTTCTGGCGCAGGGCTTGGATGATCTCCGAGTGGTCATCATAGACAATGCTTCGACAGACGACAGCGTTGCCGTCGCCAGGCAACTGGCCAGTGAAGACAGCAGGGTCGAGCTCGTGTGGCACCCGGTCAACCTCGGACCCCACGCGTCGTTCAATGAGGGCATTGACCTGGCACGGTGTGACTACTTCATGATCCTTTGTGCCGACGATGTGCTGGCGCCGGGGGCACTCGCCCGAGGCGTCGGGATACTTGAAGAACGCCCGGATGTGGCACTCATGCTCAGCGCCGACGCCAAGCCGTGGCACGGCGACGACCTGCCTTCGATCCCGCAACCTGTCGGGTGGGACGTGATCGAAGGCCGAGCCTACATCGAATGGTGTTGCCGCGCGATCGGACAGGGGTCTGGTGCACACGCGATGCTGGTGCGGACCAGCGCGCAGAAGCAAGTCGGACACTATCGGGCTGCCCTGACTCACATGGATGACCTCGAAATGGCATTGAGGTTGGCGTCCCGTGGCAACGTCGTGCGTCTGCACTCACCTTTGGTGTTTCAGAGAATGCACAGCGCAAACCAACTCAGCGCCCTTTGGGAGGATCGACTGGCCGAACTCCAGGAAAGAGCCGCCGCGTTTGCCAGTTTTTTCCGCAACGAAGGCGCAAGCATCGACAGGGAGCACCGCCTGGAGGGACTGACGATGAGGCGCATCGGCGCCGCCGCCTATTGGTCCGGCATCTCCCATATCTATCGGCGGCGGCGAGATGCTGGCTACAAGCTGATCAGCTACTGCGCCCAACTCAACCCAATGGCCGTGGTCCTGCCGCCTGTCGGGCATCTTTTCAGAACAGGAGGAGCGGTCAAGCGAATGGCCGCGGTAATCGCGGGAGGTCACAGGTGATCGTTCTGGCATTTGCAGCAACGAGAGCAGGTCGATGGCGCATATTCTGATCGATAACTCCCTGTCCATCGTCAATCGAACCGGTGCCTATCAGATTGCGAGGGATCTCTGCAGCGAGTTCAGCCCGGGGATCGCCAGCGTTCGGCATTGGAGATTGGGCAGGCTCGCCCCCGAGGGGCTGCTGCGCAAGATCCTGGCGCGGGCGATGATGCATGAGATCAACTGGCTGGGGGACAGCCAGGTTTTTCCCGTGCCCGACAAGATAAAGGAGGGCGGCTTTCGCCTGTTCCTCGACCCACTCTATGTGTTGAGATCTCGCCTATCTGACCGCGACCTGGTCTTGTGCCACGATGTCGGCCCGATAACTCACAGTGACCTCTACGATGTCCGGACCGTAGAGAACTACCGTCTTGCCTATGACAAGATAAGGCGTGCCGCACCCAGACTGGTGTTTGTAAGTAACTGGTCCCGGGAGTGCTTCACGTCGCTCTACGGAACGAATTTCGCTGGGATGCACACAATTTCGTTGTATGTCCGCCAGGAGGTTTTCGTCGGGCCACAGGCACCAATCCCAGGCATTGAAGAACCTTTCTTCCTGACCGTTGGTGCTTTCGAAGCCCGTAAGAACCAGGTGGCATCAATTCTGGCGTTTCGCGAGGGCAATTTCTTCCAGCAGGGCATCAGATACGTCCTGTGCGGGTCCCGTGGACGCGGGCATCAGGAGATCGTCGATCTTGCACGTCAGACACCGGGCGTCGTCGCCTTGGATTATGTGACCGACAGCCAACTCCGGTGGCTGTATGCGCATGCCGAAGCTTTCATCCTCCCAAGCTTGTTGGAAGGATTTGGCATGCCGGCCCTCGAGGCGGCCTATATGGGCCTGCTTCCAATAGTCTCGGCTGATAGCGCCTTGGTGGAGGCAGTGCAGGGGATGTGCCTGGAAGTTCCGCCACAACAGCCAGCCGCGATTGCTGACGCCATGCGGCAAGCGATATTGAGAAGCCCGCTCGAAAAGGCGGAAGCGGGGCGGGGGCTACACCAGATGGCTGCTCGAGCTACTCGCGACCGCTTTCTGGGGCAGTGGAAGGACCTAGTAGTCTCGCGCATGCCATAGTGCGTGGACGGGTGTGTTACGCGAGCCCCCAATTTCCCAGAACTCGCCTGAGTTCGCGTTCCGAAAAGCGGTGGGGTGCGAGACGGCAGCCCTGCTGGCTGGGATCAAAGGCATGGCTTATCCTCGCGCGACGCGCGGCGGCGCCAAGCGCGTCAAGACCGGAGCCATTCTCGCAATTTCCCCAAGCAATGGATGATTGGTGAGCCAGAGGCCCCCCATCCAGCCGATCGCGGCGAGGAGGGCGGCGAAGATCGCATTGGAAATCCCCAGCTCGAAACGAGGCGTTGCGGCCATGGCCATGGCAAATGGGCCGATGGAACTCATCAGTGCGACAAGACCGCTCTTCGAGACCGACAGCAGGATGTCAGCCCATCTCAGGGCTAGTCTTCGGCGGACGAATTGCAGCGTCACATATGCCTGGAACGGGATGATGATCATCATGCTCCAGGCCAGGGCGAAGAGCCCTCCTTCAACGACTGCCAGCGTGACGATTCCAGCGGAAATGGGACACACGATCAAGGCGCGCACGAAGACATCTCGCACCGCCCCCATGGAAACGAGCACGGGATAGTTGAGTTCGAAACTGAACGTGCAGAGCGACGCGAAGGCGACTATTCGGACGAGCGGGACGACCTCGAGCCACTGGTCGCCCAATACCACCTTGACGATTGGATGGGCGAGGGCAGCGAGCACGACGAGCGCTGGCCACTGCACGGCAGTTATCAAGCCAAGAGCATGCAGATAGGGCCGCCTGAGGTCCTTGCCCGCGCGGACGCTTGCGGAGAAGGCAGGAAGCACGACAGGCGATGCGCCGGCAAGAAACACCTTGTCCGGCAGTTGGCTGACCATCAGCGTGCGGTTGAAAAGCGCCGAGGCAAGAGGTGAGGCCAACTTGCCAAGCAGCAGATACGGTATCGCTTCATAGCTCTTGTAGAGAAGGATCGTAGCCCCGTTGTAGCCCCCGAATTCGATCGTGGGACGCCAGTGCAGTGCGGTGGGCTTGAACATCCAGAAATCGGGACGCATCGCCAAGGCCAGGGTCGCGCTTGCCAGCGCGCCCAGGAGCCAAGCCCAGGCAAAGCTCATGAAGCTGAATCCCAGACTGCTCAGAGTGACCGTCGCGACCATCCCGACCAGCGCACCGCAAATATTGGCTGCCGCAACTTTTCCAAAGGCCATGTCACGACGTTGAAGCCCGAGGACAAACGACGAAAACAGCTCGACTGTGACGCAAAGCGCAACGATGTGGAGATAGTGGACGAGGCGCGGCTCCTCATACATCCCCGCCAGTAGCGGGGCCAGCGCCGCAAGGCTGCCGGCAATGAACACCGTCAACACTGCCATTGCGGTGAAGGCACCCCGGATTTCTGCCTGGGTAAGGTCATGGCGCTGTATTAGGAAATTGGTGCTGGCAAACTCACGTAGCGCGGTCGCAATGCCGACTATGGCCATGCCGATCACGGAGACGCCGATTTCCGCCGGTGTGAGAATGCGCGAAACAATCGCCACGGTCAGGAAGTTGGAGCCGAGCACGATGTAGCGCTCGCTCGTACTCAGCAGAAGGGCGCGCCTGACTATGGACATTCGACGGTTATCTCCTTGCAGCACCGGTTCCGATCCGGCCTGCAGACATTCTGGTCCGGAAAGGCGTCTCGGCGCAGATCACCAATGGATGGGTAGCCTCCATAAGGAGTAGGGCGGCGGCTTTCTCCACTAATGGGGTGGATTGCGGCTCGTGGTCCATGCGCTAGCATTTCAAGCTTGAGAATACGGGATGGGGCTTGTGCTGAAGTATCTGGCAAAAACTGCGGCCGTCTTGCTGGCCATGTCCACCACGGCTTCGGCCGAAATTCTCTGGGGCGTTAACGGCCATCCGTTCGCCGCCTATCCGGGCATCGATTTCGGCGACCAGATCGACTACCTCGCCGACCTCGGCATGAAATCGTACCGCGTCGACATTTCCGGGCTGGACGCGGCCGATCGGCTCGCGGCGCTCGTCGCCGAAGGCAAGAAGCGTGGCGTCGAGATATTGCCCGTCATCACGCCCAACAATTTGGACTTCGACAAGGACACGTCTGAACAACTCTTCGAGAAGGCCCGGAGCCTGGCAAACGCTCTCGGCACGCGCTTCAAGGCCGACATCCGAGTTTGGGAACTGGGAAACGAGATGGAAACTTACGCCATCATCCAGCCCTGCGAGATGCGCGACGACGGTACCAAATACCCATGCGGGTGGGGGCCGGCGGGTGGCGTCGATCCCCTGCAATACTATGGGCCACGATGGGCCAAGGTAAGCGCGGTGCTCAAAGGGCTGTCGGTCGGTATGACCGAGGCCGACCCGACCATCCGCAAGGCGATGGGAACAGCCGGCTGGGGCCATGTCGGCGCTTTCGAGCGTATGCAGAATGACGGAATAGAGTGGGACATTAGCGTCTGGCATATGTACGGCGAGGATCCCGAATGGGCCTTCGAGCGGCTTGCTCGCTACAACCGCCCGATCTGGGTAACCGAGTTCAACAATCCGCTTGGCAGCCAGAGCAGTGAGCAATTGCAAGCACGCGGCCTCGAGCGGGCGATGTCGAGACTGAAGCAACTGGAAAAGAAGTACCGTGTCGAGGCAGCACATATCTATGAGCTCCTGGATGAACCCTACTGGGCACCCAGCTTCGAAGCCTCGATGGGCTTGGTGCGAATGGTCGGGAGTTCCGAGAGCGGCTGGAGTCTGGGAGAGCCAAAACCGGCATACACGACAGCCAGAGAGTTTACGCGTGGCGCGCGGGTTTTGCCAAAACCGCGCCGTGACTGCAGCCTGGCCGAGATAAAGGCCATCGAGCCTCTTCCGCTCAGACAGTCAAACTTTGCCTATTGCTTGATGCTTGGGCGGACAGACGATGCAGAAGCAATCGCACGGTCGGCAGCTGCAATCGACGCCGGCGAGGTCAGCGTTTTTGGACTGCTCTTAACACTCTACAAATCGGACGAGTTCCGCGGGCTCTATTCGACGTTCGGCCTGAGCGACAGGGCTTATGTCAGCTTTCTCTATCGCCTCCTGGTCGACCGCGATGCCGATGGGGGCGGACTGGATAGCTATGCCGCTCAACTGCGCAGCGGGGGCCTTCGCCGCGATAACATTGTCCATGGGATGACGACGTCGAGCGAGTTTGCAGCCAAGTATGTGGACTTCCTCAAAGCGCCTCGCAGCGCCATTTCCCCGCCGCCAGGCTAAGGAGGGAATGGTCCATGGTGAACGTTGAATCCCTCGGTCGACCGGCGCTGCTTGCGAGACTGTTGCTGGGCATTGGACTTTCGTTCTTCGCTACATTTGCGGCGCAAGGCTGCGAGGTGGAAGCTGCGGGGGGCGGAACAATCTTTCCGCTTGAGGTCCAACCTGACAAACGTTTCCTGGTGGATGCACACGGTCAACCCTTCTTCATCCAGGGCGATTCTCCCTGGTCCCTGATTGCACAATTGAGCAAGGAAGACGCCGAACTCTATCTGAAAGACAGAAAGTCGCGTGGGTTCAATACTTTGCTGGTGAACCTGATCGAGCATCGATTTGCAACAAGGGCACCAGCCAACATCTACGGAGACAAGCCGTTTCTGGATGAGGACTTCGGTACGCCCAACGAAGCGTATTTCGCGCATGCCGATTGGGTCCTGAACCGGGCTTGCCAGCTCGGTTTCCTGGTGCTGTTGGCCCCCTCCTATGCGGGGTACGGCGGCGGGACGGACGGGTGGTATCAAGCGATGGTGGCAGTTGGTCCTGAACGGCTCCGTGACTACGGGCGTTTTGTCGGGCGGCGCTATTCCGGGCTCAACAACATCCTTTGGGTGCAGGGCGGGGATTACAATACCCCCAACAAGGACCTCGTAAGAGCGGTCGCGGAAGGGATCAGGGAGGCAGATCCCGGCGCCCTGCACACAGCCCACACCGCCCCGGAAACTGCGGCGCTCGAGTACTGGCCCGACGAGCCGTGGCTAGCGGTCAACGCCGTCTATACCTACGGTTCCGTGGCGGATGCCGCATTGCATCAGTATGCGGATGGCAGCGACATGCCATTCTTCCTGTTTGAAAGCGCCTACGAATGGGAGCACGACGCTGACGAACAGCGCATCCGCATGCAAGCCTATCAGGCCGTTCTCTCCGGCGCCTCGGGGCAGCTCTACGGGAACAACCCGATGTGGCACTTCGACGGACCGGGCCTCTATCCTGCGTCGACGGAATGGAAGCAAGCTCTCGACAGTCCCGGAGCGCGCAGCATGACCATCCTTTTCGACGTGATGCAGTCGGCCAAATGGTGGCTGCTGCAGCCTGATGTCGATGGATCGCTGCTGGTGGATGGCAGGGGCGGAGAGGGCGCGCGTGTAGCCGCCGCCCGCTCACAGGACCGGAGCTTTGCACTGATGTATCTACCGACGAGCAAGCCCATTGGCGTCGATCTCGCCCAGCTTTCGGGGCCGCTGGTTGGCGCTCGCTGGCGCGACCCGACAAATGGGCAGGTCCACCAAGTCGAGGGGTCACCTTTCCCGCTTGGCAGGCAATCTTTCAAGCCACCAAGACAGAACCAGGCGGGCTTTACCGACTGGCTCCTGGAACTGACCTCGGAAAATCAATCGAGCCAGAGCCAATGACAATGGACGGTGACACCTCGCAGACTTTGATCACCCCGGCCACGATGCCTTCGGCGCTGGAGGCGAGCAGATCGGGCGCGCGGCGTAGGCCGGCGACCATAGCCCTGTTCGGGCTCTTCGGCGTCGGCAATCTCGGCAACGACGGCTCACTCCAGGCCATGGTGCGTTTTCTAAGGGATGCGCGGCCTGATGCCGAACTGTTCTGCGTCTGCGACGACCCGCGCGCAGTGGCGGGCTCCATCGACGTGGATTTCATACCGCTGCGCCGGTCGCGGCAGTTGCTGCTATGGAACGGCAGTGGCTCGCGCATGCTGAAATTGCCGCTTCGGCTCATGGACCAGGCTGCTGCCTTCTGGCGCCTACGCCGAGCGGACCTCATGATCATTCCCGGCACCGGCATTCTCGACGATTTTGGCGAGCGCCCGCACGGCATGCCTCTCGATATCGCGGTCTGGTGCCTTGCCGCACGTCTCATGGGGGCAAAAGTGGCATTCGTTTGCATCGGAGCCGGTCCCATCCGGAACAGCGTGAGCCGTCGCCTGATGACCTTTGCGGCTCGTCTCGCCAACTACCGATCCTACCGCGACCAGATATCCAGCGAGTTCATGAAAAACGTCGGCGTAGATGCCGACGGCGACCCCGTCTATCCCGATATAGCCTTCAAGCTAGCGGTTCCGGAAGCTCCCGAGCGGCCGAGTGCCGGCGGCAAGCTAACGGTCGGCGTCGGGGTCATGGGATATCGAGGGTGGTATTCGTTCGCTGAAGGGGCGGAGGAGATCTGGTCGCGCTATCTCGGCAAGCTGTCGAGGTTCGTGGTGCATCTCCTCGAAGCAGGCCATGACATTCGTCTCCTCATCGGCGAGGCTGGAGACATGGCGTCGGTAGATGCCCTGCAGGAGATGGTGACGGCTGCTGCGCCGGACATGGTCGAAGGCAGGGTGACCGCCGTACCATCGGCTTCGCTCCACGAACTCATGCAACAAATGGCGCACACCGACGCCGTGGTTGCCACGCGGTTTCACAATGTCGTCTGTGCTCTCAAGATGGGACGGCCGACGATCTCTATCGGCTATGCGAAGAAGAACGACGTGCTGATGGCCGACATGGGGCTAGGGGGCTTTTGCCAGCATGTCGAGGATTTCGACCTGGAGACGCTAAAAGGCCAGTTCGATCTGCTGGTCGAGAATCGCGAGACGTACTCGCGAAAAATTCGCGACCGCGTTCGGGACTACGAGCATCAATTGGCGCGGCAGGACGAACATCTGATCGCGACGCTGCTTTAGAGCGGTTCCGCTTTTTTCGAGTTGCGGAAGCGCGCTTTCTCCTTGTTTCTACGCAATTCCGGCCGGAAAACCGCTGACAGTTTTCCTGGAATGCTCCAGAGCAAAGCTCCGCCTCGGCTGTCCGCCGTTCTACGCAGACAAACCGGCTTGCTTCAGGCCACGCCGTAGACTTTGGACTCGTCCAAGATATCCTGGTCGTCCCTGAAATGCCCGGCTATCCAGCTCGTCGCTTCGTCCAGGTTGTCGAAAACGCGGTGACAGCCATTGAGCCGGCCATAGCCGGTCTCGAGGAACCATCCACCCCTGACCGAATAGAGTTCTTCGTCGACCTGCGTCAGCACCGCGACGAGATGGTTGGACTTCATGACCAGAAGTCCCTGCTCCCCGCCGTCCACAGTTCCCAATCGAACATCTAAAAACGCAAAATCACGCAATTCGCCGCCATACGGCAGCAACGTAGTGTCCATCTGAGCAGCCCCTCAATCCGCAAAACAGACAACAATCAAAACGCATGCTATTTTCTTACCTGCCGCACAATGTAAAATACATCCCGCGACATGTTTAGCATTTGTTAGCCGGTAACGGTCTCTACTTCAAGTAGATTTCCATATGCCAGAGCTAATGTTCCTGTGGAAAAAGCGGGTCCAACTCATTGAAATGACCCAAAACGACAAATTCCGCGCTTCTTGGTCGCGCAAATTTGACGCACCCCCTGTTACAGCAGGCGAACCTTCCTGAGATAAAAAGCTTCGGCATACTGATCCGGCGCACGGCATTCCATCCCCCGCAAGCGCGCCAGTCCCTGAAAAGTCCCCCTGTCGAACCAGTCCTTGGAGCGCTGCGTTCCGAAATGCTCGCGCAGCAACGAAATCTTCCTTTCCATCGCCTCCTTTGTCAACGGCACATAGGCGTTGGGCTGGCCCAAATCCCCATCCCATTTGGGAATTTCGTATTCCAGCACCATGTGGTCGCGGAACAGGTTCCAGGTCAGCTGGTTGACCGCCCTGTGGTCCTGGTGCGCATCCTTGCGCGTATGGGTGAGCACGACGTCGGGCGTGACGCGCCCGCGCAGCTCGATCAGCCATTGCTTGATCGCCCTGATCTGCTCAGGGAAGTAGCTGTCCTCGAAGTCGCCGAGCTCGATCTGAGCGGTTTCGGCTCCGGAAAGAAAGGCCTGCGCCGAGGCCTTCGCCTCGTCGCCGCGCGGGCCGGCCGCGCTCAGAACGCACCAGTGTACGCTGAGGCGGACGCCGGCGGCGATCAGTGAAATGATCGTACCGCCGGCTCCGATCTCGATGTCGTCGGAATGCGCGCCCAGGCACAGCACCGTCAGGTGCTCGCCGCTGCGCGCGAGCTCCAGACCTCTCATGAAGCGGCCTTGACGACGTTGCGTCGCGCGCGTTCGGCCCGCACGGTAGCGTTCCAGGGCATGTCGCCGTTCTCGACCATGTCCTCGAGCGACTGCCAGTCGCGCAACGTGTCCATCGAGCGCCAGAAGCCGGTGTGCTTGTAGGCCATCAGCTTGTTGTCGGCGATGAGGCGCGTGAACGGCTCGAGCACCAGTTCCTCGCCCTCGCGCATGTAGTCGAAGACCTCGGGACGGAAGATGAAGTAGCCGCCGTTGATCCAGATCTCCGACGTGTCGGTGGTGCGGAAGGACCGGACGCGGCCGGTCTCGTCGATGTCGGCGAGGTGGTAGGTGAGGGGCGCGCGTACGGCCAGGAAGCAGCCATACTTGTCGCTCGCTTCGAACTTGGCGATCATGTCGTTGAGGTCGACGTCGGTCAGCCCGTCCGAATAGTTGGCCAGGAACATCTTCTCGTCCTTGACCTGGTTCCTGGCCGCCCACAGCCGCTCGCCGATGTTGCGCCAGATGCCGGTGTCGAGCAGTGTCACCCGCCAGTCCTTGATGTCTTCGTTCAGAAGCTGGATGTCGCGGCCGCCTCCCGAGACGACGCAGTCGGCGAAGGTCTGCGGTCGCGTGTTGAGGAAGAAGTCCTTGATGACATTGGCCTTGTAGCCGAGGCACAGGACGAAGTCGTCATGTCCATAGTCGCTGTACCACTGCATGACATGCCGCATGATCGGCTGCTGGCCGAGCGGGATCATCGGCTTCGGGATGCTCTCCGAGTAATCGCGGATGCGGGTTCCACGCCCGCCACAGAACAGGACGACTTTCATCTCAAAGCTCCGCCGGATCGATGATGGTGACGTAGGGAATGGGCACGACGAACTTGGCGCCCCAGGCCGCGACATGGGACATCTGCCGGATAATCTCGTCCTTGAGATTCCACGGCAGGATCAGGATGTAATCCGGTTTGGCGTCGTCGATAGCCGCCACGGGACGGATCGGGATGTGCATGCCGGGGGTGAAGCGCCCGTGCTTGTAGGGGTTCCGGTCGACGGTGAAGTCGAGGAAGTCGGGCCCGATGCCGCAATAGTTCAGCAAGGTGTTGCCCTTGCCCGGCGCACCGTAGCCGCAGATCTTCTTCCCCTCGTTCTTCGCCGAGATCAGGAATGCGAGCAGGTCGCGCTTTGCCATGCGCGCCTTGTGGTCGAAGGACGCGTAGGTGGACATGTTGGTCAGGCCGTGCAGGCGCTCGCGAGCGATGAGGTCAGTGACCCGTGCCGAGACCGGTCGCTTCGCCTCTTCATGCGCAAGGTACACGCGCAACGACCCGCCATGGGTCGGAAGCTCCTCGACATCGACCAACTGGAGCCCATGGCGCTCGGCCATCATGTCGATCGTGACCAGCGAGAAGTAGGAGAAATGCTCGTGATAGATCGTGTCGAACTGGTTCTCGGCGATCAGCCGCTCGACATGCGGGAACTCGAGCGTGACCGTGCCTTCGGGCTTGAGCAGGATTTTCATGCCGCCGACGAAGTCGTTGAGGTCGGGCACCTGCGCCAGCACATTGTTGCCGATGATGAGGTCGGCCGCCTTGCCCTCGGCCACCAGTTGCGTGGCCAGTCTCTCGCCGAAGAAGTCGACGCGCGTGGAAATCCCCTTTTCGACTGCTGCGCGGGCGACGTTGGCGGCCGGCTCGATGCCGAGCACGGGCACGCCCAGAGGCAGGAAATGCTGCAGGAGGTAGCCGTCGTTGCTGGCGAGCTCGACCGCGAGGCTGTCGTTGCCCAGCCCCAACCGCTTGGTGATCGCCTCGCAATAGAACTTTGCGTGCGCAACCCAACTGGTTGAGAAGGAGGAGAAGTAGGCGTACTCGCTGAAGATCGACTCGGCGCTCATGTATTCCTTGAGCTGCACGAGGTAGCATGTGTCGCAAACCAGCACCTTGAGCGGGAAGTACTGCTCCATCTGGTCGACCTCGTCGGCCCGCAAGTAGCTCTCGCAGGGAGGCGACATGCCGAGGTCCACGAAGGTGTGGGTCAGGCGTGCGCCGCACAGCCTGCAGGACGGGGCCAGATATGGCTGGACTGCGGAATCCCTGCCGAGTTCGAGCCTTTGCATGTTCATTTCTTGCTCCAGTTCCCCCAAGGCTGGATTCACTGCCCCAGCAGAGTCCCGACCTGTTCTGGGCCTAAAGTTGCGCCGATATCGAGGATAGTGGCCGCCACGCCCGGGTTCGATTTGCCCATACGATAGGAAGCGTCATCCGATAGGGCGCTCGGGCCGTAGGGCAGGAGGTCTAAAAGGCGGTGTCGGGGGTAGGCGGGGATGCTGCTCATGCAAATCGGGTATGCGAGCGTTCCCCTGCCTCCTCCTTCGGTTGAGGCTGGCTACCCCTTAGGGCGCGCTTCCGTGTTCGGCCGCTCCGGCAAACAATCCCGGAGGGGATAGTTCGCAGAACGGGTGGGAACGTGCGGTTCGTCGAGACTGAATTGAGCGGAGCCTGGATCGTCGAGCCGGAACCGGTGGGTGACGAGCGCGGCAGCTTCATGCGTACCTTCTGCGAGAACGAGTTCGCCGCAGCGGGGCTGGAGACGCGTTTTGTCCAGCACAGCCAGTCGCACTCAGCGCAAAAGGGCACGTTGCGCGGCATGCATTTCCAGCTGCCGCCGCACGGCGAGGTGAAGCTGGTCTCCTGCATCCGGGGCGCAATCTGCGACGTCATCATCGACATGCGGCCGTCCTCGCCAACCCGGCATCGATGGATCGCGGTGGAGCTCAGCCCGGAGAACCGCCGCCAACTCTATGTGCCGGTGGGGTTCGCGCACGGCTTCCAGACGCTCACGGACGACGCCGTGGTGTCCTACCTGATTTCGCAGTTCTATGTGCCACAGGCGTCAGTCGGGGTTCGGTTCGACGATCCGGCGTTCGCAATCAATTGGCCGCTTGCGCCAGGCGTCATGTCGGAACGCGACCGCGCCTGGCCGTTGCTGGAAGCCGCGCAACTATGATCGTGGCGGGGTTGCCGCGTCCGTGAGCAGGCCATTGCTGCGCAGCAGTTCGGCTGCGGCGGCAAGCTCGGCGAATGTCAGCCCGGATCGCTCGGCCATGGCTAAGAGCGAATGGTGGCCGTCGGCGAGGTTAAGCACCCAGAGCAGGCTCATCGCGCTGAGGCCGGTCGACTTGTCGCCGCCGAGCGCGGCATAGAGCCCGCGCCGCCCCAGTTGCGGCTCGCCCTTGGGTGACAGGTTGAGCGGCGTCCAGTCGCCCTCGACGATCTCGATCGCGCTCGAGATGATGCGATAGGACAGGCCCAGGTGCTCCGGCCGGATGAAGTCCAGGTTGTCGGCCGAGGTGTGGTATTCCGGAAAGGTACCGAACGCGCTGCGCTGGAACAGGCCCACCGGCAGGTTGAAGCCCGGGGAACAGAATTGCCGCTCGTCGTAGCCATAGGGTGAGAAGTCGAGCAGCTTCGGCGAGGCGGCCTGGTGGGTGAGCACGTGGGCCATGGCTCGGTCTATGAACGCGTTGCCGCGCCGGCTGCGCTTGTAGGTCGGCCCGCCTCCGTCGCCCACACATGATACCACCAGCCCATGGTCGATACGTTCGGTGACGTCCTCGTTTTGCGACAGCCAGGCGAGTGATCCGATCGTACCCGGAGCGAACAGGAATCGGTAGCTGTAGCGCGTCTTGCGCGCCCGCAACCCCGCGGCGAGGCAGGCGAGGAGTGCGAGCCCCGAGCAATTGTCATTGGCGAGCGAGGGGTGGCAGATGTGCGCCGAAAGCAGGAACTCGCGGTCGGTCTCGCCGCGATGCAGATATTCGCCGTAGCTGAGGCTGCCGTCGCGCAATTCGGCTTCGATCTCCACGTCGTAGTCGCCGTCGGGCAAGGCGGCCAGCCTGTTATGGGCCATGCAGAAGCCCCAGTTCTCGGCGTAGTAGGAGGTCCGATAAGGGATGAGGTCCGGCTGGTCGGGCAGGGTGTGGATGTGCTGCTTGAGCTCCACCAGCGTAAGTGTGCCTCTGAAGGGGATGCTGTAGTTGAGCACATGCAAATTGTGGTCGGCAAAGTCGACCACAGTCCGTCCGGCGCTGTCCCTGATGGTGGCGCTGCGGATGCTCCATTCCCTCGGGATGGCCCAGTCGAAAGCCGGGGTCCCGGTCGCGACCTCGTGCCGTTCGAGCGGGACCATCTCGGACAGGATCGACAGCGTCTCGCGGACGCCGTCGCCTGTGATGCTGCGGCAGATCGGGTAGAGCCGGGCCGCGAGCGCATAGATCTCTGCGCCGATGGTGTCGGACACAGGAGCAGCCATCGAGCCCGGATGTTCCATGCCGGGGTTCAGCCCGCCATCGCGCTCAGCGCCGGCTCTTCGCGATCCAGCACCCGCATCTTGCCGTCGATCAGGCCACTAGCGACGAGGTGCTTGATGTGGCCGATGCGCTGGAACCGCGGTCCCTCGAACTCTTCGAGCGTCAGGCCCGAGCCGGTATAGGCGGCGTAGAGCTGTTCGGCCCCCTTGCGGGCATCCCACTGCGGCTTGAAGGCCGGCAGGGCGCGCGCGATCTTTTCGAAGCTGACGCGGTAGGACCGGGTGTCCGGGCCAGCATCCGGCGCGAAATCCAGCCGGCAGCCGGGCACCACTTCGGCGACGATCTGCGCGATGTCGCGGATGCGGTAGTTGTGAGCGGTCTGGCCAACGTTGAACGCCTCGTTGTGTATGGCCTCGCGCGGCGCGCCAAGGCCGGCGATGAACGCGCGCGAGATGTCCTCGATGTGCACGATCGGCCGCCAGGGGCTGCCGTCGGACTTGAGCAGGATGACGCCTTGCGTGACCGCCCAGGCGACCAGATTGTTGAGTACGATGTCGAAGCGCAGCCGAGGCGAGAGTCCATAGGCCGTCGCCGGACGGAAATAGGTCGGCGAGAAATGGGCGTCAGCCAACGGAGCGATATCGCGCTCGGACATCACCTTCGACCAGCCATAAGGCGTAACAGGGTTGAGTTCGCCGGTCTCGTCGATCATGTCCGCGCCGGCCTGGCCGTAGTTGCTGCAGGACGATGCGTAGAGGAAGCGTCCCACGCCAGCTGCCTTGGCAGCTTTCGCCAGCCGCACGCTTGCCCGATGATTGATATCGTAGGTGAGGTCCGGATCGAGATTGCCGAGCGGATCGTTTGACAGCGCGGCGAGGTGGATGACGGCGTCGAAACCTTCGAGGTCCTTTGGCTCGACGTCGCGGATGTCCTTGGTGATCGACGGCACCGGGGCCTGCGCCCCGCCGGCGGCGAAGGTGCAGCGCCGGTAGAGGTCGCTGTCATAGCCGGTGACCTTGTGGCCCGCCTGCAGCAGCATCGGCACCATGACGGAGCCGATGTACCCCTGATGCCCGGTAACGAGAACTTTCATCATTTCCCCCCTATTTCGCTGCGATCGGCATCGCCGTCTGATCGGCGGATTCCGCCGCCGGCGCTCGTGAGTGGCTTTGGAGCGAAGCGAATTCGTCCGTGGCCGGTTGGTTGAACTGCCTGTAGACGACCTGAGAGGGCCGCCCGACCAGATAGCGTTCGGCACCGTCGGCGAGCGCCCGTGCGTAGACCGCGAGCGCCTCGTCGACCGCATCGATTGTCTCGGCGACGGCTGCATCGTCGTGCATGTAGCTCACCACCAGCGAGGGCATGAGGATGCCCCGCTTGATGGTTTCCTGCAGGAACAGCGATCGGAAGGCCTGGGACGGCTGGCCGCGGGCGTCGAGCGTCGCGTAGGCGAGGCAGCACGGCCGGCCGACGAGCTTGAAGTGGTCGCGCACGCCGTTGCGCCGCGCAGCTTCCTCTATGCCGTCGCGCAGCTTTTGCCCCTGTGCGTAGATCTGCTCGATGACCGGCTCGTCGCGGTAGGTGCGCATGGTCGCAATGGCGGCGGCAAGCGCGTGCGTCTCCGCACCGTGCGTCGTGGACAAGAGGAAGACACGCGGCTTGTCGAGATGATCGAGCCCGCCAAGGCGCATGTACTCGCGCTTGCCGGCAAGCGCCGAGACCGAGAAACCGTTCGCCAGGGCCTTGCCGAAGCAGGAAAGATCCGGCTCGATCCCGTATTCGCTCTGGGCGCCCCGCGCGTTCCAGCGGAAGCCGGTGATCATCTCGTCGAGGATGAACAAGGCCCCGTTTTCGTGGCACAGCCGCCGCACCTCGTGCAGGAAACCGTCGCGAGGTTCGTCCGCGCGCGCCGGCTCGAGGATCAGGGCGGCGATCTTGCCGGGATGCGCGACGAACAAGTCGCGCACGCTCGCAATATCGTTGTAGCGGAACGTCAGTGTAAGCTGCCGTGTCGCGGCCGGTATCCCGGCATTCATCACGGTGGTGCCGATGAACCAGTCATCGGTCGAAAAGAAGGGGTGGTCGCCGCAGCAGGCGACGAGGTCGCGGCCGGTATAGGCGCGGGCGAGCCGCACTGCGCCGGAGGTCGCATCTGACCCGTCCTTGCAGAACTTCACCATGTCCGCGCCCTCGATGAGATCGAGGAAGGTCTCGGCGCAGTCGAGTTCAATACGGGCGGGCCGCGTGAAGTTGCAGCCGTCGCGAAGCGCCTTCTCTGCGGCCTGCACGACCTTGGGGAAGGCATGGCCGAGGCCCACGGCCCGGTTGCCCATCCCGTATTCGATGTAGCGGTTGCCGTCGACGTCCCAGACATGGCAGCCGGAGCCGCGCTCGATGAAACCCGGCGCCAGTATCGGGTACTGGTCGTCACCCTTGGCGTAGGTATGGCTGCCGCCGGGCACGAGCTCGTGCGCTCGCCGCTGCAGCCTGCCCGACTTTTCGAAACGACGGAAATGCTCGGTCATGAAACCGCCCCCGGGTCCGATTGCCAACCCGGCGAGTGTACATTCTCGGCCGCCCGGCATGCGTTCTCAATAAGACGACCGAACCTCGTCCAATGGGGGTAGGGCAGGAACGCCATTCTTTCTCGAACGTGTTTGCCGATGGTCTGGACCCGACCCGCAGCAAAAAGGCCGCCCGCAATGAAGCGGGCGGCCCGTATGACGCCTGATCCGTCGGTAGCGTCTTCAGACGTCGCCGGGGAAGAGATCGTTGAGCTTGTAGGCAACCTCCGTACGGTTGGTGGCCTTCAGCTTCTTCATGATGTTGCGAATGTGAACCTTCACCGTGCTTTCGCGTAGCTTGAGTTCGTATGCGATGATCTTGTTGGCCTTGCCGCGCCGCAGCGCCTGGACGACCTCGACCTGTCGCGTCGTGAACATGCCGGCAAGCGGACGCACCTCATGATTGGTGGAGTCGATGAGATGCCGCATGGCCAGCAGGCTGCTGGCGGGGATGAAGATCCCGCCGGCAATCGCCAGGTTGATCGCCTCGACGCACACATCGACCCCGACAGTCGTCGGGATGTATCCGCGCGCGCCGCATTCCAGCGCCTTCATGATCTGCTTCAATTCGTCGGTATCGGCCAGTATCACGACCGGAACCGACTTGAATTCCGCAGCAAGCCGCGAGATTTCGTTCGCCACGTTGGGATCTGATGCCTTGCGGCCGCCGAGGTTGAGCAGGATGGCGGAGAGCGAGGGATGCAGATCTTTCTGCCTGCGCCACTCCTCGATCGTGCCGAGAGCAGTCACTTCCATGCGCAGATCGTGATAGATCAGCGCCTTGGCGAGGCACTCGCGGTCCAATGCTCTGCTGTCGAGTATGAGAAGACGTTCGTGATGGCGACGGTCTACGCCGGCGCCCGAACCCACAATATCCACGCCGCTCCTGGCGAGCGAGGTATTCGAATTGCCACTGTTGTGTACTGCGTTGGTCTCCATAGGAATCACGCCCTTTCCGCACACAGATCGCCACGCGAGCGATCGGTACACCCCATGAAACATCTCTGATGAGTCGACTTTTGTCCCCTTGTACGACGCGCATACTGCTGCATTGCTGCAGCGGCGCCGCCTATACCCCTCGCCGTAGTCTCTCGGTCCCAATCGAGAGCACAACGAGCTAACGATATCTCAACTTATTCTGCTCACATTAACATAGGTTAATCAGAATTAAGGGGTATATACCCCCTACGTTCTTAGGTCGGCACGGCGAAAGCATGATCGTGTCGTGCGCCGAATATAGCCGGCCATCTACTGTTGGCTGATGTCTAAAGTATCGTCGGTCGCGTGCCGGTGTGTGGAAGTTTCTGAATTCCAGACTTCTTTGGTGCGTTAAGTAAATTGTATTGCAAATAGCCTTTGTCGAAACCGGCTAGCCTTGTCATCTTCTGGCGATTTATGAATTCTACGGAGCCGGAGCGAAATGAAACCATTTCCCTCTCGCGAAGCTCCCTGAGCGTACGGTTAACGTGAATTTGAGTGAGTCCAAGCACGTCGGCCAGGTCGTGCTGGGTCAATGGGCAGTCGTAGCCCAACTGGGTGCTCGTTCCGCCCGCGGAAAGCCTCTCGCCGAGTTCGAGCAGGAAGTGCGCGGTCCGTTCCAGCGCGCTACGCCGGCAGACGCTGGTCAGCCGCTCGGCGGCGATCGAATGCTGGCGCGCGATCATGCTCGCAAAAAGTGCACCCAGTGCCGGATGGTGGTCGAGTGCCTTTGCGAACGGCAGTCCGGGCACCTCGAAGACGGACACCTCCGAAACGGCGACGAGCGAGTTGATACTGCCACCATCGGATGATGGCATACCCAGAACATCGCCCTTCAGGGGGGTGTCGATGATCTGGCGATTCCCGTTCGGGAGGTGGCGGGCAATCGACGCCCAGCCCGACGCGACGATGAATATCCGGCTGTTGGTGTCACCCTGGCGACTGATCACGGCGCCGGGCGAGTAGAACCTGGGCAACGTATCCAGGAAATCCACGTCGCCATCGTCGCCACCGAAGGCAGAGCCTATCGGCGCAGATTGTAAGAACTGACGCAGCGTTTGCTCGGCCATCACTTCTACTATCCGCAATGAAGGCCGTTATTCGACGTTGCCTGCTTTCATCTCACCTTGCCCCCAAAGATCGCGACCATCCTGCCCGGTTGCAACCTGCCCGACGAAGCAGCCTTTTCACGTCCGCTGCGCCGATACCTCATCTGATATCATGTGCCGGAGGATGTCCATGGGTGTTCTTGCGGTCGAGGGGCTACGCCCATTGCACAATTTGACGTTGCGGCCCTGCTGGCCAGAAACTCGGGCTGCCTGCGTGGAAAGCGCCAGCAAGTCACGCGGTCTGTCCGTTTCACCGAGCGCGACAGGATAGGGGAGCCGCCGACCCCCCAACCCCCACCGCCCAGCGGCTCCCCTATCGCGCCCCGGGCGCGTTGATCGGAAAATCCACCACAGTCGCGACAAACACGTTTGTCTCCCGACATTCCTGCCGGGAGTGCATAGCTGTCTGGAAAATGCTGTCAGGCCGTACCGAGCGGCCTCATATGGCGCAAGTCCGATGCATTGCTGTCGACATTGCCGTCAAAGGCGGCAATCAGGCGTCGGGCAGCGATGCTGGCAATATGCGTGTGGGGAAGGCTGGCCTCCACACGGCGCGCGGATTCATACACTTCTATCAGAATTGCACGTTGTCTCGGGCCCAGTACGTCGTGATCGACCAGGTCGCACATGGATACCTCCTCTGCGCTGGGACAATCCCGCTTCCGCCAAGCGGAACATCCCTGACGAGGCAACCCTAACAGATCGCTTTGCGATTTGTAAGCAACGTGAGGGTGTGGTTTTCGGTGGCTGGACATTTGCAGGTCGTCCCCATTCGAAGGATGCTCACGACATTGTTGGTAGTCTTGAGCAGGCTCGTAATACGATCGAACTCTTGATTGTCGCGTCCTTGCGGAAGGGGGATGAAGCCTATTGCCCTTGGCGGGTCTTGATAGGCGTCGCAGGCAGGTGCGCTGGTGCAGGCTGGATACTTCACATAGGCAGGAGGTCCTCAACTGCTATCGTCCGGCACTGCTTGGCCGGAGGGGTTGTAGGCGACGAAGCACGGGGCGATGAAGGCTGCCGAACAGGTCGCGCCGCCGGAGTTGCTGGAGATGCTGTCGCCACCTATCTCGCGCATCAGCTTCTTCAGGATTGCGCCGGAGAATTGGTCCCTTGCCACGACCGGCTCGACGAAGGCGCCGGGACCGCCGATGACCTCGTCGCGGTAGTATCTGATCAGGAAGTCGGGCGGCCTCTCGTCGAGGACGGAGTCGGGGATGCCTTCCACCTCGTCCCTGTAGGCGAGGGGCAGGCCGTTGATCGTCACTCCGTCGTCGAGCAGGGACTGGCGGATTTTCCTGAGGTCGGGCCGCTTGTTGTCTATGCCGTCGCCGGAGATGTTGATGACGCTCCGCGTCGCCCGGTGCTCGCCTTGCGCCAGCAGGCCGGATGAGAATTCGAGCAGCGTGCCGATCGCGGTGCCTCGCGGCATTCGCGACGGGAAGTTCGTCTCCAGGCGCTGGGCGAAGGCGAGCGAACTGGCCTCGCCGTCGATGATCGTCCAGGGGACGACCACTTTCGGCGTTCGGTATCCGCCCCATTCCACATAGGTCACGGCGATCCGGGCGGTCTTGCCGTTGAGAATCGTCCGGATCAGGTCCGGATCGCGGAAGGCCTGCACGAAGCCCTGTTGCTGCAGCTTCTTTTCGGCCAGCGTCATCGAGGTCGACACGTCGGTGGCGATGACCAGTTCGACGTCGACCAGCGAGCCTGCCTGGGCAGGGACGGAATGCAGCGCGCTCGCCAGGGCCAGCAAGGCGCCCAGGCTGCAAAATCCAGTCAGAACTCCGAAGCGGCCGGGTGGCCAGATGGGCATGTAGTCGATCCTTGGCTTGCGCGACACCGGTTCACGATCCCGGTGTCGTTCGAACAGTCTGCAGGGGCAATGTTGCTGGAATATTTGAGTGTGCCCCCGGGCGCTTGACGGTGAAGGTCTTGCGGCGTGCTGGCTCTCGGTGGCTATCCGACACGTTGGAGGTCCCGGTCGGTTCGGCGCCGGCGACGAGCGGACCTGCAAGGTGGCGATCAGGGCCGAAGCCGTCGCTTTGCGGAGGCTCGCGCGCAGAGCTTGGCGTTGCGATCATGATCCCATGAATCCATACATCAAGGTTGCAATAGGTTGCAGGATGAGGCGGCGTCCGGAGTCGGGCGCAGATGGACTCTGCAAGAAGATTGTTGTCTAGATATTTGCGTGCAGTGCACATTTAGACAGTAATGGTGACCCTTGGGTCCGCCATAGTCTTGGCGGTTTGCACGAAAGTAGCGGGAAGCCACTGGGGATAGGAATGTCGACGCTGCACTATGGCGATCTGCTGTTCGACGACAGCTTTCTGTTCGCTCGCCGCGGCGACGAGGAAATCCGCTTCACGAGGCAGGAAAGGGCGCTGCTCTCGGCGCTGACGCGCAGCCCGCGTAGGCTGCTCCGGCGCGAGGCGCTGCTCGATTGCCTTTCCGAGGTCGGATCCGACGCCTCCGACCGCAACATCGACTTTCTGGTCAACAGGCTCAGGGCCAAGCTCGGCGATGCTGCGCGCTCGCCCACCTACATCGCCACCCAGTACGGCGAGGGTTACGTCTGGATCGCCGAGCGCGCCGACCAGAAGCCGCTGGAGGCTTTCCTGGTGCTCGGTCCGGTGTTCGGCCTGGGCGCCGGCGCACGCGGCGACGAGCGCCGCTTCCTCGAGCGGATCCGCCGTACGCTGGACGGCAGGGTGCCGCCGGCCGAACGTGTGGTGATGGCCGAGGCCTGGCAGCCCGGGGGCGGGCACAAGGTGCGCTACAATCTCGAGGCCAGCTTCCACGCAGACGCCCTGGGCCTCCACTGCGCAATCATCCTCAGGGACGGCGCGACGCGGCAGATACTGCATGCCAGGCGGCTCGTGCTGGCTGATGAGGTGTCCGCCCTGGAGGCGCAGGCCGACGACCTCGCCCTGGCGGTGCGCACCCAGATATGGGATCGCATAGCCCGGCCGGATGCCCGGTTCATCGCCCCCACGGACCAGCCGTTGGAACTGCGCGTCCACAACGCATCCGTCCTGCTTGCGGGCCGGGACCAGAGCTGGCTCGAGAGCGGCGCACAGCTCGCCAAGGCGCGCGCGGAAAACCCGGGCGACCCCCGCACCGCGCTGATGTGGGGCATGCATCTCTATTCGCGCATCATGAGCGGCGGGATGGCCGGGATTCCCATCCCGGAACGCCGGCGTGTCGAGCGCGAGATCGAGGCCCTCGTCTTCGAGTTCCTGCCTGCGATCCAGGGCGATCCGATCCTGATGCTGGGGGCGGCGAAGCTGCTCTTCTACATCCACCGCGGCCACCTCGAACTCGCCGAGGCCCTGGCCGCCGAGGCGTTTTCACAGAGCACTGCGTTTGCGGCTGCCTTCCCGATCATGGGGCAGATCAAGGCGTCGCGCGGCCATTTCCTCGAGGCGGTCAGCCTCTACGACCGTGGCATAGAACTCTCAGAGCCCGGCTCGGATTTCCATGTCTACATCCTCGTCCTCAAATGCACTGCGTTGCTCGCGAGCGGCGATCTCGACGCGTGGGAGTTGGCCGAGCACGCGTTGCACGTCGCTCGTCCCGCCGCGCGCCTGGGGTTCGGAATACTCAGCGTGCGATCCGACAGGCCGCTGCCGGACGATTTTGCGCGCGTGCTGGAAATGCTGGACGAGCGAAGAGCTCGGATCCTGGTCTCATTCCTCTACAACAATTCGGCGCGCCTGTTCGTGCACCAGGAGCATCGCGACAACGTCATGCGCAGCTTTGTCGCGCATGTCGCGCGGCGTTTCGGCGCCGCACTGGTCGAGGACGAACTGGCCAAGGCCAAAGCTGCCGACTGAGGTCTGGGGCATCGCGGTCCGCTGTTCTGGTCAGGATAAATGCGTCGCGGTTTTCCGTCCGGAGCTGAGTAGAACAAGGGAGCCCCGCCGGTGGGCCCAGTACCGCCGCTGTCGCGGCGGTCGCCATTCAATCCACGGTCCGGAACACGTCGCGCACCGTCCTGATGGCGCCGGCATCGTTGACCCTGTAGCCGGGCAGTTGCGAGATGGCGGCGTGGAACTCCTGGCTGCGCATCACTGACAGCACCCGCTTGACGGCCTCGACCTCGAGGATCTCCTTCCGGCAGACGAAGAAGTAGTCCTCGGTCAGCAGGCGCACGAAGTCGAGGCCGAACTGACGGGCGGCCGCCTCGACGCCGAAGGCGACGTCGGCCATGCCCGAGGCGACATAGGCCGCGACAGCAGCGTGGGTGAACTCGGCATGCTCATAGCCGTTGATGCGCAACGGGTCGATTCTGTGCTGGGCGAGAAGCTGGGCGAGCAGCATCCGCGTGCCCGAATCCGGGTCGCGGTTGACGAAACGCACCGCGGGATCGAGCAGCCGCTCCAGCGAGGTGATGCCGAGCGGATTGCCGGGCGCCACCATCAGCCCCATTTCGCGGGTGACGAAACCGATGACGCGGTGAGTGGCGGGACTGAGCCATCCCTTGGTGGCGGCGATGCTGCGCTTGCGCAACTCTCCCTGCGGCAGGTGCATGCCGGCGAGGTCGCAGCCGTCATGCGCCAGCGAGGCGAGCGAATTCTGGTTGCTGACATAGCGGAAGTCGATGCCGATGTCGGGCTCGCGGGCGAGCAGTTCCCTGAGTTTGGGCACGGCAAAGCCATGGCTGGCATGCACGCGCAGGATGATCGGTCCGTGCGGCAAGAGCTGGTTGATCTCCGTCTCCAACTCCTGCGACAGGTTTTGCAGCAGCGGGCCGAGCCGAGCCTCGAGCCGCTGACCGGCCCACACCAACTTGTCGCCGAAGGGCGTAAGGTGGGTGCCGCTGCCCTGCTTGCGCACGACCAGAGGCGTATCGAAGAAGGCCGACCATTTCTCGATCAGGTTCCAGGCATGCCGGTATGAAACGCCCGCGAGGTCGGCTGCCTTGGTGATCTTGCCGCTGGATCGGATCTCGGCGAGGAAACCCAGCATGATCTGCAGCGACTGCTGATCCTGATCGCGCCGAAAGCGCCATATCGGGTCGATCTCGATGCGGATCATCAACGTCCTCCCAGCTGGTCTAGTCCAGATATGAAGCCTAATTCATATCTTGGCATCAGTCAGACTTGCACCCGAGATCATGTATCCGGCCTCCGACATAGGCAACACATATCTTATTCCCATGGGAAAATATCTTTCCTACGCTGGATGCAGTCTCCAGCTGTGCTCCCAGGGTGCCAACACCGGCTGGTCAGATATGAACAGAATTTCATATGTGGAGGATGCAAGGTGGTATACGCCTTTTCGGACTGGACCCAGAAACTGCTGATCGACGGCAAGCGCGTCGATGCCCTGTCCGGTCGCACTTTCGATACGCTTGACCCTTCGACCGGCGATGTCATCGCCAAGATCGCCGAGGCGGACGCCAGTGACGTCGACGCCGCCGTGCGCTCGGCGCGCAAGGCGCTCGATGGCGACTGGGGACGGCTGCGCGCCGCCGAACGCGGCCAGCTGATGCTGAAGCTGGCGGAACTCATCCGCCAGAACGAGGACGAACTGGTCAACCTGGAGAGCCTGGATTCGGGCAAGCCGGTGTCGGCGATCCGTCGCCAGGACCTGCCGGCCGTCATCGACACGCTGGTCTACTACGCAGGCATGGCCGACAAGATCAACGGCACTGTCGTGCCGGCGCGGCAAGACGCGCTGACCTACACCGTGCGGGAGCCGGTCGGCGTCGTCGGCGCCATCATTCCCTGGAACTTCCCGCTGATGATCGGCATGTGGAAGATCGCCCCGGCGCTCGCCTGCGGCTGCACCGTGGTGCTGAAGCCTGCGGAGATCACGCCGCTGACCGCGCTTCGCATCGGCGAGCTGGCGCTCGAGGCAGGGTTCCCGGCAGGCACGCTCAATGTCGTGCCCGGCTTCGGCAAAATTGCCGGACAGGCGATCGTCGACCATCCCGACATCGACAAGGTCACATTCACCGGCTCGCCCGTCGTCGGCCGCCAGATCCTGCAGGGGGCTGCCGGCAATCTCAAGCGCGTGACGCTCGAGCTCGGCGGCAAGTCGGCCAACATCATCTTCGCCGATGCCGACATCGACGCGGCCGTGAAGGCCGCCGGTTCCGGCATCTTCTTCAACACCGGCCAGGTCTGCTCGGCCGGCTCGCGCATCCTGGCGCATGAATCGATCTACGAAGAAGTGGTGGAGCGCCTTGCGACGCGGGCCAAGTCGACCCGCATCGGCGATCCGCGCGAAACCTCGACCGCCATGGGCCCGCTGGTCTCCGAAGTGCAGATGAACCGGGTGCTCGACTATATCGACATCGGCAAGCAGGAGGGTGCACGCCTGGTCACCGGCGGCGGCCGCCACGGCGAACGTGGCTACTATGTCGAGCCGACCGTGTTCGCCGATGTCGAGCACGAGATGCGCATCTCCCAGGAAGAGATCTTCGGCCCCGTCGCAACCGTCATCAGCTTCAAGGACGACGAGGACGCGCTGCGTATCGCCAACGGCACGGTCTACAGCCTCGCCGCTGGCGTCTGGACGGCCGACATCGGCCGGGCGCACCGCTTCACCCGGCGCCTGAGGGCCGGCACGGTCTGGGTCAACACCTATGGCCCGACCGACATCCGGCTGCCCTGGGGCGGGGCGCGCGACTCGGGCTTCGGCCGCGAGCACGGCGAGGAAGCAATCGACAACTTCACCGAACCCAAGGTGGTCTGGATCAACACCGGCCGCTGACATCAGGCGCCCAGAGGCGCCAGCCACACACCATCACCGACATTACAGGCACCCCGCGCCAGCCAAACGCGAGGCCGGGGAAGCCTTGCCCAATCAGGAGGACCAACCATGCGTATTGCCATCATCGGACAGCAGGCATTCGGACAAAGCGTACTCGAGGCGTTCCTGGCGCGCGGCGACGAGGTTGCCGGCGTGTTCTGTGCGCCCGAAAAGCCCGGAGCGCGGCCCGACCCGCTCAGGGTCGCGGCCGAAAAGGCCGGGCTCAAGGTGTTCCAGCTGCCGAGCCTCAAGGGCGAAGCCGCCGAGAGCGCGCTCCGGGCGCTCGACGTCGACCTGGCCGTCATGGCCTATGTGCTGCAGTTCGCGCCGCAGGACTTTGTCAACATCCCCAAGCACGGCACCATCCAGTACCACCCGTCGCTGCTGCCGAAATACCGCGGGCCGAGCTCGATCAACTGGCCTGTCATCAAGGGCGACACCCAGACGGGCCTGACTATCTTCCGCCCGACCGACGGCCTCGACGAAGGTCCCGTCATCCTTCAGAAGACGGCCGACATCGGCCCGGACGATACGCTCGGCAGCGTCTATTTCGACTGGCTGTTCCCGCTCGGTGTCGAGGCGATGCTGGAGGCGGCCGATCTCGTGGTGGCGGGCAAGCATACGGAGACCGTGCAGGACGAAAGCCAGGCCTCCTACGAAGGCTGGTGCAAGGACGCAGAGGCCAGGATCAACTGGAATGCCCACATCGATGCGATCCACAACCTGATCCGCGGTTGCGACCCAGCCCCTGGCGCCTGGACGACGATCCGCGGTTCCAAGGTCCGCCTGTTCGAGGCGCGCAAGCACCCGGTGCGCCGCTTCGGCGATGTCGCGGGCAAACCCGGTGAGGTCGTGGCGGTCGGTGAACGCAGCCTGTCGGTCTGCGTGCAGGGCGGCACCATCGAGATATTGAAGGCGCGCCCGGAAGCCGGCCAGAAGCTCTCCGGCGCAGAACTCGCCGCAGCCTTCTCGCTGACGGCAGGGTCGAAGCTCGGCACTGACGCAGTGCCCGCCAAGGAGAAGGCGCCCGAGCCTGCTGAGTGACCGGATACCCCGCGCTGGCATTCGGCCAGCGATCCTCCCAAGGGCCGCCGAGAAATCGGCGGCCCTACCGTTCGCTATGGGTCCAAACGGCCAGCGCACGAACAGCGCCCTGACGAAGCGCTCGCTCATTGAACACGAATGGACGTAGTGCCATCTTCCCGCGCGCCCAGCCGCCTGAGGGGTATGGATAGTCCCTGCCGAGGCCGCCCGTCGTCCTACTTGGCGAGGCGAGCATGAAGCGCAGCTTTATCGATCTTCTCCTGCAAGCTCGAAATCAACGTGTATGCATCAGCATTTATCGCGCGGATCAAGGGCGTCGATCTATCGCGATAGAGAGCGTTGGCTTCGTCGAGCTTGCCGTTCTTAAGCAGGTCATAAACGTCAATTGCCGCCGCGAGCAACGTCTCGACATTGGCGTGGATATCTAAAAACCGTTTCAGTTCGTCCTCAGACACGCTTTTGTTTTGCTGTACTGCTTTCTTTGCATAGACCAGGTCCTGCTTTTCGCTTTGGTCCGCGGCTTCGAGAAGATGAAGGTTTTCTTCGTTTGGTGGGGTAGTTGTCGTCCAGCCGCCATAGGCTGCGAGAAGCGCAAGGGTTTCCCGATACATGGCCTCCTCGCCGAGCCTTTCAAGTTTGTATGTTTGGCTGATCATTTTCTGCTGCTGCGCAATGACTTGGACTGTCTCGTCGGGCGTTTGTGAACTGACCGGGCCTGCAAGCGTGAGAGCCAGCAATAGGAGTACGAGCGCTTGAGCGGCCCGTAGGGAAAATTGAGAGAATACGCGCATTTGCCGCCTCCCAATGATCAACCGTCATCCGTCAGTATAATGCAAAATACGGGTCATGAAAAAAATCGACCCGTGCGGGAAGCGTGATCATTGTCATCAAGGCTGGCGCGTTGTCCGACCGCCGCCTGTCACATCAGAGCCGACCAGTTCAGTTTCCTTTTCTGCGTCTAGCGACTATCGGCTGAGCAGGCCGGTGCCTTGCAAGCGGCACAACCTCGTCGAGCGCATGTTTCGCAGGCTCAATGACTGGCGGCGCATTGCCACGCGCTTCGTCCGAAGCTTCCTCTCGGCCGTCAACCTTGCAGCCGCAATCATATGGTGGGTCTGATTGGTTCCGGGCCGAAGGGCTCCAGGTTCGGCAACGAGCGTGCTCAGCCGCCGCTGATCGCGGTGAGCACGAAAACCTCGACGCCGGGCCTGAGCTTCGTCCTCAGCGTGGCGCGCTCGCCCTCGACGAAGACGTTCATGTGCTTGCGGATGGCGGGGCGGCTGTCGCAGATGCGGTCGCGCATGCCGGGCCAGCGCTTGTCGAGTTCATCGACCATTTCGCGCACGGTCGTTGCCTGAACCTCGGTGCGCCTGGCGGCGCCGGGAAACAGATCGACCAGGACCCCGGGCAGGCGCACGACGACGGTTGCAAGCTGTGCCTGGCGGGCGTCCGGGGCAGGGCCGTTGTCCATGGTTGCGCTGCCCCGTCAGTCGTCGATGACGAGCGTTTCGACCGACAGGATCGAGGGCAGGTGCTGGGCCACATCGATCCAGCTCTCGCCCTCGTCGGAGCTTGCGAAAAGCGCGCCTGAGCTTGTGCCGAAATAGACCCCGGCCGGGTCTAGCCGGTCGGTGGCCATGGCTTGCCTGAGCACGCCGATATAGGCGTTTTCCTGCGGCAGTCCTTTGCGCATCGCCTGCCATTCGCGCCCGCCGTCGCGCGTGCGCCATACCGCGGCCTTCGCGTCGGGCACGAAACGGCCGGCGGAGTCGCCATTGAGCGGCACCAGATAGAGCGTCTGGGGATCACGCGGGTGGGTTGCGGCAGGAAAGCCGAAGGTCGAGGGCAGGCCCTTTTCGATGCTGACCCAGCGCTTGCCGCCATCGTCGGAGCGATACATGCCGCAATGGTTCTGCTGGTATAGCCGGTCGGGCATGCCCGGCGCCATGACCAGATTGTGCACGCACTGGCCGAATTCGGGATAGTTCTCGCCCTCGGGCATGAAGTCGGCGCGGGTGCCGAGATTGCGCGGCTCCCAGGTCCTGCCGCCGTCGCCGCTGTAGAACACGCCAGCCGCCGAGATGCCGATCCAGATGCGGTCGTGGTCGTTGGGGTCGATCACCAGAGAATGCAGGATCAGGCCGGCGCCGCCGGGCGTCCAGTGCGGCCGGGAAGGGTGCTTCTGCAGGCCTTCGACGTGGCTCCAGCTCTGGCCGGCATCGTCGCTGCGGAACAGGCCGGCAGGCTGCACGCCGGCATAAAGGCTGCCGTTGGCCTTGGCGAGGCTCCACACCGCCTTGATCGGTTCCTCGCCCTCGGCATAGGCGAGCCCTTCGGAGGAATGTGTCCAGGTCTCCCCGAGATCGGTCGATTTCCATACCGCGGGGCCGAACCATTCGTTGCCGCCGGCGCCATAGATCGTGCCGGTCGCCTGGTCGGCGATCACGTGGTTCATCGGCCAGGTTTCGCAATACGGGCCCCGCAGCTTCCATGAGCGCCGCTCGGCATCGCTCTCGGCGATGAAGGCGCCCTTCTTGGTGCCGAGCAGGACAAGAACTTTCTGTGCCATTTGGTCTCCTCCCCAGGAGCCCGATCTTCAGAAATAGAATCTGGATCGGCGGCTATCTTGTTCAATTGTCTCGCGTTCCCGCGAACACTGCACGTCGCGACGTTTTGCCTGGTGCTCTCCCGGTCACGGGTGCCGCGGCGGCGTATGTTAGCGGCAAAGGCCCGGCCGGAACAGCAGACACCGGCGAGCTACTGACAAACGCCGGTGCTTGGCGGTCGCTGCCGATATTCGGTTGACAGGGCGCCATAATTCAATACCCGTCGCGCGATAGAGCTGCTGCCATTCTTCGTGTGGAGGACCAATCAGATGACGATCAACGTGGCACCGGTTGGGCTGACGCG
>VFQM010000148.1_pt1 | contig 88064 bp, 71 predicted proteins | sample 3512391 | NCBI WGS metagenome assembly VFQM01 (sample SAMN10412369, study PRJNA504923) | tailings metagenome | isolation source: Replicate 1 from Balatoc abandoned mine | place: Philippines | reverse complement strand
ATGGTCCCGGCCAAATAAGGTCTTGCTACCCTCGCGTACGAGCATATCCAACATTTTCTGCTGGTATAAACCTGGTTGTGACGACCACTTTATTGTTTGGCTGGCTATGTAAGCCGCCAGTGGTTTTGCTAAAACTGAACGAATACCCATACCGCAAGTTAGTTTGAAAAAATCAAGTTTAGAAAACGCAGGTACTGACTAAAATGATTTATAACCACTTGATTTTCTTGATGCTTTTATGATTAGCCTCACTCCTCCTCTCTCCCAAGGAGAGAGCGATAGTCGAATCAAGAAAATCAAGCGGTTATGTATAGTTCTTTATTTTTTGTTGGACAATAAGGTTTAGAAAACACCGTATTTTGAGATTTCTACAACTTTTTTAGGTTTGCGAACATCTTTCACCCTGGTTTCGTTATAAGCTACGTATGAAAACTATTTTGAAGACAGTAATAATTGCTTTTGTAGCCGGATTGGCTGGTGCTTTTACCTTTTTTAAATATAAGATTGAACCAGCGCTTGAAAATAATGTGCAAGCTACGCATCAACTGACAAGTGATAGGTCAATGGCCAATGAGGCCGGAGAAAAACTCAGTGAACCACTTTCACTGGCAGATAATTTCAACACCAATACCAGTTTACCACCGGTAGATTTTAGTGAAGCAGCCACCAAAGCCATACCAAGTGTGGTGTATATAAATAGTATTTCTAAAGGTGTGGCCACTTCATGGGATTGGTTTTTTGGTGGTACCACCTCTCAAACACAGGTAAGCAGCGGTTCGGGTGTAATCTTTACTGCGGATGGATACATTGTTACCAACAATCACGTGGTGGCTTCTGCCGAACGCATTGAGGTTATCTATAATAAAAGAAACTACGTTGCAGAACTGGTCGGCACTGATCCCTCTACCGATTTAGCTGTGCTTAAAATAGAGGAGAACAATTTACCGGCCATTACTTTAGGCAATGCTAAAAATGTGCAGGTAGGCGAGTGGGTAATCGCAGTAGGTAATCCCTTCTCACTTTCTTCAACAGTAACAGCCGGTATTGTCAGTGCCAAGGGCAGACGTATTGGTATATTAGAAGATAAATTCCCGATTGAATCATTTATTCAAACAGATGCAGCAATCAACCCGGGTAACTCGGGTGGTGCACTCGTGAATAAGAGTGGCGAGTTGGTAGGCATTAATACTGCTATTTTATCGCGCACAGGTTCTTATACCGGTTATGCTTTTGCTGTGCCGGTTGACATAGCTAAAAAAGTTGTGGATGATTTAATCAAGTTTGGTATTGTACAAAAAGCATTGATGGGTGGAAATGTGATTGAATATGATTACGCCACAGCTAAAAAATACGACCTGAAGACAGATGTAAAACAATTTAACGGTGTGGTGTTGGAGAAAATGGAGCGTGAAGGTCCTGCAGCTAATGCAGGATTAAAACCGGGTGATATTATTACAAAGGTAAATGGTAACGATATCAACAGTAAGAGTGCTTTTGAAGAGACACTTGCTTACCTGTATCCGGGCGATAAAATTGTGGTTACCTACCAGCGTGGTAATAAAACGGAAACAGCCAACATTACACTGGTGAATAAAAATGGAGGAACGGAAACTATCAAAAGAAAGATATACAGTTCTTCCACATTGGGTGCAAACCTGGAAGCAGGAGACTATGGAGTAAAGATTTTTAAACTTAAGCCCGGTGGTATGTTAGATCAAATCGGCATCACTGAAAACTTTACCATCTACTCCATCAACCGTCAGCGTGTGGAGAATCCGGAAGAAGTGATTGAGTTTTTTGAAAAGTTTAAAGGCGATGGCTATTTATATGGTATCAATAGTAATAAGCAGCAATTGCAATTGAGATTTAGGTTACGATAATCTGACACGATGTTCATCAATAAAAACAGCCTGCTTAAGTTAAGCAGGCTGTTTTTTTTATTTGAAATTTGAAATTTGAAATTAATCCTACACCCGCATCTTCAATCGCTTGCCTAACTCTTCTACAGTATTTTTGAAGTTAGGGTCAGTCTTCATCATATCTTCTACAGATTCTAAAGCATGAATAACTGTACTGTGATCGCGGCCGCCAAAATTACTACCGATTAATGAAAGGGTAAGTTGTGTATAGCGCTTGCAGAAATACATGGCTACCTGACGCGGAATGACAATCTCCCGTTTCTTCACCTTGCCCTTCATTGCTTCTAAATCAACTTTGAAATGATCGGCAACCGTTTTTTGGATAAAGTCTACACTTACATCGCTTTGAATTTCTTTGATGATGTTCTTGAGTACTTCTTTAGCCAGATCAAGGTCAATGTCTTTCTTTAATAAAGTAGCATGGAATATTAACGAATTGAGCACACCTTCCATATCGCGAAGGTTAGTATCAACACTATAGGCTAAGTATTCAGCCACTTCTGTTGGCATATCAATACCATCAGCCTGCATCTTGCGGTGCACAATGGCTAACTTCGTTTCAAAATCAGGTTCTTGTAAGTCTGCCGTTAAGCCCCACTTAAACCTGGAGAGTAATCTTTCCTGAAATCCTTTCAAATCGCGTGGCGGGCAATCGCTGGTCATGATGATCTGCTTGCCGGTCTGGTGCAACTGATTGAAAATATGGAAAAACATTTCCTGTGTTTTTTCGCGACCTGCTAAAAACTGCACGTCATCCAGAATCAATACATCTACCTGCAAATAAAAATTCTGAAACTCCTGCATTTTATGATTTTGCAGGGCGTTCAGGAATTGACTGGTAAAATCATTCTGATCTACATACAACACTACCTTATTGGGCAGGTTATTTTTTATTTCGTTGCCTATAGATTGCACCAGGTGCGTTTTACCTACACCGACACCACCATAAAGCATAAGCGGATTAAAAGAAGTAACGCCTGGTTTTTTGGCAACAGCCAAGCCGGCAGAACGCGCTAAGCGATTACAATCACCTTCTACAAAGTTGTCGAAGCTATAATTTGGATTGAGGCGCGAATTGATGGTTTGCGGATTAAGCGCTTTAAAAGTAAAAGGCGAATAATCGTCTGCACCAATACCATTTAAGGCAGACTTGCGGTTGGCTGATCCATTAGGGTAGTTAACCGCAACAGCGGGATTTTGCTGATTGCCGCTATCTACAATAACAGAGTATTCCAAACGACCTGTTGGACCTAATACAGTATGCACTGCTTTTTTAAGTACAGGTACATAATGCTCTTCCAGCCATTCGTAAAAAAACTGCGAGGGAACCTGAATCGTAAGCACGTCAGCGTCTACTCTAACGGGTTTTATGGGTTTAAACCATGTTCCGAAGTTTTCATCCCCTACATCCGGGCGAATAATATCGAGACAGTCATTCCATACCGTTGCGGAGTCTACTTCTATCATGCTCGTTTATTAAGGTTTGTACTAAGAAAATTCCCTTGGGGAAAGGGGAACAAAGATGAAGAAAACACTTATCAAAAATCAAGTGTTCGGGTGCTTGATTTTTTAGAATTTTTTTTGCTTATGTAAATACCTCCGACTTCACACATGCGATTGCAAAAATCTTCACTAAAATTGCCTTTAAATTATGCTTTATGGCCGAAAAAAGGGCAATTGATCAGCTATCATCCACGTTTTCACCAGCTACAGCTAAGGATTGGGCGCAAATCGCACAAAAAGAAATAGAAAATAAAAATCCCTGGGAGGACTTAGCCTGGCTTGATCAGGATAAGCTTGTTTTTAAACCTTACTATGATGCTGATGCCAGAAAAAATCAATTTGTATTTGCCTTAGCTCCTGCACAACATCAATTCTACGGTGCACGTGGCTGGCAAAACATGCCCTTAGTCAGCATAGAAAATGCCAAATTGGCCAATGAAAGTGCCTTGTTTCACCTGAGTAATGGTGCCGATGGTATTTTATTCGATTTACAGGGTAAAGAAATTGAACTAAAAACTTTACTTAAGGATATTCAGTGGGCTTATTGTGCTGTCTCTTTTAAAAATGGACACAAAAATTTCGCAAAAGCACTGATTGACTATATCCAAGCAGAAAAGTTAGAGAAGAAAAATTTGCAGGGTTCACTTTTTGCTACTGAAATAGATGCGGAGACAGTAACCTTCTTTCATGAAACACCTTTTCAGCCCCTGGGTATCTGGGCAGAGGCGAGTGAAAAAAACATTGATACCTTAAACAAGGTATTGCTACAGGTAAATTCAGTTTTTAAAAATCCCAAATTGAAAAAACTGGATGCTATTGCCATTTCAATCAATGCGAGCACAGATTTTTTTCACAGCATCGCGCTAAGCAAGGCACTTCGTGTGCTGGTTAGCAGTTATGCAGCAACACAAAACATTGCTTTAAGAACAATTCATATTCACGGCCGATCCGAAGTGTGGGCAAAAGAATCTTTTCAACCACATGGCAATATGTTAAAAAGCACCACTGCCGCATTAGCGACTATAGTGGGTGGTTGCGACAGCCTGACTGTTTATGCAGAAGATGCCGGCAGCAGCATGATGCAAAGGGTAGCGCGTAACGTGTCAAGTATTTTAAGAGAAGAATCACACATCAATAAAGTAGCTGACGCAACAGCAGGGTCTTACTTTGTTGATAGCCTCGTACAACAACTGGTTGAGGAAACTATTACCAGACTACAGGCAGCGGGGTTGGAAATTCAAAATTCAAAATTCAAAATTCAAAATTCGAACCTCGAACTTCGAGCCTCGAACTTCGAACACCCGGTATGGAATAGTCCTGAGACGATTGCAGTTAAACCTGTCTATACAAAAGAAGATATCGCTTCGCTACCACACCTACATTTTACTGCAGGCATTCCGCCTTTCTTACGCGGACCTTATGCGAGTATGTACACACAAAAAGCGTGGACCATCAGACAGTACGCAGGTTTTTCTACAGCCAAAGATTCGAATGCTTTTTATAGAAGAAATTTAGCAGCCGGACAAAGAGGTTTATCTGTTGCTTTTGATCTGGCCACACACCGTGGTTACGATAGTGATCATCCACGTGTTACCGGTGATGTAGGTAAGGCAGGCGTGGCCATCGATTCTGTATTGGACATGAAAATTTTGTTCGATCAGATTCCCCTTGATAAAATGTCTGTATCCATGACCATGAATGGTGCTGTGTTGCCCATCATGGCCTTCTATATTGTTGCCGCAGAAGAACAAGGTGTAAAACCTGAACAGCTTACGGGTACCATACAAAATGATATTCTGAAAGAATTCATGGTGCGCAATACCTACATCTATCCGCCCGCTTCTTCCATGCGTATTGTGGCTGATATCTTTGAATATACTTCGCGCAACATGCCGAAGTTTAATTCGATCAGCATCAGTGGTTACCATATGCACGAAGCCGGTGCACCTGCGCACATTGAATTAGCATATACGCTGGCTGATGGATTAGAATACATACGTGCGGGTATCAAAGCCGGTATAGCCATCGATGATTTTGCACCACGCTTATCTTTTTTCTGGGGCATAGGCATGAATTTTTTCATGGAGATTGCCAAGATGAGAGCTGGTCGTTTGCTCTGGGCGAAAATTGTTCAGCAGTTCAATCCGAAGAAAGATAAGAGCATGGCTTTGCGTACACACTGCCAGACTTCCGGATGGAGCTTAACAGAACAAGATCCTTATAACAATGTAACACGTACTACCATTGAAGCCTTAGCGGCAGTACTTGGTCATACTCAATCCTTACACACCAATTCCCTGGATGAAGCCATTGCTTTGCCTACCGATTTCTCCGCGCGCATTGCACGCAATACACAATTGTATTTAGAAAAAGAGACTAATGTGACTAAGGTAGTCGATCCCTTAGGCGGGTCTTATTATATAGAGAGTCTAACAGCCGAATTAGTCGATAAGGCCTGGGCCTTGATAGAAGAGGTGGAGGCTTTAGGCGGCATGACCAAGGCTATTGAAAGTGGTATTCCTAAAATGCGTATAGAACAAGCAGCTGCTGCCAAGCAGGCACGCATTGATTCAGGCAGAGATGTGATTGTAGGCGTTAACCGTTTTCAAACAGATGAAAAACCTGACTTCGAAATTTTAGAAGTAGACAACACAGCAGTACGCAAAGAGCAAGTAGATCGATTGATACAACTCAAGGGCGAACGCGACAATGCGGCAGTGCAAGTGGCACTGCAAGCGATCAGCGATGCAGCTGCGAAGGGCACGGGCAACTTACTGGCACTTGCTGTAGAGGCTGCGCGCAAGCGTGCAACCCTCGGTGAAATATCAGATGCAATGGAAAAAGCCTTTGGCAGATACAAGGCGAGCATCAAATCAATATCCGGTGTATATTCGGGAGAAATGAAAAACAACAAGGCTTTTGATGAAGTACGCAAACTCAGCGATGCTTTTGCTAAAATGGAAGGGCGCAGACCGCGCATTTTAGTAGCCAAGATGGGACAAGATGGTCACGATAGGGGTGCTAAAGTAATTGCGACCAGCTTTGCTGACTTAGGTTTTGATGTAGATATCGGGCCTTTATTTCAAACACCGGAAGAAGTAGCCATGCAGGCAGCAGAAAATGACGTACACATTGTAGGTGCTTCAAGTCTGGCCGGTGGGCATAAGACTTTAATACCTGAGTTAGTGCAAGCCTTGAAAAAAATTGGTCGTGAAGATATCATGGTGGTAGCCGGTGGTGTTATCCCCGCACAGGATTACGACTACTTATTTGAAAGAGGCATTGCTTTCGTGTTTGGACCTGGTACTGTCATCACAGATTCCGCTAAAGGGATTTTAGAAAGACTGATGCATAATCAGGAATAGCTTTTCCTGCTTACTTAAAATGATTTCCAATCATCGTCTCCGAAGGGACGATGATTTTTTTACCTGCTAATCATTGTTTCTTATTAACGCCTTGTCTACTTCGTGACGAGTGGGCAGAGCTTGTAAGTATTTTTTCATTAAAGAAGTCATCAATAGCATCAGATTGCTTCAATCGCCAGCCCACAACCTATTCTGCGCTTTCGCAATGACGCGCTTTCTTGTTCCAATCATCGTCTCCGCTGGGACGATGATTTTTTTGCCTGCTAATCATTCTTTCTTATTAACGCCTTGTCTACTTCGTCACGTTTGGAAAGAGCTTGTAAGTATTTTATTCATTAAGGAAAGCATCAATAGCATCAGATTGCTTCAATCGCATAGCCTACAACCTATTCTGTGCTTTCGCAATGACGCGACCAAGTAAAAAATAAAAGAGCACGTCTTTGCGAGGCTTTGCTGCGGACTTGTGCGGAGGAAGCCGAAGCAATCTGGTTAGTTTCGGAGATGAATTGCATAGGGATAGGTTGCTTCTTCTCAATTTTTCTGTCCCATGTTCCCTTGAAACAGGAAAAGGTTGACGTGAATCAATAAGGTCTTAGGTAGCGCTGCTTTAAAAATAACAACAATTGTATATATTTACCTTAGCGTGCGGTTATGTGCAGTGGTTGAGGTGATAAAGCAATATAGCCGGAGTTTGTGTGGTGGTTTTTAGAGCGTACTTTAGTAATAATAAATTTATGAGACACAAATTTTAATCAAAATAGAAAAATGATATGGGTTTTTTTATTGATAGTGTCGGAGATTATTTTATTATTCTTACCAATTTATATTTACGACCAATACTTCTGGATAATAATAATATTAGCATATACCATTCAAATTTTCATAGTTGGTAGAATAGAGAGAGTATTATTAAAAAAGACAAAAACAACAGCTTTATTCTTTTTGATTTTAGTATTCTCCATCACGAACTATTTGGTTTATGACTACCGAAAAGAGAATGCCTATCTCAATAGCAAGATTATAATAACTGAAGGACAAGTTGTTAGACAATATAGCCAAGGAGGTAGAAAAACTACTAAAAGATATTATCTAGAATATGAATTTAATGCTGACAATAAGAGGTATAAACATGTAGATGAAGTTCAATATTGGGTTTGGTTCAATTACAATTTTAATAAGAATTTAAAAATTGAGTATGTTCAAGATAATCCCAAAATATCAAGAATACACAAATCAAGCCTGATAGAATATCCTGGACATGAAGAGTTGATGAAAAGAGCGAATGAAGAATATAATAAAAAAAAATAATTGTTACTAGAATAAAACCAGTAGGCATCAATAGCTAAAAAGTACTACTTTGTTCCAAACATCGTCTCCGCAGGGACGATGATTTTTTTGCTCTAATTATCGTCTGCGCATGTAGTCGGGCTCACCTACAATACTCTCTGTTAGAGAGGATGAATAATAAGGCTTATGCGTTTGCAAGGAGATCTAAGATTTTTCTCAGTTCACAGATTCCCCTGAAACAGCAAAAGATTGGTGTGAATCCATGATAGACTAGATGGCGCTGCTAAAATAATAACAACAATTGTATATATTTACCTTAGCGTGCGGTTATGTGCAGTGATTAAGGTAATGAATGAATATAGCCTAGTGTTGTGCGCAAGCTTTAAGATACAGTAAATGGAAAATATCGACATTTCATATTTAATAAAAATTCTTGGGGGCTTGACTGTAATTGTAAGTTCTTCAATAAGTTTTATAGCTTATCTAATTCACAACAGACTTATTGACAAATGGCGAAAAAGTGATCAAAGTGAAATAGCAAAACTTCAAGGTCTGATAGACAGAAATAACTCCATAATTACAACACTAACGACAAAGGGTCGAAATGAAACACTTGACCAGAAAGAATTTGAGGCAATCGAGAAAACTTGGGAATTTGTTATCAAAGTAAAGAGATCGGTTCCAGCCTCAATATACTCTGCGTATACACTTTTATCAGAAGAAGAATTTACCATTGAAAATATAAATAAGTTTAGTGAAACAGAACTCTCGACTTTAACAAAAATGGACATTCTTAAAAATAATGTGAGTATAAGTGAAATTGAAAAGTACCGACCCCTACTATCTAATAATCTATGGCTTCTCGTTTTTGCATTCCAAGCATCTATTGGCAGAACAAAGTACCTCTTAATTGACGGCTATCATAAAGGAAAACCGATACATTGGAAAAATGATGAATACCATCAAAGCATTCTAAAATCTGTTTTAAGCGAAACAGAGTTAAAATACCTAGCAGGTACTAAATTACAGTCTTACGAAGCCCTCATAAAAATATTTGAACAAAGAATCTTAGACGAAATTAAAAAGATTAATTCTGGAGAATTAAAAACTGAGGAATCCTTTAAAATCGCAAAAAAAATAATAGAGCTCGTTAAAAAGGAAGACCAAGATTAATCAGCCAGCGCACAACAACGGCTATAAAGTATTACTTTTGATTAATTATTTTTAAAAGATAAAAGCAACTCTGTATAGCCAAGCGTTGTACGTAAGGCTTCTTGAAAATAGAGAATGAAAGAGTATTCTGAAACATATTTAGAGTCAGCGTATCGACATTCTTCGAATCACCGGGGTGAGGTTTTACAAAGCACACTATGCAGTTGTTTTTATTGTAAGAAGAGCTTTAAGCCGGACGAAATTGAAAGATGGATAGACGAACTTGAATCAATTGGACAAACAGCTCTTTGTCCAAAGTGCGACATTGACTCAGTTATTGGAGACAAATCCGGTTTCCCAATTACAAAATCGGAATTCATAAGACAAATGCATTCTCGGTACTTTTAACAGGTCCAATGGCAAGGAATCCATTATACAAGACCGATCTACGAAACCGCCCTACCTACAACAACGGCTCTAAAGCATTATTTTGATTAATTATTTTTAAAGGATAAAAGCAACGCTGCATGGTCAAGCGTTGTGCGCAAAATTTTTAGGAAGATGATTTCAATAATCTAGATGAACGAAATAGAAAAAGCTGTAAAGGACAATGAAGCAAAAATAATGCTTCCATTCATTCTGAAATTGTTTATAATGGTTGCTATTGGATCTATTGTCTATAATCACTTTGATCTTGGAAATAAGTATTATCAGGGAGAGAAATTGCAGACGATTGACCTGACTGTTGATAAAACACCAATTTATGTAGATGGAGGGAAAGGTGGAACTGACAGATTTAGTCTTATTTCTAAGGAATCGAAATCTAGACTATGGATATGCCGAGGAGCCTTAACTGTAGTGCTCTCAGACGCAAAGATTGAAAATGATTTAAAGAAAATAGTTCATGGGCAAAAAATAACTATTCATATTTACGAACAGGATGCAGAAGTACTTAAAAATGGAGACCAAGAAGTATCGATTATAGGCTTGACAATAGGTGAAAAAGAAATAATAAGCCCAGCACAAACAATGGAAGCTGATGCCAAAGACCAAAGATTAAACTTAATTCTTGGGGCAATAGCGATAATTGGAACTCTGATTGGATTGAATTGGAAAACTTTAAAAAAGCTAGTATAGAAAATGCAGCGCATATAAACAGCCATAAAGCAGTATTTTTTGGTGATAATTTTTTTAAAGAATAAAAGTAACGGTGAATGGCCAAGCGTTAGCTAACCTTAGCAGATATATGAAAACTATTATAACAATATTAATTGTATTCGGGCTTTTAATTGACACTAAATCCGAATTAGGGCTTGGAGTAATTCAAGTAGACATTTATAAAACTACTGAGATAAAAGTCTATAGAAACAAAGGAGATAAATCCCCTGAGAAAATTATCAGACTAGTAAACAAAGATGGAGAAATTAATATTGAAGAACATAATTATTCTAATTGGTTAAAACCAGAAGCTATTTGGCTTGATTACTCACAGTTTCTATTTCGTTACACTGCTGTAGAAGATAAATGGATTCAAATTATTGTAAATACAGATACTAAAGACAAAAAGTGGATTCAAAAAAGTCAAACATTAACTATTCAGACCTGGGAGAACTTTTTGATTAATGAAACAACTGCCATTGATCCCTTGGGTTCAACAGACATAAAAACAGAGCCAAATACCAACTCAACGACATTAAGAAAATCGACAGACAAAGACTGCTTTGAAGCCATTGAAATAAAGGGAGACTGGATTAAAATTAAAACCAACGAGACACTGGATTGCAATGAACATCCACAACCCATGAAGTCTGGATGGATAAAGTGGAAGGAAAATAATCAGCTGTCAATAAAATACTTCCTAACATGCTGATTATACCGTATGCTAACAACTATAAAGCATTACTTTTGATTAATTATTTTTAAGGACAAAAGCAATGCTTGATAGCCAAGCGGCAAAAAAGTTGCTCCCAAGAATAGTGTTGGCCTCAAAGCATAAAATCAATAAAAGTGTATTATGGAAAAAATGGACCTCTACAAATTGACTGATGCAGAACTATTAGTCGAGAAGAAGAAGCTGATGAAAACTAAAGTCTTCTATGCAGCAGCTATTGGTTTTATGACAGGTATACTCATTTTCGGATTTGTTTCCTGGCTGCTGTTTTCCGAGAAACGTTTCGGGTTCCTGATTCCAATGTTGATTCCTGTAATTTTCATTTACAGAATGCTTAAAGCCCCAAATAAAAACAAGGATTTAGAAGATGTCTTGAAAGAAAGAAAATTGAATTGAATGAAAACTCCCTTAATCCTGGGCATTCAATATTGAAAACGAATGTTAAAGCTTGTGAGTTTTCTAAATCAACCACAGTATTCTTTCCAATCATCTTCTCCGAAGGGACGATGATTTTTGTTTTAATTGGTGTGAGGATGGGATCATACTTCTTTAGGTTAACGGCTAATACGCTTGTTTACCTGCAATCCGTCTGACCGCTGTTTACATCCGCCTTCAGCGGTCTGACGGATGGTTCGTTTTATAAAATTCTAATCTTATTGCAATCAATGCTATCCAAACGGATTAATAGGTTAGTTGATCAATAACCTCTTTCGAAAATACAATGCCTCTATTTTGAGTTGGTAATTCAGGTTTTTGCTTTGACACACCATCCACTTATCAACATGATCATAAGGTTCACATACCCTTTGATCAGGCTTCCGAATTTTAAATTCTGAAAAGTTTTAATTTGCAAGAGTTTTAGGATTAGTTTTTAGGCTACTGGTCTATCAATAAATCAGCTAATAAGCACATCAGCACATCAGCACATTATCTTCACATCAGCACATCACCACATCAAATTCCTATTCGTTTCGCAAACTAAGAACAGGATTCGTATTGGCTGACTTTAGTATAACTACGCCTACGGTTAACACAGCAGTAAGCAGGGAGAAACCCAGACTTATTGCAAATGAGGAAACAGTAATTTCTGTTCTGTAGGCAAAGGCCATTAACCATTGCTGCATAGACCAATACACCACGGCACTGGAAAGGAGAAAGGCAGTCAATAGAATTTTAGCGTATTCAGCCGAAAGTATACCAGTAATCGAAAAGGTGGAAGCACCCAATACTTTTCTGACGGCTATCTCTTTCGCGCGTTGCTCTGTCATAAACCTGACTATGCCCAATAAACCAAGACAAGATATAAACAAGGCAAAAGCACCGAGATAGGAGAAGATGGCATTTGTACGCTGTTCTGTTTTATACAAATTCGCAACATCTTCATCAATAAAATGGTAATCAAAAGGACGCTCCGGTGCATACTTCTTAAAAATACTTTCAACAGCGGCTACTGTTGCCTGACTGGCATCTGTAAGCTTGACGGAAACATTGTTAATAGCAGCAGGATAGGTGTACATGATCAGCGGTTCGATTGATTTGTGTACAGATTTAAAATGAAAATCCTTTAGAATACCGATAAGTTTATACTGACGATCACGCACGGTAATTTCTTGCTCCTCTGCTGCTGTAATATGCATGATAGCAGCAGCTTGTTCATTCAACATAATGGAGGCGGTATCATGTAGGGCAGGTAAGGTAAAAGGCCTACCAGATTTTACAGTTAAACCGTATACTTCTATAAATTCGTGATCAACAATCAGTTTATGGAAGAAGGTGTGATCCGTTTCAGCTTTGCCTGCCCACTTAACATCACTGGTATTTTCATCGGTAAACACAATTGGATGGTTATGGCCCGTTACGGCAGTCACTTGGTTTAAGGCCTTTAATTCGTTGCGCAAAGATTCGAATTGAGGTAAGAATTTTCTGAGGGCCGTGAAGGATATAATCTTCTCTTTGTCGTAGCCCAATGCCTTGCTGTTGATATACCTAAGCTGGTCTTGTATAATTAAGGTTGCACTAACCAAACCGATAGCAAGACTGAATTGTGTAACAACCAGTACGCGTCTTATTGAAAGAGCACTGTCGCCACTTGCTTTACCTTTTAGCGAGGCTACTGCTTGTTGTTGCGTAAGCAGCAGGGCTGGATAGATACCAGAAAACAGGATAGTTATTCCTAACATGGCGAGTAGGTATAAGCCATTGTCAAGCGAGAAATTGATGGCAAGATTGAGACCTGTTAAGGCATTAAAGTGTGGTAAGGCCAGCCAGACAAAAAGAATCGCCAGTAGCAGTGCCATAAGCACATAGAAAAAAGTTTCTAGCAGGCTGTAAAAAATAATTTGTGAGGTGCTTGATCCTAACACTTTTCTGACCGCTACAGCATGGTTGCGCTTAAATAACTTGGCAGTTGTGAGATTGGCATAGGTAAGGCAGGCTATTACCAGCACTAGTGCTCCAACCCATGAAAAAATAACGACATAGGTTATGTTTCCTCTTCCGGGCACATCATTGCTTAAATCAGTAGAGTATAGGTGGATTTTATTTAGCGGCTGTAGGGCTAACCATGAATTACCATCCTCCTGATTTTCCAGTAATACCTTAGTGATTGATTTTTCAAAGAGTAGGGGATCACTTTCTCTATTTAGTTTTACATAAGTGTGTAAGCTGGAAAAATACCAGTCATCCGTAGTCAGTAATCCATTGCCCGACATAAAGGACATAGGGATTAAATAGTCGAAATCGTAAAAGTGTGTATTGGGTGGAGGATTTTTCATAACGGCCATAATCTGAAGATTAAAAGGTCCGATGATGAAGGTTTTACCCAGGGGATCTTCCTTGCCAAAGAAAATTTCTGCAAGTCTTTCACTGATGATTATTTGATTGGGTTCAGTGGCAAAAGTAGCAGCACTACCTTTTAGCAAAGGAAAGGAGAAGACATCTAAAAAAGATGAGTCGACCGCGATGCCTTTTTTGTATAAGCAGTTAATATCCGTTCTGATGCAAAATTCCACTAAGCTTGATCGTGTAGTTTTTTGAACTGCTGTTTGCGTAGATTGAAGGTGAGCAGATAGGGGACCAGGTGTCAGGGCTACTTGTGAGCTTAGGCTGTCCCCATCCATTTTTTTCTGCACTACCCTGTAAATTGAATTGGCTTCTACATGAAAATCATCATAGCTCCTTTCATAGTTAATCCACATAAAAATTAGCATGAAAAAGGCGAAACCAATTGAAAGCCCTGTTATATTGATAAAAGCATCCAAAGAGCGCATATTGCGCCAAATGGTAAGAAGGTAATGACGAAACATAGTTCAGTTTAGGTTAGGGTAAGTTAGTAACTGTTTGCAGTATTCTCTAGACCAAGGCACATTCTTGGTAAAAAATGTATGCCTTAATTTTAAGGCATACCTTATGTTCATAAATCAAATCGATCACCTGATTGCACAACATCCTTCTGGTGATACTTGATGGTAATTTATTATTTCAAGTATTGATCGCTTACGCTAACTTCTCAAACTTAAAATATTCTTAACACCACCGTTTCGTAGATTAATTCATCGCTGCTGGGTAAGTCCTCCTGCGGATTGTTAGTCCAGAATTCCCAGCGACCACCTCTTATTTTTACCCACACCCTGTTGTTTGCATTATCCTGCCAAAAGGTTTCACCAGCAGAATTAATTACCTCTTGTAGTGAATTAAGTTCAGTATAGTTAAACCAGGTATCTGAATCTACCCATAACCTTACCGAGGCATTGATGGTACCATCAAACTGAATACCGATTACCTGAGTATCGCTTGCCTCCAGCATGTTTTCGACATTCACCTGAAAGTTTGTGGGGTGAATCGTTTCCCAGGGGAAGGTCAGTTCATAAATACCTTCTGGTGTTGTGGCGAAATGACGCATGTGTTGCAGCATCCAATCTTGTTGAGCGGGATTAACAGTCCAGGTCGCAACAGTTTGCAAATCATTGTTCAACCTTTTTACTTCTATTCCCATCAAATCCATGTAAGGCTGATTTTGCGGAGGTGTATTACCCACTCCGTGTAAAACAAATCCTTCAAAACCATAGAAAGGACCGGGTAAACTTACGCCACCTGAGATGTCGCCAGGTGGAACAACACTTACTGTTTTGCCATAAGTAAAAAACGGTTCATTGTACACAAAATAGTTTCCAGCGGGTCCCCATATACCTTGTGCATCCAGTAGTGCAGAAGCTAATGAATAATATTGAAATACAGGTCGCAATTTTACACCAGGGTGAGAACTGTGAATAAGATTATTGGTGTTTCTAATCATACCTTTATCAACCGGACGAGTGTAATAATCTTCTGTTGAGAATACTCCACTGCGACCATTAGCAACAGCTGGAAAATTGATCACAATGTTGTCTCGAATATCAAACGTGCTGTGATAGGTAGCAAAGGCCACAGGATCGGGATTTGAAAAACCCACAAAAGGATCAGCGGCATTGCTTCTGCCAGTACCATTCGTGGCATGGTTAAGACTGGTGCCAATAATCAGTGAGCGTTCGATGATGCCATCATCACCTGAGCCTGCAAAAAATCTTCCGTGATTATCGGCTGATACAACCGATTGGTTAGTTGGTCGTCTGGCCCTGTCCCAAATGCCTGGCCCCATATTCTTCCAGACTTTGAAGCGTGTTAAATGAAACCTGCGTAAGCTCGGCTCAGGCCAGGGTGTGGCTCTTCCACCTTCATTAGAGGCATATTGAAACTCAATTGTATTCCCTTCATTATCGTTTTCTACATCGTCAATGTGAATACCATTTATACCATTGGAGTGTGAGGTGTTATTATCGAATACACCAAACTTCATGCGACTGGGGTTCATGAGTAAGCCATCTTCGGCCAGCACACCAGTACTTTCACCAAAAGGACGCGTTGGAAAAGCCAACCAGAAACCAAATGATCCACAGTCAGCGGCAATGTTATTAATGATAGTATTGTCAGGATTACTTATCCAAAATCCTGAAGAGCCTTTCTCATTTACTTCATGCATTTTTAAACGGCTCGCAAAAGGAGGATTTCTTACACGCAACACAAGATTGCCGTCTATTACGTTTCTTCTTTCTACAGCATCTTCTGTAAAGATGCCGTGCCCCTGCACATCATACACAATATTGTTTTGTACCAGCACACCATTGGTACCATGAATAACGATGCCTCTGTTTCTGGAGCTGTTAATGGTTGAATTTTTAAAATACTGGCCGGTGGCATCAGCTGTAAAATGAGTGCCTGCATAACTCAGCATGTGCCAATGAAATGGGTAGCGTCTGAGTCTTCCACGTTGTCCGCCTCTTTTAATCTCAACACCATCAACATGTGCTACCGAAGTCCCCATTACCATGATGTGCACACCAAAACCTTGTGTTTGCCAAACGGCATCATCAGGTGCCTGAATCACAATGTTGCGACTAAGATTTCCGACCTCAGCCCGCTCATCCAAGACCAGTGGTGTTTGTAATGTTTCCGTGTCGGCTTGAGGAGGTGTGAGTAAGTTGACAGGTTCAAGACTCATGCCTGTAGTAGTAGGATATTGTAACAAGCCCCAACGAAAGGCATTGAGTGGTGTGCTCAAGCCGACTTGAGTGCCACTGACAGCTGTTATAGTATTTTTTTGTGTAATGGAAATTCCGTTGCCGGCCAGGTAATAATCTGTAGGGGCAATGACTAATTCATCACCGACTTTCCAATCAACATTTTGTAAAAGACTTAAGGATGTTGATCCTGCAGGTGCATGTTGATTGATTTTAGTCCAGATAGTGTTTGGTGTTTGACCATGCAATTCAAGATTGCCGTCCATGAGTACAATGCCACGTGTACCCATGCCCATTATGCTGGTTTCTGTATCAGTATCAGTAAGTGTAATAATGGCTTTGTGTAAAAAAGGATGTTGTGCTGTACCTATACGTAAGGTGCCGTGTACCATAATCCATTTCGCACTGAGTTGTAAATCTTTTCTGGCGAATTCTAACTCCCCATGTATGGTAATGCCTCCGAGTGCTGGTGGATTCTCGTCCATGCGTATAGTCATCTCTTCAGGAATAATTACATCACTTCCGTTGGTTGGTTTTCCATTGGGCCAGGTGGCTGGATCTGACCATAAGTATACTTGCTTACCGGTGAATTGGGTAATATCAGAGAAAATAGGTAAACAATCGGGTTCAGTAATTTGCGCCCTGAAGTAGTTGGCAGTATTACGGATTATATGGTCAAGTGTAAGATCAGAAGCACCCTCAATATCATTCCATACTTCACCATCTGTTGAGAACTGCCATTGGATAGTACCAAGTGTAGAAGCAGGGATTTCTAATCTCACCGTATCATAAAATTGTACTTCAGGTATTTGAGCCAGGCTGGCAAATGATATGAATAAAAGTGAAAGCAGGGTAATGAGTATATTTTTCATACTAAACTTAATTTATGGAGATAAGTAAGACTAATTTATTCCTTGATAAGCCTGATGTGCCACTGTCTGTTAGCAGCATTGAGCCTCAGGATGTAAAAGCCCTGCTTCAGTTTGCGCACGTCTACACTTGAAGTTCCTGCAGGTATTGGTATGCTCAGTATTGCTGAACCGGCAGGATTGTAAAAATGGAGCTCACCCGCCTCTAAGCTCGATACCTGAATATAATGACCAGCAGGGTTAGGGTGTACGGTGAATAATTCCAGTTTATCTCGCAGACCTACGATTTGCTCACAAACCTGAGACTGATCTACAGATATGGGTACTGTATACGATATTTGGGCTTGTGATTGCTTGAAGATTAAAAACCCTAACAGGAGGCTAAACAAGGAGACTTTAATCATACAGTTTTATTTAATGTTTATACTGTAAAAATAAGCTTGAAGCTCTCTTTATGTTAGTTTAAGACCGATACAAATGGTATACAAGAATGAAAATTGAGTAGCGAGTTGATTAAAAGTTCAGAATATGTTTTTTATAGTTCAATTCTGAATTTAAGTCGGGGTTGTTGGCCTCACCCCCGGCCCCTCTCCCCTGGAGAGGGGCCGGGGGTGCGATGAAAAGTATAGAAGTGTAGATTTTCATTGGGTTATGAAAAAATCCTGATATTTAGAGGCTTTTTATTCTTTCACTTGTAATTCTTAAGATATGTCGCTTTTTATATGTAAATAATCTATAGGCCTTGCCACTCTTTGTGCGAATTTTTATGCGATTTGGATATAAAAAACCATAGAATGGTTTTATGGTTAGAACTTGTGTGTAGGGTATTGAGAAGTTAAAGTCAGCAAGTTTTTCTTTTTTACATTTAAAAATTAGAGAGTCTTTGGTAAGGGTTAACACTCCCCTCTTATTGCTAAAAGGTTTCTCAAACATTCTATCGTCTCTTGTAACTTTTTGGGTGTAGATTATTTGTTGGTTATTAATTTGACCAGTAGCATATGTGCTACTGGTCAAAAGAATTGAAAAAAATATCCGGTTTATTATTTTCATGATTTATTTTGAATTGTATAACTGTTTTCCGAGGTTTTCCAAAAAAGTCCTGGGCTCCATTAACTAGATTGTATCATAAGGGGCACATTCCCCAGTTGAACATTCCTGTCTCCAGCCTCCGTCACATTGCATAGCAAAGTGACAGTAATCATTTGCCCAAACATCAGTTATTGCAACTGCACCCATAACAATACCTCCAACAATTGCCCCTATAGGCCCCGCTGTTGATCCAATGAGGGCGCCAACGCCAGCAGTTAAAATTACAGAACGGACTACTCGCCATGCGTTTCTAAACCAGCCTTGAGTGCGAGCCATTGAATATTCTTGCTCACTGTAAATGGAATAAGAAACTTGAATTAATCCTTCGTAATTAATTATCAAAGCATCCCAAGTAGTCAGTAAATTATTTTTTTCATAATATGGAATAGAATAGTTATTCAAAATATTATTTCTCATTTGGTTTAGTTGATTATGAATTTCCCATTCCTCGTAAATACCATTTTCAAAAATATTAGATAAAGTTGACAAATAATCATGTGAATGACTTCCATATGAAATTCCGTTTTCATCGAGGATATCTTGGAAATTATATAGATCAATGTCATTCATTCGCCCTGTGTGATATTCATTAGGTTCTTGTTTAATAAATTTTGAACTTATTTTTTCATATTCATCAATGAAATCTACCTGATGATGATTTAAAAAATAAGCAGAAACATTCTCCATGGAGTTCTCACCATTTCCAATAAATGCTTTTAATCCATTTGATATTTCAGTAATGTCAATTTTCCTTTCTTTTGAAGTTTCTAAATTTTCATTACACTGGGTTAATGTCAATATTAAGAGTAATCCCATTAAGAATTTAAGTTTGACCGAATTAATAACGTTTTTCATATTGTTAAATTTTATAGTTGAACATTTATTATTTAGAAATCGTTTTACGAAATAATTCTGAGATGCTTTTATAGTGATAAGCATAAGGTTGGTTTTAAAACCATTTAAAACGATTAAAAGTAATAATGTAACTATATTAACAGAGGTTTTAGATAGATTACAAATGGTCTACAAGAATGAAAATTGAGTTAATAGAAGATTAAAAGTTCATAATGTGTTTTGAGAAGTTCATTGTTATGTTTCTGTTGAGGGGGAGGCCTCACCCCCGGCCCCTCTCCGCAGGAGAGGGGTGGTAGAGCGATGAAAAGTATGGAAGCGTAGAACTTAATTGGTTTATGAAAAAACACTGATTTAGAAACTCCTAATTTTTTCATTTGTAATTCTCAAGATGTTTCGATTTTTATACGTAAATAATTTATACGACTTGCCACTCTTTGCACGAATTTTATGCGAGTTGGAAATATGAAACCACATAGTGCTTTTATGGATTTAATTCTTCATGCTGATAACTAAAATCCGTCTGACCGCTGTTTACTTTTGCTTTCAGCGGTCTGACGGATGGTTCATTTTATAAAATCCTTTCTAATGTAAAAGCAAGTAGCATCCAAACGGATAAGTAGATAAAACTATATAAAATTAACTTCTTAGAGGCTCAATCAAATCAATCAAATTGCCATACAAATCTTCAAACACAAGTACTTTCCCGTACGGCTCTTCAACCGGGCCACGCACAATTTTTACTTTATGTTTTTGAAGATTCTCAAAATCAGCTTGAAAATTTTGGGTGTGCAGAAAAAGAAATACCCGGCCTCCTGTCTGATTGCCTATTCTACTGCTTTGTTCTTCGTTAGCTGCTTTGGCCAATAATAATCCGCAGCCTTTATTACCGCGAGGTAATACCACTACCCATCTTTTGGTGGGGGACATGATTTTATCTTCAACAAGAATGAAGCCTAAAACACGTGTATAAAAATCTATGGCTTCATCATAGTCACGAACGACTATGGCTATGTAAGCAAGGTGTTGTTTCCCCATCATGCTTTAATGTTGTTTAGATCAAATTCAATGTCTTTTAGTTAAGTTTTTTATGGCCTCGCCTCCTGCCCTCTCCAAAGGAGAGGACGAAGATTGGAGCTTAACTAAAAGACATTGAATTTCTATTTATAATTTGCAGGAATGTCTACTGATCAGCTTCCAGTGATTGTTCACTTTTACGTAAACTTCGGTGTATAGTAGCTTCAGCGAAAAATCAGTTGTATTCACTTTGCCTACAAAGGTTCCTTTGCCTGTTACAATAGCAGTTTGATCAATCAGGTTTACACTCGACTCTTCCACCACAATGCTTTTATATTGGAGCTTACCGCTTTTCATATCGTTCAATACTTCTTCGCGGTTTTGAATCCAGCCATTAGAATGTACATAACTTACCTTATCGCCAAGTAAGTAATTGATGGAGTCAATATTATTAGTCATTAACCAGGCAAACTTTTGCTTATGCAGGGCATCCACTTTGGCTGCTTCAGTTTGAGCCAAGGCTACAAAGGTGGTGAGGACAAAAATAAGTATCACTATAATTCTCATGATTCAGCTTTTAATAGTTTATCCTTATCACGTGTGCCGGCATACAATTCATACTCCAATAAACGACAATCAATTTTTGCATTGTAAAATTCTATACGCTTGCTGGCGCGCAAGCCAATTTTTTTAGCGAGATCAAGATTGCCAGTAAAAATATAACCTGTGTAGCCTTTACATTGTTGCTTCAGAAAATCGCCCATACGTTTGTAAGTTGCTTCCAGCTCACTCACTTCTCCCAATCGTTCTCCATACTCCGGATTAAAATACACAACACCACTGGCTCCTTCCGGAACATAAGTATCGGCAAAGTCACATTTTTTTGTTTTGATGTATTCAGCAACGCCTGCAATTTCAGCATTGACTTTGGTTACATTCACCGCATCTTCACTAATATCAGTGGCATAGATGGCCAAGTTAGGTACTTCCTTTACCTGATCTTTCAACTTTTGAAACTCGCGGTGATAATTGCCAATTTCAAAACCTACAAAATGCATGAAAGAGTAATTTCTGCGGAATAAACCAGGCTTGCGTTGAGTTGCTATCAAGGCAGCCTCTACGGCAATAGTACCAGAACCACACATGGGATTCACAAAGGGTGACACCTTATCCCACTTGGTTGCATATAAAGTAGCGGCCACTAAAGCCTCGAGCATCGGTGCTTTGCCCGGTATTTTTCTGTAGCCGTGTTTGGAGAGTGTTTCACCGGAAGTATCGACAAATACTTCAGCTTCATCATCTTTCCAATATAAATAGACAGCCGCTTTGTCCATGTTGGGTCCGCTGTTGGGTCGCGTACCTGTTTTATGTCTGATTCTATCAACAATGGCATCCTTCACTTTTACATTAACAAACATGGTATTGTTAATGCTGGGTGTATCGACATTACAGGTTACTGAAAAATAACCTTCGTTTGGAATAATGTCTTCCCAGGGGATTTCTTCCAGAGCCCTGTACAATTCATCACCATTTTTAGCACGAAGCTGACGTAGTGAAAAATGAACCTGACTGGCACAGCGTAAGTTCAGGTTAAGTCGGATACAGTCCAACATTGTGCCCATCAGCTCGATCCGGGTTGGGTACACACCATCTGGAGTATAGCCCAGGTATTTAATTTCCTGCTCTAAATAAGGTGCAATTCGCTTGTTACAGGTTACAATTATGCGACTGCTTTCTTTAAAAAGTTCAAATGCCATGCTGCAAGTTCCGATTTTTTCAATCAATGACGCACAGCCTGGTAAAAAACTTATTTAGTACTGATAATACCTTGGCTAAATACTTTTCCTTTCCCTAATTTGAAGCATGAATCGCCAACAGTTATTTGACCAAATCCAGCAGAAGCAAACTTACTTATGTGTAGGCCTTGATACAGACCTGGAGAAAATCCCTAAGCATCTACTTTCCGAAAAAGACCCCATTTTTGAGTTTAATAAGCAAATAATAGACGCTACCCATCAGCATTGTGTTGCTTATAAACCCAATCTTGCCTTTTACGAAGCACTTGGCTCCAGGGGCTGGGAGAGCCTGCAAAAAACACTGGAATATATTCCCAACGATATTTTTACCATTGCTGATGCCAAGCGTGGCGATATTGGTAATACCTCTTCTTTATATGCCAAAGCATTCTTTGAGCAATTGAGTTTCGACTCGATAACGGTTGCCCCTTACATGGGCGAAGATTCGGTGAAACCCTTTTTAAAATTTAAGGATAAGTGGGTGATTCTATTGGCACATACTTCTAATATCGGAGCGGCCGATTTTCAACTGATTGAATCAAAGGCTAATGGCAGGCGCTTATATGAAGAAGTAATGCTGCGCGCCCAAAGCTGGGGCAGCGGTGATCAGCTCATGTTTGTGGTAGGTGCCACACAAGCTGACAAAATTGAGAGTATTCGCAAACTCGCACCGGAGTATTTCTTTCTTGTGCCAGGCGTAGGTGCGCAGGGTGGAGACCTTGAACTGGTCTCTAAGTTTGGTATGAATAAGCAATGTGGTTTATTGGTAAACTCAGCCAGAGCCATTATCTACGCTTCTGCGGAAAAGGATTTTGCGCAAGCTGCCAAACGCGAAGCAGAAAAAGTGAGTGAAGAGATGAAAGTTTATTTGAATAAGTATCTTTAGTCTTATAAAATGAAACCGTTGTGACCGAAGCCTTTCTCCATTATATATGGCAATTTCAATACTTTGATAAAAAGGATTTGGTTACAACTGAAGGTGAAAGCATTACTATTTTAAAAACCGGCTTTTACAATACACATGCCGGGCCCGATTTCTCTCAAGCTAAAATAAAAATAGGTGAACTTGAGTGGATTGGTAATGTTGAAATTCATATTCATGCATCTGAATGGCAACAGCATAAGCACCACCACGACAAAGCTTATGACAATGTAGTGCTCCATGTTGTTTGGAAAAACGATAAGCTAATTACAAGAAGTGATGGTAGTCTTGTACCCACACTGGAGCTTAAAAACAGAATTGAAGATTCTCTATTATTAAACTATAAGCATCTGGTAAACCAACCTGCTGCTATTCCTTGTGCGCACGCTTTACACACCATTAGCAGCCTAATCAGAATTTCAGCGCTGGATAGTGCGCTGGCGCAACGCCTGGAAAAGAAAGCACAACTGATTTTAAAAAGCCTTGAAGAAAACAATAATGATTGGGAAGAAACCTTCTACCAATTACTTGGTAAGAACTTTGGTTTTAAAGTTAACAGTGAAGCTTTTTACGCCTTAACCAAGGCTATTCCTTACAGAAGTTTATTAAAACACAGTGATAAGCTTTTGCAACTGGAGGCTATGCTATTGGGAACTGCAGGCTTTCTCGATAAAGTGAAAGATGATTATGCTCAATCTTTACAACGTGAATATAGTCTTCTGCAAAGTAAATTTAATCTTACCAACAAACAGTTAAATGAAAGCCAGTGGCGTTTTTTACGATTGAGGCCTGCAAACTTTCCTACTTTGAGAATTGCGCAGTTTGCCACCTTATTATCAACGCGTAAAAACTTGTTTTCAACTATCCTGGCTACTGAATCCATAGTAACCTTGAAGCAACTTTTTGAACTTAGTCAGTCAGCCTATTGGCAGACACATTATCGTTTCGATAAAAAAAGCAAAAAAGCAGTGCCTGGTTTGGGAGATTCCGCAATTGAAAATATTATTATTAATACGATAGTGCCGACACTGGCAGCCTACAGTATTTACAAGGATGAAAGTACCTGGATGGATCGAGCAGTCGACTTTTTGAGTAAGATCAGCCCGGAGAAAAACAGTATCATCAGTGAGTGGAAAGCGCTAGGCTGGCCTGTAACATCCGCATTCGATAGCCAGGCATTACTCGAACTGAGAAATAACTCATGCTTGAAGCGCTTGTGTCTTCAGTGTACTATAGGCCATACCTTGATACGAAAGACATGATGTACCTGCTTACTTTTATTTCAATAAGCCTGCTTATTTTTTTTCTGTACACAGAACGGAAAAAAGCTACTCCTTCTATCCAGTCATTTTTTCTGCCTGCGCTTGTATTACATATCATAGCAGGTTTAAGTTTAGGCCTGCTCTACCTTTATTATTATGGTGAAAGCGACACCTTCATTTATTTTAGAGAGGGATTGAAGTTGAATGAATTACTATTTTCAGATATAAAGCTTTACCTCAAATTTCTCTGGAGCAATGCGGGGGATGATACATTTCTACATTCGCTCGTCTATACCGACAGGCGTGCATTGTTCATGGTGAAAATCAGTAGTCTGATTCTGCTACTTTCAGCTAATAATTATTGGATTGCTTCTATCTACTTTTCTATTATCAGCTTCTTAGCCAGCTGGAAAATTTCAAGTACACTGCAGCAGTATTTTCCCGAAAAGCAAAGCGCAATTCTATTCTCTTTTCTTTTCATACCCTCGGTTGTTTTTTGGTCGAGTGGTGTTGTTAAAGAAAGTGTGGCCTTAGCTTCTCTTTTCTGCCTTGTCACGACTTTCATTCAGCTTTACAAGGCTAAGAAACTTTCCTGGTGGCAGTGGAGCATTTCTATTATATGTATTTGGTTGCTTTATAATTTAAAGTATTACTACCTCGCGGTTGTCATGCCTGTTATTATTACAAGTTTGTTGGTAAGGCTACTTCAGCACTACTGGCGAAAACTTTCATTTGTACAAGAGTTGATACTATGGCTCATGATATTCTGCTCATTTACATTGTTAGTCACACAACTTCATCCTAATTTTTATCCGAGTCGTTTTCTTTCAGTTATTTACAATAACTACCTGGCCTTTATTGCCAACTCCGCTACGGAAGATGTCATGCATTTTAATAATTTATCAGAAAACTGGGTAAATGTAATACTTCTTTCACCCTGGGCCTTTGTGTCTGGTGTATTCCGGCCATTTGTCTGGGAAAGTACAAATGCCTTGCAAATGATTGCCGCCATAGAGAATACCTTATTTTTAATACTGACCATCAGTAGCTTACATAAGTTAAAGACTTTAGCCACACATCCCGACCGCATGTTGATTTTTGCAACCCTGGTCTACTGTTTTGTACTCAGCACCTTTTTAACACTGTCTACGCCTAATTTCGGCACCTTAATTCGTTACCGTGTAGGTTTTTTATGTTTTTTTATTTTCCTCACCGCCAGTTCAAGTCCTATCTTTAGCCTTATTATTAATTTATTATCAAGTCTAAAGCAAAAGCTTGTTGGTAATAAACACTAAACGTATTTTTAGATATGGACAATCCTGTACTCATTTTCGGTGCCAATGCCCTGGGCCGTGCGGCAAAAGAAATTTTTGAAAATAATGGCAATGTTGTTTACGGTTTTCTGGATGATGATAAGAAACTGCATCAAAAGGAAATAGACAATGTGGTATGCCTGGGGAGCACAGATGACGATGGCTTCTTAAAGCTGATTGGTAAAAAGTGTGAGGCTTTTATTGCCATAGATGATATTAAACTGAAAAAGAACCTTACAGAAATGCTTAACGAAGTGCGGCATGTACAACCGGTTAATGCCATACACAACCAGGGCTCTATGGGAAGTCATGTGGAGTTGGGTCATGGCAATATGATTGACCAGGGGGCAAGGATCGGGGCAGGGGTAAAAATGGGGAGCCATTGCATCATTCATGCAAACGTAGTTATTGGCGTAGGGGCTGAAATAGGTGATTATGTTAACCTTGGCGCAGGCTCTATCATCGGCAGCGGTGTAAAAATTGAAGATGAAGTATTTGTAGGAGCAGGAGTAACAGTGGTGGCTGATATAACACTTGGTAAAAGAGCAAGAGTAGGAGCAGGTTCAGTGGTAATCGGTCAGGTTAAATCCGGTGAAACCGTTTTTGGGAACCCTGCCCAAAAGGTGAATAATTAATATGTAGTGTTAAGCCCCCTTAACTAAGCCAGTATGGGTAAAATTTCTGAAACCGATCTCATTTTAAATGAAGATGGAAGTGTCTATCACTTGAATCTGCTTCCTAAAAACATAGGCGACACCATTATTGCTGTAGGCGATCCTAATCGTGTTTTTCAGGTGAGTCAGCATTTTGATGATATTGATTTTGAAATGAACAAACGTGAGTTCATTACCCATACCGGTAAGTACAGTGGTAAACGAATAACCGTTATCAGTACAGGTATAGGTACGGATAACATCGAGATATTTTTGACAGAGTTGGATGCCTTGGTCAACATTGATTTGAAAACAAGAGAACCCAAAGCGCGCAAAAAGAAATTACGCATTATTCGTGTGGGTACTTCGGGGGCGATTCAGGAAGACATTCCATTAGATTCGCATTTGATCAGTGAGTATGCCATAGGTTTTGATAACCTGATGAATTTCTATGACCTGCCGATGGACAAATTTGAAAAAAGCATAGGCAGAGCCCTAAAGAAACAAATCGGCCTGAATTTTTCACCTTATGTTGTAAAAGGATCGGAAAGCCTGCGCGATCTGTTTAAAAAGGATATGATTATTGGCAACACCGTCACTGCCCCAGGTTTTTATGCGCCTCAGGGCAGGGAAATGCGCATACCGGCACGTTATCCAAAATTGTTAGAAGACCTGACTTACTTCCACACAAAAAACAGTGAGTTCTGGCTTACCAATTTAGAAATGGAAACCGCAGCCTATTACGCATTGGGTCGAATGTTAGGTCATGAAGTAATCAGCCTGAATGCTATTATCGCTAACCGCGTTAAGAATAAGTTTTCTAAAAAACATACCAAAACCGTTGACGACCTGATCAAGAAAGTACTTGATCTGGTATAGCTAGGCGGTTACACCACTCTCCATGCGCATAATATGTTTGCCGGCCTGGTACGGACTATCGTTATAAAAGCCTGACAAAATACGATGTGCAATTTGCTCGATAATCAATTCATTATCTGACTTACCATCTTTGCCTCTCCAATACACACGATTAGGATGTTTGCGCATATCCTCTACATATGCCTTGGCGCGTTCAAACTGGTCGTCAGTAAATGTGATTGTAAAACAGGTTTTAACTTTTTGAGTTTCCATAGCACTAATCAATTAGCAATGAGTATACCAAAATAATTCTTGTGCTAAGAACAAAATCAGCAGGGTCATTGTCAATATCACGCCCGAATTCGGGCATTTGCGTTCGACTTTGCGACAAATACACGAGCATATTTGATTAAATTGCAGCGCATTTATGAAGGACTGTACTATTTTTAAACTCAGCAATGGCATACGTGTCGTTCACCAGCACATTGCGCATACTAAAATTGTTCACTGCGGATTGTTTCTTGGCATCGGCAGCCGGGATGAAAATACCGAAAATCAGGGTATAGCTCACTTCTGGGAACACATGGCTTTTAAAGGAACAAAGAAGCGATCCACACTTGATATTATCACAAGCTTAGATTCAGTAGGGGGTGAGTTAAATGCTTATACCGACAAAGAGAAAATTGTATTTTTTGCTTCGGTTCGTGATGAGTATTTTGAAAGAGCAGTAGACTTGCTCGCTGATATAACTTTCAATTCTACTTTACCTGAAAAGGAATTAGAGAAAGAAAGAGGTGTTATTCTGGAAGAAATGTCCATGTACCTTGACAGTCCGGATGACTCCTTACAAGATGAGTTTGAAAACATAGTCTACCCAAAGCATCCGATGGGTATGAATATACTGGGCAGGAAAGAAACGGTGAGTCGCTTTACACGCAAAGATTTCAAACAGTTTTTTGACGAAAACCTGAGCAATGATAAAATAGTGTTTAGCTGTATTGGTAACATCACCTTAGCGGAGGCTGAGAAGATGGCTAAACGTTATCTCGAGAAGCGATCATTAGGTAAGGCGGTAGCGAAGCGTAAGAAAATTAATATTTATAAGCCCAGTGAAAAAATATTGACGCGCACTGTCAAGCAAGCTAAGTGTGCGATTGGCTCTCGTGCATACCCCATTCACCATAACGATCGTGTTGCCTTCTATTTATTAGTGAATATGCTTGGCGGTCCTGGTATGAACTCAAGACTCAACCTTTCGTTGCGCGAAAGATATGGCTACGTATACTCCATCGATGCGCACTACATTCCATATTCTGACACAGGCTTGTTTGCCATTTTTTTTGGAACAGAACCCAAGCAACTGGATCGTTGCATCAGCCTTGTTAAAAAAGAACTTCAGCGTTTTCGCGAAACCAAGCTAACGCATAAACAACTGAATGAAGCAAAAGAGCAGATCAAAGGACAAATGGCCATGTCGGAAGAAAACAACCTGAGTTTAATGATGATGATGGGGCGAAGTATTTTGGATTACAACAGAGTACCTTCTATCGAGGAAGTTTTTGAAAAGATCAATGCCATTACACCAGCAAAGATGCAGCGCATTGCCAATGAAATGTTTCGTGAAAAAGAATTGAGTCAGCTTATTATTAAATCATAACGACACAATGCCACTGGATATTACTCACCCGCTTGTTCAGCAATATGCAGAAAGGTATACATCTACTGAGAGTGCCCTCTTACAAAAGATAAATAGAGATACACACGCCAAGGTGTTGATGCCACGCATGCTTTCCGGTCAGCTGCAGGGTCGCTTTCTTGCCATGGTGAGTCGCATGGTAAAACCACAAAGCATCCTCGAATTAGGTACGTACACCGGCTATTCAGCCCTATGCCTTGCAGAAGGACTTGCCAAAGGGGGTAAGTTAACTACCATTGACGCCAATGAAGAACTAGAAGACCGTGTGAGATCTTATTTTAATGAATCCATACACAAGGATGCTATAGACTACCGCATCGGCAAGGCGGTAGATATCATTCCGACTTTAAACGAGACTTTTGATCTGGTATTCATAGATGCTGACAAAGAAAACAATGGGAAGTACTTCGATTTACTGATCAATCGTGTAACTTTAGGAGGCTTTTTATTGGTGGATAACGTATTGTGGAGTGGAAAAGTAGTGGAAGACAAACCTGATAAAGACACGCGATCAATTTTATCGTTCAATGAAATGATACAACAAGATGAACGTGTAGAAAATGTTTTGCTCCCGCTGCGAGATGGACTTATGCTAATGCAGAAAGTAAAAGAGTAAGTATGAAAATGTTAACAGCGCTATTTTTTGTTGTCGGCCTATCGGCAGCAGCGCAACCTTACGAGGTACCACAGGTTCCGCATAAGCTGAACTTTGCCGGCATTACCCTGACCATTCGCGATGATGCCAGGCGCGAAATTCAGAAAGATGTTGATGCCCTGTGGCAATCGCCCCGGCATTTCAATATAAAAGTTGAACGAGCGAAAACATACTTTCCCATTATTGAAAAGATATTTGCTGAGGAGCGCGTGCCTGACGACTTTAAATTTTTAGTGTTGCAGGAAAGTGCCCTCATAGCAGATGCCGTTTCAGTGTCTGATGCTGTAGGATTTTGGCAGTTCAAAGATTTTACCGCAATGGAAATGGGTTTGCGGGTAGATGATCAGATTGATGAGCGCATGAACATTGCTTCGGCCAGCAGGGGAGCAGCACAATACATCAAAAAAAATAATTATCGTTTTAATAATTGGGTCTATGCCTTGCAAGCCTACCAGATGGGAGCCGGTGGGGTATTGCGTTCAGTAAGCGATGTTGAAAGTGGTGCCAAGCACATGACTATCACCTCAGAAACGTACTGGTACGTAAAGAAATTTCTGGCACATAAAATTGCCTTCGAAAAGGCGGTTAGTGGTAAAGCCCAACAACCGGTAAGTACTTATGAAAGTGATGGGGCGCAATCCATTCATGACATTGCAAAGAAGGTAGCAGTACCTGCAGAAGAATTACTGGCTTACAATAAGTGGATAAGAAAGGGTAACATTCCTGGTGATAGAACTTATGCGATAGTTGTGCCATTGCCTGCTGATCAATTGCCACTTCAAAACGAAGAAAAGGTGCTAAGTAAGGCCGTACAAGGTGAGGCAAAAGCATCGGCTTTGGTAAAGATTTTAATTAATGGTGTGCCCGCCACAAAGTCGCTGCCGGGTGAAACAATGACTACAATGGCCAAGCGTTTAGGGCTTAGCTTACCAAGTTTCATGAGCTATAATGATCTGCAGGGCTTTGAGAAAATTGAAGCAGACAAATATTACTTTCTGGAAAAGAAGAAGAATAAGGCAGAGCAGTCGGAGACCTTTGCTAAGCAAGGCGACAATCTATGGGTAATCAGTCAACGGTACGGTGTTTCACTTAAGAAACTGAAGAAGTACAACAGAACTACTGAATTGAGGCTTAAAGAAGGACAGGCCGTCTGGCTGTCCTCCAGGAAGCCTAAGGACTTTGATATCAAAACAACAGAAACCCAGGTAACAGATGATGTATACTTTAACTGGAGCGCAGAACCGGCAGAAGTATTACCACCAATGGTAGCGGTGACTTTGCCCGAAAAGCCGATAGTGACTGATAGTGCCTCAGCTGTTTTTACAGCCATGCCAGCAGGGGAGCACGTTGTAAAGGCAGGGGAGAACCTGACGGCAATTGCCCGAAGCTATAACCTTAGCCTGGAAGACCTCGTTCGTTGGAACCAACTTGGTGACAACCGCGAATTGGAGGCAGGACAACGTTTGCGTCTTAGTGAAAACAAGAATCTACCTGAAACTGCAACTCCTCAGGTAACAGTACATGAGGTTAAAGCAAGTGATACCTTGTACAGCATAGCCCGTCAATACGGAATTACCATTAAGAACCTGATGGAGTGGAATGGGAAAAAGGATTTTACCCTTTCTATAGGTGAAAAGCTCACAGTTTATAAAAATCTGGCCAACAATTAGATTTTTCCTGAAATATCACCTTTTTTATACCCTCAATTTTAAGGTAAGGACTTAAATATTAGTAGAAAAAGGATAATTTTGCGGTTGATCAAGACCAATTTTTCATACTTCTTAGCGAACATTAATGCATACAGATACAAAGGCAATCGATTTAGTGATGTTGGTGGACGATAATGATACCGATAATTTCATCAGCAAGCGCATAATCGAGATCACGAAGTTTTCTAACCGGGTTGAAGTAAAGAGCTCCGGTAAATCAGCGTTAGACTATCTGAGAGAGAATCAAAACAATGCAGAGAACCTGCCAAGCCTGATTTTCCTGGATATCAACATGCCTATCGTTGACGGTTTTGTATTCTTATACGAGTTCGAAAAATTTAATGAACTGGTTCGTAATAAGTGTAAAGTAATTATTCTTTCAAGTTCCGATAACAAGCGTGATATTGACAAAATCGTAAACAATAACCACGTGATTAAATTCATTACCAAACCACTTACAGAGGTGGCCTTGGACGAGATTAAACTTAACAACATTTAGTAATACTTGTTTCTCAATGGTTATTGTAGTTAATTAACTATCCTAAACCATTTCCCATGAAAGCACTACTAAACACAAGCCTGAGTATAATCATACTGCTTGTCATTGCCTGTACTGCCAGTACAGCACAAATCGTAAAACCCGATACTCTTTCTAACTGGAAGAAGAAAACTTCATTCGGACTCAATCTTAATCAAGCTTCTTTCTCATCAAACTGGAAGGGCGGTGGCGTTAATTCCATTGGCTTTAATGGACTTTTCAATCACAAGGCCAATTTTGCTAAAGGAAAAGATAAGTGGGATAATGAAATAGACCTGCAATATGGTTTTGTTAACAATGCCGGGCAGGGTATGCGTAAAACACTTGATCGCATTTACCTGGATACTAAATACGGACGTGACCTCAATGAAAAGTGGAGCATGTTTTCTTCCCTTAACTTCCTATCACAATTTGCACCAGGTTATACCTATACTAAGGATGCTGCCGGTGTAGAAGTAGAAAATATTATATCAGATATTTTTGCGCCTGCATTTATTACAGCCGCACTTGGTTTTGAATATAAGCCGGTGGATTATTTTAAAGTGAGAATATCTCCATTGGCGCCAAGGTTAACCATTGTACAAGACCCTACACGTTTTACGCAAACTGTTGCTCCTGCTCCTTATGGTGTTGACTCAACAGGAACTACGCGTTTTGAGTGGTTTGCTTTCCAACTCACAGCGGACTTCAACAAAGATATAGCCAAGAATATAAATTTGAAGTGGCGCTACATGCTTTTTGCTAACTACGAAACACTGGAAGCCAAAACGATTGACCACCGACTTGACTTATTGCTCACCGCCAAAGTAAACCGTTTCTTTAATGTTAATCTGGGAGGTGTACTCATTTATGACTTTGATCAAGATAGCGAAGTACAGTTAAGTCAGTTGTTTAATTTTGGTTTTTCCTATAGTATTCAGAATTACGCAGAAAAGAAATAAGTCATTAATGTCTAATCTGATGAGAGATGATTCTATAGTTTAAAGACTGTAAGTTTCGTCTCTCTTTTTATTTATAAATTCAACATCGCCAATAGTCCAGTAGCCATGTCAAAAGAAAATTTCATCGCCTCCATTCAGCAATCCTATACCCAAACTACCAATAGCATTTATTTGGGAGCCGGAATTTACCAATCAGCCATTGTAGCAGAAGCAAGTGTTTATCTTTCTATGCGCATGATGAACAGGCATGGTTTGGTAACAGGGGCAACAGGCTCAGGAAAGACAAGAACCTTGCAGTTGTTGGCCGAACAGCTGTCGAATGCAGGTGTGCCGGTGTTTATGCCTGATATGAAGGGAGATTTATCAGGGATGGCGGCTGAAGGACAAAGCAATGTTAAAATAGATGAGCGAGTAAAAGCATTAGGCATTACCTTTTCTCCTTCAAGTTTTCCGGTAGAGCTTTATTCACTCAGTGGTAAACTAGGTGCGCAGATGCGCGCAACCATTACAGAATTTGGGCCTGCCTTACTCAGTAAGATTCTTGAACTCAACGATACACAAACAGGCGTGCTGAACATCCTCTTTAAGTATGCGGATGATAAGCAATTGCCTATGGTTGATTTCAATGATTTAAAAAAAGTATTGAATTACTTAACCGAAGGTGCAGGCGCAGCGGAAATTAAAGCCGACTATGGAAAGATTTCTTCAGCTACGGCTTCCACCATCCTACGTAAAATTGTTTCTCTGGAGCAGCAAGGAGTGGATCATCTTTTTGGCGAACCTTCTTTTGATATTGAAGACTTATTTGAGAAGGTAGATGGTAAAGGTGTTATCAGTTTGCTAAATGTTTCAGATATACAAAGTCAGCCTGCTATTTTTTCAACCTTCATGCTATCGTTATTAGCAGAGCTCTATCAGCGTTTACCCGAGGCAGGTGATCTTGATAAACCTAAGCTTATTTTCTTTTTAGATGAAGCACACTTACTTTTTAAAGATGCTCCCAAAGCCTTTTTAGATCAGATAGATCAGATTATCAGACTTATTCGCTCAAAAGGTGTAGGTATTTTCTTTTGTACACAGGTTACACAAGATGTGCCCGCCAATGTGCTGGCACAATTAGGTAATCGTATACACCATGTTATTCGCGCTTTTACTCCTAATGATGTTAAAGCCTTAAAAGAAACGATTAAAACCTTTCCTAAGTCAGCTTATTATGACATGGAACAGCAATTTACCCAGTTGGGCACAGGCCAGGCATTTATTACTGTATTAAATGAAAAGGGTATTCCCACTGAAACGGTTGTAACACATTTAGCACCACCAGTCTCTGTAATGGGCCCATTAGCTGAAACTGACTATCAGCAATTATTGGCGAGCTCCGATATAAATAAAAAGTATAAAGTTTCCGTTGATCCTGAAAGTGCTTTTGAAATGTTGACTGAACGCATGGCGCAGCAAAAGGAGAATGATGTGTCAGCAAGTGATCAAAAAACAAAGACAAGCAGTACTAGAAAACCGGAGAAATCTACTTTTGAAGAAGTGATGGCATCACCTGTAGCAAAGCAGGTAGGGCGGGAGTTGGTGCGCGGTGTGTTTGGTATGCTTTTCGGATCGGCACCGCGCAGAAGCAGCAGAAGAAAGACCAGCTTGTTTTAAGCAATTAGCCTTCTTCATGTTATTACACCAATAGTTTGATTGCAAACCTGCAATAAGCATTGAATGATGACGACTATTATCAACTGATCAGTAATTATCGAGCTTTAGAGTATCAAGGCCTGATAACTGCTACGTTTCTTTTTTTCATAAAGTATTTTACGAGTAACAAAGTGAGTAACAGCATCATCTAATTTGAGGGTATTAAGCGTGATGGTAACAAAAAAGGGTGTCCTTGTGAGACACCCTTTTATCAATGTAATTGTATGATTAGTTCAATACTTTCACGTTAACGGCATTCATGCCTTTTCTGCCTCTTTCAAGATCGTAGTCTACTAAATCATTCTCACGAATTTCATCGATAAGACCTGAAGTGTGTACAAAAATGTCTTCACTTGAATCTGATGGCTTAATGAAACCAAAACCTTTGGCATCATTAAAAAACTTTACTGTTCCTTGCATTGTAAAAATTGTAATAATTAAAAATTTATTTGCGTAAAAGCATTCACCTCAATAATGGCAGGGAAGATTCTGATTTAATTCCTTAACAGGAAGAAGAGGAGAATTATACTGAACTAAAAAGGAACTCTTGGAAGAGCCTTAAATGATATTACTTAGTAAAGATACGGTGAATTAATTCAGTAACCTATCATTACTTTTTACTTCGCTGATATATGGCGAATCTGAGTCAAATAAGCTCTTTATATTTTTTTTTGATTAAGAAGATATTGCTTCAGGATGATTTACAATCAGGTAAAAAAAAATGAGTGAGGAGCTTTAACACTCATCACTCATTGATAATTCTACTGCTAATCTGTTTCTTTAACTAAAATCCGTCTGACCGCTGTTTACATCCGCCTTCAGCGGTCTGACGGATGATTCGTTTTATAAAATCACACGCTTATTGAAGTTAAATGTATCCGAGCGAATTAGCAGAATGACTCTTGTCAAAAATTAATTTATCCTAAGTATGATCTTAAAGTCTTGCTGCGTGACGTAGTTCGTAGTCTGCGGGTGGCTTTCTCCTTAATCTGTCTTACGCGTTCACGTGTCAGGTTAAATTTATCGCCAATTTCTTCTAGTGTAAGTGCGTGCGATCCATTTAAGCCGAAATAATATGAAATCACTTCTGATTCGCGTTGAGTAAGCGTAGCCAATGCACGTGATACCTCCATTTGTAAGGAAGTATTCATTAAACCAGAATCAGGTGTTACTTCCGAATCGTCTTGCAACACATCCAGTAAGCTGCCATCCTCACCTTGAGCAAAAGGTGCGTTAATAGAAACGTGTCTTCCACCAACACGCATGGTGCTGCTGATTTCTTCCAGGCTTATTCCCATTACATCAGCTAACTCGTCAGCAGAAGGTTCGCGCTGAAACTGTTGTTCCAGTTCAGAAAATGTTCTTGATATTTTATTGAGTGAGCCTACACGATTTAATGGCAAGCGCACAATACGCGATTGTTCAGCGAGTGCCTGCATAATGGATTGACGAATCCACCAAACAGCGTAAGAGATAAATTTAAATCCACGTGTTTCATCAAAACGTTTTGCGGCTTTAATTAAACCAAGGTTTCCTTCATTAATCAAATCACCCAGTGTTAAGCCATTATTCTGGTATTGCTTGGCAACAGACACTACAAAGCGCAAATTCGCTTTCGTCAGTTTTTCTAACGCAATCGGATCACCTTGTCGTATTCGCTTGGCCAGTTCAACTTCAACGTCAGAGGTAATTAAGTCTACCTTGCCGATTTCCTGTAAATACTTGTCTAAAGATTGGCTTTCGCGATTGGTGATCTGTTTGCTGATTTTTAACTGTCTCATCGATACGTAGAAATTAGTGGCGTGATTATAAGCTGTATCTCTTATAATCAACTTAAATGAAGAAAAGGCGTGTTAACCAGAAATGCAGCAAGAAATACCTTGAAAAATGCTATCCGCTGCTAGCATGATTGGAAAGTGCGCAAGATAGCATTATTATACGGATTTACCGCGAATTGAGCCAAAGTATTGAATATTTGACCGATAATCGCTCAAGATAAGCGACTAACCAAGGAATATCCCTATCTTGCAGAAGTTTTCACAACATCAGCAATTTTATCTGTAAGAGTTAGCTGAAGTGTTTCTTTAATTTTCAACCAATTACACCAATAACATGGCAGCTTCTTACTACAATTCAATCATTACAAACGCCTATTCACATGTTTGGAGTAAATACCGTCCCGCTATCTTAAAATTGATGGTGTCTACTTCAACAGAAGCTGCCCAGCAATACTCTCTTTCTGGTCATGAATTTAAAGGTGTTAACCCCAAAGAAAAGGGTGGCTATACTTTTACCTTGCATGCACATAAAAGCAAAGCCAGCAACAACATCAAAAACTCTGAAGTGGCACAAGGCCTTTTAAGCGTACTGCAGCAGTCACCTAAAGCTACTGAGTTGTTGGCGCAAGAAGTTTACGAATTTACGCTAGATAAGCAATTTGTACTAAGTGTAAAAAAGGTTGAGCCAGTGGCACCTGCTGTCGTGGCTAACGCTGAAGTAAGCGTTCTTTAATACAAAATCCCTCTTATTCTTTCACCCTGTGAACATGTTGGTATTTCCATAGTTAAACTAAGGAGATACTTTCATCTACGCACGCTTTTATTTGCTGGCGGCCAGTTCAATGATGAACCTTGTACCTGCATTCAGGGTGCTATCAACCTGTATTTTTCCGCCCATTGATTCAACCTGAGTTTTCACCAGGTGTAAGCCTAGTCCCTTGCCTTCGGTATGGAAATGAAAACGCTGACACATACCAAAGAGCTTATGCGCGTAATTGGCTAAATCAATACCTAGGCCATTGTCCTGCACCGTAATGCTTAAGGTGTCTCCTTCTTTTTTTGTATAAATGTGAATATGTGGCAGGCGTTCAGGTGAGCGGTATTTGATGGCATTGCTCAGCAGGTTGAAGAAGATACTTTCTACATAAGCTGCTAAACCCTGAATAGTATCTTCTTTTTCTATACTAATCGTTAACTGAACATTGTTGCGTTCTAATTCAGTTTGCAAGAGTGTCTTTACCTTATTGAGTGTATCTTTTATTGAAACAGCTTCGTAGTTTTCTGCAAGCCCTTTTTTAATATCCAGAATTATCGAAAGATCTTTTATAACCTGATCTAAATCATAACCAGTTTTTTGAATTTGATTTAGGATGTATTCTCTTTCCTGATCATCAACAGAGGGTACATGTAATAAATTGATGAGGCCTAAAATACGCGCTACCGGTGAGCGCAAGTTGTGGGCAGTGATAAAAGAAAATTGTTGTAACTGATTGTTATGATTGACTAACTCCTGATTAGAGACAAATAAGTCGCTGGCTTTTTTCTTCACTTCCACCTCCAGGTTTTCAGTATGTTGTCGCAGCACATCATTTTGCTGATCTATTGTTTCCCACGCGGCCTGTAATTCAAGATTTTGTCTTTCAAGACTTTCATTTTGTAACGATAGCTGATCTTGCAGGGTTATCAGCTCTTCGTTTTGTGCTTGTATCTCTTCATTTTGTGCAGTAATCTCCAGCGTTCTTTCGTATACCGTTTTCTCTAGCACTTCATTATGGTGTTTAATCAGTTGCAGGTTATCCTGCTGTGCTTTCATTTTTTCTTGCCTGAGCTCTCTTATCCGATCTGCTAATGCAAATGAGAAGAATAGCGCCTCCAACGCAATGCCATACATGGGTGCGCCTGTTGTGTAATGCACATATGGGAGCAGACCAACAATATAGCACAAATAGGTAATCAGGCTTATGATATAAAAAGTCCAACCGATTAATAGTAACCTTGCAGGTTTTATACCTTTCAGATAGGCATAAGCAATACTGGCTAGTCCGTACAAAGCAACTACAACACTGTACAATTTAATTAAAGACGTAGTAATAATTGAGTTGAACACGACTTGAAGGCCAATAAGTATTATGCCTATGGTAATAACGGTTAAGTTACTTTTATAAAGTACAGGCAATTTCTTTGACAAATCCAGAAAAGCGGAAATAAAGAGTAATACAAAAATCATGACACTACTGATGAGTACATGGTTAATTGTATTAATGTATGGTCCTAGCCCGAGGTTTCCCCAGACGTATTCTGAGCCAAAGCCCATAGCTGTTACATCGTATCCGATTATACTGACTAAAAGATAAGCGACATAGTAGGCATATACTTTTTCCCTGACAGCAAAAAGAATAAACAAGTTGTAAATAGCAAGTGTTAGTATAATGCCTAAGAAAAGTCCATAGCCAAGCTCTTCATCGCGGTGTTTAGTAAACATTTCGCGACCTGTACCCAAGCTTAGCGGAAAGGAAATGTTACTGGTGCTTTCAACCCGCAGATAATATATTACTGGCTTGTTATTAGGTGGTAACCTGAAGATGAAAAAGTTATCTTCAACATCGCGTGTGTTTCTGTCAAAAAAGTTTCCGGTTTTAATGGTATGTAATTGCCCTAAAGAATCGCGGTAGCTAAAGTCTACCTTATCGGCCAATGTTTTCCTGAACTCGAGGTATAATACCTGATTAGTTTTATTATGGATGGAGAACACACTCCAGATAGCAGATGAGGTGTTGCCAAAGTTAGGGGCAACTTCTGTAAATCTTTTGAATAGCTCTTTTGCCTTACCGTTTTCAAAATCTTCAATACGCAGACTTTTATTTTTATCCTCAATGTAGTTTGCTCTATTGCCAATAGCGATAACGTTATCACCTTCCTGATAAATAATTTCTTCCTGTGCGTAAGCCCAAGTAGACAGACAGATTAACAATAAATACACGCAACGAGGCATCTGCAGGTGATTTAAGTGAGTATGAGTATTCACAACATTTACCCATCTCTTAAATATACTATTTTAACAGTGGTTTTAATACGTTTGTTATATTATTTGCTACAATCTTATGGCCTTGCGGATTAGGGTGTATGCCATCAGGTAAATTCAATTTTTCGTTGCCGGCTACACCTTCCAATAAAAAGGGAATAAGGGTAGCGTTGTTTTTTTTCGCTAATCGCGGATAAATGGTTTGAAACCCAGTGCTGTAATCCTTACCCATATTGGGGGGTACCATCATACCTGCCAGCACTACCTTAATTTTCGGGTATTTGCTTTTCACTTTGTCGATGATGGCCTGAAGATTCTTCTCTGTTTGATCTAGTGGCAATCCTCTAAGGCCATCATTGGCGCCCAATTCCAAAATAAAAATGTCTACCGGTTGTCGTAAAATCCAATCAATGCGCGCGAGTCCACCGGCACTGGTCTCACCGCTAAGCCCTGCATTAATAACCTTGCACTGTTTAACCTTTTCATTCAGCAGCTTCTCAGTAAGTGCCGGAAAGGCTTCTTCTGTAGATAAGCCATATCCTGCTGTAAGGCTATCGCCAAAGAAGAGTATGGTTTTGACTGTGGTGGCACCTTGCAGCAGTAGTGCACTTGCAATAAAGACTAGGGTTTTTGCGACCATGGATTAAAAGGGTTAGTGTTGAGGCATCAAATTGACCTGCCATCATCAAATTAACTGTATCTTTTGTGCTTTTGATACGAAAATTGCAACAAATTGTACTCAATTACGCTTTATTCTTTATTCAATATTTAACGCATGACTGTAAAACATGTTTTAGAGGCCGACTTACTGACCAAAACTTATCAGGCTGCTGATCGTCCACTCACTGTACTAGACGCTGTATCTTTTCAGGTAGAACAAGGAAACTCCCTTGCCATTATTGGTCCATCAGGAAGTGGCAAAACTACTTTGTTAGGTTTATGTGCCGGTTTAGATGTACCCACATCAGGCACCTTATCGCTCATGGGCTTCAAATTAAATAACATGAGCGAAGATGACAGAGCTTATTTGAGAAATCAATATGTAGGTTTTGTATTTCAGAATTTTCAATTGCTGGCAACACTTACAGCTTTAGAAAATGTAATGGTACCACTGGAATTGAGAGGTGAAAAAAATGTGGCTCCCAAAGCAAAGGAATTATTGGAAAGGGTTGGTTTAAAAGACAGGATGCATCACTACCCAACACAATTATCGGGAGGTGAACAACAACGTGTGGCCATGGCCAGGGCATTTATTACTTCTCCAAAGATTTTATTTGCCGATGAGCCAACGGGTAACCTGGATGAGGAGAATGCCTCGCATATTACCGACTTACTTTTTGGTATGAATCGCGAGCAACAAACAACATTGGTATTGGTTACGCATAACCTGGAGTTAGCAAAAATGACGCAACGAATTTTGCGTATGAAAGGTGGAAAACTTATTGAGGACTCTTTCAATTGAAAAGAAATTAAATTGACAGTTGACAATGAACAATTGACAATGAATTAATCATAGCGTATAACTTGAGGCATGAAGGGTAAAGCCTGGAGCATACAATAGTGAACAAAAAACATCTACTACTTTGATCGAATACAGCATTAAAATAAAGCGAGAAGTTAAAAACCTGATTACAGATGCCTGGGTTTGGCGCATGGCCTGGCGCGATGCAAGACATAATTACTCGCGACTCTTTTTATTTATGGCTTCGCTTATTACAGGTATAGCAGCTGTGGTGGCTTTAGATTCGCTCAATAACTCATTACAGGGAGATATTGAACGCAATGCAAAAGAATTACTGGGCGCAGATCTGGTGCTTAATTCAACCAAGCAATTTGAAGGTGAAATAGTACAAGCGATTGATTCTAATTTTTCTTTAGCAGGAGAGGCAGAACTCTCTTCGATGGTTTTGTTTAAAAACACAGGCTATACACGTTTGATTCGTCTGGTTGCCCTTCAGGGAGGCTTTCCATTTTATGGAGAGTTATTAACACGTCCGGAGAATGCATACGAGCAAATGAAGACGGGCAAGTTCGCTATACTTGATGATGCCTTAGCCAGTCAGTATGAAGTAAGCAGTGGCGATACCATTAAAATTGGTAATACTTATTTTCCGGTGGCCGGTGTAGTTACTAAAATACCCGGTGGAGGAGGCCTGGCGGCAACACTTGCACCTTCAGTTTATATTTCCTTAGGTGAACTAGATTCAACAGGTCTTGTACAGTATGGTAGTCGCATTAACTACAGCATGTACATTAAAACAAATACAGAAGAAGAAACAGCGAAACTTATTAAAGATGTAGAGCCGCTCTCCAAAAAGTATGGCTATTCTTATGAGACAGTGCAGGCTAGAAAAGAGGGCTTAGGACGAGGCTTTAGTTCGGTATATCGTTTCTTTTCCTTATTAGCTTTTGTGGCACTTATACTCGGTTGTATTGGTGTAGCCAGTGCAGTGCATATTTACGCCAAAGAGAAACGCGATGAAGTAGCTGTGCTGCGTTGCATAGGGTCATCAGGCTGGCAAGCCTTTGCCATTTACTTTATTCAGATTTTTATTCTGGGCATAATGGGAAGCGCCATTGGTTCATTAGCAGGAATAGGCATACAGCAGTTAATTCCAATTTTGTTCAAAGGCTATTTGCCGATGGAAGTTTCATTTAGTGTTTCGTGGACTTCTTTATTGATGGGCTTTATTATCGGTACAATTGTTTCGGTTTTATTTTCAATGTTACCACTGGTGGCTATACGTTTTGTTCCGCCACTAACTGTTTTGCGTGCCGATTCGCAGGCTACTCGCATTTGGTCTAAGACGAGAATGCTCGCTACTTTACTGATCATTATATTCCCACTTTCTTTCGCAGCCTATCAAACAAAAAGTTGGTTGACCGGTGTTTTATTCTTTGCTGGTCTGGCCTTCGCACTGTCAGCCTTATCGGGGGTGGCCTGGGTTTTATTAAAGACAGTCAGGAGATTTTTTCCAAGTCGTGCTGCCTTTGTATGGCGTCATGCTTTGGCTAATTTATTCAGGCCAAATAACCAGACACAGATGTTGATGGTAAGCATAGGTTTGGGCGCATTTATTATTGCTACGCTCAATACGGTTGAGCAAAGTATGTTAAGTCAGGTAGAGTTTGCTGGTAATGAGAATCAGTCGAATACCATCATGTTCGATATACAACCACCGCAAAAGGATGGCGTAATTAAATTGATGGAAGAAAATAAATTGCCGGTTAATCAGGTAGTACCCATCATTACTTGTCGCTTAAGCGAGTTAAAAGGAAAATCTGTAGAGAGTTTACAAAATGATACCACAGACAGTGTCTCTAATTGGGCACTGACAAGAGAATATCGTGTTACCTATCGCGATAGTTTGCACAAATCAGAAGAGCTGATAGAAGGGGACTTGCACAAGCGCATAGCCGGAAAAGATTCTGTGTGGGTTACCATATCAGAAGGCATGCACGAAAACCTGAATGTAAAAATTGGTGATTCACTTGTTTTTGATATACAAGGTGTTCCGTTAAAAGTGCGTATAGCCGGTATCCGAAAAGTAGAGTGGTCGGAAGACCCGCCTAATTTTATTTTTGTATTTCCCACGGGTGTTTTGGAAAACGCCCCGCAGATATTTGTAACCACCACGCGGATTGATGATCAGCAGGCAGCCAATCGCTTCCAGCAACAATTAGTTATGTCGTATCCCAACGTTTCCTTAATTGATCTGCGCTTGATTTTAACTACCGTTCAGGAGTTATTCAATAAGTTGGGCCTTGTGATACGATTTTTGGCCTTGTTTAGTATAATAACCGGACTGGTTGTTCTGGCTGGTGCCATTATTAACAGCAAATTTGCGCGCATTAAAGAAAATGTACTCTTACGTACTGTTGGGGCACAGAGCAGGCACATCACCCAGATTACGTTGATTGAATATGCCTACCTGGGTTTATTTGCGGCCTTAACCGGGGTTATTCTATCCGTTGGGTGCAGTTGGTTGCTTACTACCTATTTTTTTGAAATAAGCTTTGCCGTTGATGTCATTGAATTAGTATGGATTGTTGCAGGAATTGTATCTTTAACAATGCTTTTGGGCTGGTTTAATTTGCGCGATATTGTGCGAACACCACCCCTTCAGGTATTGCGAAAAGAGACATGATCAAGACGAAGCAAATTTTAAAAATTGTTTCCCTATCGTTTTGTTTACTGATGCTGCATAAGACCTATGCTACTGATAAGCCAGGTCTTAAGTTTATCGAAAACAAAAACCAATGGGATGAAGACTTATTTTACCGCGCCCAGATCAATGGAGGCTTTCTTTCATTAAATAAAAATGGTTTTGCTTTTCATTTTATTAATTACCAGCAGGTCAACGAACAGCATCATCAACGAAAAACTACTCAGTTCGCTGAAGGCGGTGTTGTAAGTGCAGAAGAACAATGCGTTGATAATTGGTTTGCTACCATAAATTTTTTAGGTGCACAATCAGTAAAACCGATTGCAGCGGGTCGTTCTAAAGAATATTACAATTACTTTCTAGGATCAGATACTAAACGCTGGGCTGCAGAAGCCTACGCTTATGAAAGTATCTTATACCCTGAAATATACAGAGGTATTGATTTGCGCATTTATTCATCAGGCCCTCATGCTAAGTATGATTGGATCGTAAAAGCGGGTGAAGATCCTACCCAGATTCGTTGGCAATATAAAGGTTTTGATTCCTTATATATTCAGTCAGGTTCTGTTTATGCCACCACCACCATTGCAGATGTAATTGAACGTAAGCCTTATGCCTATCAGAACAAAAATGGTTATCGCATTGAAGTTCCCGTAGCCTTTGTGTTAGCAGGAGATGTATTGCATTACCATTTTCCGGAAGGCTATGATCCTTGTGTTGATCTAGTGATCGATCCTTTATTGATCTTTTCGACTTATTCAGGTGCGACTGCTGATAATTGGGGCAGTACGGCCACACCGGGTGAACGAGGCACTTTGTATTCCAGCGGAGTAGTACGTGATAATTATGTCAGCAATACAGGGCAGTCTGTTTCCGGAAAGCTTTCAAAAACTGAGGGCTCCTTTCAAACAAGTAATGCAGGCGGTTATGATGTTGCCATATTTAAATACGACTCTGCAGGAATCAATTTACTATACGCAACTTATTTAGGTGGCTTTCAATCTGATTCACCTCATAGTTTGCTGGTCAATAATAACAATGAGCTGCTTGTTTTTGGCACCACCAGTTCAGGAAATTTTCCTACCTCAGCTAATGCATATGATCAGGTATTTAATGGAGGAACCGCAATAAACGCATCAACCATTGGTTATGCTTTTGGCAGTGACATGTTCATTTCACGTTTAAGTGCCGATGGTAAACGATTATTGGCATCTACCTATGTAGGAGGTACTGGTAATGACGGCCTTAATCTTTTCAATAGTACACTCGTTAAAAATTACGGTGATGATCAACGCGGAGATATCATCGTAGATGAAGCAGATAATATTTATGTAGCATCAGTCACCGCCTCAGCTAATTTTCCTTTTGCTAATGGTTTTGTAAATAGCTACCAGGGCGGTGTTTCAGATGCAGTGGTGTTTAAAATGAATGCCGACTTATCTGTACTGGAGTGGGCAACCAGTGTAGGGGGTACAGCCAGTGATGCAGCTTATTCTATTAAGTTTGATAGCAATAAAAATCTGGTTATTGCCGGAGGTACTACTAGCACTGACTTTCCGACAACAAGCGAAGCGTATCAAAAAACATTGGCTGGAGGTATAGATGGATGGATTGCTAAACTACCTAAAGAAGGCAATGCCTTGTTGCAAGCAACCTTTACAGGAACGAATTCGTATGATCAGATTTATTTTGTAGATGTAGATGGTCAAGATGATATCTATGTCTACGGGCAAACTACAGGCAATTTCCCGGTTACAGCAGGTGTTTTCAGTGTGCCAAACAGTGCACAATTTATTCAGAAGTTTACCAGCGATTTATCTACGCTGAATTATTCTACTGTCTTTGGTTCGGGCACGCGCATTCCCAATATATCACCAACGGCCTTTCTGGTTAACGATTGCAATAATATTTATGTAGCAGGTTGGGGAGGTCAAATTAATGCTACGCCAAATTTTTGGCCAGGTAGCAATACAGGGAATTTACCCATTACCCCTGACGCATTACAGATCACAACAACAGGCAGTGATTTTTACTTTTTAGTATTAACTGCCGATGCTTCAGAAATGTTATACGCAACCTATTTAGGGGGTAATCAAACGGCCACTCATGTTGATGGGGGCACAAGTCGCTTCGATAAGAGTGGTGTGGTGTATCATGCAGTGTGTGCGAGTTGTGGTAGTGGAGCAGACGATTTCAGGACAACGCCTAACGCTTGGTCGAGGTTAAACAACAGTCAGAATTGTAACAACGCTGCTTTTAAATTTGATCTCTCCTCCTTAACCGCTCGCTTGCAAACCAATAATGAATCAAAAACATTACCCGGATTTAATAAAGTTTGTATACCCGATGGCATCGTTTTTCAAAACCTGAGTACAGGTGGAGAAATTTTTGAGTGGGATTTAGGGAACGGAGAAACGCGTGTATTAACAGACACAGCGAGCTTTACTTATTTCTACAATACACCGGGCACGTATTTAGTAACACTCACAGCCATTGATCAGGGAACGTGCAAGGTGCGCAATGTGGTTTCTAAAATAATACAGGTTAGCATGGCGCAGTCAACAGTGCAGGCAGATGATGCCATTTGTCAGGGTGACAATTATCAATTGCAGGCAAGCGGAGCTGCGCAGTATACATGGGTGAGTGAAGATGGTAAAGAAGCTTTTGACACGCAGAATCCCACTATTAATCCAACAAAAAGTACAAGCTATTATGTTACCCTAACTGAAGCCTCAGGTTGTATCAGAAAAGATACGGTTAATATTGACGTGGTGCCTTCCCTTGTGCCAGAATTTAAATTAGCTCGTGTGGCCAATTGTTTAGATAGACCGGGTATTGAAGTCATCAATCCGCAGGCTGATAGTGTTGATTATACTTTTACCTTCAGTTTTGGTGATGGTGAACAAAGTGATTTACCCGCAGCACAACATAGTTTTGGAAGTGATAGTTTGTATACCGTAAAACTGATTGCACAACGCGAGTTTTGTGTATTTGAAGAAGAGCAAGTAGTAGATATACGTTCTGTGTTTATGCCTAATGTGATCACACCAAAAGATAAAGACGGCAAAAATGATGTATTCATGATCTGGTATGGTAAAGCAGGCAATACACCAGCTGATGCAGGCTTACGCACTTCCGTAGTGATTTACAATCGTTGGGGCACTATTGTTTATGAAAACGCCAACTATCAATACAACTGGTCTGGCGAGGATTTAGTAAGCGGTGTCTATTTTTATGAAGTAAGCATAGAAGGTTATGCCACTTGTAAGGATTGGGTGCATTTGATAAAATAGCAGGATCAAAATTGGTTTCAGCAAAACAGCCAGAGGTAAAATCTAAAATAGATGAAGGTTGGTTACTATATAATGATCTTTAGTGTGATTTTCTTTTGTGCACTAGGACTAAATGAATTGTTTAAAATTATCTTCTTGAATGACGTGTTTCTTTTTTTTCGTTTGGACTCAATTCCAGCAAGTCAACAAAACGTATTTGTGAATGAAGAGGAGGGGGTGTTAAAAATCAATTTTAGTTTTGTTATTGATAATGTAAACTACTTTGATACTTTCGTCTATAACAAGGAAAAAATTGAAGCTGAATACCCAAAAATTCGATCTGAACCAATTAGAGTTTGTTATAACAAACTCTTCCCCACTTTCAACTATGTAAAGGGTTTTAAAAATTCAAATAATAGATTTTTTGCATTATCTATTTACTCATTCTTCTCAATTTTCTTTTTTCTTGGTAGCAAGAGATTTAGGGCAAAAATGATTAACAATTGATTTGTTATTAAGCTGACGGTTTCGGATAGAAGCTATGGATAGAGAGTAAATTGTAGGCTAGCCAATTTGCAACACTGGCGCTAAGTCGGGTGGCATCAATATATAAAGTCTTACCTCAGAAAATAATAATTGAAATTCATAGATTGCCATAGCATTATATAGATTTATTGTAGGTTATGGATTTCCTTTTTAAATTGTATTTTTCAGCTTTTAGACGTTATGGCGTAAAGGGAGTTGAGGCTAGTTTAATTATATTAATGGCTCCACTGTCGTTTAATATTTATCTACTAGTGTTATGGTGCTTATCCTTTTTAATTGAACTTAAGGAAGTAGGTGCTTTTTTGTTTTTATTTGGATTGGCAGCTGTTACAATTTCTACATTACTGTACCTACGCTATGAATATTTAACAAAAGAGCGATACAAAGACGTTAGGATTAAATTCCCTGTAGTCAACACAATACTAGACTTCTTGTTTTTTATATTCTCAATAGTATTATTTAGCCTGTGTGTATATCTTATGTATGGTGAGTAACTATCAAACGGGCGCAAGGTGTGTGATAAAAGTAGAGGACAGTCGGTCTTATCCATTTTCTATAAGAGATAATACCAAACTGGCGCAAGTCTTCAGCATGTGAGTAGGTATGTGCGAGACTTGTGCCATACTATATATAATTATTACTTCGGCACAAGTGAGCCAAACACTTGCCAGCACGCAACACTTGAGCCAGTTGGGGCACTCATCTGGTCTTACTTTGCTGGCGTAAAAAAGAGTTTCCGGTTCTCTGAAAAAGTAAACGGAAATGTTCAGATGATGTACAATGCATACAATCCTGAAAACATAGTCCCTGTGCTGATCGTATCAATGTAAGGATCGGATTTGAATGGAATAAAAAGAATAGACAGGTTGTAAAGTCCTAATTAGAGGGTTCTATTCTCACGCTACGGATTAGCATTACACTATCCCAAACTGGCCCAAAGTTCTTCTGTATGTGATTGGGTACGAGCGAGACTAGTCTCAATATCTAATTGCTAATTCGGCACAAGTGAGCCACACACTTGCCAACAACCAACACTTGCGTCAGTTGGGGCTCAAGTATTTTTTCAAAAGTTGGATTTTCGAGTGAAAACTTGGAAGCTTTTCTTACTTTTATGAAGCTAAAAAAACCAATTATAAACTCGTATGCGCATACTTTTACTCGTTACATTTTGTCTTTTATTCATCTCTTCCAAAGCACAGTTCGTTCCTGTACAGCAGACAATAAAAACACCCAATGGCCCAGTTAAAATCACTACGTATACACATCAGCCGAATATGTTTGGTATGCCTAACGGCACGTATACAGTCGATCTGGATTTTAAAACCCCAATGACAATAATTGCCAAGGATGGAACTGTTAAGAATGTCCGTGTACAGTATGATGCGTCCTCAAAAATACATGTACTTAAAGAGTTAGGTAAGAAAACTAAAGACCGAATAATCTATAAGCCTTCTGACACTAAACAAATTTCAAGACTTTATGATGGTAAAGTTCAAGTGGGCATTCCTGCTGACTCTTGTTGGTTATTCAAAATAAGTTCTGGCAAAATTACGACTTACTCCTACCTGCCAACCGATCAGAAGGCTACATTCTCTGCCATACAGCAAGGCGATAGCGGAGTAATTCTTTTGCTAAATCAGGAGAACCTTAGAACTTTAACACCAGGCACCAGCGAGAGAATTCAAAAGCTAATTGAGGAAGAGAAATTTTGGCGTGCAATAGAGTTGTATAATAAATCTGATAAAAGTGAACAGAATTAAATATTTTCTATTGAAAATTATGCTTGAAGAGATTCTCGAATCAGGCGCAAGAGTCTAGCTTGTGCCGTGGTTAGTAAGAGATAGTGATTAGTTTTAATTTTTACCATTTTGACCGAATTGGAGAATACTGGTATTGCAAGTATGAATAAAGAAAGCACAAGCGATATGCTTGCGCTTGTAAGGGTGAGACTTGTGGTATACTATATATTTAATAATTCGGCACAAGTGAGCCACACACTTGCCTGCACGCAACACTTGCGCCAGTTAGGAGACACGAACCAAGGCAAGGGGTGAAAGCCCCACTAAAAACAAATTGAAAATTGTCAATTGTCCATTGACCATTTACCATTGTCAATTTATCCCACTCAATTCCCGATAATCTTCCCATACGATCCCTTATTGATCGGATCCATGGCCGTGATTAAGTCGTAAGCTTGTCTGCGTATTTGCAGGTTGCCATCAGAAAATATATTGCTGAGTTCTTTGGCCTTGGCATCGAAAAAAGAAATAACCAGCAGGGAGGAGGGATTAATGTCTCTGACGCGCTTAATATCTTTTAGGCATTTCAATATTACTTCTCTGCTTTGATCTGGGGTCTTGTCAAAACTATCCATGCCTAAACGGTGATAGGCATACATGGCCTTGCGTAAATCTGTTAACTGTCCGTTTAATAAATTTTCGGATAACCAATAGCGATTTCGATTAGCACCCAAAGCCTGCCAACCGGGGCGGTTAGCTGACTGGGCATTAATCACAACCGTCTGCGCACGCTGAAAATAGGGCGAACCACCCAACTCACTGAAAGAGTCATAATCCATACCTAGAATAATGTAAGCATAGAAGGCAAGCATGGACGTAAGGTTGCTGGTGTAGCCGTTATCGTTAAACTCAAGGGGTTGTGATTCTATGTATTCAAATTCCCAATCGCGGTCAGCAAAGTTGAGCAAGAGGCTGGAGTAATTGGTGTTGTACACCGGCCTTGCAGATTGTATTTGCACTGAAGCTTTGAAAACACCAATGGAAGGCATTTCGTTAATGTTGATGAGAATGGAGCAGGCAATTTTTTCGTGCACACGGTAGGCATCGTTGGTCCACTTGCGTGTGTTCATAAACTGCTGAAAGGCATTCTTCATGTCTTTGAACACGTTGTTATCAGAAATCTGCACACGTGGCCCCGGATTGATAGTCACCAGGCAGTTAAGTTCCTGTGCTGTTGCTAGCTGCACCGACACAAACAGCATGATTACTGTAAGGCAAGTTTTAAAAATAGGGAAGGTGTGCCTGCTAAGCATGGAGTAGTTGGCTAATGGCTTTTACAATATCGTTGGCAACAGCTTTTTTATCTTTTAAATCAAAATGTTGTTCTTCCTGCTTACGGTTAATGATCGTGATCTTATTGGTATCATGACCAAAACCTGCGCCCTTGTCATTTAAAGAGTTGAGCACAATCATGTCAAAGTTTTTCGACTCCAGTTTTTTAAGGGCGTTACTTTTCTCTTGTTCTGTTTCTAAAGCAAAGCCGATCAGCAATTGCTTGTTCTTTTTTTGTTTTCCCAGCGTAGCGGCAATGTCTATTGTTTGGGTTAACTCAATGGTGAGCCCACCTTCTTTCTTCTTTATTTTCTGGTCTGCTTGTACCAGGGGTTTGTAATCAGCCACTGCTGCAGATAACACAGTAATGTCTTGGGTTACAAATAATGTGGCGCAGGCCTCATACATCTCTTGTGCCGCAGTAACTTTAATTAGTTTAATGCCTGGATTGCTCAGGACTTGATGTGTTGGTCCCGTGACCAGGGTAACTTCAGCACCTTCATTGGCAAGACTTTCAGCAATAGCAAACCCCATTTTTCCACTGGAATGATTACCGATAAAACGAACAGGGTCTATCGCTTCGTATGTGGGACCGGCAGTAACGAGTGCCTTTTTGCCAGTAAGTTTACCTCCTGAAAAATGTGTTTTAAGCTTAGCCACAATTTCTTCGGGTTCGGCCATTCTTCCATTCCCTATTAAACCGCTGGCGAGTTCACCATAACCAGGTTCAATGAAATGATTACCAAAACTGGTAAGGGTTGCTATGTTCTTTTTGGTAGCACCATGAATGAGCATGTCTAAGTCCATAGCAGGGGCAATCATCACCGGACAACGTGCAGAGAGGTAGGTAGCGAGCAATAAATTATCGCATAAACCATTAGCCATTTTCGCGAGGGTGTTGGCGCTGGCAGGGGCGATGATCATGACATCAGCCCATAAGCCGAGTTCTACATGGTTATTCCATTCTCCATCCTGACCTTTTACAAATTCAGTCAGTACAGGATTTTTAGATAAGGTTGCTAACGTAAGTGGTGTGATAAAATCGCCAGCCGATTTTGTCATGATGACTTTTACCTCGGCACCTTCTTTTACAAGCAGGCGAACCAGTACTGCCGACTTGTAGGCTGCAATGCTGGCGCTAACACCTAAGAGAATTTTTTTTCCTTGAAGCATGACAATAAAGGTAAAAAAAGAAAGGTTCAAAAGATGTCGTATTTACGGCATATCTTGAACCTTGTGTATAACGCTGTTATCGAGTGTGTTTTAGTAAAGCTCTCGTTTTCATCCTCTCCTTTGGAGAGGACAGGAGGTGAGGCCAAAAAGCGCCACTAAACAACTGCTTAAATATCCTGACGCTCTTCAGCTTCGCCACGAATGCGGTGGTTTAGCTTGCCTTCGAAGAACTCTTCAATGGCTGTTGAGGTAGGCTTAGGCATGCGCTCATAGAACTTTGAAATCTCGATCTGTTCGCGATTTTCGAAAACCTCTTCAAGGTTATCTACCGTTGTAGCGAACTCAGCCAGTTTATTGTTCAACTCTTCTTTAATGTTGCTGGCAATCTGGCGTGAACGCTTAGAGATGATCACCACTGATTCGTACACGTTGTTAGTGGGTTCGATCAGCTTTTCCATATCGCGGGTAATGATAGACGGATTTGTAGCCATAGTATTAGATGTTAATTTTTTTTAATCGATTTAGTTGCTCAAGACTTTCTGCATACATTTTTTCAGCTTCGCGCAGGCGCTCGCTGGACGGATACTTGTCTATGAAATTTTTATAGTCCTCTATTACGTTTTCGTAGCGTTCTTTTTGTTTGCTGAGTATACTTTGCTCAGCCAGTTGAAACTCGGCATCAATCACCAGGAAATAAGCCTCTTCCAGAAACTTACTGTCGGGGAAACTCTTGGTGAAATTTTCAAGGGCTGTAATGGCAGCCTTGTACTGACGTACTCTGTAGTAATGTTTGGCGTTTTCAAAGCCTTTTTTCTCCAGCTTTACCTGTATGGCCATAATTACTTCTGTGGCCTTATCACGGTAGCTGCTGTTCTGAAAGCGATTTAAAAAGTCCTGCATGGCAGCCATGGCATTTAAACTTTCGGTCTGGTCCAGGTTGGCCCCAGGCGATGATAAATACAAGGAATAAGCATACATGTAACGCGCTTCTTCAGCCGAGGCACTTCTGCCGTAGGTTTCGTAGAAGGTTTTAAAATATTCGGCAGCAAAAAGGTAGTTTTTATCGTAGTACTGGCAATAGCCCAGGTAAAACTGCACACGCTCGCCTTCGGGCAAACCCCTTACAATGGGCAGAATCTGGTCAAATAGCACAGAAGCGCGGTAGTAATCTTTCTTTTCGTAATAGCTGGTAGCGGCCTCGTATTTTACGCGCCAATCCTCGCTTTTTTCGATTTTCCGGAATTTACTACAGCCGAAAGCGACTAAAAGAACCAAAAAAACCAGTTTTACCTGAAATACCTTTAGCATAAGCCTGCAAATATACTATCCTGACAGATAGGACAAAAACGGAATTTTTGAAGAAATGGTATATGAAGATTGATGAAATGGTTTAGCCCCATTTAATGGTAAATGACCTGCCTTTCTGGCGATTTCAAACAGAAAAATATAGAAAATGATTAAATTGAATGGTGAGAAGAGGTTTATCCAGATATATTGATTTAGAGATTGATAAACTGACAAATTCGGTAGAGAACTCCCTAACTGGAGAGGTGTTCGATACTGAAATTACAAGAGTCAATAAGTACGACTTAAAATCTATTAGGAAAACCGATTGGGTTTTTGACTGGAAACTTGAGTTCCGAAATGGCAACGAAGTCTATAAACTAACAACTGTTAACAATCCGACTATTATTCAAGGTTTATTGAGTATTGAAGACAAAGATGACCATACTTTTATGCACCTCATTGAAAGCGCAAAGTTCAATAAGGGGAAGGATAAAGTATATTTAGGCGTTCCGGGTAATCTTGTGGCTTTTGCTTGTAAAGTCTCGCTTGAAAAGGGGTATGATGGTTACGTTGCTTTTGATAGTAAAACCGCTTTAATTGAGCATTATAAGAAGATTTTGGGTGCAACTCATTTGATAAGGCAAAGGATGTTTATTGATCCGATAGCCGCGCATAAATTAATTTCAAGGTATTTTAAAGAGTAAGAATATGGGGCTGATTAAAGAACCAAAAAATGTTGATTTCATTATTAAGTCTGAACCGTGGACAAAAGAGGAGTTAAAACAATTCAGAGCAATAATGAAGAAGCAGCGTGAAAGAAAATCAAATCAAAAATCAAGAACAACGAAAAAGCGCGTTAAACAGAAACCAAAGGCTAGGAAGGTTCAGGTATCATAGTGAAGGTTGATGCTGATAAAGTATTTTATTAAAATCTAGCTGCTAATCCTTTCGGATACAAGTAGTTTCAAAAATTGATAGAAACCCCATCCGTCTGACCGCTGAATGCGTAAGCAAACAGCGGTCTGACGGATGATTCATTTTAAAAGATCCCATCTGTACTTGAAGCTAGAAGCCCTCTTAATCCCTTACAATTAAAAATCGCGTCATTGCAAGGAATAGGGTTGGGATGTGCGGTAGATTGACGAAGTAATCTTAATAAAAGAAAGTATCTGGATTACTTCCCTCGATTTTATCTGGAGAAGTAATGACTAGTCCTCTTGTTTTTCAGATAGTCGTGGTATGATTGCGAACTATCAGACTACATAATCAAGGTGCAAGTATGGTGGCTAAATATAATCGGAGAAGGGAGTCAACATGACTTATCTGTGAATATTTGTGTGATCTGTGGCTAAAAAGTCTTTCATCAAAGACTATTTTTTCACCATGATTTTGCGTGTCAGCACACCTTCGCCTTCTACATAAAGGGTGAAAAAGTAGATACCGGCATTTAACTCATCGGTGCGCATTTTAAGTTTCGTTTCGGTGGCTGATAGCTTATAATCGCCTACCACATTTCCCAGCAGGTTTCTTAAAATAATAGTATAGCTAGGCTGCATTTTATGAATCTTGTAGTCAACCTGAGCGGATTCCACTGCAGGGTTAGGGTAGGCATCTGTAAGGGTAATAAAGGGGGAATCATAAATGGATTTGCGTTCAGCATATTCTTCCACTGAAAAATTCACATCAAACTCAATCGCTTCGTTAGGGTTGTTTTTATTAATTACTACATATCGTGCTGAGCTGATACTTTCTACTAGTCCGGCATCAAAAGTGATGAGTAAATCGCTGGTAACCTGTCCCGGCTCCAGGCGAAGACTTAATTCTTCAGCACAGTTTCCGTTCAGGCAAAGTTGTACCAGTTGTGTGCTGCCAATTGTTGATTGAGATTTTCGGATAATAAGGTTGACCGCTTTGTTATCGTTGTTGCGTATGCGCAAACCTCCTTGTACGGTTTCGCCTATGCCGGCTTTAAGTGTTTCTGAGGAAAGCGTTACATCAAACTGCTGTGCCTGCGCATTTGCGCAGTAAAGTAGTACCGATAAAAGGAGAAGGTATACTTTCATACAGTGTAATGTGATGTAAGAAATTTACCTTATTTTAACTTTACTTCATAGAAAAAAGTAAAGTTTTTAGAGAAAAAGACAATAATGAGTCAATACCAGCGTTCCACCTCCCCACTTTTAGGTAGAAATACCCAGTATTAAATTTTCTCAGTAAGTATGCAGACAAAGGTTTTAACGGCATCAATATAATTGCCCAACCTGATGTTTTCATTTTCTGCATGCTGATTGTTGTCGGCATTAACAGTGGGTACAGCCACAGCCGGAATGCCCAGGGTTACTACAAATGGAGAAATAGGAATGGAGCCACCGGCAGTTCTGATTTTAATGGCTTCTTTTTGAAAAGCTTTTTTCATGGCCTTATCCAGCCACAAACCAAGTTCAGAATCAAAAGGCGTTTGAAAAGCTCCGTATGATATAGAGGATTGTATAGCGGCAATTTTAGGATACTTCATGCGCTCTTCTTCTGTGGGTTCAGTAGCGACTATATGATATCCTTTGCTGATGACATGCTGACGCACCAGCTCAATTAACCTTTCGGGATTACTAGAGGGCACCAGGCGTATATCAATTTCGGCAGTAGCCCAGGCTGGTATTAAGGTTCTGGCTTTTTCACCAATGTAAAGTGCATCAAGCCCGCGAATATTTAAGGTCGGGTATTGCATGGCTTCCTGAAAAGTAGGTGCCACCTGGTCAGGCTTGGCAATGCCCAAAAATTGTTTCAATTCTTCTTCATTGTCGGGCACTTGCTGTAGCGTGCGTTTCTCTTGTTCTGTTAATACTATGCCATCATAAAAGCCCGGTATGGTCACACGACCTTCTTCGTCTTTCATGGAGGCCAATAACTGCGACAAGCGCAGCGCAGGATTGGGTGCATAGTTTCCATAATTGCCGCTGTGCATGTGTGCTCGTGGCCCGAAGGTGGTTAAGGTAATTTCGCAAATACCCCTGGCACCGAAAGTAAGCGTTGGCTGATTGCTGACATGGCGTGGGCCATCAAAAATGATAAACCAGTCGGCACTTAATTCATTTTTGTAGGTAGTAACAGCCGCAGGCAGGCGAGGGGAGCCTAATTCTTCTTCAAAGTCCATAATGACTTTGATGTTATAATTCGGTTCTTTTTTCAATTCTTTCAGCGCATCCAAGGATGCCAGAAAAGCAGCTGCAGGCCCTTTTGCATCAGAAGTAGAGCGGGCAAATATGCGCCAGTCTCTGTTTATATTACCTTTTAGTTTTTCATCAGTAATGATATTCCATTTACCCTGTTGATCCTGTTCTTTCAATACGGGTTTCCACGGACTTTCCTGATCCCACAACGCAGGGTTTACGGGTTGTCCATCAATTTGTAAGTAGATCAATACGGTTTTGGTGGCCTTTTTTACTTTTCGTTCTGCCAGCAATAGGGGTACCGTTGAAGTATTCAGTCGTTGTGTGGTAAAACCTCTTTTCGCAAAAGCGCTTTCGCACCACACTACATTTTTTTCTATGTCCTGATGTTGGCTGGCAACATTGGGTATGCTCAGCATTTCATAAAATTCAGGTAGTGAGGCTAGGGCATGCTTCTCTGCCAGTTTATCCAAGGCATTTTCCTGAGCCAGGGCAGAGATAATTTGTAAAAATAACGATACTAAAAAAAGGATATACTTCATGGTGTAAGGCTTGTAGGATAAAGTTAATCATCCTGCAAACAAAAAGCACTCAACCTCTGAGGTATACTGTTTTTTATTGATTAGCGAATAACGTCCTTTTTAAGCGGTCGCTTTTCGATTTGCCATAGAAATCCACGCAGGCGTTTGTCACCATCTAACAATTCGTGTGGTGGAATGAACTGCGCTTCAGGTTTTACATAAGAACTGAAGGTGTCTACTTTTCCTTCTTTAAAGCGGATGAGGATGCGGCTGCAAATGATTTTATTCATACCCATCATCGAATTATCTTTTTCATCCAGCGCAAAATAGATGTTTTCGGCATTACCATTTACGTAAACGCGGTGTAGTTTCTGATTCTGAAAATCAGCAATCATTTTTTTTCCCTTGATCTGATTGAAATCGTGAAGAATGGTGTCTTCTGAAATAACAAAAGCATTAGTGTTTAAAAAGATTTTGCTAATGGTATTGTTGGTAATCAGCATGCTGATGGAGTCGGCAGATAATTGATTTTCGTTGGTCCACAAAACCGGTTTTTTGTAGAAGATAATAGTGGAGTCAGCCACCCTGTATTCAACTGAATCAGCAATACCCTGAAGGTCTTTTTTGAAGATACGCACATTATTATAAGCAAGAATTCTTTTTTGTGCAGCATCCTTGCTGTCGATGGAGACGAGGGTATCGGCAGTCATAAAGAGTGTATCGCCTTCATCGGTAATTTTAGCCAGATAAGCACGGTCATAAACTTTCGAAATATTCTTCAGCTTAAAAGCGTCAGATGCCTGTCCGTAAATGATAAGCTTATTTTCTTTGGAAGTCATCACAACATCACCCCTTATTCTGTATATTTTATTCAAATCATCCAGGCTATAGCTTTTTCCGGAAATGGTGTAGTCCTCATTTTCACCTACGCCTTGTTGCAGATCCGATTTTTTTTGGAGGGTGTTATAGCTTCCTTTATCATAAACAAAGGTGGCGCTGTCTTTATCAATAACCGTAGTAGGACTAACAAAGTAAATGATTTTAGTAGCTGAATTATATTGGAGGCTATCAGCGCTCATGGTATAATCCGGATTAGTTACTACCACAGATTTCTTAAAGGAAGAGAGGTTACTGTTTACATTATAATAGCCTTTGTTACTGGTAAGCACATTGGTACTATCCACTAACTTACCATTATTGAAATAGTAGGCCGTATTTTTTATGCGATCGTAATCGAGAAAATCGGTATAAAGCGTAGCAGTCGCCAGTTTGGTGAATACTACATTGCCACGAAGCTTAGCAAGTCTTCTGTTTCCCTCATAAATCAATGAGTTACCCGTAACAGTTACTGAGTCACCCTCGGTAATTCTTATCTTACCAAAGGCCTCTACCATATTAGTCTTGTCAAATAAATGGGCAGAGTCGCAATAGATTGTTGTTTTATTTTGTGTTAGCACAACATTGCCTACCAAGCGTTTAAACTTTTCTCCGGCAGTTGTCTGACCTCCTAAAAGTCTGTCAGAATTTTTAATATCTACTTTTTTACCCCTGTTTCGTTGAGCCAGCACCTGATCGCTATTGGCAAGGATAAAAAGGAGTAATAAAAGCGCCCCTATGGCCCTTGGCAGACTCAGGCCGGTCGAAAAGCTGAGAAGTTGTGATCTAACCGCATTCATATTTTGCTGCAAGCTACAATGTAAATTGTTAAGGTTGTAATTTGCAGCCGTGTTAAAGCAATTTATAAGCCATCTTTCTGATAAGCATAAGCTTAAGCCTGGTGCTAAGGTATTACTGGCCATTAGTGGTGGTTTGGATTCCATGGTAATGCTCGAACTTTTTCACCAGTCTGGTTTTAACATTGGCGTTGCACACGTTAATTTTCAATTGCGTGGCGAAGCTTCCGATGGTGACGAAGCACTGGTAAAAAAGGTTTGTGAGAATAAAGGAATTCCCTTTTTCAAAACACAGGTTGCAACAAAAGAATACGCAAAAGACAAAGGTATTTCTGTGCAAATGGCTGCACGTGAGTTGCGCTACACCTGGTTTGCCACTATAGCCAAAGAACATCACTATGATTGGATTGCTACTGCACACCATTTGAATGACTCCATTGAAACTGCACTGTTTAACTGGACAAATGCTTCCTCTCTTGCGGGGCTCTGTGGTATTGCTGCGCAACATGGCAACATCATCAGGCCATTGTTATTTGCTACTCGAAAAGAGTTGGAAGATTTTGCACAGGAGCATGCAGTGCCCTGGCGGGAAGATAGCAGCAATGCCCTTGATGTATACAAGCGCAATTTTATACGTCACCAGCTTATACCGAAGTTAAAAGAGTTGAACCCTTCCCTGGAATCAAGTTTGCAACGCGGCCAGCGCAAATTGTTTGGTGAATTGTTGTTTTTAAACTATGCCTTTGAGCAATGGAAAATCCAGTACGTTGAGGAGGAGAATGCTATCATACGTATTGAAAAAAGTGGACTTGATAAAGTCGATGCTGCCGCTATGCTCTTGTATAAAGTGGCGGAGCCTTTCGGTTTCAATTTTGATGTTTGTGAGGAAGCGATCCAAGTGCTTCATGCACAAGCCGGTAAAAAATTTTTATCGGCAAGCCATGAATTGATCATTGACAGGACTAAAATATTCATTGCCCAGCATGCAGATTTAATATCACCCGTACTTATTGAGAAAGGACAGACCGATGCTTTTTTTGGTAATTGGCACTTAACTATTGCTGTTGGTAAAAAACAACCACCAGTCAGTGATCCGTATGTGGCTATGGTGGACCTAAGCCAGTTGCGGTTTCCTTTAATCTGGCGGCAATGGCAAGCGGGGGATGTTTTTCACCCCTTAGGTATGAAAGGCCGCAAAAAGATTAGTGACCTCTTAATAGATGCAAAAGTAGCCATGCCGGATAAGGCAAAGGTAACAGTGATTAGCGCTGGAGAAGAGATTGTTTGGGTGGCAGGACATAGACTCGATGAACGATTTAAGCTGGCAGAAAATACGAAAGAGGTACTGATTTTAACCTTAAGACCATATTTTACCTAATATCCTTTTTCTTTGAGCAATCGATTGATAAATTCACGCGCTCATTCGGACAAAAGCGCAGAGAGGCTCGTTCAAATGCAGTCTAATGGTATGACTTTCAATAACTTAAATCTAAAATCAATATGAAAATAACTGTCGTTGGCGCTGGTAATGTTGGCGCTACCTGTGCTGATGTGTTGGCTTACCGTGAGGTGGCAAATGAAATTGTACTTGTAGATATTAAAGAAGGTTTTGCTGAAGGAAAGGCGCTGGATATCTGGCAAAAAGCACCTATCGATCTGTACGATTCTCGTACCATAGGCACAACCAATGACTATTCAAAGTCGGCTAATTCTGATGTGGTGGTGATTACCTCCGGCTTGCCACGCAAACCTGGTATGAGCCGCGATGATTTGATTAATACCAATGCCGGTATCGTTAAATCGGTAACAGAAAATGTTATCAAGTATTCACCTAATGCCATCATCATTGTGGTTTCAAACCCATTGGATGTAATGACGTATCAGGCACACTTAACGTCAAAGTTGCCTCGTACACGCGTAATAGGTATGGCCGGTATTTTAGATACTGCACGTTACCGTGCTTTCTTGGCAGAGGCGTTAAATATTTCACCAAAAGATATTCAGGCAATGTTATTGGGTGGACATGGCGATACCATGGTGCCACTGCCACGCTACACAACAGTTGCTGGTATCCCGGTAACTGAATTAATTGATAAAGATAAGTTGAACGCCATTTTGGAAAGAACTAAAGTGGGTGGTGGTGAATTGGTTAAATTGATGGGTACATCTGCCTGGTATGCACCAGGTTCTGCCGCTGCACAAATGGTAGAAGCCATCGTAAAAGATCAGCGCAGAATTTTCCCTGTGTGTATTAAGTTAGAAGGTGAATACGGTATTAAAGATTGTTACCTGGGTGTACCGGTAGTATTAGGTAAAAACGGTGTTGAGAAAGTAATCGAGTTAGACCTGAATGCCGATGAGAAAGCATTGATGGAAGCCAGCCGCAAGGCAGTGCGTGAAGTAATGGATGTATTGGATAAATTAGGTTAAGCCTGATTTTGATTTAAAGTAAAAAAGCCGCCTTGATTTTCAAGGTGGCTTTTTTTATGATTTGAAATTTGAAATTTGAAATTTGAAATTTGAAATTTGAAATCAACTTAATCACATACTGTTTTTTTTTCGGTCTTGCATTCAAGACATTTTAGAGGTGCGATTGCGTCAATATTATCTGTCTTTTATTCTATTAAGCTTGTGTCAACTATTTATACAAGTCTGCATGTAAACTTTACTAGTATCTTTATTGCTTTGAGTAATGCGTATTACATGACCTATTAATTAATTGGTATGACTTATATATTGGATACAGACCGACTGTACCTGAGGGAACTTCAATTATCGGACGCTTCGTTTATTATTGAATTGTTAAATAGTCCGGGTTGGCTTCAGTACATTGGTGATAGAAATGTGCGGACTATACAAGAAGCAGAAGTTTATTTAAAAAACGGTCCACTTAAATCTTATGCTGAATTGGGTTATGGATTATCGTTAGTCGTCTTGAAGAGTAACAACAAGTCTATCGGAATGTGTGGTTTGTTAAAGAGAGATTATCTGGAACATCCTGATATTGGTTTTGCATTTATACCGGATGTAATGGGTAAAGGATATGCCCTGGAAATTGCTTTAGCCCTTAAGCAATTCGCTCAGGTACATTGGCAAGTAAAGAAGCTTTGCGCCATCGTACAACCAGATAACGACCGTTCCATAAAACTTTTGAAGAAGTTAGGTTTAACATTTAAAGAAAAAATCAAGCCGCCAACAACAAAGGAAATACTTGATTTGTATAGCAATTAAGATAAGCTCTCGCAATACTGCATATGTTGTTTGAGTACAACAGAAGTTTCTTCATCATCAATAGTTCAATTGTTGTAGCTATAAGATCAATTAATGTAAGGTGTTTTATTAAAGTGTAAATCGTAAATGCTTTAATTTGTGTGAATAATGCTTTTTCCTGGCTGATCAATCCTTTTCCATTTTTTTAAATGATAATTTGTGTTCAAAACAAGGTGCTTGTTTGAATTATAAGCTATTCTAATTTTGTTTTCCGGGCTATCAACTCGTTGGAAAGCATCATGCAAAAAATTATTCTTTTAATATGTCTGCAAACTATCTGTGCTGGCTTAGTTGGTGCGCAGCAGTTGGATGATATAGGTAAAGAGAAAGCTCTTGCTATTAACGGATCGGCATCGTTGAGTCAGCTTTTTTATGGTGCCAGGGGTATTGAGTCCAGACGAGATCCGTATACATACTTTGCAAATGCCAGTTTGAATTTATCTTTATATGGCTGGAGTATTCCCTTTAGTTTTTCACTCTCAAATCAAAACACTTCTTTTCAGCAGCCCTTTAATCAGTATAGCATTAATCCTAGTTATAAATTTATTACTGCGCATGTAGGTTATACGAGTATGTCCTTCTCACCCTATACGGTTAATGGCCATATTTTTTTAGGAGCAGGTTTGGATATAGCACCTGAAGGGCGCTGGTCCTTACACGGATTACATGGACGATTGTTAAAAGCAATTGATTATGATACGGCAAACAGTAATGCGTTGCCTGCTTTCGAGCGAATAGGTACGGGTTTCAAGGCTATGTTTAAAAGTGATAAAAAGTCAATTGATTTCATCCTTTTCCGATCGGCAGATGACTTGTCTTCCATCAGGAAATTGTCTGATAGCCTTAACATTTTTGCTGAAGAAAATCTAGTTGTTAGTCTGGGCGCGGGCGCAACTATTCTGAAACAATTTTTAATACAAGCAGAACTGGCCGCTAGTGCCTTAACACGTGATGTAAGAGACTCAATTGCTGATCATAACCATATTTTAGCAAGCCCAACATTTATATTTAAGGCCAGGTCCTCATCTGCCTACTATCAGGCATTTAAAGCATCATTAAGTTACCAATTATCAGGGCATAGTATTGGTCTGGGCTTTGAACGCATTGATCCGGGGTACAGAACGCATGGCGCTTATTTTTTTAATAACGATTTGGAAAACATTACCGTAAATGTTGCCTCTACTTTATTGAAGAATAAAATGCAATTGAATGCAAGTGTAGGTACACAGCGCGATAATCTTGATCAGGAAAAGTTAAGCAGTTTTAGAAGAATGGTAGGTTCATTTGCACTTAACTATACGCCATCGCAACAATTGGCTGTATCCGCATCGTACTCCACCTTTCAATCGTTTACCAATATCCGTTCTCAATTTGTTGAGATCAATCAATTAAGTCCTTATGACAATCTTGATACTTTAAATTTCACCCAGTTATCACAAAACGCCAATCTTTCTTTTTTATATTCAATTGGAAACAATGAAGAAAAGAAACAAAGCATTAATGCCAATGTAATGTATCAGGCCGCGGCTGACAAGCAAGGGGGTGTAGACCAAAACGGAGCAAGCACTTTTTATAACGCAAACCTAGGCTACTCCTTTAATTTTGTGCCGCAGAATATGCTGATGAGTCTTTCCCTGAATGCTTCAGTGAATAAGGGATCCGGTACGGAAACTCAAACCTTTGGGCCCGTGTTATCAATATCACGTACTTTTTTTGATAAAAAATTCAGGCTTATGCTTTCCAGTTCCTACAACAATACCAGTACTCAATCCGCTGCCAGCAATGCCATCCTGAACTTTAAAACCAGTGGTGCCTTAACGCTGAAAAAGAAACATGTGCTTACCATAAGTGCAGCCATGATTGAAAGAAAATCAAGTCATGCGGAGCAAAAAGCATTTACTGAGTTTACCGGCAATATTGGATACGCTTATAGTTTTGGACTGTAACGGGCATTATACTTTGTCTTAATTGTCTTTTACAAATCTTAATGTGAATCGAAAGTCCGGGCTATTATTGCTATCATAGACAACCATTCTCAGCGATGACATGTTTAATCCTGATTCTTGAATACTCAAGGATAAACCATTTGTCATCCAGAACTCTGCAACATCACCATCGAGGGCCTGACCTGTACCAAAGATGTAACCGGTAGGATAGATATTAAATTTTGAAGTATTGGTGCCATTCACGTTTTTCCATTCAGTAGTTGAGGTGAGTGTTTTTATTTTTTCTGTTTCAGTGCCATAACTTGGAATAGTAATGCCATGAAAAAGTGCCAGCTTTTCAAAATCCTCTACAGTGGGTAAACGCCAGCCCTCCGGTAAAACAATTGCTTCCGCTTCTGCTTTAGTATAATACTTGCCGTATTGCGGTTTGGAATTATTCGCATCATAAGCTAATCCACCTGTTCCTGCGAAATTAGCAACAGTCCATATTTGCTCGCCAAAGGCTACGGTTTCATACTTTTTGCCTTCAATCGTCACGCTAGTTGGGGTAGTTGAAAGCGTATCTTCATCATCGCAGGCAATAAATACCGTAAGTACAAGAAGTAATAAAAAGTATTTTGTTGTGCGTAGCATGATAGATTGTTTAAACTGAATTGGGGAGTCTAACGCTAACTCCTTTTAAAAGTTACGAGGAATAAAAAATGTTGGTAAAAACCAAACTGAGATAAATAGTCAAGCGTTGAAGCTTTTTCAGTTTGAAAAAGTTAAAAAAGGAAAAGGCATTTTTTTAGGAAAGAAATTTTAATTGACTTGGCTGATAAATTTTTTGCCGGTGGTTTAAGGTTCTAATGTTTTTGATAAAACAATCATATCCTTGCATTGAATACCATTTTCAAATATAGGTTCATCGTAATTGTCAATAAAAAAATCTTTTACAGTGTTAATAATGCTGAACCCTGCTTTTTGATAAAGGTAAAGTTGCCCGATGCTGGAATTGCCAGTACCAATAATAATGTTTTTAAATCCGTTTTTCTTGGCAGTTTCGCAAGCATTGTTGAGTAAAATTTTACCAATACCTTTACCTTGATTAGCGGGATCAACCGCAATATTTTTTATTTCTATGGTATTGCTGTTTACTGCTTTAAGTACATAACAGGCGATTATTTTTTCTTCCTTTTCAGCAATGTAAATATCAGCACCTAAAATGTAGGTGTCGATATTCTTTTTGGAAGGGTCGGCTAATAATAAAAGTTGGTATGGAATTTCTTCCTGCTTTTGCAGAAGCCTGATCCTTAATTCAATCATTACAATAATTGGTGTACTATAATGATAAAGGTAAGAATTCTTTATGCTTTAAATAAATTACATGGACTGACAGACTTCCTGTACATAGCTTTACACGTTAGCCTAAGATGAAAGCCAGTAATACCCGAAACATGGAATAGGTTAAACGACAATGACCTGCGAATTAGCAGGTCATTGTTTGAAATAAAGTAGAGAAGTTAAAACTCAGCACTTCCCGGATAGCGCGGGTAAGCAATTACATCGCGGATGTTAGTCATACCGGTAACGAATTGGATGAGGCGTTCGAAGCCTAAACCAAAACCTGAATGCGGTGCTGTACCGAACTTGCGTAGCTCTAAATACCACCAGATGGTTTCTTCAGAGATGCCTAATTCTTTAACACGCTTCATCAGTCGATCGTAACGCTCTTCGCGTTGTGAGCCACCAATGATTTCGCCTATACCCGGGAAAAGTACATCCATAGCGGCTACTGTTTTACCATCTTCATTCTGACGCATGTAGAAGGACTTGATAGCAGCAGGGTAGTTGTAGAGAATAACAGGTTTCTTAAAATGTTTTTCTACCAGGAAGCGTTCATGTTCGCTTTGCAAATCGGCACCCCATTCGTTGATCAGATACTGGAATTTCTTCTTCTTGTTGGGGGTAGACTCTCTCAATATTTCAATAGCCTCTGTATAGGTAAGACGTTGAAAATCATTTTCCACCACAAACTTCAAACGGTCAATTAAACCTAATTCGCTGCGTTGGTCTTGTGGTTTGGCAGCATCTTCTTCTTTGGCACGCTTGTCGAGGAATTCGAGATCTTCCTGGCAATTGTCTAACGCATATTTGCACAAGTACTGAATGAAGTCTTGCGCCAGTTGCATGTTGTCATTAATGTCATAGAAAGCCATTTCCGGCTCTATCATCCAGAACTCAGCCAGGTGGCGCGAAGTGTTGGAGTTTTCGGCACGGAAAGTTGGTCCGAAAGTGTAAATATCACCCAGGCCCATAGCGAATGTCTCACCTTCTAACTGACCGGATACTGTCAGGTTAGCTTCGCGACCGAAGAAGTCTTCTTTATAATTAATTTTTCCGTCTTCTGTGCGTGGTGGTTTTTCCATGTTGAGTGTAGTTACACGGAACATATCACCGGCACCTTCAGCATCTGACCCTGTAATAATGGGGGTATGGATATAGAAGAAACCGCGCTCGTTAAAAAATTTATGTACGGCAAAAGCCATGCTATGCCTAATGCGAAACACGGCACTGAAGGTGTTGGTACGTACACGCAGGTGGGCAATTTCGCGAAGGAATTCCAGTGAGTGTTTTTTAGGTTGAAGCGGAAATACTTCGGGATCGCTATCTCCATAAATTTCGAGGCTATCAACTTTTACCTCTACCGTTTGGCCTTTGGCAGGTGAAGGAATTAATTCGCCCGTAACTGCCAGGCATGCACCGGTTGTAATGCGCTTCAGCGTGGCTTCGTCAAACTTACCTAACTCAACAACCGCTTGTAAATTATTGATGGTTGACCCATCGTTCATGGAGATAAACTGGTTGTTACGAAAAGTTTTTACCCAGCCCTGCACGGTAACACGTTGGTTAGTGGGGGTGGTTTTAAGTAAGTCTTTGATTTTAGCTGTTCTCATAAATGTTTTGGCTGGGTGCTTTTAAGATTCAGCAAAGCACACGTTCAATTAAGACCGCAAAAAACGTGAATTGGCAAGACTTGTCAAAATTGGAAATGACGGGTTAATCTCAGGACCAGTCCTTGGTTCGTGTCTTTTACGGTAAAGTCTATGGTCTGCGTAATATTAATCCTCAGAGTCCTTACGCTCATGCTTCCCCTCTTTCCAAGAGACTCTGAGGAGGAATCTGGTTCGTGTCCTCACGATCCAATACTTGAACTCTCCCGCTCGGTCTGCGTCCTCGCAGACCGAAATGGATAGTCTGTGAGGACACAGACCATGGTAAAGAAAAGAGAAGGTCTGTGAAGATACAGACTAGGCATTTAAGTTAGTTTCGTAAATCACTGACTTGCAGGCTATTTGAACTCGTGTTTAGTTTTTATGTGTGCTTGTTGTTATGAAGCCCTACCGGCCAGGGATAGCAGCGGAAATCCCACGCGTCTCGCGTGGATTGCAGCGGATAGCCCGGTTTGAGCACCTGCCTGCGCAGGCATTTGCCGGGAGGAAGGCAGGTGGCGAAAAGGCCGCCAAAAGAATTGATACTTGTTGGCATGATTTTTTTTCTGACTTGCCGTGAAATGATAACTTTGTTTAGAATTCGTGTATGCAGAAACTAGGGTTAAATCAATCGTTACAACAGAAGCTGTCTCCGCAGCAGATTCAGTTTATTAAACTGCTACAGGTGCCTACTGCAGAGTTGGAAACAAGAATTGAAGAGGAGTTGGAGATAAATCCGGCTTTGGAAGAAGGCGAGGCAGAAACACCAGACACAACAGATGATAATACGGCCGAAGCTGAACCGGAAGAATATGGTGAGACTTCGGGTGGTGATGATGAATTAGACATTAATGATTATCTGCGTGATGATGACTACAGCGGCTATAAGATGCAGGGCGATGGTGATGGTGATGAGGATGACCGGGAAATGCCCATGGCCATGGGCACCAGCTTACAAGAGTTGTTGCTAACACAACTTGGCTACCTTGGACTGGATGAAAAGCAAAGCAATATTGGCAAGCAATTAATTGGCAGTATTGAGAACGATGGCTACATCAGAAGAGAGTTGGATGCCATTGTAAATGACCTGGCTTTCTCGCAAGGAATTGACACTACAGTTGAAGAGGTAGAAAATATTTTAAAGAAAATTCAAAGTTTTGATCCGGCTGGTATTGCTGCCAGAAATTTGCAGGAGTGTTTGTTGCTGCAACTGGAACGCCTGAGGCAGAACATAGAAGAGGACGATTCAGATAAATTTACGAAGTCGTATGTGGTGGAGAAGGCCATGCAGACCGTACGTGACTGCTACGAAGAGTTTACAAAAAAACATTACGATAAGATTATTAAGAAGCTGGATATAGCCGAAGAAGATGCCGATGATATTAAAGATATTATTGCCTTGATTTCGGGTTTGAATCCTAAGCCGGGTGGTGTAAGTTCCACCACAGGCGTTTCTAAAAATCAGGTGATTATTCCGGATTTTATTTTAACCAACAACAACGGTAAGTTGGAGTTGGCGCTGAATTCGCGCAATGCCCCCGAGTTGCGTATTAGTCGCTCGTATACCGACATGTTTAAGGCTTACGACAAAGGCGATAAGAAGGACAAGAAATTAAAAGAGGCAGTAACTTTTGTAAAACAGAAGTTGGATGCCGCGAAGTGGTTTATTGATGCGATCAAGCAGCGACAACAAACTTTGTTGCGTACGATGAAGGCCATTGTTGATTTTCAGTACGAGTACTTTCAGGAAGGGGATGAGACGAAGTTGAAGCCCATGATTTTGAAAGATATTGCTACGATGATTAACATGGATATATCTACGGTATCGCGTGTGGCCAGCAGCAAGGCAGTGCAAACTGATTTTGGAATTTTTCCGTTAAAATACTTTTTCTCTGAGGGTATTGCTACAGATTCTGGTGAAGAGGTGAGCAGTCGCGAGGTGAAGCAGATTATTAAAGATTTGATTGTGGCTGAGCCTAAAGGCAAACCCCTTTCGGATGATAAAATTGAAAAGATTTTGAATGAGAAAGGGTATAACATTGCCAGAAGAACCGTGGCCAAGTACCGCGAGCAACTGAATATACCGGTGGCCAGGTTGCGAAAAGAATTATAGATAATTTCAGATTTCAAATTCAAAATTCAAAATTCAAAATTAATTGAATGAAGTTATTGGCTCAGTTCATCTCCGTTATTACCCATCCCTTACTTTTAGCCACTTATTTATTTTCGCTTTTTGCGTGGTTATATCCACCGGCTTTGTTCCCGGTTACTGACCGCTCGTTTCGTGGGGTATTGATGCTGATTTTTATTTGCACCTTTCTGTTGCCGGTTATTAATGTTTATTTCTTTAAGATATTCGGAACCATATCGGCTATGAGTATGCCTTTAAGAAGAGAGCGTATAGCACCTTTTCTGATGATTGCTTTATTATACGGTGTGATCACTTACCTGTTGCATGCAAAACTAGGCATGGGTTTTCAGGATCCCTTTGTGAAGTTTTTATTAATTATTGATGCATTGGTGCTGACTGCTTTCATTATTACCTTATGGATGAAGGCGAGTATACACAGTCTGGCTACAGGTGGTTTAATGATGATGCTGGCCATGTTGAATTCGATGACAGAGAATGGTATACTTTTTTATCCTTTATTGGGGTCTATTTTATTAACTGGTTTAGTGATGAGTGCACGTTTGTATTTACAGGTACACACAGTTAAAGAAGTGGCTGTTGGATTTGGCATTGGTTGCTTAGTGAGTACCATAGGAATGATTTATTTATTTTAATGTAGAAATATGGCTTATACTTTTTTGAAATATGAAGTAGCAGAAGGTGTTGCTACCATTACCCTCAACAGACCTGATGTTTACAATGCATTGAATGATGAAATCACCTACGAACTGCAGGATGCATTAAAGGTTGTGGCCAAAGATGATTTAGTGCGCGTAGTGGTATTGACGGGCGAGGGCAAGGCTTTCTGTTCAGGACAAGATCTGAAGGCTGCGAGTGGTCAGCAGAAGCGTTCGTTCATGGATTCGCTTCATAAACGCTATAACCCGATTATTCGGGCCATGCGTAATTTGCCAAAACCCATTGTTTGTCGCATGAATGGTGTAGCAGCAGGTGCTGGTTGTTCTATTGCCCTGGCTTGTGATGTAATTGTTGCCAATGAAGAGGCGCAACTGATTGAGATTTTTATCAACATTGGTTTAGTGCCTGATTCAGGTTCATCTTTCTTTTTGCCCAGAACCGTAGGCTTTAACAAAGCTTTTGAATTGTGCAGCATGGGCAACAGATTAAAAGCAAGTGAGGCAGTAAACATTGGCTTGATTAATAAGGCTGTTTCGGCAGCAGAATTAGATGCAGCAGTGAAAGGTTATACTGATTTTTATGCGAAGGCACCAACCAAATCCATTGGCTTGATTAAGAAAATGCTGAACAAAGCACAGACAGCTTCGCTGGATGAGATGCTGGACTATGAGGCATACTGCCAGGAGATAGCGGGTAGTTCACATGATTATAAAGAAGGTGTGCAGGCTTTCTTAGAAAAGAGAAAACCGAATTTTTTGGGGAAGTAATGTAATTGAAACCAGAACGTAGGATAAGAGTTTAGTATAAACACTTATATGAATTAACAGGTCTATGAAAAATGTTCGCTTAGTACTCGGCAGTGGTGGGGCTCGTGGTATGGCGCACATAGGCGTTATAGAAGAGCTTCAGAAAGCCGGTTTTGTAATTAAAGAAGTAGCAGGTTGCTCTATGGGTGCCATTGTTGGCGGGCTCTATTGTGCAGGCCACTTAAACGAATACAAACACTGGCTAGTCAGTCTGAGTCGCTTCGATGTATTCAAGCTCTTGGATTTTACACTTTCTTCGCAAGGCATAGTAAAAGGTGATCGTGTGTTTAAAGCGATTGAACAACTGATCGGCTATCATGAAATTGACAAATTTCCTATTCCTTTCACCGCTGTAGCCTGCGATTTGATAGCGCGTGAAGAGATCTATTTCAGGTCGGGTAGTTTGTTTAAAGCATTGAGGGCCTCTGTTGCTATTCCTACAATTTTTACCCCTGTTATTGATGGCCCACGTCAACTGGTAGATGGCGGTGTGCTCAATCCTTTACCCATGAACCTGGTTAAACGCGAACCTGATGATTGGTTAGTGGCAGTTAATGTGAATGGAAATAAAGCTGATGTAAAAAAGGTTACCGCACCTGTAGTGAATGAAGAGAAGGCTGCTTACCTCCGTATGCTTGACCATTTCAGAACACAAATTTTACGCTTTGACAGTAAGGCTGAAGAAACCGTAGAGAAACTTGGTTTTTTTGACTTGCTGAATAAGTCTTACGATCTGACTTCCGATAGATTAACTGATCTGATGATTGAGATATATAAACCGGACTTGGTGATTGAAATTTCGCGCGATGCCTGTGGTGTGTTTGAATTTTACAGGGCCAACGAAATAATTGAAGAAGGAAGAAGTGCGTTTAAGAAAGCCCTGGAGGCAAAGCAGTATTCTCAATAACCTTACCCGCGCTTGCCTGCTCTTTATTTTTCCGTTGCTCCCAGCGTACTACAATTACCAATACTATGGTTAGGAAGGCAGCAATCAAAAAGTAGATGAATACTTTAAACATACGTTTCCACTTCTGGTCTCGTTCGTGGCGCTGCATAATGTCACCGTAATTGCGATGCCTCGCAATGTTGCCGGCAGTCATTCGCTGACGTCTTAACCTTATGTCATTTCTTGCCATCGTACTTAATACTCAGGTTAAACTGTTTACGTAAACGGTCAAGTGCTCGGTAGGTTCTCATTTTTGCTCCGCTTTCTGTGATATCAAGAATAAAGGCAATTTCCTTAAAATCTTTGTCTTCAAAAAAGCGAAGTTCCAATACCTCCAGCATTTCTGTTGGTAGTTCTTTAAAATAAACCAACAATTGTTTGATCAGGTCTTCATCCCAACCCTCATTGCCCTGATCCATCAACTCTTTAATTCGAATTTCTTCTAAGCTGAAGACACGATCTGTTTTCTTTTTTCTATAATGTTTATTTACCTCATTGGCAGCAATGCGGTAAAACCAGGCCGAAAGCGGCAGACCTCTGAATTCAAAACGATTTAAGTTATTAAGTGCATTTAAAAAAGTCTGCGAGCAGAGGTCAGCTGTTAAATCTTCATCATCGGTCTGGCGATAGATAAAGTTGAAGATCCTGTCGAAGTACTTTTCATATAAAATACCAAAATGTTTGGAATCCCGCTTAGCACGATCTAGTATTTCATACTCTTGCCGTATTTCTGCTTCGGTCATAGCTTGATTTCATTCGTAATTCGCCACAAGCTGAAAAGTCACAAATATTTACAGCAATCCGGGTGATTTATAAGTCAGGAAAAGTAGTAAACTTTAACTAAACATTAAAAGCCATGAAATATTTATTTACCATACTATTCTGTTTGCCCCTTTTAGTTGAGGCACAGCAAAGCACACCCTGCATGACTATTGCACAAGCGCGTGAATTTGATTTCTGGATAGGAGAGTGGGATGCCTATGTGACCAATAGTGAAAAATTAGCTGGACATTCTAAAATTGAGATGGCTTCAGGAGGGTGTATGATACTGGAGAACTGGACTTCTGTCGGCCAACCTTTTAGTGGCAAGAGTATGAATTTTGTGGATCCTGGCACAGGTAAATGGAAGCAGGTATGGGTGGGTTCGGGAGGCCTCAATGTTACTGAATTTCTTAATGGTGAATATCGGGATGGCGCTATGCGTTTTGAGTATGAAACGATGACACCAGCAGGAAAGAAACAGTTTGTAAAATTTCATTTTTATAATATTAGTAAAAATGAAGTGAGACAATTGCATCAAACCTCCGAAGATGGTGGCGTTTGGGTCACTACCTATGACTTTACTTATAAAAGAAAAGTATAGCTATGTTGATGTGCTGATTCGATGATGTGCTGATGTGCTGATTCGCTGATGAGTTAATTCGTTGATGATTTGATAATTTGAAAATGGACTTCCGTCATTGCGAGGAACGATGCGTTTAAGCTGATGTGCTGATTCGGCAATGTGCTGATATACTGATTCGTTAATTAAAGAACTAAAAAATATACACTTATCCGTCAAGTATCGTCTCCCGCTAGGGGACGATACGATTTTAAAAACTTACTTCATCTATAAAAATTTAGCCAACGCAACCTAAACAATAGGTAAACTCATCGTCCCTTCGGAGACGATGAGGGGCAAGAAAAAAAATCGCGTCATTGCGATGAACGAAGCGTTGATTGTGTGGTGGGGGAAGAAGCAAGCAGATTGCTTCTTCGTACCATCACACATCCTATCCCAATTCCTCGGAATGTCGAGCTCATTTATTTAAATGGATTCAGGCTTTAACTTGCTGTAGGCAGTTGCGGGTTGTTTTTATAAGTATGTTGCAGTCTGAAAATTGTTTTGCTACTCCTGTTTTAGTGTTTCTGTAGGCTGGGTGCGGGCGGTGTGTATAGTTTGGTAGCCAATAGTTACAAAGGCAATGACAATCGCTAAACCACCCGCCAATAAAAATATACCGGCATCAAGGCTGGCCTTGTATTCGAAAGAAGCAAGCCACTCCTGCATACTGTAAATAGTAATGGGAATCGATAGCGCAAGACAAATCAATATCATGATGGCATATTCTTTTGAAAGTAATACGAGTAGTGATGACTCGCTTGCGCCTAATACTTTCCGGATACCTATTTCCTTTACCCGACCTTGCATAGCTAAGGAAGCAAGCCCATATAGTCCGAGACTACCTATTATAATCGCGAGAAGGGTGGCAATACGTACAATTTTGCCGAGGTTTTGATCCTCTCTGTACTGTGCTTTCATAGCTTCATCAACAAAGTTGAATGCAAAGGTTTCACCATTGGTCAATTTTTCCCAAACTCCTTTTATTTGCTCTATACTAAGCGCCATGTTTCCTGGACTAAGCCTCACAATTATTTTTGGCATAGGGGAATTGCTGATATTAATATTCTCTACACCGGATTGAATAATGGCCGGGTCTTGTACCATCACGAGTGGTTGAACTTTCGTGTAAAGTGCCGCGTAATTAAAATCTTTAACGACTCCAATAATTTCATGATCACCAAAATTTTTACCAGGTATTTTTTTTCCGATGGCATCATCCCATCCATATTCTTTAGCAAAAGCTTCGTTAATGATAATTCCTCTGCGTTTATCGGAGGTATTGGCATCTGAAAAATTCCTGCCAGCTACTAATTGAATTTTAAGAGTAGGAATGTACTCGTCATCTATTGTATTGAGATTGAAATTATGGTAAGCACCTTTATCATCGGTGAAGCCTACGGCCATCCAGTTGCCATTGCCAAAATCCTGAGAAGAAGCACAAGCACTGACTACATCCGGAAGCTTGGATAATTCTATTTTAAATTGTTCTGCGATTTCGAAACCCTTCACTATTCTTTCTCCAAGTCTCCCTTGCGCAGGCACCACCAATTGCATGGTACCAAGTTGTTCACGGTTAAAGCCAAGGTCTTTATTTTGTAGGTAGTCTAATTGTTTTTGCATCATCAGTGTGCTGCTGATCAGGAAAATGCTGAGTAACAGCTGTACCCCTACAAGTACTTTTCGGATACCTTGTTTACTACCAGAAGCCTGTAATTTACCTTTTAAAATAGCAATAGGCTTGAAGCCTGCTAAAACAAAAGCCGGATAGCTTCCTGCAAGCAAACCAATGATGAAGAGTAAAATAAAAACAGTGATAAGCATGAAGCCATTGATAGGAAACAAGAGTTGTCGTCCTGCTAAATCGTTAAAAACAGGTAAGTTTAACCTGGCCAGGAGTAAGCCTGCTATCATAGAAATTATGGTTAAGAGCAAGGCTTCACCAATAAATTGAAAAATGAGTTGTTGACGTTCTGCGCCCACCACTTTTCGAATACCCACTTCTTTGGCACGTTTAACAGATCTGCCAACGGAAAGCGTAATAAAATTAATGCAGGCAATGAGTAAAATCAGCAAAGAGATGGCAACCAAAATGTAGCTGTAGCTTGGATTACTTACAGGGGCAATGCCAGCAGGAAACGAATTATCAAGATGTATGCTGGTGAGCGCCTGAAGACCTGGCGCATATTGACTCTGCTTAAAATCTTCTTCGCCAAGAAGCTTTTTGAATAGATCGGGAAATTTTGAAATAAGGCTGGTAACATTTACGCCTTCCCGTAGCAAAATATATGTTTCCGGACTAATGTTAAACCAGGCTGAGGTTAGCACTCTTTCGGGATAGAGTTTGATTAAATTCTGATCAGAAACGAGTATATCAAACTGTATGCTGGAGTTGGTAGGAATGGAGACTACACCGGAAACAACAAAGCTCTCAGTATTTTCGCCCAGGTTAAGAGATAGCGTTTGCTGAAGCGGATCCTTTTCGCCAAAATACTTGCTCGCTGCTGCTTTACTTAGTACAACTTTTCCAGGTTGATCAAGTAAGCTTTTGCGATCTCCTTTTAGTAATTCGAAATCAAAAACAGTAAATAGGTTGCGGTCAGCGATGGTGAGCGTTTCTGGAAATAATTTATCATCCATGCTGACTTGTGTACCCGCTTGAACAATGCGGACGTACGCTTCGACTTCTTCCAGGTTATCCTGCAAGGCAGCACCCATTGGAAAAGGTGTGGTCGTGTTAAAAAATTCCTGATTTTCGCCCCAATTCTCTTTTATATAAACCCTGTAAATTCGATCTGCCTTTGTGTGAAAGGTATCGTAAGTCCATTCTTCATGAACGAACAAGGCGATGAGTAAACAAGACATAATGCCTAGTGCCAGACCGGTAATGGTGATCAGTGTATGAATCTTATTGCGCCAAAGTGCACGAAAGGCAATGGTTAGGTAGTTCCTGATCATGGTTTATGGAGTTATCTGGTTAATTAAAATATGATCTCTCGATTAAAGATGAAGTAGATAGCTGAAAAGTTTTAAGTTGTAAATTTTAATCATAGCCAAGGATACCGTTAAATGAGATGCCTAATGATTAGCAGTTTTTTTGCGTTATCAAATTTTGATGCAAATGCGGTTTATCTAAAATTAGCCATATCTTTTCTTATCAGATTACCGTATGATGGGTTATATAGACCCCAATATTTAACCCTAAATTGGCTCCTGTTAAACTGTTTTTGGCTGAAATGTGCCATACATAAAGATACGGTATTCGACTATGCTAAACCAGTAGCTTTAGCCACATGGTGGTTCTAAACAATTTTTGTAAAAGATGAAACAACTTATTGCATGCCTATTGAGTATCCTGGCCTTTAGTTCAGTGCATGCACAGCAATATTCACTAAAGAATTATAAGGCCATAGATGGTCTGCCCCAATCGCAGGTCAACATGGTGGTAGAAGATGCTCAGGGTTATTTATGGATAGGAACCCAGGGCGGTGGTTTGGCTCGTTTTGACGGTAGTGAATTTAAGGTTTACACAACACTCGATGGCCTATCCAGCAACATTATCAGCTTTCTGAAGATTGATTCAAAACAAAATCTATGGATTGTACATCCCCGTGGCATTACAAAATTTGATGGAAGAACTTTCAAAGTATTTGAACATCCGGGAAGACCCGTAAACTCAAAACGCATCAGAAGAATATTTCAGCAAGGGGATTCTCTTTTCTTTCTATCCTCTCCGGGAACATTGGGAAAAATCTACAACGATTCAGTATACTATTGGGCAAAGCATGTAAAAGAAAATAAAAATATAGCCTACACACACTTGTTGCCATCTAAAGAAACTATGCTGTATTTAAATGACAGCTCTTTTGTTATTCTAAGTAAAAATGGCAAGCGTTCGTTTAATCACAGCCGTGATTTCAACAGGCTGTATTCTATGTTTACCATGAATCAGGAAACCTGGTTATTTACAGATAGCGGTTATTTTACCTTAGATACAGAAGCACTAACCTTTACAAAGAGAGACCTTAAAATCAGGAATAATATTCTTTTTCATGACTCAACTAAAAATGTATTCTGGACGCGATATAAAAACTCTTTGTTAAGGGAAACTCTTACAGCAAGCTCGCATAAAATTGATACCATCATGGTGGAAGGATCAATTGTGCAGATATTTCCTGATTCGGAGGGTAATACATGGCTGGCAACTAATGGTAATGGCTTATATAAATATTTTATTCAAGACTTTAACAAGTGCAGCTCGGACAATATGCGCGGTGTCATGGCTATTTTGAAAGAGGAAAATGGCACCATTTGGATTGGAACGACTAACCAAGGCTTGATTAGAATGGCCGGTGCTAAGATTTCTTACTTCAGAGATGCAAAGGAACCTTACAGAAACGCAATTACTTGTATTAAAAAATCACCTGATGGCACAGTTTGGGTTGGTACACAATATGGCCTTGGGCAATACAACGCAACAACGAATACATTTAAGTGGTATACTAGCAACGAAGGTTTGAGTGGCAGCTCTATCACCAGTATACAATTTGATGAAAAAGGTCATTTATGGATAGGCACTTTCGGGGCAGGCTTAAGTTACTTTAATGGTAGAGAGTTTAAACAGTATACAGTTAAGGACGGACTGAACAGCAGCAGCATATTCTCATTATTTTATAGCACATATTATAAATCTTTATTTATTGGTGGTGAGTTTGGGATTTCAGATATGAAGGGTGGATCATTTTACCATCCGAATATTGCAGAGATTGGTAATACAAATATTAACTCTATAAATCCTTTTCGCGATTCACTTTTATTAATTGGAACTGGAGGTTCGGGGGTTGTCTTATTCAATCCCAAAACGCTATATAAGAAACGCATCAGCTCTAAAGAAGGTCTCTCATCTGATTTTATCTATTTTGCTGCAGCAGACCCTAGCGATGATATTTGGATTGGTACTGAAAAGGGCATTTCCAGAATCAGACTTGATAACTATCTTCAAATTGAGAGTACACTTCAATACGATCACACCAATGGCTTGGAGGGAATAGAGGCCAATCAGAACGCCTTTCATCTCGGTAAAGATGAACGTTACTTTGGTATGATAGATGGGTTATATGAGTTTTACAACATTGAAAGTAAAGAAGCAAAATCATTTCCATTACACCTGACTGATGTTAGTCTCTCCTATGGAAAAAGAGGTATACAATCATATTCAAAGGGATCATCAGGCTTTTTTAAAATACCGACTGAGTTGAGCCTGCCACCTGACGAAAATAATATTAGTTTCACCTTTAACAGGGTTGATAAACGCTACCCTAAATCAGTGAAGTTCAAGTACCGCCTGGTTAACCACGACAGAAATTGGTCCTTACCATCCTCAACATACGAAGCGAACTACTCTAATCTACCCCCTGGCTCTTACACATTTGAAGTAATCTCTACTAATAATAAAGGTGCGTGGGATTTTACTCCTTTGCGCTACAGCTTTGAAGTAAAAGCCCCATTCTATCAAACTGCCGGATTTATATTCACCATGGCTGTATTATTTATAGGCATAATTTTACTTTACTTTTATTTGAGAGTAAGGCATAAAGTTCAGCGTGCCATAGAGCTTGAACAAATACGGGCCAGAGAGCAGGAAGTACTTCGAAAAGAAATTGCCAGAGACTTTCACGATGAGATGGGAAATCAGCTTTCCAGAATAATCAACTATGTAAGTTTATTGCGCTTGAATGGCAAGAGTGGTATGGCGCAACAAGATCTTTTTGCGAAAGTTGAAGGTTCTGCCAAGTATTTATATACAGGCACACGTGATTTTATCTGGTCAATTGATCCGGTTAATGACGAGCTTTCTAAACTTTTTATACACTTGCGTGATTTTGGTGAGAAATTATTTGAGGAGAAATCTATTAACTTCAGGGCCTATAATGAAGTGAAAGAGAAGGTTATGCTGCCTTATGGTTTTAGCAGGCAGGCCAATCTTATTTTTAAAGAGGCCATGACAAATGCCTTTAAATATTCAGATGCACAGAATGTTAAACTGACTTTGCAAAGACAGAATAGCATATTCATCATGTCTATTGAAGATGATGGGAGAGGTTTTTCGCTTGCTGATGTAAAAAGCAGTAACGGCTTGCAAAATATTCGCGATAGGGCTAGCCGCATTAACAGTATTTTACGTATTAACAGTACTCCGGAAGACCTGAGTCAGGGCAAAAAGGGAGTAACCACCATCAGTTTAGAATTCAACAATATTAAATCAATTAAATATGGCGCTACCGTTTAAAAAGAGAGTCGTTTTAGTAGAAGACGATCAGGAAATAAGAAATAGTTTTAGTTTGATTGTGAATAGTTCGCCAAAATTTATGGTGGTAAATGGTTATGGCTCTGGTGAAGAGGCCATTTCTAGTTTACAGAAGGATAAACCAGAAATCGTACTAATGGATATAGAATTGCCTGGTATGAATGGCATTCAGGCAACTAAAACAATTAAAGATAAAATGCCTACTGCTGATATTATTATGGTTACTGTATATGAAGACAGTGATCTTGTATTTGAAGCGCTCAAGGCAGGGGCATCTGGCTACATAACAAAAAGTGCAAACTACATGGAGTTACTATCTGCTTTGGAGGAGATAACAAAAGGCGGAGCGCCTATGAGCAGTCGTATAGCCAGAATGGTGATTGATAACTTTCATGTTAACCCTAACTCACCACTCACTAAACGCGAAACTGAAATTTTGCAACTTATATCTGAGGGTAAAACTTATACTCAGATATCAGAAGAATTGTTTATTTCTAAGGAAACATCAAAAACACATATTAAGAATATTTACTCAAAACTACAGGTTACTTGTAAATCAGAGGCAATTGCTAAGGCAAACCTTGAAAAACTTATTTAAAAGTATAACCTCTTTTTAGGGAGTCTTTTTTTGTAAGGGCTGTTTATTAAGTCAGAGAGTCAGATTCTAAATTAAATAGGAAATGATTTATCTGCTCAATAAACAGCCCTTTTTCTATTTAAAAAATATTTATCAGACCTGCTGCAACCTTTTTACTACCACACTAAAGGTTAGCCCCCCGCTATATTTATACCGCTTCGTTGGTCATTTTAATGGCTGTTGAATTTTTGACTTTTGAAATAACATACTGCGTGTGCAGTACGAAAACTTAAAAGTTAAAACTAAATACCATGAAGAAAATTTTACAAACATGCTTGGTGTTTCTGCTGATGGCGACATCTGTATGGGCACAGGAGCGAACTGTATCAGGAAGAGTAACCTCCAGTGAAGACGGGGCTTCTCTGCCTGGTGTGAACGTTATCGTAAAAGGTACCTCGAACGGTACAGTTACAGATGCTGATGGTAGGTACACCCTAAGCATTTCCTCTACCAATGCCATATTGGTATTCTCCTTCATTGGCTTGCAAAGTCAAGAGCTCAATGTTGGTGAGAGAACAGTTGTAGATGTGGCACTTTCAGCTGACATCACACAACTTTCAGAAATTGTGGTTACTGCACAAGGTGTTGAGCGCGATGAACGCAGTATTGGTTATGCCTTGCAAACCATTAAAGGTGCTGATGTCTCTCAGAAATCTGAAGTCAATCTTCTGAACACGCTTCAGGGTAAACTATCAGGCGTTAATATTACAGGTGCCAGCGGTGCGGCAGGTGCCAGTACTAACATTAACATCCGTGGTGTAACTTCTTTTAGTGGCAGCAATCAGCCGCTCATTGTTGTTGATGGTGTGATTTTTGATAACTCTGTAAACAACTCAGTTAATACATTATTTGGAACACAACCTTCAAACAGGCTAAACGATATCAGTCCCGAAAATATTGAATCGTTGAATGTATTGAAAGGACCTGGCGCTGCTGTGTTATATGGCTCACGCGCTTCCAATGGGGTAATTGTAATTACAACTAAGAGAGGAGCGAAGATTTCCGGTAAAACTGAGGTTACCTTAACCTCATCGGTTAACTTCCAAAATGCATTTGGCTTGCCTAAATTACAGAATCAATATGGTCAAGGCATCAATAATGATTTTAACAATACCTCGACTAACTCATGGGGCCCGGCATTTGGAGGTAGCTTAACTGAAGTTACTACTCTGCAAGGCGATGTAGTTCCATACCGTGTGTATGAAAACAATGTGCAGGATTTCTTTCAAACCGGAAGAACAGTACAGAATGGTGTCAATATAGCAGCTGGTGATCGTGATAAGAATGTGTCTGCATCAATTTCTACTACCGATCAGGAAGGTATCATACCTGGAACAGCGTTTAAAAGAAACAGCGTACAGTTTGGTGGTAATAGTAAATTAAATAATGGTCTCAAAGTAGGCTCATCCATTACCTACGTACAGACAAAGCAAGATGGTATTACACAAGGAAATGGTGGAAGTGCTTTAGGTCAATTAACACGTATACCAAGAAGTTATGATTTATTAGGAAGACCCTATAAAACACCGCTAGGAACAAGTATCTATTATAATCCCGCTCAGAATCACCCCCTTTGGAGTACTGAGAATGAGAAACTGAATTCTTCTGTAGATAGAGTTTTTGGTTTTGTCTCTGTTGGTTATGATATAAAACCATGGCTTAACATTACTTATCGCGCTGCAGCTGATGTGTTTAGTGACAGACGTAAATTGTACATGGCCATCGGGTCAGCACGTGCTACTACCGGACAAGTACAGGATGGCTTATTCTATAATTCTGAGTTGAATGGTGATTTAATGATCACGGCTTCAAAGGATAATATTTTCACAGAAGGATTAAGTGCAAGCTTGCTAATAGGACAAAATACTAATCAACGTGTCTCTCAAACTACAGCTGTGGATGCCTTACAGTTGGTAATTCCTGGTTTTGAAAACGTAAGTAATGGTAGTGTATTTACAGGTAGCGGTGAATTGAGCACTTTAAGAAGATTACTCGGTGTTTATGGTGATTTGAACCTGAGTTATAAAAACTATCTGTTTATGGAATTGCAAGGTCGTGTAGATAAGTCTTCAACCTTGCCTGTAGGTAATAATACATTTTTCTACCCTGGTGTAGCAATGAGTTTTGTAGCCACTGAGGCCCTAGGTATTGAGTCGAATGTTCTTTCGTACGCAAAAGTAAGAGGTAGCATTGGTAAAGTAGGTAAAGATGCGAACCCTTATTTACTAGAGTCCTTCTTAGTAGCTGGTGGCTATGGAAATAATGTTGCTAATGTTACTTTTCCTATGAGTATTGGTGGTGCTAGTATACCTGGCTTTGCTCCAAGTGCAAGAATTGGAAGCAATAAGTTAACACCCGAATTTACAACTTCTTATGAAGGTGGTGTGAACCTGGGCTTATTCAAGAATAAGTTAAGCGTTGATGTTGGCTATTTCTATTCTGAAAGTAGTAACCAGATTTTTAACGTGGCAGTATCAAACGCAACAGGTTACGACACCAGAACTACAAACGTTGGTTTAATTACGAATCGTGGTTGGGAGGTAGAGATTTCTGCTAACCCTGTTAAAGTTGGAGATTTCTCCTGGGATATTTCCTTCAACTGGTCACGCCTGAGAAACCGGGTAGTGCGTATTGCTGAAGGTGTTGAGAGCTCAACAATTACAGGCAATGTGTTTACCGGTATTGCTCCATCTATCAGAAAAGGTTCACCTTACGGTGTTATCATCGGTACAGCTTATGCCACCAACGCCAATGGTGATCGTCTGGTAAATGCACAAACTGGTCAATATATGCCTGGTGTTGCCAATTCTGTTATTGCTGATCCTAATCCTGAGTGGACTTCTGGTCTTACCAACACATTTACCTTCCGTGGAATTTCTTTATCAGCACTTGTAGATGTTAAGTATGGTGGTGACTTGTATTCATTTGGATGGGTAGATCTAAGAGCAAATGGAAGCTTAGCTATAACAGCTAAGGATAGAGATCAGCCAAGAATTTTGCCTGGTGTTATTGCCAATAGTGACGGTAGTTTTACTGAGAACTATATCCAGATTCCTGCTCAAACTTATTGGGGAGCATTAGGTGGTTTGGCATCACAGTCTGCGGTATTTGATGCAACAACTTATCGTTTGCGTGAATTAACCCTGTCTTATCAGCTTCCTGCAAGCCTATTGTCTAAAACTCCTTTTGGATCAGTTAGCATAGGTGCCAGTGCACGTAACGTTTTCTTTTATGCTCCCAATGCTCCTGGTGATCCAGAGTTAAATACACAAGGTGCAGGAAACATACAAGGACTTGATCTGAACGGTGCCCCTAATACAAGAAACTATGGGTTCAATCTGAAGATTACACTTTAACAGATTAACAATTGCGATATGAAAAATTTAAAAACACTTTATAAAATACTCTTTATCCTTCCTGCCTTTTTGGTTTTAGGATGTGATGATTTTCTGGATGTAAACCAAAGTAAGAATAACCCTACTTCTGGTCCTCCTTCGGTATTGCTCCCTACAGGTTTGGTAGGTTCTGCATTTGCCAATGCAAATGAGTTAAATCGCTTTGCTTCAACTGTAATGGATTATACTTACGGTGCTGCCGGTAATCCCGGTGCTTATGATGCTTATAATATTGATGGCGGAAATTTTGGTAATCAATGGCGTTTCGAAATTTATGCAGGCGCTATTGTCACCTACAATGAGCTGATTAAATCTGCTACTGCGGTGGGGGGTAACTCTTACATTGGTATTGCTAAAATCATGAAAGCGTACACTTTCAGCATTGCCACCGATGTGTGGGGAGATGTTCCTTACTCACAAGCTGCACAAGGTGAAAAATTCCTTCAGCCTCGCCTGGATAGCCAGGAGGATATCTACAAAGGCAATGCAAGTCTGGAAATTCAAAGTCTGTTTGATTTGATTCGCGAGGGTCTTGCCGACCTTGATAAAGTTTCTACGGCTAATCCTGGCAGTGATGATGTGGTGTATAATGGTAATATCACTAATTGGAAAAGAGCAGGTTATACACTTATGTTAAAGCTTGCTTTACAGATAAGTGATCGCGAGCCTGAATTGGCTACTAACATTATTAATGAAGTAATTACCGCCAATACTTATATCACCACGAATACTGCAAATCTTTCTGTAAAATTTGGAGCATCAACAGGTAGTCAGAGCCCGATTCATACCTGGACCAGCGTAAGTTCATTTCAAAATGAAATTATGGTGAGTACAGGATTTGTAAATCTGTTACAAGGATTGAATGATCCTCGTCTTGATTTATTTGTTACAAAACCAACCGGTTCTTTTGTAACTTATGAAAATGGTTTCATAGGAACACTGGCAGCAGCAGGCAACAGATCCCGCTGGAATACTGCTGTTACGGGTGTAAATGGTGTTGGCCCTGTGCGTTTGGTAACCAATGCACAACGTGCTTTTATGTTAGCTGAAGCTGCCCTTCGCTTGCCTGGTGTTACACTACCCGCTGGTCAAACACCTCAATCACTTTTTGAAGAAGGTATCCGTGCTTCAATGGCTGAAGCCGGGGTTGCTGCTGCTGCAATAGACAACTATTTTACCAACAACCCGGCTTTTGTTCAACTAGCAGGATCTACTGCTCAGCAAATTGAACAGATTATTGTACAAAAATACATTGCTGGTACAGGTAATGGCCTTGAAGCATGGAATGATTACCGCAGAACAGGTTATCCTAATTTCCCAGAGCATTTAAATGCAGTTGGTATTGATGGTAAAAGACCAAGAAGAGCACAGTATATCAATGAAGAAATTCAGCGCAATCCAAATTTTGCTCCGGTTGTGTTACCTAATGTGAATGTTTGGTGGGACGTTAATTAACATGTAATGAATCTAATAATTGATACGATGATGAAAAACCTATTTAAAATTTTTGTTGGCTTACTGTTCATGGTGGCCATGTCCTCATGCGAGGATGAGTTTGAAGGTGAAATTGTTCGCGATAACAGACCTGAGATTCCCGTAACATTTGAAGGAGCCACAACAGCAGGCTTCAGTCCTTATTACGCGGTTTCATTCGCCAATGATAACTTTAGTATTACCCTGCGTATTCCGGAGAACTCTCCGCTTAGGATAAAGGAAGTAACCAGCGTTGTAGCAGGCGCCACCTCTATTAATGTTGCCTCACTTACGGATCCAGCGAGTATTAAGTACTTGGCTGCACCGGCAACAGTAAACGGCTATACTTACACCTTAACGAGTTCACTTACTGAATTTAATACTAAGGTTCCGGCTGCCGCCAGGGTTACCGCTGCTCCGGCTGCAGGTGCATTTACTGAGCGTGCTTTTATGTTTTTGTTGAGAATGGAAGATGACTCAATCATTGTTCCTGTTCAGGTAAGGTTAAGAGTACAGCCTTAAATCAACAATTACGATAATAGGGGCTGCCTCAAAAGGGCAGCCCTTTTTTTGTGCCAGTTATCAAAAAATAGTTGCGTTCCCGGCAGGGAATAAATAGATTGAGCAAAACCTATAATCCTATGCTACGCATATTATTCCTTTCACTTCCACTGCTTTTCTCAGTTCAATCATTACTCGCTCAGAAAAAGAATCAAGCGCAGACGCCAACAACTAATGCAGAAGGTGCCATAACGGGGAAAGTCAAATCTTTCAAATCCTTTACTGGGTTTATCGATTATTTCTACGATGAAAAATCCGATAAAATTTTTCTTCAGATTGATAAGTTAGATACTGAACTACTGTATGTAGTTTCTTTGTCGGCCGGCATAGGCTCCAATGATATTGGATTGGACCGTTTACAACTGGGAGGAGAGCGCATAATTAAGTTTGAAAAAAGAGGTCCAAAGCTTTTAATGATTGAACCTAATTATCGTTACCGTGCTATCAGTAATAATAGCGATGAGCGAAAGGCAGTTGAGGAAGCATTTGCGCAATCCGTGCTATGGGGTTTTAAAATTGAAGCAGAAGAGAATAATAAGGTATTAGTTGACGCTACAGATTTCTTTTTGCAGGATGCCCACGATGTTTCAGGTACATTAAAAAATACAGGCCAGGGAAATTATTCAGTTGATAAATCAAGGTCTGCATTCTATTTGCCACGCACTAAAAACTTCCCTAAAAATTCAGAGATTGAAGTAACGCTAACCTTTACAGGCCAGCCTACTGGTGCTTATATCCGCAGTGTAACTCCAACAGCCAATAGTGTTACCGTTAGGCAACATCACTCGTTCGTAGAACTCCCTGATAATAATTACAAGCCAAGAGTATTTGATCCGCGTGCAGGTTATTTCAGCACAGCCTATTATGATTACGCAACGCCTATCGATCAACCAATAGAAAAAAGATTTATCACGCGCCATCGTTTAGAAAAAAAAGATCCTAATGCTGCTGTTAGTGAGGCAGTAGAACCTATTGTTTATTATTTAGACCGTGGCGCACCAGAGCCTATACGCTCTGCTTTATTAGATGGTGCCCGTTGGTGGAATCAGGCATTTGAAGCAGCCGGCTATAAAAATGCTTTTCAGGTTGAACTACTTCCTGAGGATGCAGATCCGATGGATGTTCGTTACAATGTGATTAACTGGGTGCATCGTTCTACACGTGGTTGGTCTTATGGTGCTTCAGTTACTGACCCACGCACGGGTGAAATTATTAAAGGACATGTTACCTTAGGATCATTGCGTGTGAGACAGGATTATTTAATTGCTGAAGGCTTGTTAGCACCATATGAAGAGGGTAAACCTGTATCAAAAGAAATGCAAGAACTCGCTGTAGCGAGGTTGCGTCAATTGTCAGCTCATGAAGTTGGTCACACAATTGGTCTTGCACATAGCTATGCATCAAGTACTGAAAATCTTGCTTCGGTAATGGACTACCCACATCCTTATGTTTTTTTAAACAATGGGAAAATTGATGTCAGTAAAGCATATGACGATAAAATTGGTAGCTGGGATAAAGTAGCCATTACCTGGGGCTATCAGGATTTTCCTGAAAACGTAAATGAAGAGAAAGCCTTGAATGATATTATACAACAATCGCTTAAAGACGGATTGACTTTTCTTTCCGATCAGGATGCAAGGCCTGCAGGTAGTGCACATCCTTACGCGCATTTATGGGACAATGGAAATAATCCAGCGGATGAACTTGCACGTGTACTCGAGGTACGTGCAGTAGCCTTGAAAAATTTCGGTGAGCGTAACATAAAACCTGGTGCACCTATGGCAACCTTAGAGGAAGTACTAGTACCGATGTATTTCTTCCATCGCTATCAGACAGAGGCGGCTGCAAAAATGATTGGTGGTTTAAACTACAGATATGCCTTACGCGGAGACGGACAATTAGTAACTGAAATGGTTGATAAAGAAAATCAAATCAAAGCGCTTAATGCATTATTAAAAACTGTAACGCCTTCAACTTTATTATTATCCGAAAATATCATTAAACAAATTCCGCCTCGTCCATTGGGATATAACCGTCATCGCGAATTACTAAAATCAAGAACTGATCTTACCTTCGATCCTTTTACGGCTATAGAGACAGCGGCTGATATGACATTCTCCATGTTGATGCATCCGACACGAGCTGCCAGACTGGTAGAGCATAATGCCCGAAATCAAAACCAACCCAGTCTGGAATTTATTTTAGATAGATTAATCGAACATACTATTAACACACCTGAAAAGCCAGGGGCAGAGGGATTGGCACAACAACAGATTAACTCTAGCTTCATCAATCATTTACTCAGGTTAGCTGCTTCAGCTGAAAGCAGTGAACAAGTGAGGGGCATAGCCTTGCGTAAAGCCATGTCAATTGAATTCAGCCTGAATGCAAAAAAATATACACAGGAATCATGGCTTGCTTATAGAAGCTCCGTTGCGGCTAAGTTGTCAGATTTCAGGCAAAATCCTGAAAATTATAAGCCTCAACAGGCACCCCCGCCTCCACCTGGCCAGCCTATAGGGGATGGTCATGCCTGCGATTGGCATTAATGCGTGTTATAAAATCGTGCTGAATGAAGTTTAGCGCTATAAGTTTTTGATGTTTTAACGGTTACCATGCTAAAAATTGGGCTTTATGCCCATTATACTTGCTTTTTATGCAATCGGAGCTAGTCTAAAAACATGTAAGTTTTGCTTTTATATTTTATGGGCTTTGCATGCATTGAATTCTACCTTTCGGGATAGTTTGGTTCTTTACATGCGATTGAAATATCATTTTTTAAGCTTTTTAGTTTTGCTGGTCTTTTCGGGCTATTTGGAGGCACAGGTTTCCTATAGGGACAGGTTGCAACTCATGCCTGACGATACCCTTAAAGTTAAAGTCATCCGGAAGCTGGTAGACAGTTTGCGGGAGCGAAGTAGTCGTGAAGCCTTGCAACTGGCATTAGAAGGAAAGTTGTTATCGGAACGCCTGGCATACAAAAGGGGAAAAGCGCATATGCTGGAAAGTATCGCCTGGATGCACTATCGAAATAGCGATCTGTCAGAGGCCTTGCGAATTGCAACCGAAGCACTTGCTATAGCAAAACAAATAAATGATAAAAGCACCACTGCTAGTAGCCTCATTAGTATTGCAGCGATTTATTATGACCAGAAACAGTTTGAAACTGCCATTATCCATTTTCGGGAAGCGGCAAACATCAGTAAAGAAGTCGGTGATTTAAAAACTTACGGAAGAAGTCTGAATAACATAGGCTTCTCTTTTATTCAATTAGGCAAATACGATTCGGCTACTCATTATAGTGCGTTGAGTTATGATTTAGCTAAGCGCACAAACGAGTTTTATGTC
>VFQM010000147.1_pt1 | contig 88691 bp, 81 predicted proteins | sample 3512391 | NCBI WGS metagenome assembly VFQM01 (sample SAMN10412369, study PRJNA504923) | tailings metagenome | isolation source: Replicate 1 from Balatoc abandoned mine | place: Philippines | reverse complement strand
CGCCGGGCAGCTGGCCGCCCTCGCCGGGCTTGGCGCCCTGGGCCATCTTGATCTGGATCTGGTCGGCGCTGACCAGGTACTCGGTGGTGACGCCGAAGCGGCCGGAGGCCACCTGCTTGATCTTGCTGCGCAGGCTGTCGCCGGCCTGCATCTCGTAGTCGGCCTCGATGACGTCCTTGCCCACCACGTCGGACACCTTGGTGCCGGCGGCGATGGGGATGCCCTTGAGCTCGTTGCGGTAGCGCGCCGGGTCCTCGCCGCCCTCGCCGGTGTTGCTCTTGCCACCGATGCGGTTCATGGCAATGGCCAGCGTGCTGTGCGCCTCGGTGCTGATGCTGCCCAGGCTCATGGCCCCGGTGGCAAAACGCTTGACGATCTCGCTGGCGGGCTCCACCTCCTCGATGGGGATGGCGCGCGACGGGTCGATGCGGAACTCGAACAGGCCGCGCAGCGTCATGTGGCGGCGGCTCTGGTCGTTGACGATCTGCGCGTATTCCTTGTAGGTGTCGAACTTGCCGGCGCGCGTGCTGTGCTGCAGCTTGGCGATCGCGTCGGGCGTCCACATGTGCTCCTCGCCGCGCGTGCGCCAGGCGTACTCGCCGCCGGCGTCGAGCATGCGCGCGAGCACCGGGTCGTCGCCGAAGGCGGCCACGTGCAGGCGCAGGGCCTCCTCGGCCACCTCGAAGATGCCGATGCCGCCCACCTGGCTGGCGGTGCCGCGGAAGTACTTCTCGACGAAGTCCTTCTGCAGGCCGATGGCTTCGAAGAGCTGCGCGCCGCAGTACGACATGTAGGTCGACACGCCCATCTTGGACATGATCTTCGACAGCCCCTTGCCCACCGCCTTGACGTAGTTGGCGATGGCCTTCTCGGGCTTGAGCGCGCCCGGCAGGTCGGCGTGGATGGACACCAGCGTCTCGAGCGCCAGGTAGGGGTGCACCGCCTCGGCGCCGTAGCCCGCCAGCACCGCGAAGTGGTGCACCTCGCGCGCGCTGCCGGTTTCCACCACCAGGCCGGCGTTGGTGCGCAGGCCCTCACGCACCAGGTGGTGGTGGATGGCCGACAGCGCCAGCAGCGCCGGGATGGCCACGCGCTCGCGCGTGAGGCCGCGGTCGCTGACGATCAGGATGTTGCGGCCGCCCTTGATGGCGTCCACCGCCTGCGCGCACAGCGAGGCCAGCTGCGCCTCCACGCCCTCGCGGCCCCAGGCCACCGGGTAGGTGATGTCGAGCTCGGCGGTCTTGAACTTGCCCGAGGTGTGGCGCTCGATGTCGCGCAGGCGCGCCATGTCGTCGAAGTCGAGCACCGGCTGCGTGACCTCCAGGCGCATCGGCGGGTTCACCGCGTTGATGTCCAGCAGGTTGGGCTTGGGGCCGATGAAGCTGTTCAGGCTCATCACGATGGCCTCGCGGATCGGGTCGATCGGCGGGTTCGTGACCTGGGCGAACAGCTGCTTGAAGTAGTTGAACAGCGGCTTGTTCTTGTCCGACAGCACGGCCAGCGGGCTGTCGTTGCCCATGCTGCCGATGCCCTCCTCGCCGTTGGCGGCCATCGGCGCCATCAGGAACTTGATGTCTTCCTGCGTGTAGCCGAAGGCCTGCTGGCGGTCGAGCAGGGTGTCTTCGAACGCGGGCGCGGGGCTGTCGGCGGGCAGTGCGTCCAGGCGCACACGGACGTTGTCGATCCACTGCCGGTACGGGCGCGCGCTGGCGTACTGGTTCTTCAGTTCTTCGTCGTCGACGATGCGGCCCTGCTCCAGGTCGATCAGGAACATCTTGCCCGGCTGCAGGCGCCACTTCTTGACGATGCGGGCCTCGGGGATGGGCAGCACGCCCGATTCGGACGCCATCACGACGATGTCTTCGTCGGTCACGATGTAGCGCGCCGGGCGCAGGCCGTTGCGGTCGAGCGTGGCGCCGATCTGCTTGCCGTCGGTGAACACCATCGCGGCCGGGCCGTCCCAGGGCTCCATCATCGCGGCGTGGTACTCGTAGAAGGCGCGGCGGCGCTCGTCCATGCCCTCGTGCTGCTCCCAGGCCTCGGGGATCATCATCATCGCCGCGTGCGCCAGCGGGTAGCCGGCCATCACCAGCAGCTCCAGCGCGTTGTCGAAGGTGGCGGTGTCGCTCTGGTGCTCGAAGCTGATGGGGTAGAGCTTCTGCAGGTCGTCACCGAGCACCGGCGACTTCATCACGCCCTGGCGGGCCCGCATCCAGTTGAAGTTGCCCTTGACGGTGTTGATCTCGCCGTTGTGCGCCACCATCCGGTACGGGTGGGCCAGCGGCCACTCGGGGAAGGTGTTGGTGGAGAAGCGCTGGTGCACCAGCGCGAAGGCGGAGGTGCTGCGCGGGTCGGCCAGGTCCAGGTAGTACTGGCCCACCTGGTGCGCCAGCAGCAGCCCCTTGTAGAGCACGGTGCGGCAGCTCATGCTGGGCACGTAGTACTCGCGGCTATGCGTGAGCTGCAGGCGCTGGATGGCGCTGCTGGCCGTCTTGCGGATCACGTAGAGCTTGCGCTCCAGCGCGTCGGGCACGATGACGTCGGGGCCGCGGCCGATGAAGACCTGGCGCATCACCGGCTCCTTGGCGCGCACGGTGGGCGACATCGGCATGTCGCGGTCCACCGGCACCTCGCGCCAGCCCAGCAGCACCTGGCCCTCGGCCTGGATGGCGCGCTCGAGCTCCTGCACGCAGGCCAAGCGCGACGCGTGCTCCTTGGGCAGGAAGATCATGCCCACGCCGTACTCGCCCGGGGGCGGCAGCGTCACGCCCTGGGCCGCCATCTCGGCGCGGTAGAGCTCGTCGGGAATCTGGATCAGGATGCCGGCGCCGTCGCCCATCAGCTTGTCGGCACCCACCGCGCCCCGGTGGTCGAGGTTCTCCAGGATCTTCAGGCCCTGCGCGATGATGGAGTGGGCTTTCTGCCCCTTGATGTGCGCCACGAAGCCCACGCCGCAGGCGTCGTGCTCCTGCGTGGCGGCGTACAGGCCGTGGCGGGCCAGGTGCTGGATCTCTTCGTGGCTGGGGGCGGCCATGCGCATGGCGGACTCCGGGCAGGGTGCGGGGAGCGCGAGCCTATCGCAGTGCAGCAAAACCGGCAATCGAAATGAAATGGGGTCAGAGTCGATTAAGGCCAGCGACCAGCCGAAAGATAGAATTTCGGGGACAGAGTCATTCGCTGGGCGCTCGCCGCGGACGCCCGGGCCGGCGCGGCAGCACCGGCCGGCCGGCGGCGTCGCCCACCGCGGCCAAGAAGGCCGGCGAGCCCACGGCCCAGGCGCCTTGCACGGCACGTGCCAGCGTGGCCTCGGTGCGGTCATCCAGGCCCTGCTCCAGCCGCTGCCGCCACGCACCCTCGCGCTCGAAGGGCGTGTTGCCCAGGGCCCAGAACGCCGCGGGGTCGGCTAGCAGCGGGTCGCGGCGCTGGCCCAGGTGGTGGGCGGCGCTGCAAGGGCGCCCCTCCTGCCAGGCCGGCCGTTCCACGTGCAGCATGCTGGCGAGCACCCACTCACCGTCCTCGACCACGGTAGCGCGGTAACGCCCGGCCCAGAGCGCGCCGCTGCGGCCGTGCCGGCGGTTGAAGGCCTGCACGTAGCGCCGGCCCAGGGCCTGCATGAAACGGCCCAGGCCATCGGCCGCCTGCGGGCAGAGCACGGCCGACAGGGCCTGCGGCGCCAGCCCGTAGGCCCACACTGCCACGCCGTGCTGGCGCGACAGCGCACGCATCGCGTCCAGCAGCGCCTGCTCGTCCTGCGCGTCCAGCGCCAGCGGCTGGCCGTGCACCGTGGCCTGGCGCACGCAGTGCGCGTGGCCGGGCAGGGTCAGGCGCGGCAGGCGGGCCATGGGCGCGGGCCGGGTACCACTCAGGCGCCGGCGAATCCGTCGAACACGCGGCGCCCGGTGAGGCGGTGGTGCTCGCGCAGCGCAAAGCGGTCGGTCATGCCGGCGATGTAGTCGGCCACGGCGCGCGGCAGGTCGCCGGCGGCGGCCTTGGCGGCGTGGTCGGGCGGCAGCTCGGCCGGGGCGGTGAGGTAGGCGTCGAACAGCTCGCGCACCACGGCGCGCGCGCGGTCGGTGGTGGCCGTCACCTGCGGGTGGCGGTACAGCGCTGCGAACAGCAGCCGCTTGAGCGCGATGCCGTCACGGCGCATGGCGTCGCTGGCGGCAATGAGCGGGCCGTGCTCGCGGCCCAGCGCGCGCGCCGCGTCGGCATCGGACGGCGCCAGCGCCGCCAGCCGCGCCGCGCTGTGGTCCACCACGTCGTACACCTGCGCCGAGAGCATGCGCCGCAGCGTCTCGGCCAGCCAGCGGCGGGGCTGGCCGTCCAGTGCCGGGTGGGCGCGCAGCGCCTCGGCGCGGAAGCGGTCGAACAGCGGCTGGCCCTCCAGTTGCTCCACGCGCAGCAGGCCGGAGCGCACGCCGTCGTCGATGTCGTGCGCGTTGTAGGCGATCTCGTCGGCCAGGTTGACGAGCTGCGCCTCCAGGCTGGGCTGCGTGCCGTCCAGGAAACGCCGGCCCACGCCGCCGGGCTCCTCGGCCTCCAGCCGCTCGGCCACCGCGCGCGGGCAGCGCTTGAGCACGCCCTCGCGCGCCTCGAAACTGAGGTTCAGGCCGTCGAAGTCGGCATAACGCTGCTCCAGCCGGTCCACCACGCGCAGGCTCTGCAGGTTGTGCTCGAAGCCGCCGTGCGGGGCCATGCAGGCGTCCAGCGCATCCTGCCCGGCGTGGCCGAAAGGGGTGTGGCCCAGGTCGTGCGCCAGCGCGATGGCCTCCACCAGGTCCTCGTTCAGGCGCAGCAGCCGGGCCATCGAGCGGCCGAGCTGCGCCACCTCCAGCGAGTGCGTCAGCCGCGTGCGGAACAGGTCGCCCTCGTGGTTGATGAAGACCTGGGTCTTGTAGACCAGGCGCCGGAACGCCGTACTGTGCACGATGCGGTCGCGGTCACGCTGGTGCTCGGTGCGCGGCGCCGGCGGCGGCTCTGCGTGGCGCCGGCCGCGGCTGCGCGCCGGGTGGCTGGCCCAGGGCGCCAGCGTGTCGGGGCCGGAAGGGGCGGCCACCCTCAGCCGCCGTGGGCGCGCAGCAGCTCGGCCACCAGCGCGTCGGGCGCCGGCCGCAGCGAGGCGCGGCCGGGCGCGTCCAGCAGCACGAAGCGGATCTCGCCGGCCTCGGACTTCTTGTCCATGCGCATCAGCGACAGCCAGCGCTCGGGTCCGAGCGGCGGCGGCTGCACCGGCAGGCCGGCGCGGCGCAGCAGCGCCGTGAGCCGGGCCACGAAGGCCTCGTCCACCGTGCCCAGCCGCGCCGACAGCGCCGCCGCCAGCACCATGCCGCAGGCCACGGCCTCGCCGTGCAGCCACTCGCCGAAGCCCAGGCCGGCCTCGATGGCGTGGCCGAAGGTGTGGCCGAAGTTCAGGATGGCACGCAGGCCGGCCTCCTTCTCGTCGGCGCCCACCACCGCCGACTTGATCTCGCAGCTGCGCCGCACGGCGTGGGCCAGCGCCGCGGGCTCGCGGGCCAGCAGGGCATCGAGGTGGCCTTCGATCCACTCGAAGAACACCATGTCGGCGATCGGGCCGTACTTGATCACCTCGGCCAGCCCGGCGGACAGCTCGCGCGCCGGCAGCGTGGCCAGGGTGTCCAGGTCGCAGAGCACGCGCCGGGGCTGGTAGAAGGCCCCGATCATGTTCTTGCCCAGCGGGTGGTTCACCGCCGTCTTGCCGCCCACCGACGAATCCACCTGCGCCAGCAGCGTGGTGGGCAGCTGCACGAAGGGCACGCCGCGCATGAAGCAGGCGGCGGCGAAGCCCGTGATGTCGCCCACCACGCCGCCGCCCAGCGCGTAGAGCACCGTCTTGCGGTCGGCGCCCTCGGCCAGCAGGTGGTCGAAGATGAGGTTCATCGTCGACCAGTCCTTGTGCGCCTCGCCGTCGGGCAGCACCACGCGCGTCACCCGCGCGTGGCGCGTGGACAGCATCGCGGCCACGCGGTCGGCATACAGCGGTGCCACCGCGGTGTTGCTGACGATCACCGCCAGCGCGGCACGGGGCAGGCCGTCCCATGCCGACGGGTCGGCCAGCAGGCCGGGGCCGATCAGGATGTCGTAGCGTTCGTGGCCGGTGTCGACGGTGACGGTCTCTCGCATGGCGCGAGTGTAGGTCCGGCCTGCCAGCCGCCGCGGTGGCCCAGCGCTCAGCCGCGCGGGCTGGTCACTGCCGCGGTCACGGTCGCGGTCACTGGTGGCCGACGGTGGCCGGCACCCGGGCCGGGTCCACCAGGCCGGCCAGCTCCAGCTGCATCAGCACCATGTTCAGCAGCGCCGGCACCGACGGGCGGGGCGTTTCCACCACGTAGTGCGCGGCGCGGCGGTACAGCGGGTCGCGCTCGCGGAACAGGTTGCGCAGCGTGCGCAACGGGTCGCCGCCCTGCAGCAGCGGGCGCTGCGTGTCGTGGCGCAGGCGGCGCGCCAGCTCCTCGGGCGTGGCGCGCAGGTAGAACACGGTGCAGCGGCCGTGCAGCGCGTCGCGGTTCTCGGGCCGCAGCACGGCGCCGCCGCCGGTGGCCAGCACCAGGCCGGCGGCAGCGGACCCGGGCAGCGCCGGCTCGCCGGCCACGGCGTCGCGGGTGAGGCGGTCGATCACCGCCGCCTCCACGTCGCGAAAGGCGGCCTCGCCCTCGCGGGCGAAGTAGTCGCGGATCGCGCAGCCGATCTGCTGCTCGATCTCGGCATCGCTGTCGGCAAAGCGCCAGCCCAGCTGCCGGGCCAGCTGCCGCCCGACCGTGGACTTGCCACAGCCGGGCATGCCGACGAGGGCGATGTTCACGAGGGCGTCAGTTCGGGTCTGCGCAGTTGGCGCTGCGGCCGTAGGGACTGATCACGAATGCGGGCGCCACGTCCTCGTTGGTGAACGCGTTGCCAGGGGCCGGCAAGTTGCCGACGCCCGCCAGGAGGCCGGCATACCGGGCACGGGCCTCGGTGCCGGAGATGCCGGATGCCGTGACCGTGATCTCGAAATCGACCCAGGTCGCGAGATCGCGACCGTATTCGATCTGCACGATGGCCAGGCCGTTGGCGTCAGTGCGGGACGAACCCACCATCTTCACGGCCACGTCCGACTTGCGCGGGTCGAGCTCGCCGTTGCCGTTGTAGTCCTCGCCGTCTTCGCGGATGCCGTTCCGGTTGGCGTCCTCGTTGAGACAGACGCTGGACAGGGAACCGAAGACCTCGTCAACGAGCACCTCGCTGCGCACCCAGCGATCTCCATTCCACTCGTAGAAGCCCTTGTAGTAGCTCGGGAGGTCCACCGAGGGCGTGATCTGGACATCGGGCTTGGCCTGCCCCGCGCTGTCGACGACCATGACCACGAACTCCTTGATGTAGGTGAGTTGGGCAGCGCCACTCTTCACCAGTTCGTTCGTGCGAATGTTGACCGCCAACGCCTCGGAGGTCACGGTGATCGTGCTGGTCACGGCATTCGGGCAGGTGCCAACGGCGAAGTCGGTGGTGCTGTAGCAGGCCCGGAGCTTGACGCCGTTGGTGGGACTGGAACGTTGACCTGCAGTGAAGGTGCCGCGCGCCACACCCGAGACATCCGAATAGGCGTAGGTACCCCCCAGCCAGCTGACCACCCCGTCGCTGTTGTTTTCGTTGTTCTCCAGGTCGAACCGCACGCGGACGTTGGGAATGGGTTGGTTGTTCGCGCCGATGAACAAGGCGCGCAGTTCCACCTGGTTGGCGCTGCTGCCCAACGTGTTGACCGACACCACGCTCGGGCTGGGGGTCAACGAGGCCGACTGCGGTACCGACGTTGCCGGCGGCACGCTGCCACCTGGCGCCTGCACGCTGATGGTGTCCGTGCGCGAGTCGCCGGCTGCCGTTGCCGTCACCGCCAACGTACCGGTGCTGGCCGGCGCGGCATAGGTGTAGACGAACTTGCCGTTCAGGTTGGTCACACCGGACTGCGGCGGCAGACCGGGCGCAGTGACCGAGATCTGCTGCGAAGGCATCGGATTGCGGTTGGTATCAACCAGCGTGTACTCGATCGCGTTGCCGACACTGCCCGTTTCTACCAACGGGGACAGCGCGGCCGTGAGGCTGGCGCCGATGACGGAGAAGGACGCCGACCGGGTCAGGCCACCGCTGGTCGCGGTCACCGTCACCACACGGTTGGACCGGTCTGAACCGATGCCGACATTCGCGGTCACCACGCCCTGCGCATTCGTGACCGGGCTGCTGACCGCAGCGACTGCACTGGCATCCACCTTGATCGTGACCGGGATCTGCGCCAGCGCGTTGCGATTGCTGTCGACGGCGGTCGCCGTGGCCAGAATCGTGCTCGTCCCACCGTTGTTGAGGGTCGATGCGCTGAGGGTCAGGCTCAGGTCGGCGGCGGTGGGCCCCACCGCGATCGGCGTGTCCGTCACGGCCAGCGTCGCCGTACGCGTGAGGGCGCCCGCCGTCGCCGTCACGGTGATCGTGCGGTTCGCCGAGGATCCGCCAATGCCGACCTGGGCCGTCAGAACCCCATTGGCGTCGGTCACCGTGCCCGCCGGGGCTGCAACGGCACCGTTGTCTACGGTGACGGTGACCCCGGTGTTCGGCAGGACGTTGCGCTTGGCATCCAGCGCAATGACGGTGGCTGTCACCCGTTCGGCCCCGGTGTTGACGATGGTCGGGGAACTGAGGGTCAGGATGAGGTCGGAAGGCTCGATGACCGACCCACCTGTGGCCGTGACCTGCAGCGCCGCGGTCCGGGTGAGCGAGCCGCTGGTGGCGGTGACCGTGATCGTGCGCTCCGAACGGTCGGAGCCGATGCCGATCGTGGCATTCAGCACGCCGCTGGTATCCGTGGTCGTGCCGTTGGTGGTGGCCACGCCACCGTTGTTGACGGAGATCGTCACGGGCACGCCGGCCACCGCATTGCGGTTGCCGTCCACCGCGGTCACGCTGGCAACCACGGTCTGGCTGCCGTCGTTGGTGACGCTCTGGGCGCTCAGGACCAGGACGAGCTCGGACGCTCTCGGCGTGGCAACCCCGCCCCCACCCCCGCCACTGCACGCATTGCCGCCGGTCACGTCGACACAGGTGTTGGACCCGCCGCCGCAGGCCGCCAGGGTCACCGTCACGGCCGCCAGCGCAGCCCGCAAGATCGTCCGAAACATGGTCACGTGCCCTCGCCTTTCAACGCACCGACGTCCGGTCGGTCACGATCTTCGGGGTGATGAAGATCAGCAGCTCGGTCCGGTTGGAGCTGCGGGTGTTGTTCTTGAACAGGTGCCCCAGGACCGGGATGTCGCCCAGCAGCGGCACCTTGTTCACGGTGGTGGTGTCTTCCTGCGTGAAGATGCCGCCGATGACCACGGTGCCGCCGTTCTCCACCAGCACCTGCGTCTGCACCTGCTTGGTGTTGATGGCCGGGCCGGCCACGGTGAGGTCACCGCGGCTGTCCTTGTTGACCAGCAGGTCCATGATCACGTTGCCCTCGGGCGTGATCTGCGGCGTGACCTCCAGGCTCAGCGTCGCCTTCTTGAAGGAGATGGAGGTGGCACCGCTGCTGGTGGCCTGCTGGTAGGGGATCTCCTCGCCCTGCTCGATGCGGGCCTTGGTCTGGTCGGCCGTCAGCAGGCGCGGGCTGGAGACGATCTTGCCCTTGCCATCGGCTTCCAGCGCCGACAGCTCCAGGTTCAGGAAGCGGTTGGCCGAGGCGTTGAACAGCGACAGCGCGAAGGTGGCCGCACTGGCCCCGCCCAGGCTGCTGGTGTTGGCCGGCAGGTTCACCATCTGCGTGTTGGTGAAGTCGATGGGCAGCGCCACCTGGCCGGTCTGCGCGCCCACGGCGGTGTAGTTGCCGCCCACGGTGATGCCGGCGCGCTGCGGGCGGGTGAGGTCCACCGCACCGAGCTTGACGCCCAGCGCACGGCCGAAGCTGTCGTCGGCCTCGACGATGCGCGCCTCGATGAGCACCTGGCGCACCGGGATGTCGATGCGGGCGATCAGCGCGGTGATCTCCTCGAGCTTGCCCGGGATGTCGGACACGAACAGCTGGTTGGTGCGCTGCTCGTAGAGCACGCTGCCGCGCGGCGAGAGGATGCGCGTGGCCGTCTGCTGGCCGCCACCACCGGCGCCACCCTGCCCCTGGTTCTGGCCGGTGAGGCCGCGCGCCACGTCCTCGGCCTTGGTGTAGTTGAGCTGGAAGGCCTGCGTGCGCAGCGGCTCGAGCTCCTCGATCTTCTTGCGCGCCTCGAGGTCGAGCTGCTCCTTGGCGGCCAGCTCGTCCTTGGGCGCAATCCACAGCACGTTGCCGTTCTTGCGCACGCCCAGGCCCTTGCTCTGCAGGATGATGTCGAGGGCCTGGTCCCAGGGCACGTCCTTCAGGCGCAGGGTGACGTTGCCGGTGACGGTGTCGCTGGTGACGACGTTGAAGTTGGTGAAGTCGGCGATCACCTGCAGCAGCGCGCGGACCTCGATGTTCTGGAAGTTCAGGCTGAGCTTCTCGCCCTGGAAGCCGGGGCCCTGGGTGAGCTTGTTCGGGTCGACCTTCATCGGCCGCACTTCCAGCACGAACTGGTTGTCGCTCTGGTAGGCGCTGTGCTCCCAGTCGCCGGTGGGCTCGACGACCATGCGCACGTTGTCGCCGCTCTGGAAGGTGGAGACCGCCTGCACCGGGGTACCGAAGTCGGTGACGTCCAGCCGCCGACGCAGGGCCTCGGGCAGCGTGGCCCGCTGGAACTCGACGACCAGGCCCTTGCCCTGCTGGCGGATGTCCACGCCCACCTGCGTGCTGGGCAGCGTGACCAGCACGCGGCCGGCGCCGTCGCTGCCGCGGCGGAAGTCGATGTTGCGCAGCGCCTGCGCCTGCGCAGCCTGGGGCTGGGCAAACTGCGTGGCCGGGGCCGGAGCGGCGGCCGGTGCGGCGGCGGCCGGGGTCTGCGCCTCCGCCACCTGGGTGGCACTGCCCAGCACCAGCACCAGCGCGCGGCCTTCCAGCCGCGCCACGTAGTTGGCCGACTGCCGCAGGTTCAGCACGAGGCGGGTGCGCTCGCCGGCCTGCGCCACGCTCACCGAGCGCAGGTTGCCCTGGTTGATCTCCAGCGCGTTGCGGCCGAGGTCGTTGCCCACGCCCGGCAGGTCCACCGCGATGCGCGGGGGCGTCTGCACCGAGAAGCCCGCCGGCACGGCCGCCAGCGGCTCCTTGAGCTCGATGCGCACGACCTCCGTGCCCGCCTGCTGGCTGCTGGTGATGGCCTGGATCGCGTTCTGCGCCCAGGCCGCCAGTGGCATGGTGCACCCGACCACGAAGGCCGCCAGCCCGGCACGCCATGTCTGCATGATCCGCTTCTCCTCGGGTTCGTTCGTTCGACGGCTGCTCATCGCGCCCTCTCCTGGAGCTGCAGGCTCGCGCTGCGCTCGATCCATTCGCCGGCGGCGTCCTGCACGATCTCGCGCAACACCACCTCGGTCTCGTCGATGCGGGTGACCCGGCCGTAGTTCTGGCCCAGGTAATCACCCACCTTCACCTGGTAGAGCAGGTTGTCCACGCGCAGCAGCGCAAAGGGCTGCCCGCCGCGCGCCACGCTGCCCACCATCGACATGCTGTCGAGCGGGTAGGACTCCAGCGGTTCGCGCCGGCGGTTCAACTCGCCGGCCAGCAGCGAGTTGGGCTGCCGCGCCTCCTGCTTGATGGCCACCGAGAGCTTCTGCGTGCTGAACGGGTCCACCGCGGTGGCGGAGGTGTAGGGTTCGGGCGCGAAGGCCTTGGGCGCGGCCAGCGGGGTGACGTTGGGCTTGATCTCGCGCTTCTGCTGGTCCATCCAGCCGCGCAACTCGTCCTCGTTGGCGCTGCAGCCGGCCAGCAGGGCGGCGGCAGCCAGCAGGGCGCCGGCCCGGGTGCGTGGCGTGTTCACCGGCGGGTCCTCCGCTGGTTGGTCTTGGCCGCGTCGGCCTTGGCCTTCTTCTGGGCGTCGATCTCGGACGCATCCAGGTAGCGGTAGGTGCGCGCGGTGGCTTCCATCGTCAGCGTGGCGGCGTTCGGGTCGCGTGCGGGCCGCGTGATCACGAGGTTGTGCAGCGTGACGATGCGCGAGAGGTTGGCCACGTCGGCGGCGAAGGCGCCGATGTCGTGGTAGCGGCCGCTCACGCGCACGGAGATGGGCAGCACGGCGTAGTGGTCGCGGACCTCCACGCTGCCCGGGCGGAACAGCTCGAACTGCAGGCCTCGGCCGAGGCCGGCCTGGTTGATGTCGGAGAGCAGCGCGTCCATCTCGGCCTTGCCGGGGAGCTGCTTCTCGAGCTGGGTGACGTACTCCTCGACCTGCAGCTTCTGCTTGCGCAACTCGCCGAGGTTGACCGCCTGGCGCAGCTTGTCGCGGTACTCGGCGCGCAGCGGCTGCTCGCGCGCGATCTCGGCGTCGAGCTCCTCGCGCGCGCCGGACACCACGAGAAACCAGCCCGCCACCACCACGGCCACGCCGGCGGCAGCCCAGGCGGCGGCCTTGGGCAGCGGCGGCCACTGGCCGGGCTCGTTGGTGTTGAGGCCGCGGAACTGCGACGTGGCGCGCTCCAGCGCGCCGCCGATGTCGATGTTGAAGCTGGATGCTTTGGCCATCGTCGTCCTCACGAAGCCTTGGCCGCGGCCGGCCGCGCGCCGGTGGCCGGGGCCGACGCGGCGCCTTCCGGCGCCGGCGGGCGCTTGATCGACAGGCGCACGGTGAACTCGAACAGGCGGCGTTCGTCGGCCTCGCGCTCGCGCGCGGCGCGGTCGCGCCCCGACAGCCCGGAGGCCTTGATCTCCACCAGCTCGGGTTTCTCGAGCCAGGGCGAGTTGTAGAGCGTGTTGCGCAGGAACTCGGACACGCGCTCGTTGGTCTGCGCGGTACCGACCACGGTGACGACGTTGCCGTTCTGGCGGATGGAGTTGAGGTAGATGCCCTCGGGCGCCTGGCGCGAGAGCTCGTCGAGCAGATACACCGGGGTGTTGCGGTCGGTCTGCAGGTCCTCGACCGCGGCCTGGCGGTCCTTCAGGGCCTGGATCTCGGCGCGCAGCGTGGCGATGTCCTTGATCTGGGTGTCGAGCTTGCGGATCTCGCTGCGCAGGATGTCGTTGCGCTGCTGCTGCGCGGCCTTCATCTGCTGCAGCACCGAATACCAGGCACCCACCAACACCAGCCCGACGGCCGCGGCCACGCCCAGCGCGATGAAGAAGTTCTGCTTGCGCTGCCGGCGCCTGGCCTCGCGGTGCGGCAGCAGGTTGATCAGGATCACTGCAGGAACCTCCGCATCGCCAGCCCGCAGGCGGTGAGGTACGAGGGCGCCTCGCGCCGCACGCGGCTCTCGCGCACGGCCGAGCCGAGCTGCATGCCCTCGAAGGGGTTGACCACCATCGACGCGAAGCCGGTCAGGTCGGTCACGCGGTCCTTCAGGCCGGGCAGCGTGGCGGTGCCGCCGGCCAGCATCACGTAGTGCACCTTGTGGTGCGGGGTGCTGGTGAAGAAGTACTGCAGCGCGCGGCCGATCTCCTGCGACAGGCTGTCGACGAAGGGCGCGAGGATGGCGCTGTCGTAGTCCTCGGGCAGGTCGCCGGCGAGCTTCTTCTGCTCGGCCTCCTCGAACGAGAAGCCGTACTGGCGGCTGATCAGCTGGGTGAGCTGGGCGCCGCCGAAGGCCTGGTCGCGGTCGTAGAGCATGTCCTCGTCGCGCAGCACCTTCAGGCTGGTGGTGTCGGCACCGATCTCGAACAGCGCCACCAGCGCGTCACGCCCCTCGTTGGGCAGGCCGGCGACGATGCGGCTCATGGCCAGGCGCGAGGCGTGGCTCTCGATGTCCAGCACCACGGGCTTCAGGCCGGCCGCCTCGGCCAGGCCCTGGCGGTCCTGCACGCGGTCCTTGCGGCTGGCGGCGATCAGCACCTCCACGTCGCCGGCCGAGCTGCTGCTGGGGCCGATGACGGAGAAGTCGAGGCTCACCTCGTCGAGCGAGAAGGGGATGTACTGGTTGGCCTCGGACTCGACCTGCAGCTCCATCTCCTCCTCGCGCAGGCCGGCCGGGAGCATGATCTTCTTGGTGATCACGGCCGACTGCGGCATGGCCATGGCCACGTGCCGCGTCTTGGTGCCACTCTTGGCCACCACCTTGCGCACGGCGTCGGCAACCTCGTCGAACTTCTCGATCTGGCCATCGGTGATCCAGCCCTTCTCGAAGGGCTCGGCCCCAAATCGTTCGAGCACGAACTCGCCGCTCGGAGACTGGCCGAGCTCGACGAGCTTGACGCTCGAGGAACTGATGTCCAGGCCGATCACCGGCGGGTGTTTACGGCCCAGCAGCACGTCCAGAAAGCTCACGGCGCTCCACTCCCCGACAGGGACAATGCCCCCCGGATTGTTAAGAAGTTACTTCAATGCTAGCAGTAAAGCCCTTGTGCACCAAAGAAAAACGGGCCGCGCAAGTGTGCCCCTCGTTGCTTGGCTCCGACGCTGGAAACCGCATTTGAAACAACCCGCAATTCCTCCGTTCAAGCCCCCCGGCGGGCCGTGAGAAGCGTCACGGGCGGGCGCAATCCGGGTTACAACCGGCCGATTCCTATAATTTGCCCCTGCGCCTTGCCACGATGACCGACGCACGAACCGACACCCCCGCTGGGCCGCGCCACTGGCTGCTGCGCATGCTGGGATGGGCCGCGGGCCTGGGTGCGGCCGCGGTGCTGTCGCTGGCGCTGGTGGTGGCGCTGGCGCTGTCGGTGGCCTACCGCAACCTGCCGGAGGTGGGCAACCTCAGCGACTACCGGCCCAAGCTGCCGTTGCGCGTGTTCTCGGCCGACGGCGTGATGCTCGGCGAGTTCGGCGAGGAGCGGCGCACCTTCACGCCGATCGACCAGATCCCGGCGCTGATGAAGCAGGCGGTTCTGGCGGCGGAGGACGCCCGCTTCTACGACCACGACGGCGTGGACTACAAGGGCATGGTGCGTGCCGCCATCGAGAACCTGCGCGATGCGCGCAGCCAGGGCGCCTCCACCATCACCATGCAGGTGGCGCGCAACTTCTACCTCTCCACCGAGAAGACCTTCACGCGCAAGCTCTACGAGGTGCTGCTGACCTGGAAGATCGAGCGCCTGCTCAGCAAGGACCGCATCCTCGAGCTGTACCTGAACCAGATCTTCCTCGGCCACCGGGCGCACGGCTTCGCCGCGGCAGCGTCCACCTACTACGGCAAGACGCTGGACCAGCTCACGGTGGCCGAGGCGGCCATGCTCGCCGGCATCCCGAAGGCGCCGTCGGCCTTCAACCCGATCTCCAACCCGCGGCGCGCCAAGGTGCGGCAGCACTACGTGCTCGAGCGCATGCTGGACAACGGCTTCATCACCCAGGCCCAGCACGACGAGGCGCGGGCGCAGGTGCTGCGGCTGCGCCCGGCGCGGCCGAGCACGGTGCACGCCGAGTTCGTGGCCGAGACGGCGCGCCAGCTCGTGTTCGCGCAGTACGGCGAGGAAACGTACACGCGCGGGCTGGACGTCACCGTCTCCATCGACTCGCGGCTGCAGGAGGCGGCCTACCGCGCGCTGCGGGCCGGCATCCTCGACTACGAGCAGCGCCAGTTCTACCGCGGGCCGGAGGCCTGGGTGGACCTGCCGGCCGACCCGGCCGACCTGGACACGCGCATCGCCGAGGCGCTGGCCGATCACCCCGACCAGGACGAACTGCGGGCGGCCGTGGTCACCGAGGTGTCGCGCAACAAGGTGGTGGCGGTGCTGCAGTCGGGCGAGGCCATCACCGTCACCGGTGCAGGGCTGCGGCCGGTGGCCTCGGGGCTGCGCGACGACGCACCGCCCAACATCCGCATCCGCCGCGGCTCGGTGGTGCGCCTGATGGAGGGTGCCAAGGACAGCTGGCGCGTGACGCAGCAGCCCGACGTCGAGGGCGCGCTGGTGGCCACCGACCCGCGCACCGGGGCCATCAAGGCGCTGGTGGGCGGCTTCGACTTTGGCAAGAACAAGTTCAACAACGTCACCCAGTCGCAGCGCCAGCCGGGGTCGAGCTTCAAGCCCTTCGTGTACTCGGCGGCGCTGGAGCGGGGCTTCACGCCGGCCACGGTGGTCAACGACGCGCCGCTGTTCTTCGACGCCGCCGAGACCGGCAGCCAGCCCTGGGAGCCGAAGAACTACGACGGCGAGTTCGCCGGCCCCATGCCGCTGCACCAGGCGCTGGCCAAGTCGAAGAACATGGTGTCGATCCGCGTGCTGCAGTCGGTGGGGCCGGCGTTCGCGCAGGACTGGATCACGCGCTTCGGCTTCGAGCGCAGCAAGCACCCGGCCTTCCTGACCATGGCGCTGGGCGCCGGCACCGTCACGCCGCTGGAGATGGCCACCGCCTACGGCGTGTTCGCCACCGGCGGCTACCTGATGCCGCCTTCGCTGATCGTCAAGGTCACCGACGCCGACGGCGACGTGCTGCGCGAGGCGCCGCAGGTGGTGCTCGACGAGAGCCGGCGCACGCTGGAGGCGCGCAACGCCTTCGTGATGGGCACGCTGCTGCAGGAGATCACGCGCTCGGGCACGGCGGCCAACGCGCAGCGCCTGCTCAAGCGGCCGGACCTCTACGGCAAGACCGGCACCACCAACGACTCCATGGACGCGTGGTTCGTCGGCTACCACCCGACGCTGGTGGCGGCGGTCTGGATCGGCCACCCCACGCCGAAGAAGCTGGGCTCGCGCGAGACTGGCGGTGGCCTGGCGCTGCCGGTGTGGATCGATCTCATGCGGGTGGCGCTGAAGGACGTCCCGGTGCAGCTGCCCGAGCCGCCGCCGGGCGTGGTGCAGCAGGCCGACGGGCTGTGGGTGTACGAGGAGTACGCCGGCGGCGGCGGCGTGCGCAGCGTGGGCCTGGAACAGGGCGTGCCGCAGGTGGCGCCGGACGAGCGCAGCAGCATCCTCGACCTGTTCCGCCGCTGAACGGGCGGGCCCGGCTCGCGGGGCCTCGCGGCCTCAGCCGGCGTGCGCGTCCAGCAGCGCGAGCAGCCGCTGCAGCGGCAGCGGCTTGGTGAGGTAGTCGGTGAAGCCGGCCTCGCGGCCGCGTGCCACGTCGGCCGCCATCGCGCTGGCGCTCACGGCCACCACCGGAATGTCGCGCGTGCGCGGGTGGGCGCGCAGGCGGCGCAGTACCTCCCAGCCGTCCATGTCCGGCAGGTGGATGTCCAGCAGGATCAGCTGCGGCTGCAGCGCCTCGGCCAGCGCCAGGCCTTCGCCGGGCAGCGCGGCGCTGTGCAGCCGCCAGCGCGGGCGCATGGCGACGACGCCCTCCACCAGCGCCCGGTTGGAGGGGTTGTCCTCGATCTGCAGCACCACGCGGTCGGCCACCACGGCCGGCGCGGTGGGCGCGGGGCCGGCGGCCGCCACGGCATCGGCCTGTGCTGCCGCAGCGGGCGCGCCGGCGGGCAGCGCCACCCAGAAGCAGCTGCCCTGCCCCGGCCGGCTCTGCACGCCGATCTGCCCGCCCATCAGCTCCACGAGGTGGCGCGACAGCGCCAGGCCGATGCCGGTGCCCTCGATGCCGGCGCGTGCCGCATCCAGCCGCTCGAAGGGGCGGAACAGCCGCGCGCACTGCGCGCCGTCGAGGCCGGCCCCGTCGTCCTCCACCTCGATGCGCCAGCCGTCCCCCTCCGGCCGCGCGCGCAGTCGGACGCCGCCGCCGGGCCGGTTGTACTTGATGGCGTTGCTCAGCAGGTTGAGCAGCACCTGGCGCAGGCGCGTGCGGTCGGCACGGACCACGCCGGCAGCGGCCAGGCGGATGTCGACCTCGAGGTTCAGCCCGCGCGCAGCGGCCTGCGCGCGCACCAGGCTGGCCGCCTCGGGCAGCAGCGGCGCGAGCGCCACGTCCTCCAGGCTGATCTCGAGCCGCCCGCCCTCGATGCGCGACAGGTCCAGCACCTCGTCGATCAGCTGCAGCAGGTGGCGCCCGGCGGTGAGGATCTCGCGCGCCCGGCTGCGCGTGGACTCGCCGGCCTGGGCATCGATCTCCAGCAGCTGGCCGAAGCCCAGGATGGCATTCATCGGCGTGCGCAGCTCGTGGCTCATGCGCGAGAGGAACTCGCTCTTGGCGCGGTTGGCCGACTCGGCCTCGTCGCGCGCCGCGCTCAGTGCCGCGGTGCGCTCGGCCACGCGCTGCTCCAGCTCGTCGTTCAGGCGCGCCAGCGCGCGCTCGGCGGCGCGGCGTTCGCTGATGTCGCGCACGATCACCTGCGTGCACGGGCCCTGGTCGTCGGCGTAGGGCGAGGCGGTGACCTCCACGTCCACCAGGCTGCCGTCCAGCCGCACGTAACGCTCGGCTTGCGGCGGCGCGATGCGCTGCTCGTCCAGCACCATGCGCCGCCGGTCGTGGATGGAGGCGTGGTCGTCGGGGTGGATGCGCGAGAGCGTGGGCTCGCCGAGCAGCTGCTGCGCGTCCATGGCGCCGAACAGCCTCAGCGCCGCCGGGTTCAGGTAGGTGAATCGGCCATGGCGCGTGAGGAAGATGGCGTCGGGCGCCGACTCCAGCAGCGTGCGGTAGCGGTGCTCGCTGAGTTCCAGCGCGCGCTGCCGACGCGCGGAGCCGGCCAGCTGCACCACCACGACACCGGCGGCCAGCAGGGCCAGCGCGGTGAGCGCCTGCAGCACCTCGCGCTCGCGGTCCTGGCGCTCCACGATCGGCGCCATGGCGTCGGCCTCGGCCAGGCCCACGGCCGAGATCAGGCCACTGTCGGGCAGCCGCCGCCAGCCGTAGATGCGCTCGACGCCATCCACCTCGCCGGGCACGCGGAACAGCCCGCGGTCGGCGCTGCGGTCGGCGAGGAAGGGCCGCTCCGGCGGCAGCTGGCGGCCCACGGCCGCGGCCTGGTCGCGGCTGCGCGCGATCATGCGCCCGCCCGGGTGCACCAGTGCCACCACATCGTTGGACGACAGCGCCAGCGCCGCCAGCCGCCCGGCCAGGAAGTCGGCCATCACCGAGACGTTGATGGTGCCGGCAAAGGCGCCGTCCACGCGCAGCGGCCGGTTGACGATGACCGTCCAGCGGTCGCCGGCCAGGCGCGAGCGCACCGCCTCGCCCACGTGCAGGCGGTCGGCGCCGTCCAGGTGCACCTGGAAATGCGGGCGGTCGGCCACGCTCACCACCTCGGTGCTGCCCAGGCTGTTGTAGACGGTGCGGCCCTGGGCGTCCACCACGGTCACGTGGCTGACGGCGCCCTCGGGCAGGGTGTCGACCACCTTGCGGGCGATGCGGTCGAAGGCTGCGGGGTCGTCGACCCAGGCGCGGCGCAGCTCGTGCAGCGCCACGTCCACCGCCGCCAGCAGCATGGTCACCTGGCCGTTCATGGCGTCGGCCAGCTGCAGCGCCCGCTGCTCGGTGCGCGCCTGCATCTGCACGCGCGAGTCGGCCTGCGTGCGCAGCGTCTGCCACCAGCCCAGGGCGGCACCGCCCAGCGCCAGCACCGCCACCGCCACCGCCAGCACCGCCGAGCGGCGGCTGGGCAGGACGGCGGACCTGGCGCCGGCGGGCATCAGTCGGGCGCGCGGAACTGCAGCGGCCGCCCGCCCTGGGCGCTGGCCTCGGCCGAAAGCCGGGCGAAGAACTCGGCCCCGTCCTTGGTGTCGACCCAGCGGCCGGCGTCGAAGCGGAAGTGGTAGCCGCCGGCACGCGAGGCCAGCCACAGCTCGTGCAGCGGCGGCTGGGTGTTGATGACGATCTTGCTGCCGTCGGGGAAACCCAACTCCAGCAGGCCGCCGGTGCGGCGGGGGTCGATGTCGATCACGTCGTCCTGCAGCCAGCGGTCGGCGGCCGCCTCGATCGAGGCGAGCACCGCGTTCGTCAGCCGCTGGTACTCGGTGTCGCTGAGGGTGGACATGGGGGTGCTTTGTAGAATGCGCGGATGCGTCGGAACACGAGTGTAGTGGCGGGCCGTCCGGCCCTGACCTGGGCCGCGGCAGCGGCCCTCCTGCTGTTGCCGGCACTCGCGGGTTGCGGCCAGAAAGGGCCGCTGACGCTGCCCGAGGCCGCGCCCTCGGCCCCTGCCGCCGCATCCGGGGCGGCGCGCTGATGCTGCCCGGCGCCCCGCACCTGGCGCGCAGCGGCGCCGGCACGCTGACGCTGGACGGCCTGCCGCTGGCCGAACTGGCCCGCCGCTTCGGCAGCCCGCTGTACGTGTACTCGCAGCGTGCCATGCTGGAGGCGCTGGCCGCCTACCAGCGTGCGCTGGCCGGCCGGCGCCACCTGGTCTGCTACGCGATGAAGGCCAACTCCAACCTCGCCGTGCTGCAGACCTTCGCACGCGCCGGGTGCGGCTTCGACATCGTGTCCGCCGGCGAACTGGCCCGGGTGCTGGCCGCCGGCGGCGACCCGTCGCGCGTGGTGTTCTCCGGCGTCGGCAAGACCGCCGCCGAGATGCGCCAGGCGCTGCAGGCCGGCGTGCGCTGCTTCAACGTGGAGAGCCTGCCGGAGCTCGACCGGCTGTCGGCCGCCGCCGTGTCGGTGGGGCGCATGGCGCCGGTGAGCCTGCGCGTGAACCCCGACGTCGACGCCGGCACCCACCCCTACATCTCCACCGGCCTGCGCGAGAACAAGTTCGGCATCGCGCACGAGCACGCGCTGGCCGCCTACCGCCACGCGGCATCGCTGCCCGGCCTGCAGGTGGTGGGCATCGACTGCCACATCGGCTCGCAGATCACGCAGGTGGATCCCTACCTCGACGCACTCGACCGTCTGCTCGACCTGGTGGAGGCCGTGGAGCGCGAGGGCATCGCCATCCACCACATCGACGTGGGCGGCGGCCTGGGCATCCGCTATGCCGACGAGTCGCCGCCGGCGGCCGACCACCTCGTGGGCCTGCTGCTGCAGCGCCTGGACGCGCGTGGCCACGGCCACCGCGAGCTGCTGATGGAGCCGGGGCGCTCGCTGGTGGGCAACGCCGGCGTGCTGCTCACCGAGGTGCAGTTCCTCAAGCCCGGCGAGGCCAAGAGCTTCTGCATCGTCGATGCCGCCATGAACGACCTCATGCGCCCGGCCATGTACGAGGCCTGGATGGCCATCGAGCCCTGCACCCTGCGCGACGCACCGGCGCGCCGCTGGGACGTGGTGGGCCCGGTCTGCGAGTCGGGCGACTGGCTGGGCCGCGATCGCGCGCTGGCGGTGGAGCCCGGCGACGTGCTGGCGGTGCTGTCCGCCGGGGCCTACGGCATGGCGATGGCCAGCAACTACAACACGCGGCCGCGTGCGGCCGAGGTGATGATCGTCGACGGCGAGCCGCAGCTGGTGCGTGAGCGCGAGCAGGCCGAGGCGCTGTTCGCCGGCGAGCGGCTGCTGGGCTGACACCGGCCCGAGGCGGCACCGGGCCACGCGCCGCCGTCGGCACAGCCGGCGGCCGGCGAGCGGCCGCTCAGATCCGCCCTTCCTCCACCGCGTGGCAGGCCACGCGGATGCCCTGGAACGCCTTGAGCGCCGGCCGCTCGCTGCTGCAGCGCGCATTGGCGTGCGGGCAGCGCGGGTGGAAGGCGCAGCCACTGGGCGGGTTCAGCGGGTTGGGCACCTCGCCCTGCACCGGCGTGCGCGCACGGCCGGTCATGTGGATGTCGGGAATCGCATCCAGCAGCATGCGCGTGTAGGGGTGGCGCGGCGCGCCGAACAGCGCCTGCTTGGGCGCCAGCTCCACCAGGCGGCCGAGGTACATCACGCCCACGTGGTCCGACACGTGGCGCACGACCGCGAGGTTGTGCGAGATGAACAGGTAGGTCAGGCCCTGCTGGCGCTGCAGGTCCTTCATGATGTTGAGCACCTGGGCCTGCACCGAGACGTCCAGCGCCGAGGTGGGCTCGTCGCAGACCAGGAACTCCGGCTGCGTGGCCAGCGCACGCGCGATGCTGATGCGCTGGCGCTGCCCGCCGGAGAACTGGTGCGGGAACTTCTCGATGTCGGCCGCGGCCAGGCCCACCTGCTGCAGCAGCTCCTGGGCGCGCGCCTTCAGCGCCTCGTCGCCCTGCACCAGGCCATGCGTGAGCAGCGGCTCGGCCACGATGTCCAGCACCTTCCAGCGCGGGTTGAGGCTGGCGTAGGGGTCCTGGAAGATCATCTGCATGCGCCGGTGCAGCGCACGCTTGTCGGGGTGGGTGGCGGTGTCCACGCCGTCGAAGCGCACGCGCCCGCGGGTGGGCGCGTACAGGCTCACCAGCAGCCGCGCCACCGTGCTCTTGCCGCAGCCCGACTCGCCCACCAGCGCCAGCGTCGTGCCCTTCTCGATGGCAAAGCTCACGCCGTCCACCGCATGCACGAACTGCCGCGGCTTGCGCTCGACCACGCGGTTGAGCCAGGGGGCGGAGACATCGAAGACCTTGGCCAGGTCTTCCACTTCCACAAGGGTACTCATGCCTGATTCACCAGCCAGCACGCGGCGCGGGTGGCACCGGCGTCCATCAAGTCGGGTCGTTCGCGCCGGCAGCGGTCGGTGGCCTGCGGGCAGCGCGGGTTGAAGGCGCAGCCCGGGGGGATGGCGTTCAGGCGCGGCATGGCGCCGTCGATCTGCAGCAGCCGCTCGCGGTCTTCGTCCATCGCCGGGATCGAGCCCATCAGGCCCTGCGTGTACGGGTGCGCCGGGTGGTGGATGACCTCGTGCACGGGGCCGATCTCGGCCACGCGCCCGGCGTACAGCACGGCCACGCGGTCGCAGGTCTCGGCGATCACGCCCATGTCGTGGGTGACCAGCATCACCGCCGCGCCGTGGTCCTTGCACAGTCGCTTGAGCAGGGAAATGATCTGCGCCTGGATGGACACGTCCAGCGCCGTGGTCGGCTCGTCGGCGACGATGAGCTTGGGCTCTGCCGCCAGCGCCAGCGCGATCACCACCCGCTGGCGCATGCCGCCGGAGAACTGGTGCGGGTACTGGTCGATGCGCTGCTCGGCCGCCGGGATGCCCGTTTCCTGCAGCAGCTTGATCGCGCGCTGGCGCGCCTCGGCCTCGCTCACCGGCAGGTGGTTGCGGATGGTCTCGGTGAGCTGCCGGCCCACGGTGTACAGCGGGTTCAGCGAGGTCAGCGGGTCCTGGAAGATGGCGCCGATCCGGCGTCCGCGGATGGCGCGCATCTGCTCGCGCGGCAGGTTGTCGATGCGCTGGCCGTCGAAGCGGATCTGCCCGCCGGCCACGCGCCCCGGCGGCTCCAGCAGGCCGATGATGGCCGCGCCGGTGAGCGACTTGCCGGCGCCGGATTCACCGACCACGCCCAGGATCTCCCCCGGGTCGATCGAGAAACTCACCTCGTCCAGCGCCAGCAGCGTGCCGCGGCGCGTGGGGAACTCCACCTTCAGGCGGTCGACTTCGAGCAGTGCCATGGGGGTCCCGTTCTCAGCGCAGCCGCGGGTTGAGCGCGTCGCGCAGCCAGTCGCCCAGCAGGTTGACGCTCAGCGCGATCAGCACCAGCATGACGCCAGGGAACACGGTGATCCACCACTCGCCGGAGAAGAGGAAATCGTTGCCGATGCGGATGAGCGTGCCCAGCGACGGCGAGGTGGGCGGCACGCCCACGCCCAGGAAGCTCAGCGTGGCCTCGGCGAGGATGGCCTGGCCGATGTCGATGGTGGTCAGCACCAGCACCGGGCCCATCACGTTGGGCAGCACGTGGCGCCACATGATGGTGCCGGTGCCCACGCCGATCACGCGCGCGGCCTGCACGTACTCCTTGTTGCGCTCCACCAGCGTGGAGCCGCGCACCGTGCGTGCGAACTTCACCCAGCCCGACAGCGCGATGGCGATGATCAGCACCGCGAAGGCCAGGGTGTCGTGGGCGTCGGGGAACATCGCCCGGCCCACGCCGTCGATCAGCAGCGCCACCAGCAGCGCCGGGAACGACAGCATCACGTCGCACACACGCATGATGAAGGCGTCGATGCGGCCGCCGACGAAGCCCGACAGCAGCCCCAGCCCCACGCCCAGCACCACCGAGGCCGCCACCGCCGCCAGGCCGACGAACAGCGAGATGCGCGCGCCGTACATGATGGTGGAGAGGATGTCGCGCCCCTGGTCGTCGGTGCCGAGCAGGAAGCTGCTGCTGCCACCTTCCATCCAGGCCGGCGGCATGCGCGCGTTCATCAGGTCGATGGAGGCCAGGTCGTAGGGGTTGTGGGGCGCCAGCCAGGGTGCGCCCACGGCGCAGACCAGGCAGAACAGCGCGACGACGGCGGCGATGATGGCCACCGGAGACGTCCGGAAGCTGTGCCAGACGTCGCCGTCGAAGAACCTTGCGAGCGCGCCGGGTGCGGGCGCAGTAGCGTCAGCCATGTGCGGGAGGGAGTCAGTGTCCGGTGGTCGGGCGCTCGATGCGCAGGCGCGGGTCGACCGCGAAGTACAGCAGGTCGACCGCGAGGTTGATGACCACGAAGATCAGCGCGATCAGGCACAGGTAGGCCGCCATCACGGGGATGTCGGCGAACTGCACGGCCTGGATGAACAGCAGCCCCATGCCAGGCCACTGGAACACGGTCTCGGTGACGATGGCGAAGGCGATCAGGCCGCCGAGTTGCAGGCCGGTGATGGTGATCACCGGCACCAGCGTGTTCTTCAGCGCATGGCCGAAGTGCACCGCGCGGTCGGGCAGGCCGCGGGCGCGGGCGAACTTGATGTAGTCGGTGCGCAGCACCTCCAGCATCTCGGCCCGCACGAGGCGCAGGATCAGGGCCAGTTGGAAGATCGACAGCGTGAGCGCCGGCAGCAGCAGGTGCAGCAGGCCGTCCCAGGTCAGCAGCCCGGTGGTCCAGTTGCCCAGGGCCACGGTCTCGCCGCGGCCGAAGCTCGGCAGCCAGCCCAGCAGCACCGCGAAGATCAGGATGAGCAGGATGCCGATGAGGAAGGTGGGCAGCGACACGCCCAGCAGCGACACCGTCATCACCACCTGCGAACCGAAGCTGCCGCGGCGCAGCGCCGCGTAGACGCCCAGCGGCACGCCCACCAGCAGCGCGATCACGCCGGCGCTGAGCGCCAGTTCGATGGTGGCCGGGAAGCGCTCGGCGATCAGCGCCGACACCTGGCGGCCCTGGCGCAGGCTGAGGCCGAACTCGCCCTGCACGGCGTTGCCCACGAAGCGCGCGAACTGCACCGGGAAGGGCTTGTCCAGGCCGAGGTCGGCACGCAGGGCGTCGCGCTGTTCGGCGGTGGCGTCCTGGCCGAGCATGCTGGCCACGGGGTCGCCCACGTACTGGAACAGCATGAAGGCGATGAAGGCGACCGTCAGCATGACGATCACGGCTTGCAGCAGGCGGCGAAGGATGAAAGCGAGCATGAAGAATCAGTCAGCGGGATCGCACCGCCACCTTTCGGTGCCGATCCGCGGCATCGCGCACCGGATGGGTGCCGGCGGCGACCGGACGCGCGATGATGCGCAATTCGCGTGCCGTGTGCAAAAGGGAAAGTCCTGAGCGCGGCCACGGTGTTGTGCGCCGCAGGGCGCGCGGCATCAGTCGGGGCGAGGCAGCACCTCGACCTCTCCGTACCACGCCCGCGCCTGTTGCTGCGTGTTGTCGGCATCGGTCATCAAGGCCACCGACAGCAGGCGGCCGGGGGGCTCGCCGAAGGCGCGCTGGTAGTCCTCGGCCAGGTTGCGCCGGTGCTCGCGCCAGCGGCCCGCGTGCTGCGGCCCGGCATCGACCACGATCTTCCGCACGCGGTCGCTGCGCGGGTGGATGATGGTGCGGTCGATCTCGTCGGCGCGGTTGCCGAACACGTACATCAGCGTGGCGTAGGGCGGGCGCTCGCCGCCCAGGGTCTCGGCCAGGTCGAACATCATGCGATTGCGCGCCGACAGGCGGCCATGGTCGCCGTCGAAGGCAAACAGCACGCGCGCCGGCGCGTCGTCGAGGCCGGCGGTGGCCAGGTCGGCCGAAGGCAGCGGCGACTCCACCCACCAGGAGAAGCGCACTTCGCCCAGCTGCTCGCCGGGCAGCGGCCAGTCGCGCCGCCAGAGGCTGGCCGAGCGCTCGGCGCGCGCCTGCACCGCCGCGCGGCCGTCCTTGGTGGCCGGCTCGTAGCGGGTGGCCAGCTTGCCCGGCAGCGGCACCGGCCGCCAGCCATCGGCCGATGGCGGTGCCGGTGGCGGTGTGGTGCAGGCAGCCAGGGCCAGCGCGGCCAGGGCCGGCGTGAAGCGGAGACGTCTCATGGCAGGGAGCCCATGAAAAAGCCGCCCCGGGGGGCGGCTTGCAAGCAGACATTCGCCTTGCGGCGAACCGGCATCAGAAGTTGTGCTTGATGCCGACGTCGTAGCCCGACTTGTTGTTCGCGGCTTCGCTGTCGTTGGCGAAGTCGACGTACAGCGTCGTGCGCTTGGACATGCTGTAGTGGTAGCCCAGGGCCAGGCGCTTGGACACCGAGGTGTCGTTGGCCTTCAGGTTGCCGTAGGAGGCGCGGAACTCGCCGGCACCCATCGGGGCGGTGGCGAACAGCATCCAGCCCTTGTGCTCGGCGCCGTTCAGGGCGTCGCCACGGCCGTAGTAGAAGCCAGGCTTCATGAAGCCCAGGTCGTAGCTGACGGCAGCCGACCACATCTTCTCGTTCGCAGCGCCTTCGCGGCCGGTCTTCTCGTAGCCGAACGACGCGCGCAGCGGGCCGCCGGCGTAGCCGACGTTGAAGTTCAGCGGCTTGCTCTGGAAGGTGTTGATCGCGTCGGTGGCCTCGGCGGTCTGGATGCCGAACGAGAAGCCGCCAGCGGCGATGTTGTAGGTCACCGAGCTGTCGTTACGGACCTTGGCGATGCCACCCAGGCCGGTGATGCCGAGCTGGCCGGCGATCGTGTCCGTGCCCCAGGGGTCGGCCCACAGCTGGGTGCCCAGGAAGGACGTGGTGTACTCGCGGCCGAACACGACCTGACCGAAACCACCGCGCAGGCCGACCAGCGAGCGGCCGTTCCAGAAACGCACATTGCCGGTGCTGTCAGCGCCGGTGTCGGCGTTGAAGCGGTGCTCGATGTTGAACAGCGCCGACAGGCCGCCACCCAGGTCTTCCGTGCCACGCAGGCCCAGACGGCTGCCGGAGCCGTTGGACAGGCTCTTGGCGTCCGTGCCGATGCCCTTGTTGACCGACAGGTCGACACGGCCGTACAGGGTCACCGACGATTGGGCCGACGCGACACCGGCGAACGCGGTCAGCGCGGCCAGGGCGAGCAGAGATTTTTTCATTGCAATGATCTCCTAGGTTGAACAAGAGGCCCCGATCGACGAGGAACCCCTTCGAGGGGCTGATCGAGCCAACCTCCTCAGCGGAAGTTGCACGTATTGCACCAGACGGCCGCCGCGGATGCCAAGCCTTGGCCCGCAAAACCCCGCCGGCTGTTGTCTGGCAACAACGTGCCGCGCCGCGCATTATCCTTCACCCTGCCATGAACGCCGACCGCCTGCTGATCAGCCTGGACAACGCGCTGCGCACCCTCTCCGGCGCCGTCCACGCCGCCCGCCCCACGCCACGGGCCGACGCGCCGCCGCCGCGGCCGCTCAGCGAGGAGGAGAAGCGCCGGTCGGGCGCGCTGATGCGCGTGAACCACGTGGGCGAGGTCTGCGCCCAGGCGCTGTACCAGGCGCAGGCGCTGACCGCCCGCGACCCGCTGCTGCGCGAACGCATGGCGCAGGCGGCGCGCGAGGAGATCGACCACCTGGCCTGGACACAGGACCGGCTGGAGGCCCTGGGCGACCGGCCGAGCTGGCTGAACCCGCTGTGGTACGCCGGCGCCTTCGGCATCGGCCTGCTGGCCGGTCGGGCGGGTGATGCCGTGAGCCTGGGCTTCGTCGTGGAGACCGAGCGCCAGGTGGAGGAGCACCTCGCCGGCCACATGGACCGCCTGCCCGAGGCCGACCTGGAGTCGCGCGCCGTGGTGGAGGCGATGAAGCGCGACGAGCGGCACCATGCCGACATGGCGCAGGAGGCCGGCGCCGCGGCCCTGCCGGCCCCGGTGCGCTGGGCGATGCGCGCCGCCGCCGGCGTCATGACGACCACTGCGCACCGGGTCTGAACGGCCCGGCCGGGCACGGCCTCCCTGCGGCTCAGCCCTCCACCACCTCGTGGCTGGTGCTCACCGCCGCGGTCTTGGCCAGCATGATGGTGGCCGAGCAGTACTTGTCGTGCGACAGCTGCACCGCGCGCGCCACCGCCGCCTCGGGCAGGCCGCGGCCCGTGACCGCGAAGTGCATGTGGATCTTCGTGAAGACCTTGGGGTCGCTGGCGGCGCGCTCGGCCTGCACCTTCACGGTGCAGCCGCGCACGTCGTGCCGGCCGCGCTGCAGGATCAGCACCACGTCATAGGCGGTGCAGCCGCCGGCGCCGGCCAGCAGCGTCTCCATGGGCCGCGGCGCGAGGTTGCGTCCGCCGCCGTCCGGGGCGCCGTCCATCGCCATCAGGTGGCCGCTGCCGGTCTCGGCGCTGAAGGCCATGCCGTGGGCCGGCATCCAGTTGATCGTGCATTCCATGTTGGCAGCGTCCTGCAGGTGTAGCGGGAATGCGATTTTGAGGCCGGCCCCTAGAACCGGAGGGCGGCCGGATATTGCAGCGCAACATGGCAACCGCTAGACTGCTCCGCAGGGAGGTCGATGGGCCTCCACCCCTTGTCTCCTCCACCTCCCAACGGTGGATTCAGCCCGGGGCCTCACGGCCTCGGGCTCTTTTTTTGGCGGCCCCGATGCCGGGCCTATGATGCCGGGCCCCGGCTTGCCCCCCTCCCCATGACCACCAAGGCAGCCCGCACCGCGGCCGACTACCTGAAGAAGATCCTCACCGCCCGCGTCTACGACGTGGCGATCGAGTCGCCGCTGGACGCCGCGCCGGTGCTGTCGCGCCGCATCGGCAACCACGTGTGGCTCAAGCGCGAGGACCAGCAGCCGGTGTTCAGCTTCAAGCTGCGCGGCGCCTACAACAAGATGGTGCACCTGAGCGCCGAGCAGCGCGCGCGCGGCGTGATCTGCGCCTCTGCCGGCAACCACGCCCAGGGCGTGGCGCTGGCGGCGCGCCGGCTGGGCTGCACCGCCGTCATCGTGATGCCGGTCACCACGCCCCGGCTGAAGATCGACGCCGTCAAGGCGCTGGGCGGCGAGGTGGTGCTGCACGGCGAGAGCTACTCCGACGCCTATGGCCACGCGATGGCGCTGCAGGCCGAGCGCGGCCTGACCTTCGTCCACCCCTTCGACGACCCGGACGTGATCGCCGGCCAGGGCACGGTGGCGATGGAGATCCTGCGCCAGCACCAGGGGCCGATCGACGCGGTGTTCGTGGCCATCGGCGGCGGCGGGCTGGTCTCCGGCGTGGCCGCCTACATCAAGGCGGTGCGGCCGGAGATCCGCGTCATCGGCGTGCAGACCACCGACTCCGACGCGATGGCGCGCTCGGTCGAGGCTGGCAAGCGCGTGCAGCTCGACGACGTGGGCCTGTTCTCCGACGGCACGGCGGTGAAGCTGGTGGGCGAGGAGACCTTCCGCGTCGCCCGGCAGCTGGTCGACGAGTTCGTGCGCGTGGACACCGACGCCGTGTGCGCGGCCATCAAGGACGTGTTCCAGGACACGCGCAGCATCCTCGAGCCCGCCGGCGCGCTGGGCGTGGCGGCGATCAAGCAGTACGCGCAGGCGCACGGCCTGAAGGGCCGCACCTTCGTCGCCATCACCTGCGGCGCGAACATGAACTTCGACCGCCTGCGCTTCGTGGCCGAGCGGGCCGAGTTCGGCGAGCAGCGCGAGGCGCTGTTCGCGGTGACCATCCCCGAGGAGCGCGGCAGCTTCCGCCGCTTCTGCGAGCTGATCGGCCCGCGCGCCGTCACCGAGTTCAACTACCGCATCTCCGACGCGAAGCTGGCCCACGTGTTCGTGGGCATCGGCATCCAGAAGCGCGACGAGGCGGCGAGGATCGCGCGCAACTTCGAGCGCCACGGCTTCGCCACGCTGGACCTCACCGACGACGAGATGGCCAAGGAGCACCTGCGCCACATGGTGGGCGGGCGCAGCGCGCTGGCGGCCGACGAGCGGCTGTTCCGCTTCATCTTTCCCGAGCGGCCGGGGGCGCTGATGCGCTTCCTGGCCACCATGCACCCGGGCTGGAACATCAGCCTGTTCCACTACCGCAACCAGGGGGCCGACTACGGGCGCATCCTGGTCGGCCTGCAGGTGCCGGCGGCCGACGAGTCGGCTTTCCAGGCGTTCCTGGCCTCGCTGGCCTATCCTTGCGTGGAGGAGACGGTGAACCCCGTGTACCGTCTTTTCCTGCGTTAGGGCCTGTTCACCCGCCAGGAGTCCCGATGGCCAGCCGCTCGCTGATCGCGCCCAGTTCCAACCCGCTGCTCGAGCGCGCGCTGCGCGACAAGCTGCAGCGGCGCGCCGAGACCACCGGCCGCCTGGGCGAGCTCGAGCCGCTGGCGCTGCGCCTGGGCCTGATGCAGAACACGCTCAAGCCGCGCTTCTACGACCCGCAGCTGGTGGTCTTTGCCGCCGACCACGGCATTGCGGTCGACGGTCTGGGCCAGCCCCCGAGCCGGCAGACGCCCGACATGGTGCGCCAGCTGCTGGCCGGCCAGTGGCCGATGGCGGTGTTCGCGCGGGCGCAGCAGGTGGAGCTCAGCGTGGTCGACTGCGGACTGGCCGCCAACATGGCGGCCCACGACCGGCTGCTGATGCGCAAGATCGCCCACGGCACGCGCAACGCGCGCGTGGGCACCGCGATGTCACTGGAGCAGGCGCACGCCGGCATGCGCGCCGGCATGGAGATCGGCGACTCCCTGCGCGGCAACGTGCTGATGTGCGCCGGCCTGGGCGTGGGCGCCGACGAAAGCGCCGCGCTGGTGCTGTCTCGCCTGACGGACACCCCGGTGCGCGACCTGGTGGTCAGCGGCCCGACGATGCCGCAGGAGCTCATCGGCCACCTGATGGTGGTGCTGCAGGGCGCCCAGGGCCGCCACCGCGCCGCCACCGACCCGGTGGAGGTGCTGGCCGCCTTCGGCGGCTTCGAGATGGCGGTGATGGTGGGCGTGATGCTGGTGGCCGCCAGCAAGCGCCACCTGCTGATGATCGACGGCATGTCGGCCTGCGCGGCGCTGATGCTGGCCTCGCGGATCGCAGCGCCGGTGACCGACTACTGCGTGTTCTGCCGCAGCCACTCGCGCGAGGGCCTGGACCGCGCGCTCGGGCTGTTCCGTGCCGGCGCCCTGCTGGAACTCGGGCTGGACGCCGCCGACGGCACCGGCGCGGCCCTGTCCTGGCCGCTGGTCAAGGCCGCGGCGGCGCTGCTGACCGACGTGGCCGAGGGCGAGGATCCGGGTCCCACCCAGCCCGACAGCTTCTGGCCGGCGGCCGAGGGCGTGCCGGCGGAGTTGCCGCCGCGCGGCTGACCCCGCTCGGCCGGCGCCACCGCCGGCCTGCGGGCTTCACTGCACCGCGAGACCGGGCCGGGATGGCGGCACCGGGGTGAGTTCGCTGTCGGCATGCCCGTCGCCGTCGTCCATGTCGGCATCAACGCTCTCCCCTCCGACCTCCCCACCCGCCGCGGGCAGGCGCGGCGTGCCAGGCAGCACGCGCGGCGGCGGAGGCACCGGACGCACCGCGCCCATGCCCGGCATGGCGGCGGGCACCGCCCCCGGCAGGCGCGCCGCGGGCGTGCCGGTGGCCGGCGGCGGCAATGGCGCCACGCTCAGCGACACCGAGGCCTGGGCCGCATCGCGTGCGCCGAGGTCGGCGCCGCGGGCGTGCACGCGCTGCACCACCAGCGCACCATCGACGGCGGCGCCCACACGGAAGGCCCGCGCCGGCTTGCCGTCCACCGCGATCAGGGCCACCCCCTCGCGCGCCGCCTCGGGCGCGCGCGGTGCCACCACCCCCAGCAGGCGGAAGCGCGAGGACTCGGCCACCACCGGGGCGGCGCCGTCGTCCTCGCCATCGCCTTCGTCCTCGGCGGCCGCGCCCAGCAGGCGCGTCACGTCACCGCGCAGCGCCTGCGTGGTGGGCACGGTGGTGGCACCGGGCGGCAGCGGAGCCGGGCGCACGAAGACGCGGCTGGCCCAGAATGCGGCGCAGGCGGCGGCGAGGGCCCACACGGCCAGGGCCGCCCAGCCTGTCACGGATGGCTTGCGCATCGGACGATTATGATCCAGCCACCCTGGCGAATGCTCCACGGTTCTGCCCCGCGACGGGCCGCGCACGGCCCTCCGCGTGCGGCCGCCGTCCGACCCCATGCACCTCCCGACCCGACGCCGCCCCCCACACGCCCGGGGCTTCACGCTGATCGAACTGCTGGTCGTGATCGCGATCATCGGCGTGCTGGCCGCGCTGATCGTGCCCAACGTGATCAACCGCGCCGACGACGCCAAGCTGACCGCGGCGCGCTCCGACGTGAACCTGCTGATGCAGCAGCTCAAGATCTACCGCCTGGACAACCAGCGCTACCCCACCGGCGAGCAGGGTCTGGAAGCGCTGGTGCGCAAGCCCACCGAGGGGCCGATCCCGCCGAACTGGAAGCCCTACCTGGACAAGCTGCCGCCCGACCCCTGGGGCCGCCCCTACCAGTACGCCAACCCGGGCATCCAGGGCGAGATCGACGTCTTCAGCCTCGGCGCCGACGGCCAGCCGGGCGGCGAGGGCGCGGATGCCGACATCGGCTCCTGGCAGTAGGCCGGCCTGCCGCGGCACGCACGCCCGCCCGGTGGATGCCGGCGCCCGGCGTCGCGGGGCCGGCTTCACGCTGATCGAGCTGCTGATCGTCATCGCGATCGTCGCGCTGACCACCACCCTGGTGGCGCTGGCGCTGCGCGACGGCCGCGTGCAGACGCTGGAGCGCGAGGCCGACCGCCTTGCGCTGCTGCTGGAGACGGCGCGCGCCGAATCGCGCGCCAGCGGGCTGCCGGTGTGGTGGCGGCCGGCCGACGCCGCCGCCGCCGAGGCGCCCGGGTTCCGTTTCGTCGGCCTGCCAACCGGCAGCGAGCTGCCGGCGCAGTGGCTGGACGCCGAGGTGCAGGCCGAGATCGAAGGCGCGCCCGTGATCGCGCTCGGCCCGGAAGCACTGATCGCCGCACAGCGCGTGTGGCTCCGCCTGGGCGACCGCCGCATCGCGGTGGCCACCGACGGGCTGGCGCCCTTCGAGCCCCGGCCCGGGGAATCACCGTGAGCGGTCCGGCGCGCCACTGCCGCATCGGCCCGGCCGCACGCGGCTTCACGCTGGTGGAGGTGCTGGTGGCGCTGGCCATCGTGGCGGTGGCGCTGGCCGCGGGGCTGCGCGCCGCCGGCGCGCTGGCCGACAACACCGAGCGCCTGGCCGCCGTGACCGCGGCCCAGTGGTGCGCCGAGAACGCGCTGGCCAACCTGCGCCTGGCGCGCCAGCTGCCCGGCGTCGGCGACGCCGACTTCAGCTGCGAGCAGCTCGGCCGCACCTACGCCGGCACGCTGGCGACGCGGCCCACGCCCAACCCCAACTTCCGCCGCGTGGACGCCAGCGTGCGCGACGACGGCGGCCGGCCGCTGCTGACGGTGACCACCGTCATCGGCCGCTACTGAACATGACGCGTCGGCCTGCCGCCTGCCGCCGCACCGCGCCGCCGTCTCGCGGCTTCACGCTCGTGGAGCTGCTGGTGGCGCTGGCCGCGATGGCGGTGCTCGCCGGCCTGGCGTGGAGCGGCATCGACGGCATGCTGCGCTCGCGCGAGGCCACGCAGTCGGCCATGGACCGCACCCTGCGGCTGAACACGGTGCTGCTGCAGTTCGAGCAGGACCTGGCCGCGATCCAGGAGACCCCGGCGGTGCCGCCGATGCAGTTCGACGGCCGCACGCTGCGCCTCACGCGCGCCGCCGACGACGGCGTGCGCGTGGTGGCCTGGACGCTGCGCGACGGCGCCTGGTGGCGCTGGACCGGCCCGGTGGTGCTGCGCAGCGGAGCGCTGCAGCAGAGCTGGCTGGCGAGCCAGCAGCTGCAAGGCGGCGAGGCCGGCGAGCTGCAGGTGGTGGACGCGGTGGAGTCGTGGCAGCTCTACTACTACCGCGGCAACGCCTGGACCAACGCGCAGTCCAGCGGCAACCTCGCGCGTGCGCGCGGCGACAACGCCCCCGAGGCCGAGGCGCGCGAGGACCTGCCCGACGGCGTGCGCCTCGTGCTCGTGCTGCCCGCCGGCACCCTGACGCGGGACCTCGTGGTCCCGCCGCAGCCGCTGTGAACCGCGACCGCACCGGCCGCAGGGCCCCGCGCGGCACCGCGCGGGCGTCCCGGCAGCGCGGCACGGCGCTGCTGCTGGCGCTGGTGATCCTGGCCCTGGTGGCCACGCTGGCCGCGGCCATGGTCTCGCGCCAGCAGCGTGCGCTGGCGGTGGAGGCGGCCGAGCGCGCGCGCAGCCAGTCGGCCTGGGTGCTGGCCGGTGCGCTGGACTGGGCGCGCCTGATCCTGCGCGAGGACGCGCGCGAAAGCACGGTCGACGACCTCGGCGAGCCCTGGGCGGTGCCGCTGGCCGAGGCCCGGCTGTCCACCTTCCTGGCCGCCGACCGCGACAACAACGCCCCCGACACCGCCGACGAGTCCGGGCCCGAGGCCTTCCTCAGCGGCGCGGTGCGCGACCTGCAGGGGCGCTTCAACCTGCAGAACGTGGTCGGCGAGAACGGCGAGCCCGACCCGCTGCAGATCGCCGCGCTGCGCCGCCTCTGCCAGGTGCTGGGCCTGCCCGACGAGGTGGCGCTGCGCATCGCCGGCGGCATGCTGGCCGCACTGCGCGAGGACGACCCCGAGGCCCCGCTGCTGCCCACGCGCTTCGCCCAGCTGCGCTGGTTCGGCCTCGACGCGGCCACGCTGGCGCGCCTGGAGCCCTATGCCACGCTGCTGCCGGAGCCCACGGCGCTGAACATCAACACCGCCTCCCGCGAGGTGCTGGCCGCCGTGATCCCGGGGCTGGACCTGGGCGGCGCCGAGCGCATCGTGCAGCGGCGCGCACGCAACCCCTACAAGACGCCCCAGGAGCTGGCCGCCGAGCTGGGGCCGGCAGTCGCCGAATCGCTGGACGGGCTGGCCGTGGGGTCGCGTTATTTCGAGGTGGTGGGCCGTCTGCGGCTGGACGGCCGCATCTTCGAGGAGCGCTCGATGGTCCACCGCAGCGGCGACCGCGGCGGCGAGGTCGCGACGCTGCTGCGCGAGCGCCGCAGCCTGACGCCGGAGACCCTGCCGTGACGGCCTGCACCCCGGCCATCGGCCCGGCGCGCCGGGGTGGCGCGCGGTTCTGGTTCAATCCGGGGTTCGTCGCGTCGCCCGCCCGGGCACGCGGCGGGCTCCGGCACGCGCCCGCCGCGCGCGCCGGCCGCGTCCTGCCTGACCTGCCATGAGCGTCCTCGCCGTCCTCGTCCCCCCTCGCCCGCGCCAGCGCGGCGCCGAATCGCCCGCCGCTGCGGCGGTGGCCGACTGGCCCTGGGTCCTCAGCGTCGATGGCCGCAGCGTGGCCCGCCAGGGCCGGGGCGGCCCGGCCGACTGGCCGGCTGCCGCCGAGGTGGTCGCCGTGCTGGCGGAGCCCGACGTCGCCTGGCTCAACGCCACCGTGCCCAAGGCCCCGGCCGCGAAGATGCCGCAGGCCCTGCTCGGCCTGCTGGAGGACCAGCTGCTCGACGACGAGGTGCACTTCGCGCTCGCGCCCGGGGCGGCCGCGGGCCAGCCGGCCTGGGTGGCGGCGGTGGACCGCCCCTGGCTGGCGGCCACGCTGCAGGCCCTGGACGCCGCCGGCCGCCCGCCCGCCCGCGTGGTGCCGCTGCTGGCCCCGGGGCCGCAGCCGCAGGGCCATTTCGTGCCCGATCCCGACGACGCCGATCGCCTGCGCCTGGCGTGGTCCGACGCGCGCGGCGCCGCCTGGGTGGACACCGACGGCAGCTGGGCGCGCGGCCTCACGGCCACCGCGGAGGCGCGCTGGACGGCCGCCCCCGCCTGTGCCGGCGCGGCCGAGGCCTGGCTGGGCCGCCCGGTGGCCGCGCTGCCCGACGGCGAGCGCGTGCTGCAGGCCCTGGCCAGCGGCTGGAACCTGCGCCAGTTCGGCCTCGTCGCCCGCCACCGCGGGGCCGGGCGCCTGAAGGACGGCTGGCGGCGCTTCCTCGGCCCGGCCTGGCGGCCGGTGCACGTGGGCCTGGCGGCGCTGCTGCTGCTGAACCTCGTGGGCCTGAACGCCTGGGCCTGGCAGCAGCAGCAGGCGCTGGACGAGCGCCGGCAGGCGATGGTGGAGCTGCTGCGCAGCACCCACCCGCAGGTGCGCGCCATCCTCGACGCACCGCTGCAGATGACGCGCGAGACCGACCGCCTGCGCGCCGCCGCCGGCCAGCCCGGCGACGACGACCTCGAGACCCTGCTCGGCGTGGCCGCGGCCGCGTGGCCGGAGGACGAGCCGCCGGTGGCGGCGCTGGAGTTCGCGCCCGGCCGCCTGGTGCTGGACATCGACGGTTGGGACGAGGCCCGCGTGGCCGCCTTCCGCGAGCAGCTCGAGCCCGCCGGCTGGCGCGTCAGCGCCGACGGCACGCGCCTGACCCTGCAGCGCGCCACCGAAGGGGCCGCCCGATGAGCGCCGCCGCCGAACTGCGCGCCCGCTGGGCCGCGCTGAGCGCGCGCGAGCGCAGCCTGGTGAGCCTGGCCGTCGTCGTGGTGGGCGCCGCCCTGCTGTGGATGCTGGCCGTGCAGCCGGCCTGGAAAACGCTGCGCAGCGCGCCGGCCGCACAGGCGCGGCTGGACGCGGCCTGGCAGCGCATGCAGCGCGAGGCCGCCGAGGCGCAGCGCCTGCGCGCACTGCCGCCGGTGGCCCCGGCGCTGGCGGCGCAGACCCTGCAGGCCGCCACCGCGCGCCTGGGCAACGCCGGCAAGCTGTCGCTGCAGGGCGAGCGCGCGGTGCTGACGCTGGACGGCGCCAGCGGCGAGGCCATTGCGCAGTGGCTGGCCGAGGTGCGTCGCGGCGCCCGCGCGCGCGCCGTCGAGGCCCGGCTGGAGGCCGGCGGCGACGGCTACAGCGGCCGCATCACGGTGGCCATCGGAGGCGGGGCGTGAAGCCTGCGCGCCCCCCCTGGCGGCCAGCCTCGCGGCGCTGGGCGCTGGCCGGCGCGCTGGCCGGTGCGCTGGCGGGGGCGGTGGCCTTCCTGCCCGCGGCCTGGCTGGCCGGCGGCGTGAGTCGCCTCACCCAAGGCCAGCTGCTGCTGGCCGACGCCCGCGGCACCGTCTGGTCGGGCAGCGCGGTGGCGGTGCTCAGCGCCGGGGCGGGCAGCCGCGGCGCGGTGGCCCTGCCGGGGCGGCTGTCCTGGTCGCTGGGGTGGGCCGACGGCGCTGCCGAACTGCGCCTGCAGCAGCCCTGCTGCCTGCGCGGCGAGCCGCGGCTGCGCCTGCAGCCGGGCGTGGGCCGCTGGCAGCTGACGCTGCAGCCGGCCGCCGGCTCGGCGCTGGTGGGCCAGTGGCCGGCCGCGTGGCTGGGCGGGCTGGGCACACCCTGGAACACCCTGCAGCTCGACGGCGAGCTGCGCCTGCTGGCCCCGGCACTGCGCGTGGACGTGGCCGACGGCCGCTGGCAGCTGGCCGGCGGCGCGGTGCTGGAGCTGCAGCGCGTGGCCTCGCGCCTATCCACGCTGCCGGTGCTCGGCAGCTACCGCCTGCAGCTGGACCCGGCCGACACCGGCGCCACGCTGGCGCTGCAGACGCTGTCGGGCGCGCTGCGCCTGTCGGGCCAGGGCAGCTGGAACGCCGGCGGCCTGCGCTTCCGCGGCGAGGCCACGGCCGCGCCGGAGGCCGTGTCCGCGCTCGAGAACCTGCTCAACATCATCGGCCGCCGCCAGGGCGAGCGGTCGCTCATCGCCATCGGATGACCATGAACCAGCCTTCCCTGCCCCGCCGGCGCGCCGGCCTGCGCCCGGCCCTGCGCCCGGCCGCGATCGCCCTGGCGCTGGCCCTGGCCGGGCCCGCCCTGGTGCCGGCATCGGCGCAGGCGCCCGCGGTGCCCGGCGAGACCGTCGCGGCACGCTCGCGTGCGCCGGTGACGGTGAACTTCGTCAACGCCGACATCGAGGCCGTGACCCGCGCCTTCGCGGCGATGATCAACCGCCAGATCGCGGTGGACCCGCGCGTGAAGGGCCAGATCACCGTCTACAGCGAGCAGCCGCAGAGCGTGCAGCAGGCCTACCAGAGCTTCCTGACCGCGCTGCGCGGACTGGGCTTCGCGGTGGTGGAAAGCGGCGGACTGCTGAAGGTGGTGCCCGAGGCCGATGCGAAGCTGCAGACCGGCACCGTCTCGATCGGCGAGGTGGGCCCGCGCGGCGACCAGGTCATCACGCAGATCTTCCGCCTGAACTACGAGAACCCGAACAACCTGGTGGCGGTGCTGCGGCCGCTGATCAGCGCCAACAACACCATCAACGCCAACCCGGGCAGCAGCTCGTTGGTGATCACGGACTACGCCGAGAACCTGCAGCGCATCGCAAAGATCATCGCCGCGCTCGACCAGCCGGCCGCGGCCGACCTGGAGGTGGTGCCGCTCGAACACGCGGTGGCGGTGGACATCGCGCCGCTGGTGCAGCGCCTGGCCGACACCGGCGGCACCGTGGCCGTGCCGGGCGCGGCAGCCGGCGCCGGCGGCACCAGCGTCGTGGCCGACGGGCGCAGCAACTCGCTGATCGTGCGTGCGCCCAACGCTGCGCGCATGGCCGTGGTGCGCGCCACCATCGCCAAGCTCGACCGCCCCTCCACCGCCATCGGCCCCGGCGGCGGCCTGTGGGTGGTGCACCTGAAGAACGCCGACGCCGTGAAGCTGGCCACCGTGCTGCGCGCGGCCTTTGCAGGCACCGGCGGCACGGGCGGCACCGGCGGCGGCAGCGGGGCCTCCACCGGCCTGGCGTCGGCGCTGCAGACGCAGCAGACCAGCCCCAACATCGGTGCCTCGCGCAGCGATGCAGGTACCGCGGCCGGTGCGTCGCCGCAGGCCACGGCGCCGGTCACGGCCTCGGGCCAGCCCACCACGGGCGGCTTCATCCAGGCCGACCCCGCAACCAACTCGCTGATCATCACGGCGCCCGAGCCGCTGTACAAGCAGGTGCGGGCGATGGTCGACCAGCTCGACTCGCGCCGCGCGCAGCTCTACATCGAGAGCATGATCGTCGAGGTCTCCGGCGGCAACGAAGCCGACTTCGGCTTCCAGTGGCAAGGCCTGCTGGGCAAGAGCGGCGACAGCACCGGGCTGGTGGCCGGCACCAACTTCGGCACCACCGGCAACCTGGTGCAGATCGACGCCACCGGCATCGCCGCGGGGCTGGGCCAGGGCCTGAACGTCGGCGTGATCCGCCGCTTCGCCGGGGCCTACGGGCTGGCGGCCATCGCCAACCTGCTGCAAAGCCAGAGCAACACCAACATCGTCTCGACCCCGAACCTGATCACGCTCGACAACGAAGAGGCCAAGATCGTCGTCGGCGAGAACGTGCCCTTCATCACCGGCCAGTTCACCAACACCGGCGGCACCGCGACGACGAGCCCGTTCCAGACCATCGAGCGCAAGGACGTCGGCATCACGCTGCGCATCCGGCCGCAGGTGGGCGAAGGCGGCACCGTGCGCATGGTGATCTACCAGGAGCAGAGCAGCGTCATCAGCACCAGCAGCGCCGGCCCCTCGACCACCAAGCGCTCGATCGAGTCGCAGGTGGTGGTGGAAGACGGCCAGATCATCGTGCTCGGCGGCCTCATCGAAGACCGCTTCGTCGAGACCCGCACCAAGGTGCCGCTGCTCGGCGACATCCCCTGGCTGGGCGCGCTGTTCCGCAGCGAAAGCCGCGAGAAGCGCCGCACCAACCTGATGGTGTTCCTGCGCCCGATCGTGATGCGCGACGCCGACAGCACCACGCGCTTCTCGGTCGACCGCTACGACCAGATGCGCAGCCGCCAGACGGCGGCGCAGCCCGCGCAGAGCTTTGTCGCGCCGATCAACGAGGCGCCGGTGCTGCCGCCGCTGCCCGAGTTCCCGAGCGCCCCGGCGCGCGCGACGCAGAAGCCGCCCGCCGAGATGGCCGACCCCGGCCAGCCGAAGGCCCCCTGACATGGGCAGCCGCCACCCCCTGCCCTACGCCTTCGCGAAGGCGCACACGCTGCTGCTCGAGGACGACGGCGAGCAGCTCGTGCTGTGGGCCGCCGAAACCACCTCGCCGGCAGCGCTGTCGGAAGTGACGCGGCTGTTCGACGTGGCCGGCTTCGAGCGTGAGCCCGCGGCCACGCTGGGCCAGCGCATCGCCGCGGCCTACGCCGGCAGCGAGAGCAGCGCCGCCGCCGTGATCGGCGAAGTCGAGAGCGGCGTCGACCTGAGCCGCATGATGCAGGAGCTGCCGGCAGTGGAAGACCTGCTGGAAGCTGCCGACGACGCGCCCATCATCCGCATGCTCAACGCGCTGCTGACGCAGGCCGCGAAGGACGGTGCCAGCGACATCCACATCGAGCCCTACGAGCGCAGCAGCGCGGTGCGCTTCCGCGTCGACGGCACGCTGCGCGAGGTGGTGCAGCCCAACAAGGCGCTGCACGCGGCGCTGATCAGCCGGCTGAAGATCATGGCCGAGCTCGACATCGCCGAGAAGCGCCTGCCGCAGGACGGCCGCATCAGCCTGCGCATCGGCGGCCGCGCCATCGACGTGCGCGTCTCCACGCTGCCCAGCGCGCACGGCGAGCGCGCGGTGCTGCGCCTGCTGGACAAGACGGAGAGCAAGTTCACGCTCGAGGGGCTGGGCATGAGCGGCGACGTGCTGGCCGCCTTCGAGCGCCTGATCCAGCAGCCGCACGGCATCCTGCTCGTTACCGGCCCCACCGGCAGCGGCAAGACCACCACGCTCTACGCCAGCCTCGGCCGCGTGGACACCAGCACCACCAACGTGCTGACGGTGGAGGACCCGGTGGAGTACGAGCTGCCCGGCATCGGGCAGACGCAGGTCAACCCGAAGATCGAGCTGACCTTCGCCAAGGCGCTGCGCGCCATCCTGCGCCAGGACCCGGACGTGATCATGATCGGCGAGATCCGCGACCACGAGACGGCGCAGATCGCGGTGCAGGCCAGCCTGACGGGCCACCTGGTGCTGGCCACGCTGCACACCAACGACGCGCCCAGTGCCGTCACGCGGCTGGTGGACATGGGCATCGAGCCCTTCCTGCTCAGTTCCAGCCTGCTGGGCGTGCTGGCGCAGCGCCTGGTGCGCAAGCTGTGCCCCGAGTGCAAGACGCTGGGCGCCGACGGCCGCTGGCACCCGGTGGGCTGCCCGGCCTGCGCGATGAGCGGCTACAAGGGCCGCACCGGCGTCTACGAGCTGATGACGGTGGACGCGCCGATCCAGGCGCTGATCCACGAGCAGGCGCCGGAGGCGCAGATCCTGGCCGCCGCGCGCGCCGGCGGCCTGCGCGCGATGCGCGAGGACGGGCAGCGGCTGATCGACGACGGCACCACCTCCGCCGAGGAAGTGCTGCGCGTCACACGAGAGTGAACATGGCCCCCAGGCTTGTCCCTTCGGTCCTTCGCCACCCCCCGAGGGGGCTCAGCCCGGCTTGGGGCGGCCCTGCGCCGGGCTGGATGGCCCCCAGGCTTGTCCCTTCGGTCCTTCGCCACCCCCCGAGGGGGCTCAGCCCGGCTTGGGGCGGCCCTGCGCCGGGCTGGATGGCCCCCAGGCTTGTCCCTTCGGTCCTTCGCCACCCCCCGAGGGGGCTCAGCCCGGCTTGGGGTGGCCCTGCGCCGGGCTGACGCGCATGCCCGCCTACCGCTACGACGCGCTCGACAGCGCCGGCAAGGCCGTCAACGGCCTGGTCGAGGCCGACAACGCCAAGGCCGCGCGCGCCAGCCTGCGCGGGCGCGGGCTGGTGCCGATGGAGGTGCAGCCGGTGGCCGTGGCCGGCGGCGAGGGCGGTGCGGTGCGCTTCACGCGCCGCGTGTTCTCGCCCACCGCGCTGGCGGTGTGGACACGCCAGCTCGCCGGCCTCGTGGGCTCGGGCCTGCCGCTGGAGCGCGCGCTGACGGCGCTGTCCGACGAGGCCGAGGAACCGCGCCAGCGCGAGCTCATCGCCCACCTCAAGAGCGAGGTCAACGCCGGCAGCCCGTTCGCGCGCGCGCTGGCCTCGGCCCCGCGCGAGTTCGACGAGGTCTACCGCGCGGTGGTGGCCGCCGGCGAGGCCAGCGGCGCGCTGGGCGCCGTGCTGGAGTCGCTGGCCACCGACCTGGAGGAACGCCAGGCGCTGCGCGCCAAGATCGTCGGCGCCATGCTCTACCCGGCCATCATCTCCGTCATCGCGGTGCTCATCGTGGTCTTCCTGATGACCTACGTGGTGCCGCAGGTGGCCAACGTGTTCACCAGCTCGCGGCGCAGCCTGCCCTTCCTGACCGTGGCGCTGCTGGGTTTCTCGTCCTTCGTGCGCCAGTGGGGCTGGCTGGTGGCGCTGGGCGGCGCCGTGGGCGTGGCCGCCTTCGTCTGGGCGCGCCGCGCCGAGGCCTTCCGCGAGCGCACCGACGCGCTCTTCCTGCGCCTGCCGCTGGCCGGGCGGCTGGCGCGCGGCTACAACGCGGCGCGCTTCGGCGCCACGCTGGCCATGCTGGCGGGCGCCGGCGTGCCCATCCTGAAGGCGCTGCAGGCCGCGGCCGAGACCCTGGGCAACCGCGCCATGCGCGCCGACGCGCTGGACGCCCTGGTGCGCGTGCGCGAAGGCGCGCCGCTGGCCGCCGCGCTGGCCAGCAAGCCGCGCTTCCCGGGCCTGCTGGCGATGTTTGCCCGCCTGGGCGAACAGACCGGCACCCTGCCGCGCATGCTGCAGCGCGCCGCGGCGCAGCTCTCGGCCGAGGTGCAGCGCCGTGCCATGGCCGCGGCCACGCTGCTGGAGCCGCTGCTGGTGGTGGCCATGGGCCTGGTGGTGCTGGTGATCGTGCTGGCGGTGCTGCTGCCCATCATCCAGCTCAACACGTGGGTGCGCTGAACCGGCGCGCCTGGCTGGGCGCCACCGCAGGCTCGGCGGCGCTGGCGGCGCTGCCGGGCGCGTCGGCGGCCGGTGCCGGCAAGACGCTGCGCATCGCGTTCGCCGGCAGCGAGGCCGGCTTCGACCCGGTGCAGCTCAGCGACGCCGTCTCCACGGCCATCGTGTCCTGCCTGTTCGACGCGCCGCTGGCCTACGCCCACCTGGCGCGGCCGGCGGCGCTGGTGCCCAACACCGCGGTGGCGCTGCCCGAGGTGTCGGAGAACCACCAGCGCTTCGTCTTCACGCTGCGCCCGGGCACGCTGTTCGACGACCATCCCGCCTTCGGCGGCCGCGCGCGCGAGCTGGTGGCCGCCGACTACGTCTACAGCCTCAAGCGCTACTGGGACCCGGCCTGGCCCAGCCCGGTGCTGTTCCACTACCTCAACGCCGGCCTGCTGGGGCTGCCGGCGCTGCGCGCGCGGGCGCGCGAGACGGGCCGCTTCGACTACGACACCGAGGTGCCCGGCCTGCGCGTGCTGGACCGCTACCGCTTCGAGGTGCGCACCGACCGCCCGGTGCCGCGCCTGCCCTGGGTCTTTGCCAGCCCGGCGCTGGCCGGTGCGCTGGCGCGCGAGGTGGTCGAGGCCGAGCCGGGCCGCAGCATGGCCGTGCCGGTGGGCACCGGCCCCTACCGCGTGGGCGCCTGGACACGCAGCTCGCGCATCGTGCTCGAGCGCAACCCGGCCCACCGGCGGCGCGTGTTCGACGAGCCGCCCGCGGCCGACGACGCCGAGGGCCAGGCCATCGCCGCGCGGCTGCGCGGCAAGGCGCTGCCGCTGATCGACCGCGTGGAGATCGCCATCATCCAGGAGGCCCAGCCGCGCTGGCTGGCCTTCCTGCGCGGCGAGCTCGACCACGTGACCGTGCCGCCGGAGTTCTCGGCGCTGGCCGCGCCGCACGGCCAGCTGGCGCCGCACCTGGCGCGGCGCGGCGTGCGCCTGCACCCGCAGGCGCTGCCGCAGACCTGGTTCACCTACTTCGCGATGAACGACCCGCTGGTGGGCGGCACCGCGCCGGAGCGCGTGGCGCTGCGCCGCGCGGTGGCGCTGGCGTGGAATGCACAGCGCGAGATCGACCTCATCGCGCAGGGCGCGGGCATGGTGGCGCAGAGCGTGATGCCGCCCGGCGTGAGCGGCTGGGACCCGACGCTCAAGACCGAGGCCGGCGACCACGACCCGGCGCGCGCCCGTGCGCTGCTGGACCTTTACGGCTGGACCGACCGCGACGGCGACGGCTGGCGCGAGCAGCCCGACGGCAGGCCCTTCGAGCTGGTCTGCCACACCGAGCCCACGCAGCGCTCACGCGCCCAGCAGACGCTGTGGAAGAGCGCGATGGACGCCATCGGCGTGCGCATGACGTTCCGCGTGGCGCAGTGGCAGGAGAACATCAAGGCCGCGCGCGCCGGGCGGCTGATGATGTGGAACACCGGCTGGGTGGCGGCGCTGCCCGACGGCCAGTACTTCCTGGACCTGCTCTACGGCCCCAACGCCGGCCAGTCCAACACGCCACGCTTCAGCCTGCCGGCCTTCGACCGGCTCTACGAGCGGCAGCAGGTGCTGCCCGACGGCCCGGAGCGCGATGCGCTGATCCGCGAGGCCATGCGGCTGTCGGTGGCGCAGATGCCCTACGTGCCCAGCTACCACCCGCTGGCGCTGCACCTGACCGCGCCCCACGTGCACGGCTACCGGCCGCACCCGTTCGCGCGCGACTACTGGCGCTGGCTGGACCTGGATTGAGCCCTGCCGCGGGCGCGCACCCGCAGGCCCACCACCCACAGCCCGGCGGCCAGCGCCAGCGCCGACGGCAGCTCCGGCACAGCGCTGAGCACCACGCCGTCGAGGCCGGTGACCTCGATGCCCTGCCAGTAGTCGCCCAGGATCCGCCAGTCGCTGACGTCGGCCAGCACCGACCGCAGATCGGCTTCCGTGGCCACCAAACCACCGGCGGCATCGATGCGCCAGTGGCCGTCGGCGCTCAACGGCACGGTGAAGTGCGACCAGTCGGCGCCGGGCAGGAAGCCACCGTCGTACACCAGCCGCACGCCGTTGCCGCCCAGGAGCTGCACGTCCGCGTGCTGCTGCCAATGCGGCCCGTTGATCGTCAGGCCCTTGAGCGCATAGGAGAGGCTGCCGCCGTAGGCCGCGGACTGGTCGCCCCGGTAGCTGGCCGGCGCGCGGAAGAACCACAGCGCATCACCGTTGGCGTCGGCCGCCTGCACGAAGCCGCCGTCGGCACCGCCGGAGGCCACCCACGTGAAGCTCGCCGCGCCATTCAGCGCGAGCCAGCCGTCGGTGCCGTCATCGAAAGTGGACGAAGCCAGTGCGGAGGCTGAACTCGCCTGGGCCGACACCAGCAGCACCACACCCGTCATTCCTGCGAGTTTCATGGGAGCTCTCCCTGGCCAACAAATGATCGACGGATTCTGAGCTTGACCCTGCCGAGCGTGTACCCCCTCATTCACAGGCCCGAGGGACGCGTGATGTCCTGGCTGGCAGCTGCAACCGGCGGCTGCTGATGCCGCCCTCGCGGATTGGGGACCTTCCCGGGTCCACTTCGGTGCTTTGCCGTGGCAGTCTTCTTGCTTGAATGGTCTCCAGGGGCTGCAAGGCCCCGGCGGTGGGGCTTTCACGCAAAGGAGCGTCGATGAGCAGTACGACCGAACTGGTGCCCGTCCACAAGACACCGGGCCACATCCCGATCGCGCAGATGCGCGCGGTGTTCCGCCCGCAGGAGGTGGAGAAGCGGCTCGACAAGCTGCCGCCCAAGGAGCACGAGAGCCTGCGCAGCACCTACGAGCGCATGCTGGAGAAGGGCCCGGAGCGCTTCCAGGTCAAGCCCAGCGGCCTGCCGGCCATGGCCCACCTCTACGACGAGCTGCCCAACTTCCACGACGTGCTCGACGACCTGAAGCGCCAGCTCGCGCTGTGCCACGACAGCCGCGACGCGCTGGAGATCACGCCCATGCTGCTGCTCGGCCCGCCCGGCGTGGGCAAGACGCACTTCGCACGCGAGGTGGCGCAGCTGCTCGGCACGGGCCTGGGCTTCATCAGCATGAGCAGCCTCACCGCCGGATGGGTGCTCAGCGGCGCGTCCAGCCAGTGGAAGGGCGCGCGCCCGGGCAAGGTCTTCGAGACCCTGGTGGACGGCCAGTACGCCAACCCGGTCATGGTGGTCGACGAGATCGACAAGGCGCGCGGCGAGCACGCCTACGACCCGCTGGGCGCGCTCTACAGCCTGCTCGAGCACGACACGGCGCAGGCCTTCACCGACGAGTTCGCCGAAGTGGCCATCGACGCCAGCCAGGTGATCTGGGTGGCCACGGCCAACGACGAGCGCTGCATCCCCGAGCCCATCCTCAACCGCATGAACGTGTTCGAGGTGCAGATGCCCGACCGCGATGCGGCGCGCACCATCGCGAGGCGGCTCTATGCCTCGATCCGCGGCGCACACGACTGGGGCCGGCGTTTCGGGCCCGAGCCCTCGGACGACGTGCTCGACCGCGTGGGCGGCCTGGCGCCGCGCGAGATGCGCCGCGCCTGGATGACGGCCTTCGGCAACGCGCGCCTGGCCGGGCGCGACGAGGTGCAGCCGGGCGACCTGCCCGAGCCCTCGGCCAAGCGCGCGCCCATCGGCTTCACGCACTGACGCTGGCGAAGGCCCGGCGCGGCACTGCCGCCCGGGCGCTCGGCCGGTCAGGCCCGGGCCATGGCCCCGATCTTGGCCGCGTCGCGCGCCAGCTCCTCGCGCGTGGTGATGCGCCGGAACCAGACCGTCACCGCGCTGGAGGTCAGCACGATGAACAGCGAGTACAGCACCGGGATCAGCAGCACGGCCTGCTGGCGGTCGTCGGTGAAGGTCAGCACCACGATCAGCACGGCCAGCGGGCCGTTCTGGATGCCGGTCTCCATCGCGATGGTGCGGCTGCGCCGGGTGTCCTGCCGCAGCAGCCGCGACAGGCCGTAGCCCAGCACCATGCCCACCAGGCCCAGGCCGATGGAGGCGGTGTAGACCGGGAAGCCGGTGTCCAGCAACAGCGGCCAGTTGCGCGGCACCCACGAGACCACCAGGAAAAGGATCACCAGCACGCCCAGAAGGCCGCCGATCATCTCCACCACGGCACCCACGTTGGCGTTGAGCTTGCGCAGCGCCATGCCCAGCACCGTGGGCACCAGCAGCACCGCCAGCACCTGGATGATGTTGCCCTGCGGGATCTGCCACTCGCCCTCGATGCCGGCGCTGTAGAGCGCCAGGGTCGCCGGCACCATGAACACCGCCACGAGGGTGGAGCACAGGGTCATCAGGATGGACAGGCTCAGCGTGCCCTTGCTGAAGTAGGTGAAGATGTTGCTGGTGGTGCCGCCGGGCATGCAGCCCATCAGGATCAGGCCGATGGCGTAGGCCGGGGGCAGGCTCAGCGCGGCGGCCATGCCGAAGGCGATCAGCGGCATCAGGCCGTACTGGCAGACCAGGCCGACCAGGATGCCCTGGGGCTTGCGCAGCGCGATCGCGAAGTCCTTGAAGGTCAGCGAGGCGCCCATGCCCAGCATGATGACCATCATCATCACGCCCAGCAGGCGGGTTTCGGTGTCGGTCAGCATGGGAGGTCAGCCTTGGCGTTCGGTCGGTGCGGCCGGCGCGGCCGGCTGGGCGGTGGTGTTCCTGGGCAGGCCCAGCACCTCCTGACGGAGGTCGCGGCGCAGGATCTTGCCCACCGCGGTCTTGGGCAGCTCGTCGCGGAAGACGACCTTGGCGGGCTGCTTGTAGCCGGTCAGCAGGCTGCGGCAATGCGCCAGCACCTCGGCCTCGGTGAGCGAGTCGTCGCGCTTGACCACGTAGGCCTGCACGGCCTCGCCGGTCTTCGCGTCGGGCACGCCGATGACCGCCGACTCCAGCACCTTGTCGTGGCGCGCGATGGCGTCCTCGATCTCGTTGGGGTACACGTTGAAGCCCGAGACCAGGATCATGTCCTTCTTGCGGTCGACGATGCGGAACGTGCCGCGCCCGTCCATCACCGCCACGTCGCCGGTGTGCAGCCAGCCGTCGCGCAGCACCTGCGCCGTCTCGGCCGGCCGCTGCCAGTAGCCCTGCATCACCTGCGGGCCGCGCACCACCAGCTCGCCGGGCTGGCCCTGGGGCACGGGGCGGCCGTCGTCGTCCACCAGGCGCACGTCGGTCATCGGCGCCGGGATGCCGATGCTGTCGGGCTCGCGCGTGCCGTTCAGCGGCTGGAAGCACACCACGGGCGAGGTCTCGGTGAGGCCGTAGCCTTCCACCAGCGGCGCGCCCACCGTCTGCTCGAAGCGCTCCACCACCGCGCGGTGCATGGCCGCGCCGCCGCCGCCGGCGGCCTTGATGTGCTTCGGCGGGAAGGCGGTGAACCACTCCTCGTTGAGCAGCGCGTTGTAGAGCGTGTTCACCCCGGTCACCCAGGTGATCGGGTAGTTCTCGAACGCGCGCTGCAGGCACTGCACCGGCCGTGGGCTGGGCACCAGGATGTTGCGCGCACCGGCGGCGAACATCGACAGGAAGTTCACCGTGAAGGCGAAGATGTGGTAAAGCGGCAGGGCAGTGAGCACCACTTCCCGGCCCGGCTCGATGTGGCTGGCGCACATGGCACGCATCTGCGCCACGTTCCACAGCAGGTTGCCGTGCGAGAGCATCGCGCCCTTGGCCACGCCGGTCGTGCCACCGGTGTACTGCAGCAGTGCCAGGTCACCGTGGCCCAGGGCCGACCAGTAGCGCCGGGCATCGCCCTGGCGCGCGCGGCCGCGGGCCAGCGCGTCAGGCAGCCGCGTCACCTTCAGGCCATGGGCGGGGATGGCGCGGTTCCAGTACTTCATCACCCCGTACACGATGGGCCCGACGACCGGCGGGAAGAACTCCGGCACGCGCGTGACGACCACGTGCTGCACGCCGGTCTGCGCCAGGATGCCTTCGAGCTTGTCGGCGAACAGGTCGACGATGACCACCACCTTGGCGCCGCTGTCCTTGAACTGGTGCGCCATCTCGGTGGGCGTGTACAGCGGGTTGGTGTTCACCGCCACGCAGCCGGCCTTCAGCGTGCCCAGCAGGGCCACGGGGTAGCTCAGGCAGTTGGGCATCTGCAGGGCCACGCGGTCGCCGGCCGCCAGCCCCAGTTCCTCGCGCAGGTAGACGGCGAAGGCATCGCTCATCTCCGCCACCTGGCCGAAGCTCAGCGAGCCGTACATGCCGTTGGGCATCACGGTGGTGAAGGCGGTCTGGCCCGCGTACTGCGCGGTGGCCTCGGCGGCCAGCGCCGGCACGCTGGCATGGGGCGGCACATCCAGCGTGGGCGGGATGTGCCCGGCGTACTGCGCCGCCCACGGGCGGGCGTCGTAGACGGAGGAAGGGTCGGTCATCGAGGGTCGGCCCGCGGCCCGGGTTCTTGGGGGGGCCCGATGCTCTCCCGGTCCCTTTTCCCTACTGGACCGGGCAAACCCTGATCTCGAGTGGAGGCCCTAAACGGCGGCGGGCGGCGCCTCATGGTCCGCGGCACCGGCGCGGACCACCAGCACCTTCAGCGCCCGGTCGGGGTCCGCGTCCTCGAAGCCCGGCGGGTAGGGCAGGCGCTGCAGCACCTCGAGCCCCGGCGCCTCCGCCGCGAGTACGCCGCGCAGGAAGGCCTCGGGCAGCTCCGGCGCGTTCAGGCACAGCAGCGCGTGGCCGCCGGGCGCCAGCAGCTCGGGCAGGCGGCGCAGCACGCGCGCGTAGTCCTTGGTGGCCACGAAGCTGCCCTTCTGGTAGCTGGGCGGGTCGACGATGACGAGCTCGTACGGCCCGGCGCGCCGCACCTTGCCCCACGACACGAAGAGGTCGTGGGCCCAGAAGCGTGCGCCCGCGGCGACGCCGTTGAGCGCGTGGTTGCGCCGGCCGGTGGCCAGCGCGCCCGGGCTCATGTCCAGGTTCACCACCTCCGCGGCCCCCGCCTGCAGCGCCACCACCGAGAAGGCGCAGGTGTAGGCGAAGAGGTTCAGCACGCGGGCGCCCGGGCGCGCCTGCAGGCGGCCGCGCAGCCAGCGCCGGCCCTCGGCCATGTCGAGGAAGAAGCCGTGGTTGCGGCCGTGCAGCAGCTGCAACTCGAACCGCGCCCCCGCCTCCAGCGCCTGGTGCGGCTCGGGCAGCGTGCCGGCCATCAGGCGGGCCTGCACCTGCAGGCCGTCGCGGCACTGGTGCACCCAGCAGGGCGGACGGCCCGGCACCAGCGCCGGCCACGCGGCCTCCAGCGCCGCGCCCACGCGCGCCAGCTCGTCGTCGGTGGCCGGGCGGTGGCTGGTCAGCAGGGCCACCGGCGGGAACAGGTCCAGCGTCCAGGCCTCCTCGCCCGGGTGCCGGCCGCCGCGGCCATGGAACAGGCGGCGGGCCTCGGGGCTGGGTGGCGCCGCCGCGGCGGCGGCGATGGACTGGAGCAGGGCATGCATCGCGGTGGCGGGCTGGAAAGCCCCCTCCCGTAAAATCGTGGGTTTTTTGCCGATTCTGGGCCCTCCCCCATGCCGCCCCTGAGCACCCGGGCGCCGCGCGCCACCCGGCGATCGCCGCCCCCTCACGCCACCCTGAACCCGCCGCCGCGGGCGCGGCAGGGCCTCGACCAGCCGCCTCTGGTGCAGCAGGGCCTCGACCAGCCGCCGCTGGTGCAGCAGCTGGTGGCCCTGGGCCTGGCCGTGCCAGGGGCCGAGGGTGCCGCAGCGCCGGCACATGGCGGGCCCAGCCTCGCCGAGCGCCTGGCCCCGTGGCTGGCCTGGACCGACGCCATCGCCCTGGCCGGTGCGCTGGACGCCGCGCCGCCGCCGGCGGCCCCTGCGGCGCAGGCCTCGGCCGCCCGGCGGCAGGCCCGCACCGCGGCCGAGGCGGTGCGCCGCACGCTCGCCGACGCCATCGAGCGCGACCACCCCGACGGCCTGGCCGCCGACGACCTGCCGGCCGACGCCTCCCCAGGCCGCCGCTACCGCGCGCACCAGCAGGCCATGGAGGCGCGCATCGCGGCGCTGCGCGCCCAGGTGCGCCGCGCGCTGGCGGCGCAGTCGCCGGCGCTCGGCCGCATCGCCGTGCTGGACCGGCTGCTGGAGCAGGCCCTGGCAGCGCGCGAGCGCCAGCTGCTGTCGGCCCTGCCCGCCTGGCTGGACCGCCGCCTGCAGCGCGACCCGGCGCCGCCGGCCGAGCTGACCCGCCCGCTGCTGCACGCCGAGCTGGCGCACCGGCTGCAGCCGGTGGACGGCATGCTGGGGGCGATGGAGGCGGCCGGCATGCCGGCCCCGGCGGCGCCCGCCCGCGCGGAGCCGCGGCCATGACCGGCGCGCGCGCCCTCACGGCAGCGGCCGTGCTTGCCGGCCTGCTGGGTGCCGCGGCGGTGCTGTGGGTGCTGCTGGGCGGCACCGGCCAGCACCCGCTGGCGCTGGCCATGACGCTGGCCATCGGTGCCGTCTTCGCCGCCGGCGTGGCGGAGCTGAGGCGCTTCCACCGCGACACCGGCGCGCTGGCCGGTGCCGTGGCGCAGCTGCGCGCCGACACCGCGCTGCCCGCCTGGCTGGACGGCCTGCCGGTTCCGCTGCGCCAGCCGGTGCAGCGCCGCCTGGCCGGTGCGGCCGTGCCGCTGCCGGGCCCGGCGCTCACGCCCTACCTCGTGGGCCTGCTGGTGCTGCTGGGGATGCTGGGCACCTTCCTGGGCCTGGTGGTCACGCTGGACGGCACCGTGCTGGCGCTGGAGCGCACCACCGACCTGGCGGCCATGCGCGCCGCACTCGCCGCCCCCGTCAAGGGCCTGGGCCTGGCCTTCGGCACCTCGGTGGCCGGGGTCGGCGCCTCGGCCATGCTGGGCCTGATGTCGGCCCTGCTGCGGCGCGTGCGCCACGGCGTGCAGCAGGCGCTGGACCAGCAGGCCACGCTGCTGCAGGCCGCCACCCCCGCCGCCCAGCGCGCCCGCGCGCAGGACGCGCTGGCCCGCGAGCTGACCGAGGCGCTGGCCCGCCGCGTGGAAGCCGCCACCCAGGCCCAGGCCGCCGCGCTCGCCGCCCCGCTGGGCACGCACCTGCCCGGCCTGGTGGACCAGGTGCAGGCCCTGCTGACCCGGCTGGAGGCGCGGGAGCAGGCACAGCAGGCCCGGCAGCAGGCGCAGCAGGCCGAGCTGCAGGTGCAGCAGGCCGCCTTCCAGCGCGAGATGCAGGCGCAGTTCGAGGCCCTGGCCGCGCGCGTGGCCGGCACGCTGGACACCACCCTGGGCACCACCGTGGCCCAGGCCCTGCGCGACAGCTTGGCCGACGGCGCCCGCGCCGCCGGCGCCGCGCTGCAGGCCACGGCCGCCGCGGCGGTGGACGGCATCGCCCGCGAAAGCGCCGCCGTGCAGGCGCGGCTGGCCGAGGGCACGCAGGCACAGCTCGAGGCCCAGGGGCGGCGCTTCGAGGCCATGGCCAGCCACGTGGGCCAGGCGCTGCAGCAGCAGGCGGCCGCGCTGGGCGAGGGCGTGGCGCAGGCCCATGCCCGGCTGCAGGCCGAGGCCGACGCCCGCGACGCCCGCCGCCAGGCCGAGGCGGCCGCCGCGCTGCAGCATCTGGCCGGCACGCTGCAGCAGCAGGCTGCCGAGGCGGCCGAGGCCGCCCGGGCCACGCACGCGGCCTGGAGCGAGAGCCTGGCCCGGCGCACCGATGCGCTGCAGCAGCAGGCCGCCGCGCAGGCGCGCGAGATCGTGGCCGAGGTGGCGCGCCTGAGCGCCACCGCCGCCGAGGCGCCGCGCGCGGCGGCGGCGGTCATGGCCGAGATGCGCGAGCAGCTCGCGGCCAGCCAGGCGCGGGAACAGGCGCAGCTGGAGGAACGCCTGCGCCTGACCGCGGCCCTGGCCGCGTTGCTGGACGACAGCCGCCAGGCCGCCGCCGACCAGCAGGCCGCCGTGCAGCGCGTGGTGGACATGGCCGACGGCCTGGTGCAGCGCAGCGGCGAGGCCGTGGTGCAGCACTGGCAGGCGGCGCTGGCCCAGCAGGGCGACGCGGCCACGCGCATCGCCGGCGGCGCGGTGGAGCTGGCCGCGCTGGGCGAGGCCTTCGGGGCGGCGGTGTCGCAGTTCGCGGACACCGCCGGCACGCTGGCGGCGCAGCTGGCGCGCGTGGAGTCGGCACTCGACCAGGCCGCGCTGCGCCACGACGAGCAGCTGGCCTACTACGTGGCGCAGGCGCGCGAGGTCATCGACCTCAGCCTGGGCGCGCAGCAGCCGCTGCTGGAGGCGCTGCAACGCGTGGTGGCGCCGGCCCTGGCGGTGCCGGCCGCCGCGGCCGATGCCGCGGCCGATGCCGCGGCCCGCCCGGCACCCGAGGCGGCCTGAGCATGCACGAGCTCAGCCTCTCGTCCCAGGACGCCGACGACGCCCCGGCCGACGGCATGGCGCCCGTGTGGGGCGTGTTCGGCGACCTGATGGCCGGACTGGTGGGCGCCTTCGTGCTGCTGATGGTGGCGGTGATCGGCGTGCAGCTGGAGCTGGCGCGCGACCTGGAGGTCGAGGCGCAGCGCCGGCAGGCGCTGGAGCAGGCGCTGGCCGCGCCGCTGGCCGAAGGCCGCGTGACGCTGGTGGACGGCCGCATCGGCATCAGCGGCAGCGTGCTGTTCGCCCTGAACTCCGACCGCCTGCAGCCCGAGGGCCGGGCCCTGCTGCAGCGCCTGGCCGGGCCGCTGCGCGCCTACCTGGACGGGCGCGACGAGCTGCTGATGGTCAGCGGCTTCACCGACGACCAGCCGGTGCTGGCCGGCAACCGCCGCTTTGCCGACAACCTGGAGCTGTCGGCCCAGCGCGCGCTGACGGTGACGCGCACCCTGGTGGAGGAAGGGCTGCCGCCATCGGCCGCGTTCGCCGCCGCCTTCGGGCCGGAGCAGCCGGTGGCGTCCAACGCCGACGAGGCCGGGCGGGCCCGCAACCGGCGGGTGGAGCTGGCGCCGGTGCCGCGCGCCCGGCGCGACGCGGCCCCGGCTCCGCCCCGGCCATGAACGACGGCAGCAGCCCCCTGGCGCACGCCGCCCAGGTGCTGGCCGCCCTGCGGGCACAGGGGGCCGCCGCGCGCGAGCCGCTGGCCCTGGCCCGGCTGGAGGCCACCGTGCGCCGCGGCCAGGCGCAGGACGCGGCCGTGCAGTGCTGGCTGGCGCCGCGCGTGGACGCCGCCGTGGCCGCGCTGCAGGCGCGGCTGGCGGCCGAGGCGTGCACGCCGATGACGGCGCCGGCGGCGCCCGCGGCGCCACGCGTCGGCCTGGCGGCGCTGGCCGGTGCACCGGCCGCCGAGCTGCGCACCGTGCAGCGCCTGCGGCCCACGCTGGCGCGGCTGCGCGTGCAGCGCCAGCTCGCGCGTGCACAGGCCCGCCAGCCCGACAACCCCGGCCCGCTGAACTCCGAGCACCTGCTGGTGCGCGCCCTGCAGCAGATGCAGGCGCTGGCGCCGGCCTACCTGGGCCCGTTCATCACCCAGGTGGAGGCGCTGCTGTGGCTGGACACCGCGCGCGGCGCCGGCCGTGCCGACGCGGCGCGCGGAACCCGCACAATCGCTTCACGATGAAGCGCCTCGTCCCGCGGGCCCTGCTGCGCGCCCTCCTGCTGGCCCTCGTGCTGGGCACCCTGGCGGCCGGCAGCGCCTGGGCCGCCGGCCGCCCGAAGATCGGCCTCGTGCTCGGCGGCGGCGGCGCGCGCGGCGCGGCCCACATCGGCGTGCTGGAGACACTGGAGCGCCTGCGCGTGCCGGTGGACTGCGTGGCCGGCACCAGCTTCGGCGCCCTGGTGGCCGGCGCCTGGGCCGCGGGCATCACGCCGGCGGAGATGCGCCGCGCGATGGCCCGGGCCAACTGGAACGACATGTTCCAGGACAACCCCGACTACAGCGAGCTCAACCCGCGCCACAAGCGCCTGTTGCAGCGCTACCTGCCGGGCAGCGAGGCCGGGCTGGACGGCGACGGCGTCACCTACCCGCCGGGTGCGGTGTCGGGCCAGAAGATCAAGCTCTTCATCAACGAGCTGGTGCGTGCCGACCGCGGCGAGCGCCTGATCGAGCAGCTGCCGATGCAGCTGTCCATCGTCGCGACCGACCTGGGCAGCGGCGAGCGCGTGGTCTTCCGCGAGGGCGACCTGACGCAGGCCATGCGCGCGAGCATGGCGGTGCCGGGCATCGTCGCGCCGCTGGAGCTGGCGGGCCGCAAGCTGGTGGACGGCGGGCTGGTGGACAACGTGCCGATCCGCGAGGTCAAGGAGCGCTGCGGCGCCGAGGTGGTGATCGCGGTCAACGTGGGCTCGCCGCTGCTGGCCACGGCCGAGATCGGCTCGCTGCTGTCGGTGTCGGCGCAGATGGTGCTGCTGCTGACCGAGCAGAACGTGACCCTGTCGCTGCAGCGCCTGGGCCCGCGGGACATCTACCTCAAGCCGGTGCTCGACGGCATCGGCTCGGGCGACTTCGGCCAGTTCGAGGCCGCGGCCGCGCGGGGCCGCGAGGCCGCGGGCTGGGTGGCCGATGCGCTGGCGCAGCACGCGGTCGGTGAGCCGGAGTGGCGGCTGCACCTGGCCGCGCTGCGCGGCGAGCGCGACGGCGTGCCGCGCATCGACGAGATCCGCATCGAGGGCCTGGCCCAGGTGCGGCCGGAGGTGGTGGCGCGCCACCTGGAGCAGCCGCTGGGGGAGCCGCTGGACACGGCGCGGCTCCACCGCGACCTGCTGCGCAGCTTCGGCGACGGCTGGTTCGAGCGCGTGGACTACGCCCTGGTCACCCAGCGCGAACGCCGCATCCTGCGCGTGACCCCGGTGGAGAAGAGCTGGGGGCCGGACTACCTGCGCTTCGCGCTGAACCTGGACTCCACGCTGTCGCAGGGCTCGACCTTCGGCGTGCGCGCCGCCTACCAGCGCACCTGGATCAACCGCCTGGGCGGCGAGCTGCTGGCCAGCGCCGAGATCGGCAGCCGGCAGGCGCTGGAGCTGCAGTGGCACCAGCCGCTGGAGCCGACGCAGCGCTGGTTCGCGCAGCTCGATCTGGGCGCGCACTCCAGCCCGCGCGACCTCTACATCGGCAACCGGAGCGTGGCGCGCTACGACGTGCGGCGGTCCAGCGCCGAACTCTCGCTGGGCACCGCGCTGCGCCGGCTGGGCGAGCTGCGCATCGGCGCGCTGTTCACGCGCGGCGAGGCCTCGCTGGACGTGGGCCTGCCGGTCATCGACCTGGCGCTGCTGGGCCTGCTGGAGGGCCGCGGCGCCGGCCTCGCGGTGACGCTGGACATCGACCAGATGAACCGGCTGTACTTCCCGACCGACGGCTGGTCGGCGCACCTGCAGTGGTACCGCGACCACGACGGCCTGTATGCCCGGCTCAGCGGCGACCTGCGCGCCGCGGTCTCGCTGCGCGACTGGGTGCTCGGCGCGCGCGCGGCCTACACCGGCTCGGTCACCGGCGCGCTGCCGCTGTTCGAGGCGGGCACCCTGGGCGGCTTCCTGAACCTGTCGGCCTACGCGCGCGGGCAGTTCGTGGCCGACACCGTGCAGTACGGCCACCTGCGCGCCGAGCGCATCATCGGCCGGCTGCCGCTGGGCCTGCGTGGCGACATGCGGCTGGGCCTGGCGCTGGAGGCGGGGCGCGCCTCCAACACCTACACCGTGGGCGAGAACGTGCGCCGGCTCAATTCGGTGGCGCTGTACCTGGGCGGCGAGACGCCCTTCGGCCCGGTGTACATCGGCGTGGGCCACACCGGCGAGGGCAGCGCCAACGCCTACCTGTTCCTGGGCACGCCCTGAGCCTGCCCCTCAGGCAGTGGCACGCCGGCGCACCGCCTCGAGGTAGGCCAGGCCGTCGGGCGGCAGGCCGCTGCGCTGGCTGGCCCAGATCATCTCGCCCAGGCACTCCATGACCTCGTGGTGGGCCGCGTGCAGCGAGTTCCGGCGCGCCGCCAGCAGCTCCACGGCCTGGCGGATGCCGCGCGGCTGGTCGATGCTGCACTGCTCGGCGATGCTCAGGTGCATGGACAGGTGCAGGAAGGGGTTGGTGCGGCCCTCCTCCACCGTGTAGACGGCCGCCAGCGCCGCCTCCACGTCGGCCAGGTCGGCGGCGTACTCCGGGTGCTCGGCGATCCACTGCGCGGCCACCGCCTCCATCGGCGACATCACCGCGCCCTGGCGCTGCTTGGCGGCGGTGGCGCAGAAGAAGCGCCGCACGTCCTCTTGGCTGGGGGCAAACATCGGACAATTGTGGCGCCATGCACACCACCACCGCACAACTCTTCACCGAAGCCCGCACCCCCGGCGGATGGCTCCCCACCCCGGTGTCCGACGACACGCTGCGCGCGCTGTACGACCTGCTCAAGTGGGGCCCCACGGCGGCCAACAGCGGCCCGGCGCGCTTCGTCTTCGTGCGCTCGGCCGAGGGCCGCGCCAGGCTGCTGGACTGCGTGTCGCCGGGCAACGCGCCACGCGTGCAGGCGGCACCGGTGACCGTGGTCGTCGGCATGGACCTGGCGTTCTTCGAGCACCTGCCGGCGCTGTACCCGCAGACCGACGCGCGCAGCTGGTATGCCGGCAAGGACGCACTGGTGCAGGAGACGGCCTTTCGCAACAGCAGCCTGCAGGGGGCCTACCTGATCCTGGCGGCGCGCGCGCTGGGCCTGGACGCCGGCCCGATGAGCGGCTTCGACCCCGCCAAGGTGGACGCCGCCTTCTTTGCCGGCACCGCGGTGCGGAGCAACTTCATCTGCACGCTCGGCCACGCCGACCCGGCGCTGGCCCGGCCGCGCAACCCGCGGCTGCCCTTCGACACCGCCTGCACCCTGGCCTGACGCGCGGCCGACCTTGCTCGCCGACCCCGCCTTCTGGGCCGTCGCGGTGCCGGCGGTGCTGCTGATGGGGATGTCCAAGAGCGGCTTCGGCGCCGGCTTCGGTGCGCTGGCGGTGCCGCTGATGGCGCTGGCCATGCCGGTGCCGCAGGCCGCGGCCATCATGCTGCCGCTGCTGGCGGTGATGGACGCGCTGGGCCTGGCGGCGCTGTGGCGCGAGCGCGACCGCGCGCTGATCCGCCTGCTGCTGCCGGCCGGGCTGGCCGGCACGGTGCTGGGCACGCTGCTGTTCGGCTGGCTGTCGGCGCCGGTGGTGGCCGGCATCGTCGGCGCGCTGACGCTGGGCTTCCTGGCCATCCGCCGCCTGCGGCCACCGCGCGCCGACGCGCCGCCGCCGCCGCGCTGGCTGGGCTGGCTGCTGGGCATGACCTCGGGCTTCACCAGCTTCGTCGCCCACGCGGGCGGCCCGCCCATCGGCTTCTACGTGATGCCGCTGAAGCTCTCGCCGGTGGCCTTCACCGCCACGATGGCGGTGTTCTTCGCCGCCATCAATGCCTCGAAGTGGCTGCCCTATGCCTGGCTGGGGCTGATCGACACCACCAACCTGCTGGCCTCAGCCGCGCTGCTGCCCCTGGCCCCGCTGGGCGTCTGGCTGGGCGTGCGCGTCGTGCGCGTCATCCCGCCGCGGCTGTTCTACGGGCTGTTCGAGCTGGGCATGCTGCTCACCGGGCTCAAGCTGCTGTGGGACGGCATCGTGCACGGGGTCGCGGCCTAGCCCGTCCTGCGCCAGCACGTCTTCCTCGCCGATCCAGGCCGACAGCAGCGTCCAGGCCACGGCCAGCACCACCGGGCCGACGAAGATGCCCACCAGCCCGAAGGCGAACAGGCCGCCGATGACACCGGCCAGGATGAGCAGCATCGGCAGGTCGGCCCCGAGGCGGATGAGCACGGGCCGGATCACGTTGTCGATGGTGCCCACCACCACCGACGCCACCAGCAGCACCACCGCCCAGGTGGTGTCGCCCTGCCAGAACAGCCAGCCCACGGCCGCCAGCAGCACCGGCAGCGGGCCGATCTGCGCCAGGCACAGCATCAGCATCACCGCCGTCAGCAGCCCGGCAAAGGGCACGCCGGCGATCTGCAGCGCCAGCCCGCCCAGCACCGCCTGCACCAGTGCGGTGACGCCCACGCCCAGCGCCACGCCGCGGATGGCGTCGCCCGCCAGCTCCACCACGTGGCGGCCGCGCACGCCGCCCAGGCGCTCGCCGATGCGCAGCGCGGTGCGCGCCCAGGCCTCGCCGTCGTGGTACATCACCGCGGCAATGGCCACCGTGCCCAGGAACTGCACGATCAGGTAGCCCAGGCTGCCGACCTCGCTGACGAACCAGCGCGTCAGGTTGCCGGCGTAGGGCGTCAGCCGCTCGAGCAGGCCGTCGATCCCGGCGGCCACGAGGTTCTGCCACAGCTCCAGCAGCGCCGGGCCCACCACCGGCAGCGTGCCCAGCCAGGGCGGCGGCTCGGCCATGCGGAAGCCCGCCGCGAGCCTGGCCCATTCGACGATGCGGTCGGCATTGCCGACGATGGTGACGATGGCCACCACCAGCGGCACCACGAACAGCAGCAGCAGCCCCAGCGACATCAGCGTGGTGGCCGCCCAGCGCCGGCCGCCGGCCAGCGCCTGCACGCGGCGCATCAGCGGCCAGGTGGCGATGACCACCATCGCCGCCCAGATCGCCGGCCCGACGAAGGGCCGCAGCACCCACAGCGCACTGACGATCAGCGCCGCCAGCGCCAGCACGCCCAGCGTGGTCTGCGCCAGGGCCAGGCGGGCGCTGCCGGCGGGGTCGCGGTCCATGGCGGGGGCCCGGCGGCGCTCAGCGCAACTCGCGGTAGGGCTCGACGCCGACGGCATCGAGCCGGTAGCCGCTGACGCCCATGCTGGAGTCGGAACGCTCGATCTTCAGCCGGCCGCGCACCCAGACGGCGTCCATGGTGCGCGCCTTCACCGGCGCCTTGGCGTGCACGTGCACGATCTGGTTGGCCGGTGGCGGCGGGGTGTGGATGCAGGCGCCGAAGTAGGGCACGAGCAGGAAGGAGGTCAGCCCCGCCGGGGTCTCGTCCAGCGGCACCACGAAACCCGGCAGGCGCACGGCGCGGCCGTCCAGTGCCGCCACGGTGGGCGCCTTGTCCCAGATCTCGCGCAGCTTCTCCAGCATGGCCTGGGCCCGCGGGTCGGCGTCGGACAGGCCGGTGCCCTCGGGTGCACCCAGGCCCATGCCCTTGAGGTCCTTGAGCGGGTCCCAGTCCTTGGGCACCAGCGCTTCCCACTTGAGCTCGGGGAACTCGGCCGCACCGGCCCCGCCGGCCAGGGACAGCGACCACGCCGCAGCGGCGCCCAGGAGCAGGATTCGACGTTGCATCGCAGCATTGTGCCGCGCCTATCATGCCCGCATGCCCACCTCGCTCGAAGGCCGCTTCGTCGTGGCCATCTCCTCGCGCGCGCTGTTCGACTTCGAGGAGGAGAACCGCCTGTTCGAGGCCGCCGACGACGGCGCCTACATGCAGCTGCAGCTGCAGCGGCTGGAGCAGCCGGCGCGGCCGGGGGTGGCCTTCTCGCTGGTGCACAAGCTGCTGGCCTTCAACCGCACCGCGCCGGGCGAGCCGGCCGCGCCGCGGGTGGAGGTGGTGATCCTCTCGCGCAACGACCCGGTCTCGGGCATGCGCGTGTTCCGCTCGGCGCAGCACTACGGCCTGCCCATCGAGCGCGGCGTGTTCACCCGCGGGCAGAGCCCCTGGCGCTACCTGAAGCCGCTGGCGGCGCACCTGTTCCTGTCGGCCAACGAGGCCGACGTGCGCGGCGCGCTCGATGCCGGCGTGCCCGCCGCGCGCGTGGCCACGCACTCGGCGCATGCCTCCGACGCCCACCCCGACGAGCTGCGCATCGCCTTCGACGGTGACGCGGTGCTGTTCTCCGACGAGGCCGAGCGCGTCTACCAGGCCCAGGGCCTGCCGGCCTTCCAGCACCACGAGCGCGAGCGCGCCGCCACGCCGCTGGCGCCGGGCCCGTTCAAGCCGCTGCTGGAGGCGCTGCACCGCCTGCAGCGCGCGCCGGCCGACGGCATGCGCGTGCGCACCGCGCTGGTCACGGCGCGCAGCGCGCCGGCCCACGAGCGCGCCATCCGCACGCTGATGCAGTGGCAGGTGGAGGTGGACGAGGCCATGTTCCTCGGCGGCCTGCCCAAGGGGCCGTTCCTGCGCGAGTTCGAGCCCGACTTCTTCTTCGACGACCAGACCGGCCACATCGAGAGCGCCGCCGGCCACGTGCCGGCGGGGCATGTGGCCGCGGGCATCGCCAACCGCGGCTGACGGCGGCACAGGGGCCCATGCCCCCGGGGGTGGTGGCGCGCCGTCACGGCGCTTTCACGCGAGCGCCCTAGCGTGGGGGCTTCACACCGGAGGAGCCCATGTCCAAGACCGCCCTGTCCCTCGCCCTGGCTGCTGTGCTGGCGGCCCCGTTCCGCCCCGCCGCGGCGGCCATCCCGGTCGTCGACCCGGCCTTCGTCTACACCCAGGACTTCGACACGCTGGCCACCAGCGGCACCGCCAACGCCTGGGCCAACGACGCCACGCTGGCCGGCTGGAGCCTCTTCAACGGCACCGGCGCGGCCATGTCGGCCTACGCGGCCGACAACGGCGGCAGCAACGCCGGCGCGTTCAAGAGCTTCGGCACCAGCGGCAGCAGCGAGCGTGCGCTGGGCGGCGTCGGTTCCGGCGGCAGCGTCTTCGGCTCGCCGGCCAGCGGCGCCATCGCGGGCTGGATCGCGGTGGCCTTCGACAACGCCACCGGCGGCGCCCTGTCGGGCTTCACGCTCGGCTTCGACGGCGAGCAGTGGCGCAACGGCGGCAACACCAGCGCGCAGACGATGGTGCTGGAGTTCGGCCTCGGGGCGAGCTTCGGCAGCGTCGCCCAGTGGCTGACGCCCGAAGCCGGCTTCGCCTGGACCTCGCCGGTCACCGGCAGCAGCAGCGCCGCGGTCGACGGCAACGCGGCCGGCCGCGTGGCCAGCGTCGGCGGCAGCGTGGCGCTGGACTGGGCGGCCGGCCAGACCCTCTGGCTGCGCTGGACCGAGCTCAACGACCCGGGCAACGACCACGGCCTGGCGATCGACAACCTGAGCTTCAGCGTCACCGCCGTGCCCGAGCCCGGCACCTACGCGATGCTGCTGTCGGGCCTGCTGGCCATCGGCGCCTATGTGCGCCGCCGGGGCTGAGCCGGTGCGCCGCCCGCACCCGACCGCCGCCGCCGTGCTGCTGGTGGCCTGCACGGCCGCCTGGGGCCAGTCCGCGGTGAGCATTCCGGCCATCCAGGGCAGCGGCGCCACCAGCCCGCTGGTGGGCCAGGCCGTGATCACCACCGGCGTGGTGACCCGGCTGCTGAACAACGGCTTCTTCCTGCAGGATCCGGTGGGCGACGGCAACCCCGCCACCTCCGACGGCATCTTCGTCTTCACCAGCAGCGCGCCGACGGTGGCCGAGGGCCAGCTGATCCGGCTCGCGGGCACGGTGGCGGAGTTCGACGTGTCCGGCAGCACCGCCAATCCGGCGGCCGAGGCCCGCCCGTTGACGCAGCTCACCGGCCCCACGGGCATCACGCTGCTGGGCTCGGGTTCAATCACGCCCACGGCGGTGACGCTGCCGGTGCCCACGGCCGACGGCCTGGAGCGCTACGAAGGCATGCTGGTCACGCTGGCCGGCCCGCTGACGGTGCAGCAGAACTTCTTCCAGGGCCGCTACGGCCAGCTCACGGTGGCCGCCGGCGGCCGCCGCGAGACGCCCACCAACCGCCACCGCCCCGGCACCGCCGAGGCGCTGGCGCTGGCCGACCTGAACGCCCGCAGCACCCTGCTGCTGGACGACGGCAGCAGCCGCCAGAACCCCAACCCCACGCCCTACCTCGACCCGAACAGCGGCATGGCGCGCGCCGGCGACACCCTGGCCGCGCTGACCGGCGTCATCGACTTCGGCCTGGCCACCAACAGCAGCGCGGGCATCGTGGCCTACCGGCTGCAGCCCACCGTGGCGCCGGCCTTCGCCGCCAGCAACCCGCGCCCGGCGGCGCCACCGGCCGTGGGCGGCAACCTGAAGCTGGTGGCATTCAACGTGCTGAACTACTTCACCACCTTCAGCAACGGCGCCGACGCCTTCGGGAACACCGGGCAGGTCTGCACCCAGGGCAGCAGCACGCCCTCGGCCAGCCTGTGCCGGGGTGCCAGCAACGCCGCCGAGTTCGACCGCCAGCGCAGCAAGATCGTCGCCGCGCTGGCGGCCCTGGACGCCGATGTGATCGGCCTGATGGAGATCCAGAACAACGGCGATGTCGCGGCCCGGCACCTGGCCGAGGCGCTGAACGCCGTGGTCGGCGCCGGCACCTGGGCGGTGGCCGACGGGCCGGTGGGCGGCGGCGGCGCCGGCACCGATGCCATCCGCGTGGCGCTGCTGTACAAGCCGGCGCGGCTGGCGCGCGTGGGTGGCGCCATCAGCGACGCCGACCCGGTGCACGACCGTCCGCCGCTGGCGCAGACCTTCGAGGCGGCCAACGGCGAGCGCTTCGCCGTGGTGGTGAACCACTTCAAGTCCAAGGGCTGCGGCGACGCCACCGGCGCCGACCTCGACGCTGGCGACGGCCAGGGCTGCTGGAACGCCCGCCGCCTGGCGCAGGCGCAGGCCCTGGCCGGCTTTGCCGCCGGCCTGGGCGGCAACGGTCGCGTGCTCATCACCGGCGACCTCAACGCCTACGGCCAGGAGGACCCGATCGCCGCCCTCGCCGAGGCCGGCTACGCCGACCAGCTGCTGCGCTTTGCCCCCGCCGACGCGCCGGTCTACACCTACGTGTTCGACGGCGCGGCGGGCCGCCTGGACCACGCGCTGGCCAGTGCGCCGCTGGCGGCGCTGGTCAGCGGCGCCGCCACCTGGGCCATCAACGCCGACGAGGCCTCGCTGCGCGACTACAACCAGGAGTTCAAGGCACCGCTGACCTGCTCCGGCCAGCCCTGCCCGCCCGACCCCTGGCAGCCCGACGTGTACCGGTCCTCCGACCACGACCCGGTGATCGTGGGCCTGGCGCTGTACCGCACGGTGGCCGGCGACGCCCAGCGCAACCTGCTCTCGGGCACGCCGGGCGACGACCTGCTGATCGGCGGCGGCGGCGCCGACCGCCTGACCGGCGGCGCGGGCGCCGACCTCTTCGCCTACACCTCGATGCGCGACGCGGGCGACGTGGTGACCGACTTCGCCCCGGGCGAGGACCGCATCGACCTGCGCACCCTGCTGGCCAGCACCGGCTGGGCCGGCAGCGACGCCGTGGCCGACGGCCTGGTGCGCTGGCGCGCCGTGGCCGCCGGCACCGCGGTGGAGGTGGACCTCGACGGCCCCGCCGGCCCCGGCGCCTTCCGCGCCCTGACCACGCTGCGCGGCCTGAGCCCGGCCATGCTCGACGGACGCCGCGACCTGCTCGTGCGCTGATGCCACCAAGGATGATCATGAATGCACCGAAGACACTGGGCACGCTGACCGTGCTGGCGCTGCTGGCGGCACCGGCGGCCGCCAGCAGCTGGTCGACCGTCGGCGACGCGCTCGCCGACACCGGCACGCTGGCCCTGAGCACCGCCTGGCTGGCGCCCGGCGACCCCGACAGCCCCTTCAACCTCAGCGGCGAGGCGGCGGTGGACATCGCCGTGGTCGAGGCCGCCGCCGGTCTGGCGCCGTACGCGCTGGACCTCGGCGATGCAGCCGCCACCGAGGGCTCGCTGGCCTGGCGCACGCTGGCCGTGGCCGCCGGCGACACGCTGTCCTTCGACTGGGCCTTCGCCAGCCTGGACGCCGACTTTGCCGACCACGCCTTCGCGGTGCTCGGCGGCGAGGTGACCACGCTGGCCACCGGGCCGGCCGCCGCCTCGGGCACGTTCAGCCACGTGTTCGGCGGCGCGGCGGTGCTGTCGTTCGCCGTCGGCGTGGTGGACACGGTGGATGTGCTGGGCGTCTCGACGCTGACGCTGTCGAACCTGGCCCTCACGCCCGCGGTGCCCGAGCCCGGCAGCCTGGCGCTGATGCTGGCCGGCGGCGCGGCCCTGTGGGCGCGGCGGCGCGCGGTGGCCGCTCACCCGGCCCGGTAGCGCCTCAGCCCGTCCAGGTCGAGCACGCGCACGCCGCCGTACTCGACCATGATCACGCCGGCCGCCTGCAGCGCGTGCAGCGCGCTGTTCACGCGCTGGCGCGACAGGCCCACCAGGTAGCCCAGTTCCTGCTGCGTGATGCGCAGCAGCGTGCCCACGCCCGGGTACAGGGCCGGGTGGAACAGCGCCGCCAGGTTGCGGGCCACGCGCTCGTCGGGGTGGGTGAGGCGGTCGATCTCGCGCGCGGCGATGAACTGGCCCAGCCGCTCGTTGAGCTGGTTCATCACGAAGCGGTTGAAGCCGATGCTGTGGTCCAGCAGCCAGTCGAAGGTCTGCACCGTGATGCCGGCCACCAGGCTGCTGCGCAGGGCCTGGATGTTGTAGCGGTAGCACTCGTGCTTGAGCACCGTGCCCTCGCCGAACCAGCCGCCCGGCGGCACGCCGGTGAAGGTGAGCGGCAGGCCGCTGGCGCTGTCGTTGCTCATCTTCAGCAGCCCGTCCACCAGGCCCAGCCAGTGCGCCGCGGGCCGGCCGACGCGGCAGATCAGCTCGCCCGGCTCGGCGCGCACGACACGCAGGTCGTCCACCGCGCGCGCGCGCTCGGCCGGCGCCAGCGCGGCCAGCCACGGAATGCCCGCAAGCTCCTCGCGCGTGGCAGGCCGGGAACGGGAGACCAGCGGCGGTGCGGCAGTCATCGTGCAGGCATCGTGCCCCGGGAAAGACCTGTCAGGGCGTACCCGCAAATTGTCGTCAGAACGACAGCGTGGCGTCAAAGGGCTTTCCAGAATGCGGGCATCGCCGCTGGAGGGCCAGGTCTTGAGCGCCACCGCTACGTTTCCGCAACAGCTGCTGCGCCACGCCGCCGAGCGCCCGCAGGCGCCGGCGCTGCGCATCAAGGAATACGGCATCTGGCAGACCACCGACTGGCAGGCCCTGGCCGCCCTGGTCCAGGCCATGGCCGGCGGCCTGGCCGAGGCCGGCGTGCGGCGTGGCGACCACGTGGTGGTCATCGGCGAGAACCGCCCGCGGCTGTACGCCACGATGCTGGCCACGCAGGCGCTGGGCGGCATCCCGGTGCCGCTGTACCAGGACGCGGCGGCCGCCGAGTTCGTGTTCCCGCTGCAGAACGCCGAGGTGCGCTTCGCGGTGGTCGAGGACCAGGAGCAGGTGGACAAGCTGCTGGAGATCCGCGGCGACTGCCCGCAGCTGGCGCGCCTGTGGTACGACGAGCCGCGCGGCCTGCGCAAGTACGACGAGCCCGGCCTGGCCTCGCTGGACACGCTGATCGAATCGGGCCGCGCCTGGAACCAGGCCCACCCCGGCCACGTGGATGGCGAGATCGCCCGCGGCCGGGCCGACGACGTGGCGGCCATGTTCTTCACCAGCGGCACCACGGGCAAGCCCAAGGGCGTGGTGCACACGCACGCCACGCTGGCCGACCGCGCCGCCGCCGGGGCGCGCTTCGACAAGCTGACCGCCGACGAGGACATCCTGGCCTACCTGCCGCCGGCATGGATCGGCCAGAACATCTTCAGCTACGCGCAGTGGCTGGCCTGCGGCTACACGGTGAACTGCCCCGAGTCCTCGGGCACCGTGATGATCGACCTCAAGGAGATCGGCCCCACCTACTACTTCGCGCCGCCGCGCGTGTTCGAGGGCCTGCTGACCAGCGTGATGATCCGCATGGAGGACGCCGGCGCCATCAAGCGCTGGATGTTCCACCGGGCGATGGACCTGGCGCGTCGCGTGGGGCCGGACATCATGGACGGCAGGCCGGTGGCGGCGCTGGACAAGCTGAAGTACGCGCTGGGCAACCTCTTCGTCTACGGCCCGCTGCGCAACACGCTGGGCTTCTCGCGGGTGCGCGTGGCCTACACGGCCGGCGAGGCCATCGGGCCGGACCTGTTCACCTTCTACCGCTCCATCGGCATCAACCTCAAGCAGCTCTACGGCAGCACCGAGACCGCGGTGTTCGTGTGCCTGCAGCCCGACCACGAGGCCAAGGCCGACACCGTGGGCGTGCCCATCGAGGGCGTGGAGATCCGCCTGGCCGACAACGGCGAGATCCTGGTCAAGAGCCCCGGCCTGCTGCGCGAGTACTACAAGAACCCCGAGGCCACCGCCGAGGTGCTGACCAACGACGGCTGGTACCACACCGGCGATGCCGGCTTCCTGGACGCCGGCGGGCACCTGAAGATCATCGACCGCGCCAAGGACGTGGGCCGGCTGCAGGGCGGCGCCCACGACGGCGCGATGTTCGCGCCCAAGTACGTGGAGAACAAGCTGAAGTTCTTCCCGTTCATCAAGGAGGCGGTGGCCTTCGGCGACCGCCGCGAGAAGGTCTGCGCCTTCATCAACATCGACTTCGAGGCGGTGGGCAACTGGGCCGAGAAGCGCAACCTGCCCTACGCCGGCTACACCGACCTGGCCGGCAAGCCCGAGGTCTGCACGCTGATCCAGGAGTGCGTGGAGAAGGTCAACGCCGACCTCGCGCAGGACGAGAAGCTCGCCGGCAGCCAGGTCAGCCGCTTCCTGATCCTGCACAAGGAACTCGACGCCGACGACGGCGAGCTCACCCGCACGCGCAAGGTGCGGCGCGGCTACATCGGCGAGCGCTACCAGGTGCTGGTGGACGCGCTCTACGGCGGCAAGACGGAACAGTACGTGGAGACCGCGGTGAAGTTCGAGGATGGCCGCAGCGGCATGGTCAGCGCCACGCTGAAGATCGTCGATGCCAAGACCTTCCCTGCCGTGCGGAGGGCCGCGTGATGGCCGGCCAGACGCAGGAACTGGGCGACAAGAAGATCGGCGAGGTCATCCTCGACGTGAAGAACATCTCGCTGGCCTTCGGCGGCGTGAAGGCGCTCACCGACATCAGCTTCGACGTGCGCGAGCACGAGGTGCGCGCCATCATCGGCCCCAACGGCGCGGGCAAGAGCAGCATGCTCAACTGCATCAACGGCGTGTACACGCCGCAGCAGGGCACGATCACCTTCCGCGGCCAGTCGTTCAGCCACATGAACAGCCGCCAGGTGGCCGAGATGGGCATCGGGCGCACCTTCCAGAACCTGGCGCTGTTCAAGGGCATGAGCGTGCTCGACAACATCATGACCGGCCGCAACCTGCGCATGAAGACCAACATCTTCCAGCAGGCCATCCGCTGGGGCGCGGCCGAGCGCGAGGAATCCGCGCACCGCGAGGTGGTCGAGAAGATCATCGACTTCCTCGAGATCCAGGCCTACCGCAAGACGCCGGTGGGCCGCCTGCCCTACGGCCTGCAGAAGCGCGTGGACCTCGGCCGCGCGCTGGCCATGGAGCCGCAGGTGCTGCTGCTCGACGAGCCGATGGCCGGCATGAACGTGGAGGAGAAGCAGGACATGAGCCGCTTCATCCTCGACGTCAACGACGAGTTCGGCACCACCATCGTGCTGATCGAGCACGACATGGGCGTGGTGATGGACATCTCCGACCGCGTGGTGGTGCTGGACTACGGCAAGAAGATCGGCGACGGCACCCCCGACGAGGTGCGCACCAACGAGGACGTGATCAGCGCGTACCTCGGCACATCCCATTGAGGTGGCCATGGGCTTCTTCCTCGAGACCCTGATCGGCGGCCTGATGGCCGGCATGCTGTACTCGCTGATCGCCCTGGGCTTCGTGCTCATCTTCAAGGCCAGCGGCGTGTTCAATTTCGCCCAGGGCGCGATGGTGCTGTTCGCAGCACTCGCGATGGCGCGCTTCTCCGAGTGGTTCCCCGCGCTGCTGGGCTTCGACAGCAAGCTGCTGGCCAACATCCTGGCCTTCCTGGGCGCGATGGCGGTGATGGTGGCCGTGGCCTGGGCGATCGAGAAGCTGGTGCTGGGCAAGCTGGTGAACCAGGAGGGCATCACGCTGCTGATGGCCACGCTGGGCATCACCTACTTCCTCGACGGCTTCGGCCAGACCCTGTTCGGCAGCGAGATTTACAAGATCGACATCGGCCTGCCGAAGGACCCGCTGTTCCTGCTGGAGAGCACCTTCCAGGGCGGCATCCTCGTCAACAAGGAAGACCTCTACGCCGCCGTGATCGCCGCGGCACTGGTGATCGGCCTGTCGCTGTTCTTCCAGTACACGGCCACCGGCCGCGCGCTGCGCGCGGTGGCCGACGACCACCAGGCCGCACAGTCCATCGGCATCCCGCTGGACCGCATCTGGGTCATCGTGTGGTCGGTGGCGGGCTTCGTCGCGCTGGTGGCCGGCATGATCTGGGGCAGCAAGCTCGGCGTGCAGTTCTCGCTGGCGCTGGTGGCGCTGAAGGCGCTGCCGGTGGTCATCCTCGGCGGGCTGACGAGCGTGCCCGGCGCCATCATCGGCGGGCTGATCATCGGCGTGGGCGAGAAGATCTCCGAGGTGTACCTGGGCCCCACGCTGGGCGGCGGCATCGAGATCTGGTTCGGCTACGTGCTGGTGCTGTTCGTGCTGCTCGTGCGGCCCCAGGGCCTGTTCGGGGAGAAGATCATTGACCGCGTCTGACGCGGTCCACGGTCCCGCGGCAGCGGCCGGCCGTGCGCCGCACGGCCCGTCGGGCGCCGTGTGCGGCCCTGGCCCTGGGTTCATCGGATAACACACATGCTCTACCGCGAAAACGGCCAGTTCAAGACCGGCTACACCGCCGACCAGCAGATCTTCCCCATCCGCCAGGACCGGGTCGCGATCGGCCTGCTGCTGCTGTTCGCCTTCGTCGGCGTGCCCATGCTGGCCGACGAGTACATGTTCCGCGCGATCCTGATCCCGTTCCTGATCCTGTCGCTGGCGGCGCTCGGCCTGAACATCCTGGTCGGCTACTGCGGCCAGATCTCGCTGGGAACGGGCGCCTTCATGGCGGTGGGTGCCTACGCGGCCTACAACCTGTTTGTCCGCGTCGAAGGCATGCCGATGCTGGTGGCCTTCCTGTTCGGCGGCGTCTGCGCGATGGCGGTGGGCGTGCTGTTCGGCATCCCGTCGCTGCGCATCAAGGGGCTTTACCTGGCGGTGGCCACGCTGGCGGCACAGTTCTTCCTGGACTGGGCCTTCCTGCGCATCAGCTGGTTCACGAACAACTCGCCGTCGGGCTCGGTGTCGGTGTCCGGGCTCAGCGCCCTGGGCATCCGCGTCGACGCCCCGCACGAGAAGTACCTGCTGTGCCTGGTCATCGTCGTGCTCTTCGCGCTGCTGGCCAAGAACCTGGTGCGCAGCCACATCGGCCGCGAATGGATGGCGATCCGCGACATGGACGTGGCGGCCTCCGTGATCGGCATCCGCCCCGTGTATGCCAAGCTCACGGCCTTCGCGGTGAGCTCGTTCATCGTCGGCGTGGCCGGGGCCATGTGGGGCTTCATCTACCTGGGCTCGTGGGAGCCGGCGGCCTTCTCCATCGACCGCTCCTTCCAGCTGCTGTTCATGGTGATCATCGGCGGCCTGGGTTCCATCATGGGCAGCTTCTTCGGTGCCGCCTTCATCGTCGTGCTGCCGATCTTCCTCAACCAGGCGCTGCCTGCGCTGGGCGACCTGATCGGGGTGACGATCAGCACCGCCGCGGTGGCGCATGCCGAGTTCATGATCTTCGGCGCGCTGATCGTCTACTTCCTGATCGTCGAGCCGCATGGCCTGGCGCGGCTGTGGTCGATCGCGAAGGAAAAGCTCCGGCTGTGGCCATTCCCGCACTGACGCCCTGAGCATGGCCGCACCCTCAACGCATCGGATGGCCCCCCGGCCGCTCGAAGACGCCGCGGCGACAGCCCCGGCATTTCCCCACCACTGGAGGCAGACATGACATTCCGAAAGATCGCCCTCGCTGCAGCCCTGGTCGCCGCCAGCGCGTCCGGGCTGATGGCCGCCGGCAACGCCGCGGCCCAGGACAACAACAAGATCCAGTTCTTCCCAAGCCTGACCGGCCGCACCGGCCCCGTGGCACCCAACGCCACGCCGTTCGCCAACGGCTTTGCCGACTACATGAAGCTGGTCAACGTGCGCGGCGGCATCAACGGCGTGATGACGCTGGTCGAGGAGTGCGAGACCGCCTACGCCACCGACCGCGGCGTGGAGTGCTACGAGCGCACCAAGGGCAAGCACGGGGGCGCCACGGTCTACCAGCCGCTGTCCACCGGCATCACCTTCGCGCTGACCGAGAAGGTCCCGGCCGACAAGATCCCGATGATCACCTCCGGCTACGGCCGCAGCGACTCGGCCGACGGCATGGCCTTCAAGTGGAACTTTCCGCTGATCGGCCACTACTGGGTGGCCGGCGACACGGTGCTGCAGCACATCGCCAAGACGCAGGGCGGCTGGGACAAGCTCAAGGGCAAGAAGATCGCCGTCGTCTACCACGACAGCCCCTTCGGCAAGGAGCTGCTGCCCATCGTGCAGGAGCGCTCGAAGATGCACGGCTTCGACCTGCAGCTGCTGCCGGTGCCGGCGCCCGGGGTGGAGCAGAAGGCCATCTGGCTGCAGATCCGCCAGCAGCGGCCCGACTTCGTGCTGATGCAGACCTGGGGCGTGATGACCGCCACCGCGATCAAGGAAGCCGTGGCCACCGGCTACCCGCGCGAGAAGATGTTCGGCACCTGGTGGTCGGGCGCCGAGCCCGACCTGCGCGACATCGGCGCCGCCGCCAAGGGCTACAACGCGGTGATGATGCAGCACGGCGCCGAGCCGCAGGCCGACGTGGTCAAGGAGATCCTGGCCAAGGTGCACGACAAGGGCCAGGGCACCGGCCCGCGCGACGAGGTCGGCCAGGTGCTGTACATGCGCGGCGTGGTCGGCGCGATGCTGGCCGTCGAGGGCGCTCGCACCGCGCAGGAGCGCTTCGGCAAGGGCAAGCGCGTGACCGGCGAGCAGGCGCGCTGGGGCTACGAGAACCTGAACCTCACGCAGGCCAAGCTGGACGCGCTGGGCTTCAAGGGCGTGCTGCGGCCGATCTCCACCAGCTGTGCCGACCACATGGGCTCGGCCTGGGCCCGTGTGCACACCTGGGACGGCGCCAAGTTCACCTGGGCCTCCGACTGGCTGCAGGCCGATGACCAGATCATCCGCCCGCTGGTGCGTGCCAGCGCAGACCGCTACCTGGCGGAGAAGAAGCTGCCGCGCCGCGAGCCGAGCGACTGCCAGTCCTGACCGGCGGCGGCGGCCGGTGCGCGCCGGGCGGTCTGCGGGCCGCACCGGCGCGCGGCGGCCGCCGCGGCGCCCGGCTTCCCCCGACCACCGCGCACGACCATGACGAACATCCTCCTCAACGTCAACGGCATCGAGGTCATCTACAACCACGTGATCCTGGTGCTCAAGGGCGTCTCGCTGCAGGTGCCCGAGCGCGGCATCGTGGCCCTGCTGGGCGGCAACGGCGCCGGCAAGACGACGACGCTGCGCGCGGTGTCCAACCTGCTGGCCGGCGAACGCGGCGAGGTCACCAAGGGCTCGATCGAGCTGCGCGGCGAGCGCATCGAGAAGCTCAGCACGGCCGACATGGTGCAGCGCGGCGTGGTGCAGGTCATGGAGGGGCGGCACTGCTTCGCTCACCTGACGATCGAGGACAACCTGATGACCGGCGCCTACACGCGCAAGGACGGCAAGGCCGCGGTGGCACAGACGCTGGAGAAGGTCTACACCTACTTCCCGCGCCTGAAGACCCGGCGCACCAGCCAGGCTGCCTACACCTCCGGCGGCGAGCAGCAGATGTGCGCCATCGGCCGCGCGCTGATGGCCAACCCGAAGATGGTGCTGCTCGACGAGCCCAGCATGGGCCTGGCGCCGCAGATCGTCGAGGAGGTCTTCGAGATCGTGAAGGACCTCAACCAGAAGGAGGGCACCACCTTCCTGCTGGCCGAGCAGAACACCAACATGGCGCTGCGCTACGCCGACTACGGCTACATCCTGGAGAACGGCCGCATCGTGATGGACGGCGAGGCCAAGGCGCTGCGCGAGAACGAGGACGTCAAGGAGTTCTACCTCGGCATGGGCGGCGGCGACCGCAAGAGCTTCAAGGACGTCAAGAGCTACCGGCGCCGCAAGCGCTGGCTGGCATGAGCCCCGACGACACCGGCGACTTCGGCGGCTTCGCGCTGCCGCCGTTCAAGGCCGACGAGGCGCTGGTGCTGCTGCGGCGCCAGCTGCGCGACCTGCGGCCGCTGGCCGAGCGCGGTGCGCGCTGGGAGATCGCCGGCCGCGTGGTGCTGGAGCTCGCCGCCGAGGACGGCGCCATCGTCGCAAGGCTGGCCCGGCGCCCGGCGCTGGCGCCCGATTGGAGCACCAGCCGCCTGGCCTCCAGCGCCGAGGTGCGGCGCTTCGTCGACACGCTCAGGCAGCGCCTGCGGCAATGGGAACAGGATGAGTGAGGGACGCATGAGCGAGTTCTACGACGCCCTCGAGACCCGCGACCCCGGCCAGCGCGAAGCCGAGGCCCTGGCCGCGCTGCCGGCCGCCGTGGCGCGTGCGCAGCGCACCGCTGCCGGCGCCGCCCTGCTCGCCGGCGTGGAGCCGGCCGACGTGACCAGCCGGGCGGCGCTGGCCGCGCTGCCGGTCACGCGCAAGGGCGAGCTGCTGGCACGCCAGCAGGCCGCGCGCGAGGCCGGCGGTGACCCCTTCGGCGGCTTCTCCGCCATCGGCTGGCGCGCACTCGGCCTGCGCCCGGCGCGCCGCGTGTTCCAGTCCCCCGGGCCGATCTACGAGCCTGAGGGCGCGGCGGCCGACTACTGGCGCTTCGGCCGCGCGCTGTTCGCCGCGGGCTTCCGGGCCGGCGACCTGGTGCACAACAGCTTCAGCTACCACCTCACGCCCGCCGGCTCGATGATGGAGACCGGCGCGCACGCCATCGGCTGCACCGTGTTCGCCGGCGGCGTGGGCAACACCGAGCTGCAGCTGCAGGCCATGCGCGAGCTGCGGCCCGAGGCCTACGCCGGCACGCCGAGCTTCCTGCGCATCGCGCTGGAGAAAGCCGAGGAGACGGGCCTGGCGCTGCCCTCGCTGGCCAAGGCCTCGGTCGGCGGCGAGGCCTTCCCGCCCGCGCTGCGCGACTGGCTGGCCGCACGCGGCGTGCAGGCCTACCAGAGCTACGGCACCGCCGACCTCGGCCTGATCGCCTACGAGACCGCAGCGCGCGAGGGCCTGGTGCTCGACGAGGGCGTGATCGTGGAGATCGTCCGCCCCGGCACCGGCACGCCGGTGGACGATGGCGAGGTGGGCGAGGTCGTGGTCACCACGCTGAACCCCGACTATCCGCTGGTGCGCTTCGGCACCGGCGACCTGTCGGCCGTGCTGCCCGGGCGCTGCCCCACCGGCCGCACCGCGCCGCGCATCCGCGGCTGGATGGGGCGCGCCGACCAGACGGCCAAGGTGCGCGGCATGTTCGTGCACCCGGGGCAGGTGGCCGAGGTGCTGCGGCGCCATCCCGAGGCCGGCCGCGGCCGGCTGGTGATCCAGGGCGAGATGGCCAACGACCGCATGACGCTGCAGGTGGAATGCCCCGGCGCCCCGGACGGGCTGGCCCAGGCCATCGCCGCGAGCCTGCGCGACGTGACCAAGCTGCGCGGCGAGGTCGCGCTCGTGGCCCCGGGCAGCCTGGCCAACGACGGCAAGGTCATCGAGGACGCACGCCGATACGATTGATCGCAGGGGTGTCCCGCGGGGACGAGCGCTCGCACCCCTGGGCTCACCCGTACGTAGTTCCCGGCACGCGGGCGGGTTTGACAGTGCCTAGCATCCGCGCCATCGTCAACCGTCCGATGGAGACCCGCGCATGAAGAAGACCCTGCTCGCATTGGCTGCCGCGCTGGCGGCCGGCTCGGCCCTGGCCTACCCGACCAAGCCTGTCACCATCGTCGTGCCGTTCGCGGCCGGCGGACCGACCGACAAGGTCGCGCGCGACCTGGCCGTGGCGCTGGGTGCCCAGCTCAAGCAGACCGTGGTGGTGGAGAACGTCGGCGGCGCCGGCGGCACGCTGGGGGCCACCCGGGTGGCCAAGGCCGCGCCGGACGGCCACACCCTGCTCCTGTACCACATCGGCATGTCCACCTCGGCCACGCTGTACCGCAACCTGCCCTACAAGACGCTCGACGACTTCGAGTACCTGGGCATGGTCAACGACGTGCCGATGACCCTGATCGGCCGTCCCACGCTGCCGGCCAACAACTACGCCGAGCTGCTGAAGTGGCTGGAGGCCAACAAGGGCAAGATCAACCTGGCCAATGCCGGTCTGGGCGCCGCCTCGCACCTGTGCGGCCTGCTGTTCCAGCAGGCGGTCAAGATCGACATGACCACCGTGCCCTACAAGGGCACCGCGCCGGCCATGACCGACCTGCTGGGCGGCCAGGTCGACATCATGTGCGACCAGACCACCAACACCACCAGCCAGATCGAGGCCGGCAAGGTCAAGGCCTTCGCCGTGACCACGCTGCAGCCGCTGACGACGCCGGCGCTGGCCAAGCTGCCCACGCTGGACAGCCAGGGCCTCAAGGGCTTCAACGTCAGCATCTGGCACGGCCTGTACGCCCCCAAGGGCACGCCGGCGGCGGTGACGGCCAAGATCAACGAGGCGCTGCGCGCGTCGCTGAAGGATGCCGACTTCATCAAGAAGCAGGAGGCGCTGGGCGCCGTGGTCGTGACCGACGACCGCCTGACGCCGGCCGGTCACAAGAAGTTCGTGGCCGCCGAGATCGAGAAGTGGGGCGCCGCCATCAAGGCCGCCGGGCAATACGCCGACTGAGGTCGAGAGCCCGTGCCTGCGCACGGGCGAAATCCACGGGCCGCCTTCGGGCGGCCCTTGTCATGCCACGCGCAGCGGAATCGTCACCGGCCCGTCGTTGACCAGGTGCACCGCCATGTCGGCGCCGAACCGGCCGGCCTCCACCTGCGGGTGGCGCGCCCGCGCGGCGGCCAGCACGGCCTCGTAGAGCGCGCGCCCCTGCGCCGCGGGGGCGGCGCCGCTGAAGCTCGGGCGGTTGCCGCCGGCGGTGTCCGCCGCCAGCGTGAACTGGGAGACGATCAGCAGGCCGCCGCCCGTGTCCTGCACGCTGCGGTTCATGCGCCCGGCCTCGTCGGCGAGCACGCGCAGCTTCAGCAGCTTGTCGACGAAGCGCTGCGCCTGAAGTTCGCCGTCGGACGGCTCGGCGCACACGAACACCAGCAGTCCCGGCCCGATGGCGCCGACCACGTCGCCGGCCACCTCCACCCGCGCCTGCGACACGCGCTGCACGAGGCCGATCACAGCGGGTCCCTCGGGTCGCCGAAGTGCGCCTCGACATCGCTGGGCAGCAGCTGGATCGTCGCCCGCAGCCCCGGCACCGCGGCCATCAGCGCCTGTTCCACGGAGGTGCGCAGTGCCGCCGCGCGGCGCAGCGTCCAGTCGGCAGGCATGTGCATGTGCAGGTCGACGAAGCGGCGTGCCCCGGCACGGCGCGTGATCACATGGTCGAAGCGGATCGTGTCGTGCGCGAACTCCGCCAGGGTCGCGTCGATGCGCGCCTGCACCTCGGGCTCGAGCGCTTGGTCCATCAGCCCGTGGGCCGAACGCCGGATCAGGCCCACCGCCTCGCGCAGGATGTTCAGCGCCACCGCGGCCGCGATCAGCGGGTCCAGCCACAGCCAGCCGGTGGCGGCCACCGCCAGCAGGCCGGCCACCACGCCCACCGAGGTCCAGACGTCGGTGAACAGGTGGCGCGCATCGCCCTCCAGCGCCATCGAGCGCACCTCGCGGGCCTTGCGCAGCATGGCCCAGGCCAGCGCGCCGTTCAGCGCCGTGGCCAGCAGCGACAGCCCCAGCCCCAACCCCAGCCGCTCGAGCGGTTGCGGGTTCAGCCAGCGGTCGGCGGCCGAGACCAGGATCGCCAGCGCCGCCGCCGCGATCAGCACGCCCTCGAAGCCGCTGGAGAAGTACTCGGCCTTGTGGTGGCCGTAGGGGTGGTCCTCGTCCGGCGGGCGCGCCGCGAGCGTGACCATCACCAGCGCGAAGCTGGCGCCGGCCAGGTTGACCAGTGACTCCAGCGCATCGGACAGCAGCCCGACCGACCCGGTGAGCCACCAGGCACCCGCCTTGAGCGCAATGGTGGCCACCGCCACCGCGATCGAGAGCTTCAGGTACGAGGCCACCTGCATGCCGGCATTGTGACCGCACGGGGCCGCCCCACCGTCAGGGCCCGCCGCCGGGGCGCTCACAACAGGACACAGGGGTCACCGTCCGGCACGCGGCGCCGGGACGCTGCGCCGCTAGGATGGCTGGCTGTTCCACTGCACGCCCTCGTCATGCGAATGCTGCGCACCGCCCTGCTCTGGACCCTGGTCGGCGGACTCACGCTGGGCTCGCTGCCGGCACGTGCCGGGCTCATCGACACGCCAGCGCTGGCCGCAGCCGATGCGACCACGGCCGAGGCCGACGCGCGCGCCCGTCTGGCGGCGACCCTGGCGCGCGCCGACGTGGCCGCCGCGCTGCAGGCCCGCGGGGTCGATCCCGCCCAGGTGGCCGCCCGCGTGGACGCGCTCACCGACGACGAGGCCGCGCAGCTGTCGCGGCAGATCGACAGCCTGCCGGCCGGCGGCAGCGACGTGCTGGGCACGCTCGTGTTCCTGTTCGTGCTGCTGCTGGTGACCGACATCCTGGGCTTCACCAAGGTGTTCCCGTTCACGCGCGCGATCCGCTGACGCGCCGGCGGGCACTGGCCGCGCTGGCCGTGCCCGCGCTCGGCGCCTGCGCCGCCACGCCCACACTGCCGCTGCCGCAGGCGGCGCGCCGGGTGGCCGTGAACGTGGCGCACGAGCCGTCCGACGACGGCTTCTGCGGCCCGGCGGTGCTGGCCATGCTGCTGGCCGCGGCCGGCCGGCCGGCGCCCGCGGCCACGCTGGCCGGCGAGGTGGTCGTGCCCGGCCGCCAGGGCAGCCTGCAGGCCGAGATGCTGGCCGTGCCGCGCCGGCGCGGCCTGCTGGCCATGACCGTGCCCGGCGGTCTGGATGGCGCCTGGCAGGAACTGGAGGCCGGGCTGCCCGTGGCGCTGCTGCTCAACCTGGCACTGCCGTTCTGGCCGCGCTGGCACTACGCCGTGCTCACCGGGCTGGACGGCCCCGCGCGCCAGGCGCGCCTGCACAGCGGGCTGCATGCCGACCAGGCCTGGCCCCTGGCCACGCTGCAGGCCACCTGGGCACGCAGCGGGCACTGGGCCTTCGTCATCCCGCCGCCCGGCCGCCTGCCGGCCACGGCCACGCGTCCGGCGCTGCAGGCCGCGCTGCTGGCACTGGACCGCACCGCCCCCGGGCGCGACACGGCCCTGGCCTGGGAGGCCGGCGCCACGCGGTGGCCCGACGACGTGGTGCTGGCCGGCGGCAGCGCCAACGCCTGGCTGGCGGCCGGCGACGCGGCCCGCGCCGAGCAGCGGCTGGCCGCGTCGGCCGCGCGCCTGGATGCGGCCCCGCTGTGGAACAACCTGGCGCAGCTGCAGCTGCGCCGCGGGGACCGTGCGGCGGCGCGGGGGGCGGCCCGGCGGGCGCTGGACCGCGCCGTGGGCGCCGACGCACGCTGGCGCGAGGCCGCGCTGTCCACGCTGGCGCAGGCCGCCGGGCCGTGATCAGGCCAGCGTCACGCGCGCGAACTTGCGCTTGCCCACCTGCACCACCACGGTGCCGGCGCCGACCTTCAGGCCCTTGTCGCTGACCACGCCGCCATCGATGCGCACGCCGCCCTGCTCCACCAGGCGCAGCGCCTCGCTGGTGGAGGGCACCAGCCCGGCCTGCTTGAGCAGCGCCCCGATGCCCAGCGGCGCGCCGGCGAGCGAGACCTCCGGGATCACGTCGGGCACGCCGCCACGGGCGCGCAGCTCGAAGTCCGCCTCGGCGGCCTCGGTGGCGGCGCGGCCGTGGAAGCGGGCGGTGATCTCGCGCGCCAGCATCAGCTTGGCGTCCTTCGGGTTGCGCCCGGCGGCCACCTCGGCCTTCAGCGCCGCGATCTCGGCCTCGCTGCGGAACGACAGCAGCGTGTACCAGCGCCACATCAGCGTGTCGCTGATCGACAGCACCTTGGCGAACATCGTCGGCGCCGGCTCGGTGATGCCCACGTAGTTGTTCTTGCTCTTGGACATCTTGTCCACGCCGTCCAGGCCCTCGAGCAGCGGCATCGTCAGGATGCACTGCGGCTCCTGGCCCTCCTCCTGCTGCAGGTGGCGCCCCATCAGCAGGTTGAAGGTCTGGTCGGTGCCGCCGAGCTCGAGGTCGGACTTCAGCGCCACCGAGTCGTAGCCCTGCATCAGCGGGTAGAGGAACTCATGCACGCTGATCGGCGTGCCCTCGCGGAAGCGCTTGCTGAAGTCCTCGCGCTCCATCATCCGGGCCACGGTGTACTTCGCGGCCAGCTTGATGATGCCGCGCGCGCCCAGCGGGTCGCTCCACTCGCTGTTCCAGCGCACCTCGGCCCGGCCCATGTCGATCACCAGGCCCACCTGGTCGAAGTACGTGCGCGCGTTGGCCTCGATGGCCTCGCGCGTGAGCGGCGGGCGGGTGCTGTTGCGGCCCGACGGATCGCCGATGGTGGTGGTGAAGTCGCCGATCAGCGGGATCACCACATGGCCCAGGTCCTGCAGCTGCCGCATCTTGTTGAGCACCACGGTGTGACCCAGGTGCAGGTCCGGCGCGGTGGGGTCCATGCCGAACTTGATGCGCAGCGGCGTGCCCGTGGCCTCGCTGCGCTGCAGCTTCTTCAGCCAGTCCAGTTCCGGGAGCAGCTGCTCCGCACCGCGGCGGGTGATGGCCATGGCCTCCTGCACGCGGTCGGACGAATTTGCAAGCGCTGTAACCAGGTCGGACATGGTCGAGTCATCGGTATTAGTTCTCGGATCGGGCGCTCGCAGCGGGCGATATACTTGCCCCCATTCAGTTAGGGGGTCGACGGCGCGCCGCGGCCCGGCCGGCATGTGTCATGCATGCCCTTCGGACCCGATTCTAGTGGCGTGACCTCGTTGCAACCCGACACCCGCGACCTCCCTGCCCGCCTGCGCGCCACGCTGCGCGGCCACGCCGAGCGTGCGTGGCAGTGGCACCGCCGTCACCAGCGCCTGGTGCATGGCAGCGTGCTGGCCGGCATGGTGGGCTTCTCGGCACTGGCCTTCGGCGTGGCCCCGCTGGCGCCCGACGCCTCCGAGCTGCCGCAGCGCCTGATCACCGAGGAAATCGTCCCCGAAGGCCTGGATGCCCAACTGCAGGCGCTGGAGTCCTTCGAGCTCGAGCTGACGCGCGCCGACCTCACCCGCGCCACCGACACCGCCGAGCGCCTGCTCGCCCGCCTGGGCGTGGTGGACGACGAGGCCGCCGCCTTCCTGCGCAAGGACGGCACGGCCCGACGCCTGTTCCAGGGCCGCCCGGGCAAGATGGTGCAGGTGATCACCGGCGACGACGGCGCGCTGACCCAGCTGGTGGCCCGCTACCCGGCCGAGCGAGACGACCAGGCACTGACCCACTTCACCCGGTTGACGGTGGAGAAGGTCGCCGACCAGTGGCTGGCGCGCGTGGAGACCGCCGCGCTGCAACCGCAGGTGCGCCTGGGCAGCGGCACCATCCGCAGCTCGCTGTTCGCGGCCGCCGACGAGGCCCGCATCCCGGACCCGATCTCCGTGCAGATCGCCGAGGTGTTCTCCAACGAGATCGACTTCCACCGCGAGCTGCGCCAGGGCGACACCTTCAGCGTCGTCTACGAGGCGCTCACCGCCGACGGCGAGCCGATCACCTGGAACAGCGGCACCGGCCGCGTGCTCGCCGCGGAGTTCGTCAACGCCGGCAAGGCCCACCATGCCGTGTGGTTCCCGGGCGCGGCGGGGGGCAAGGGCGGGTACTTCACGCTCGACGGCAGCAGCACGCAGCGCACCTTCCTCACGAGCCCGATGGCGTTCTCCCGCGTCACCTCGGGCTTCGCGATGCGCTTCCACCCGATCCTCAAGACCTGGCGGGCGCACAAGGGCATCGACTACGCCGCGCCCACCGGCACGCCGATCCGCACCGTGGGCGCGGGCACCGTGGAATTCGCCGGCTGGCAGAACGGCTACGGCAAGGCCGTGGAGATCCGCCACGGCAACGGCAAGAGCACCTTCTACGCCCACATGAGCCGCATCGACGTGCGCAAGGGCCAGCGGGTCGACCAGGGGCAGAACATCGGCGCCGTGGGCTCCACCGGCTGGTCCACCGGCCCGCACCTGCACTTCGAGTTCCGCGTCAACGGCCAGCACCAGGATCCCCGCCGGCTGCTGAAGTCCGGCGAGACGGTGCAGCTCGCCGCCGCGCTGCGGCCGCAGTTCGCGCAGGTGGCCGAAGGCGCGAAGACGCAGTTGCGCATCGCCGAGTCGATGCGCGGCATCACCGTCGACGCCGAGTAAGCCGGCACCCGCGGGTGCCGGCGCACGGCCGACACCCGCACCGGGACCACTGGCCCATGACCCTGCTGTACGCCGGCCTGATGTCGGGCACCTCGCTGGACGGCATCGATGCCGTGCTGGTGGAAGCCAGCCCGGGCGGGCGGCTGAGGGCCCACCATCACCAGCCCCTGCCGGCACCACTGCGCGCCGAGCTGCTGGCCCTCAACCAGGCCGGCGGTCCGAACGAACTGGCCCGCGCCGCCATGGCGGCGCGAGACCTCGCCGAGGCCTATGCCGAGGCGCTGGCCGCCCTGCTGCGCGCCGCAGGGGTGCCGGCACCGGCGGTGCGCGCCGTCGGCGCCCACGGGCAGACGGTTCGCCACCAGCCGGCGCTGGGCTATACGGTGCAGCTGCTGGACGCCTCGCGGCTGGCCGAACGAGGTGGCATCGACGTGGTGGCCGACCTGCGCAGCCGCGATGTCGCCGCCGGCGGCCAGGGCGCGCCGCTGGTCCCGGCCTTCCACGCCGCACGCTTCGGCCAGGCCGGGACGCCGCGCGCGGTGCTGAACCTGGGCGGCATCGCCAACCTCACGCTGCTGGGTGCCGATGGCAGCGTGCGCGGCTTCGACACCGGCCCGGCCAACGCGCTGATGGACCATTGGGTGGAGCGGCAGCTCGGCCTGCCCTTCGATGCCGACGGGCGCTGGGCGGCCGCCGGCCGGGTGCACACCGGCCTGCTGACCGCCCTGCGGGACGAGCCCTACTTCAGCCTGCCGCCGCCCAAGAGCACGGGGCGGGACCTGTTCGACGCCGCCTGGCTGGACGCCAGGCTGGTGCACGGCCCGGGCGCGACACCTCAGGACGTGATGGCCACGCTGGCCGCGCTGACCGCCTCGACGGTGGCCGACGCGTTGCAGGCGCATGCGCCCGGAACGCGGTGGCTGCGGGTGTGCGGCGGCGGTGCGCGCAACGCCCACCTGATGCAGCGCATCCGCGAGGCCCTGCCGGGCGTGGACGTGCAGGACACGGGCGCCGAGGGCGTGGCCCCGGAGCACGTGGAGGCCTGGGCCTTTGCGTGGCTGGCGCAGGCATTCGTCGAGCGCCGGGCCGGCAACCTGCCAGCGGTCACCGGCGCAGCCGGGCCCCGGCTGCTGGGCGCGCTCTACCCGGCCTGACGCGCCGGGATCCGGCCCGGGTCAGGCCGAGAACGAGGACCCGCAGCCGCAGGTCGTGGTGGCGTTCGGGTTCTTGATCACGAACTGGGCGCCCTGGAGGTCTTCCTTGTAGTCGATCTCGGCACCCATCAGGTACTGCAGGCTCATGGCGTCGATCAGCAGCGTGACGCCATTCTTCGTCATCTGCGTGTCGTCGTCGTTGACCATCTCGTCGAAGGTGAACCCGTACTGGAAACCGGAGCAGCCACCGCCCTGCACGAAGACGCGCAGCTTCAGTTCGGGGTTGCCCTCCTCCGCCACCAGGTCGGCCACCTTGGCCGCGGCGCTGTCGGTGAAGATCAGCGGCGCGGGCAGTTCGTCGGTGGCGGGGCTCAGGTTCTCGGCAATCGCATTCATGGAGATCCTCGGGTCTCGTAAAGGACAGACGCCTCAGGCGTCATTGGCCGCAGCCAGCTTCAGCGCCGGCCGGTCGGTGGATTTCAGGGGCTTCAGCTCGCCTTCGACGACGGCGCCCGGGTGCATCTCCAGCATCGCGTAGCGGATGTCGCCGGTCACGCGGGCCCGGGGCTGCAACTCCAGCATCTCGCCGGCCGACACCGGACCGCTCACGCTGCCGTTGATGATCACATGCGCAGCCCTGACCTTGCCATGGACCCGGGCTTTCTCGCTGATCACCACCAGGGTGCCGGTTTCGGGTTCGGCCAGCACATCGCCGAAGACCTCGCCATCGATGCGCAGGCCATCGGAGAAGCGCAGTTCGCCGCGCAGCACCGTGCCCTCGCCCACGAGGGTGCGGATCGACGGTTGCGCCTTGCGTGAAAACAACATGCCCTTGCACTCCCCTCAACGGATGGTCAACGTCTCACTGGCCTTCAGGGCCCCGGCACCATCGGTCACTCTGGCCTGAACGGTTTTTAGCACGACACCCGGCGGGTGGTCGACCACCCCCTCCAGGCGCAGGTACTGCTGCAGGCGCAGCGGCTGCGCACCGCCGGGCAGGCCGGTCGACCAGGAGCGCCCCTCGAGCCGACCCGACAGCAGCACGTCGTAGCGGCCCTCGAAGGCCGCTGGCGCCCGGCCCGGCTGCATCAGCAGCAGTACATAGCGCGTCTGCCCGGGTGCGATGACCTCGGCGTGCAGCGCACGCACCTGCAGGTCGCGGTTGTCGGCCGCCGGCAGCAGGCGCTCGAAGAAGCCGAGGTCGGCTTCCAGCGCCTTCTGCCGCGCCTGCGCGGCACGCAGTTCCTCGGCCAGCCGCTCCTGCGCCGCGCGCTCGGCCCGGAGCAGACCGTCGGCCGCATTGGCGATGGACTGCGCCCGGTCGCGCTCGTCGCGCAGCGACTGCACCTCAAGGCGCAGCCGCTGCAGCTCGGCCCGCGCATCGGCGTCGACGCCGGCCAGCGTCTTGCCGGTCTCGAAGGCCCACAGCGCGAGCGCGCCGGAGAAGCCCAGAACGACGGCAGCCACCGCCCAGCGCAAAGGCCAGGGCAGGTGGCTGCGGACGATGACTCGCGGCGCGCTGACGGACAGGCGGCGCCGCAGCAGTTTCCAGCGCATCGGAACCTGCGGGCAGCCGCCACGGAGGCAGCCGCCCGGCGGGGTGCGTCAGCGCTTGCTGAACTGCTTGCGACGGCGGGCGCCGTGCAGGCCGACCTTCTTGCGCTCGACCTCGCGCGCATCGCGCGTCACGAAGCCGGCACGGCTGAGGTCGCCCTTCAGGGCCGCGTCGTAGTCGATCAGCGCACGGGTGATGCCATGGCGCACCGCGCCGGCCTGGCCGCTCTCGCCGCCGCCGTGCACGTTGACCTTGACGTCGAAGGCCGCGTCGTTGGCCGTCAGCAGCAGCGGCTGCTTGACGATCATGATCGAGGTCTGGCGGCCGAAGTACTGGTCGATCGGCTTGCCGTTGACGACGATCTGGCCCGTGCCCTTCTTGATGAAGACACGCGCCACCGACGACTTGCGGCGGCCGGTGCCGTAGTTCCACTCTCCGATCATCGCGTCCTCACAGTTCCAGGGGCTTGGGCTGCTGGGCGGTGTGCGGGTGCGTGGCACCGGCGTAGACCTTCAGCTTCTTGATCATCGCGTAGCCCAGCGGGCCCTTGGGCAGCATGCCCTTGACCGCCTTTTCCAGCGCACGGCCGGGGTGGCGTGCCTGCATGTCCTTGAACGGCGTCGCGTAGATGCCGCCCGGGAAGCCGGAATGCCGGTAGTAGATCTTGTCCGTGGCCTTGGCCCCGGTGACGCGGATCTTGTCGGCGTTGACGATGACGATGAAATCGCCGGTGTCGACGTGAGGCGTGTAAATGGCCTTGTGCTTGCCGCGCAAACGGAGTGCCACTTCGCTGGCAACACGTCCGAGCACCTTGTCGGTGGCGTCAATCACAAACCACTCGTGCTTCACCTCGGCCGGCTTGGCGCTGAAGGTCTTCATGAGGGTCTTTCGAGGGCGGGTTGCCCCGCCGGTCACGACGGCTTGGGCGCGGCGCGGACGACAATCCGGTCACGCACGTCGACAGCTTCCTTCGGTGCCGCTCTGTGGCGGGCCCATGCAGGATGGAGCCCTTGGCGGCCTCTCGGGTCGGCTGACCGACGTCTTCCCTGGCCGTTTTTCAGGGAAAGCTTGTGAGTATAGCGCCAACACGTGCCGTGCGGCGACCCTCACACCGTGTCATCCGCTGTGCAATCTTGAGGGTAAACCCTAGTCGTTCCGGTTAGCATGCCGGCACTGTTTCCATGAAAGGGGGCCACATGATGGCAACCGACACCCCGGACACCCGGGCCCAGGCGGCCACCGCCGCCGGGCCCCAGCCGCCTGCAACGCCGCGCTGGGTGCCGATCCGCTCGCTCGCCCAGCGGCACCGGCCGCGCATCCTGGCGCACCTGCTCGACCTCGACGAAGGCGACCGCTACCTGCGCTTCGGCCACCCGGCCACGGACGCGCAGATCGGCCGCTACGTGGACCTGATCGACTTCGAGCGCGACGAGGTCTTCGGCATCTTCAACCGGCGGCTGGAACTCGTGGCCATGGCCCACCTGGCCCACCTGGGCGAACACGCCCGTGCCCATGCCGCCGAGTTCGGCGTGTCGGTGCGCCCGTCGCACCGCGGGCGGGGTTTCGGCGGCCGGCTGTTCGAGCACGCGATGCTCCATGCCCGCAACCGGAACGTGGACACGCTGATCGTGCACGCCCTGTCCGAGAACCGCCCGATGCTGCGCATCGCGCGCAGTGCCGGCGCCACCGTGCACCGCGACGGCGGCGACGCCGAGGCCGTGCTGAAGCTCCCGCCGGAGACGCTGGGCACGCAGGTCGAGGAACTGCTGGGCCGCCAGGCGGCCGAGTTCGACTACAACCTCAAGCGCGGCGCCCGACGCCTGGACGACCTGCTGGGCCTGATCGCCGACGTGCATTCCGGGGTCGGCGGCAGCGGCGGCCTCGGGTCGCAGTAGCGGGCGCCCCGGCCGGCGCCAGGCGCCTGCCGGAGCCCTCGGGCCGGGGGGTTCGCGGCGCCATGGCGGGAGGTGCACGCGGTAACATCCGGGCCTCAGCGGACGTCCGTCCGAATGGCCCCCATGTCCCCCGACACCCTCCCCTGGCTCATCGCGATCGCCTCGGCGGCCCTGCTGGCCGCGGCAGGCACGTTGTGGGCGTTGCGCCAGCGCCGGAGCGAACCGCCGCCGCTGCCCGAGGAGTGGACACTGACCGCACGGCCGGTGTTCAGCAGCGACGAGCGGCGGGTCTACCGCCAGCTGCGCGAGGCGCTGCCGCACCACATCGTGCTGTCCAAGCTGCCGCTGGTGCGCTTCTGCCAGCCCAGCGACCCGCAGCAGGTGCGCTACTGGTACGAGCTGCTGGGGTCCATCCACGTGGGCTTCGCGATCTGCAGCGCCAACGGCCGCGTGCTGGCCGCCATCGACATCGACACCGAACGCGGCAACTCGCGCCGTGCGCTGCAGATCAAGCAGAAGGTGCTGGCCGCATGCCGGGTGCGCTACCTGCGCTGCCCGGTGGACCACCTGCCGTCCGTGCCCGAGCTGCAGCTGCTGGTGCCCCAGCAGATGCCGGCGGCACGCGCGCCACTGGCGGCATCGCCGGTGGCCGCCCCGGAGCCGGGGGCGCGCCGCCGGCCCACCCGCGCGCTGTGGCAGGACTCCGGCTTCTTCCACGACTCCTTCTTCGGCGTCGACAGCCGCATGGCCGGCGACAACGGCGGAGCCAGCGAGCTGGGCGGCTTCTCGCGAGCCGTGTCCACGCTGCCTCCGGGGGCGGACGACGACGCACTGCACGGCTTGGGCGTCGGGCGCACGGCGCCGGTGCGGCATTGATGCCCCCCCTGCCGGCGGCCCCGCTGCCGGCGGCCTACACGGGCTTCGGCCCGCAGCAGGTGCTCGACGCGCTGGACGCTGCCGGGCTTCGCGGTGACGGCCGCATCCTGCAGCTGAATTCCTACGAGAACCGCGTCTGGCAGGTGATGCTGGAAGACGGTGCTGCCGTGGTGGCCAAGTTCTACCGGCCCGGACGCTGGAGCGACGCGCAGATCCTCGAGGAGCATGCCTTCGCCCTTGAACTCGCCGCGGCCGAGGTGCCCGTGGTGCCGCCGCGGGTGCTGCACGAGGCCAGCCCGGGCGTGCTGCGACTGCTGCCGCCGGAGGCGCCGACGCTGGCGGTGCTGCCCGGCGAACCGGCCCACCGCTTCACCGTGGCCGACCGTTGCGCCGGCCGCGAGCCGCCGCTGGAGGACGAGGGAACGCTGCAGCGCATCGGCCGTTTCATCGGCCGCCTGCACGCGGTGGGTGCGCGGGAGCCGTTCCGTCACCGCACGACGATGGACCCGGCGCGCGACGCCGCCGCGGCGCGCGAGCTGCTGCTGGCCCAGGAGCGCGTGAGCGCCGGCGAGCGGCCCGCATGGGCCGAGGCCAGCGCGCGGGCGGTGGATGCCATCGCCAAGGCCGTCGCGCGGGCCGGCGCGCCCGCCATGCTGCGCCTGCACGGCGACTGCCACCCCGGCAACGTGCTCTGGCGCGACGGGCCGCACGTGGTCGACCTCGACGACGCCTGCAACGGCCCGGCGGTGCAGGATCTGTGGATGCTGGTGTCGGGTGACGCGCAGACGATGCGCCGGCAGTTCGACGCGCTGTTGTCGGGCTACGAGGACTTCCGCGAGTTCGACGACGCCGAGCGCGCCCTGGTGGAGCCGCTGCGCACGCTGCGCATGCTGCGCCACGCCGCCTGGCTGGCCCAGCGCTGGCACGACCCCAGCTTCCCGATGAACTTCCCGTTCTTCGGCAGCCCGGCCTACTGGTCGCAGCACACGGCGCAGCTGCGCGAGCAATGCCACCTGATGGCCTGACCCCGGGCCGCACCGCCCGGCCGGCGCCCCGGCCGGGCGGTGCCGGGGCGCGTGCCGGTCAGGCGCCCACCAGCAGCCGGTTGATGCGCCGCACGAAGGTCGACGGGTCGTCGAGCTGACCGCCCTCGGCCAGCAGCGCCTGCTCGAACAGCAGCGCCGCCAGGTCGTCGAAGGCCTCGGCCCCCTCGGGGGCATCGAGCCGCTTGACCAGCGGGTGTGCCGGGTTGATCTCGAGGATGGGCTGCGCGCGCGGCGCCTCCTGGCCGGCGGCCTTGAGCATGCGCGCCAGGTGTGCGCTCATGTCGCCCTCGTCCACCACGATGCAGGCCGGCGAATCCACCAGGCGCAGGGTCACGCGCACGTCCTTCACGCGTTCGCCCAGCGACGCCTTGAGCTTGTCGACCAGCGGCTTGCTGGCCTCGGCGGCGGCCTCGGCGGCCTTCTTCTCGTCCTCGTCCTGCAGCTTGCCCAGGTCCACCGCGCCCTTGGCCACGCTGGTCAGCGGGTGGCCGTCGAACTCGTACAGGTGCGACAGCATCCATTCGTCGACACGGTCCACCAGCAGCAGCACCTCGATGCCCTTCTTGCGGAAGATCTCCAGCTGCGGGCTGCCCTTGGCCGCGGTCAGGCTGTCGGCGGTGATGACGTAGATGGCCTCCTGACCCTCCTTCATGCGCGCGACGTAGTCGGCCAGCGACACGCCCTCGTCGGCGTGGGTGGAGGCGAAGCGGAACAGCCGCGCCAGGCGTTCGCGGTTGGCGAAGTCCTCGCCGATGCCCTCCTTGAGGACGTTGCCGAACTCCTTCCAGAACGCGGCGTACTTGTCCTTCTGGTGCTCGGCCACGTCCTCGAGCATGCTCAGCACGCGCTTGGTGCTGCCCTCGCGGATGGCCTTCACGTCGCGGCTTTCCTGCAGCAGCTCGCGGCTGACGTTCA